>Ga0180222_1000552_pt1 | contig 52531 bp, 39 predicted proteins | sample eDN5th37CKraftOP_FD_151336 | JGI IMG/M metagenome (GOLD analysis project Ga0180222, IMG submission 151336) | Enriched Organic Plus compost microbial communities from Emeryville, California, USA - eDNA 5th pass 37_C Kraft OP (version 2) (version 2) ...
CGACGCCGCTCGGGATCTTCCTGCGCTCGCACGAGCACGTCGACCGCGCCAATCTTGCATTCACCATCCTGCCGTTCTCGCGCACGGCGCCCGGCATGAAGGGCGAGTTCCATCCGTTCCCCGGCGTCACGCTCTCGGTCTACGACTGCCGGCCGACCAGCCGCGGCACCGTGCGGCTCGCGGGCGCCGGCATGGGCGCCGCTCCCGAGATCCGATTCAATTATTTGTCGACGGAGGAAGACCGTCGCGTTGCGGTTGCCGCCATGCGCATCACGCGGCGGCTGATGCAAAAGCCCGCGGTCGCACCCTACAATCCGATCGAGATCAAGCCCGGCGCCACGGCGGGCGACGACGACGACGCGCTGCTCGACGCCTTCCGCGCCAACGCGACGACGATCTTCCATCCGGTCGGAACCGCCAAGATGGGGCGGCGCGAGGATCCGATGTCGGTCGTCGACGCCCGCCTCAGACTGATCGGGCTCGAGCGCATCCGCGTCATCGACGCCTCGGTGATGCCCACCGTCACCTCGGGCAACACCAACGCGCCGACCATGATGATCGCCGAGAAGGGCGCCGCCATGATCCAGGAAGACGCCCGCCTGCGTTGAGCGCCGACTGAAGGTCTGTCCCTCACCCACCCAGTTTCTGCCCCTCACCCGGCATGCTGCGCATGCCGACCTCTCCCCGGTCTTTGTCGCGCGGTCGAGCGAAGTCCGCAGCCGATAAAAGAATATGCGCGGAGAGGTGAGCAAGGGGCGAAGCCGTGCCCGTCATTGGTGATCGAGATCGCGGAACTCCTTGCGCTGAGCACGGACTGCGCGCGTTGAGCATTAGTTGCCCGGCACGGCCCCTGCCTCTCCCCGCCGGGAGAGGTCGCCGCGCTTCAGCGCGGCGGGTGAGGGGGAGCCAACGGTCGTTGGGATGCGCTCATCTGCAATGACCGCCCCGACTGGCAAGCCCATTGCGGCCCCTCGCCTATTTTGCGACGTTCAGCCGTCCTTCCCACCGGCCGGCGCGGCAAAGCGCCCGCCGGCGAGACAGCGGAAGGCGTGGATCAATTTCGATTGGGGTGTGGGAGTGAGCATGGATCCGGTCGCAACCGAGACCAAGATCGTCCGGCGTGAGAACAGGAATCCGCAGCTCGTCGGGGCGGACATCTGCGTGGTGGGCGCCGGCAGCGCGGGCATCTCGGCCGCGATCGAGGCCGCGCGCCTCGGCCGCAAGGTGGTGCTGATCGACAGCCTGCCCACCCTCGGCGGCCAGATGGTCAATTCCATCATCGGCACCTTCTGCGGCCTGTTCGCCAACGGCACGCACGGCTACCAGTTCACCTACGGCATCGCCGACGACATTTTGCACGACCTCGCCAAGGTGCCCGGCCAGATCTATCGCCGCCACGGGCCGGTCACCACCGTCGTCTATTACGACGAGGTCGCGCTCGGCCGCTGGGTCGAGGAGGCCGTGCGCAAGGCCGGCATCACCGTCGTGCTCGGCGCGGTGCTGCGCAACGTGAACATGGACGGACGGCGCGTGAAGGACATCGACCTCGCCACGCGCTACGGCGACATGAAGGTGACCGCCACCGGCTTCGTCGACGCCTCGGGCGACGCCACCCTCACCTGGCTCGCCGGCCTGCCCTGCCGCGAGTCGGCGGCGCGCCAGGTCTACGGCACCCAGATGGTCGTGCTCGAGAACATCAACGAGGCTGCGCATCCCGGCCGCCCCGAGATGCAGGCGCGCATGACGGAGAAGGCCGCCAAGTATCAGCTCATCCGCACCAACCCGGTGTCCTTCGTCATTCCCGGGCGCGGCATCGCCGTGCTCAACATGACCCACACCGACACGCCGCTGGAGCCGCTTGCCGCCGCGCACAGCCAGCTCGAAGGCAAGGCGCAGGCCGACCGCGCCGTGCAGCTCCTCAAGGACGAGTTCCCCGAATGCTTCGGCAACGCGCGCGTGCGTGCCTACGGCAATCCGGGCATCCGTCAGACCCGCTGGATCGTCGGACGCCACCAGCTCACCCTCGATGAGGTGCGCAACGGCACGAAGTTCGAGGACGCCGTCGCGCGCACCGCCTGGCCGGTGGAGCTGCACGACCACGACTCGGGCTACGTCTGGGAGACCTTCCCCGAGGACCACGTGCACTACATCCCGTTGAGCTCGCTCACGCCGGCCGATGCGGACAACATCGTCGCCGCCGGCCGCTGCATGGACGCCGACCTCGCCGCGCTCTCGAGCGTGCGCGTGATGGGCCCCTGCATCGCCATGGGCGCCGCCGCCTCCCACGCGCTCGACCTCGCGGGCTCGGGCAGCGTCCACCAGATCGACATCGGCTCGCTCAAGCAGCGCCTGCACGACAACCTCGAGCGCCAGGAGCCGCAGGCGCGGACCGAAACCTCGGGCGACGAGCTCAAGCGTCACCTTTCGGAGGCCCACCGATGAGACTGACCGACGCCGAGAAGGCGATGCTCGACGGCAAGGAGGGTCCGGCCCAGGCCAAGGCGATGGACCTCTTGGTGCGCTACGGCGAGGCGCTCGGCGCCGAGCGCCTGGTCGAGACCAACAACGTCGCGGGCGCGTTCAACGCCTCGACCCCGTCGGTGCGCGAGCTCGTCAAGAAGGGCTTCGACGCGGTGTTCTCGGAGCTCAACCTCGACAGCCCCGAGGTGGTGCAGATCCCGCGCATGCGGGCCAACACCTGCCAGCTCATCACCGGCATCGACAACGACATGTGGCAGACGCAGGGGATCGCGCAGGAGCTGGTCGAGCAGCAGAAGCGCGCCGAGGCGCATTTCGGCGCACTCGGCATCAACATGTTCGCGACCTGCACGCCCTATCAGGTCGGCAACGTCCCCGTGAAGGGCGAGCACTGCGCCTGGATGGAGTCCTCCGCCGTCGTCTACTGCAACTCGGTGCTGGGCGCGCGCACCAACACCGAGGGCAAGGAGAGCACCGGCGCCGCTGCCCTCACCGGCCGCATCCCCTACTGGGGCTATCACATCCCGGAGAACCGCCGCGGCACCCACCTCGTCGAGGTCGATGTCGAGGTCGACGATATCATGGACTGGGGCCTGCTCGGCTACTGGCTGGGCGAGATCGTGCAGGAGGACATTCCCGTCCTCACCGGCAAGCTCAAACGGCCCACCCTGATCAAGCTCAAGCACTTCGGCGCGGCGGCGGCCTCCTCCGGCGGCGTCGAGATGTATCACGTGCCCGGCGTGACGCCGGAGGCGCGCGACGTCGAGGAAGCGTTCGGGGGGCGCAGGATCGTGGACAAGCTGCGCTACGGTCAGGCCGAGCGCAAGCAGGCCTATGACAACCTCAACTGCGCGAGCGACCGCAACGTCGACTTCGTCATGCTCGGCTGTCCGCACAACGCCATCGAGCAGGTCTGGCGCGTCGCCTCGCTGCTCGAGGGCAAGAAGCTGCACCCGAACGTGCAGCTCTGGGTGCACACGCCGCGCGCGCTGCGCGAGGTGGCGCAGCGCAACGGCTACGTGAAGATGATCACCGACGCCGGCGGCGTCGTCATGAGCGACACCTGCCCGGCGATCTCGCGCTACGCGCCCAAGGGCACGCGCGTCATCGCCACCGATTCCGCCAAGCAGGCGCATTACCTGCCGGCCATCCTCGGACTGCCGGTGTGGTTCGGCACCGTGCAGGAGTGCGTCGAGGCGGCGCTGACCGGCCAATGGAACGGGAGGCTGCAATGAGCATCGCCGAGACGCGTCCCAACGACACGATCGTGCTGCACGGCCGCAAGGTGGTCGGCGGCGTCGCCGAGGGCGAGGCGCTGGTCACGCACGACACGATCTCGGGCTGGGGCGGCATCAACGAGCGCGAAGGCACCGTGATCGAGCGCCGCCACGAGCTGCGCGGCGTGAGCTTCAAGGACAAGATCCTGGTGTTTCCCGGCGCCAAGGGCTCGTCGGGCTGGTCGGCCTATTTCCACATGACGCGGCTCAACAAGGTGAACCCGAAAGCGATGATCTTCGTGACGATGACCACCAAGATCGCGCTCGGCGCGGTGGTCACGCGCGTGCCGGCGATCACCGAGCTCGACCAGGATCCGCTCTCGATCATCGAGACCGGCGACTGGGTCAAGGTCGACGCCGACCGCGGCATCGTCGAGATCACCAAGAAGGCGAAGGGCGTTTAGCACGTACGATACAGCTGCACCCCCTCACCCGGCACGCTACGCGTGCCGACCTCTCCCCGGTGGGGAGAGGTGAGCAAGTGGCGACGTTGTACGAGTGCAATTGGCGAATGAGATCGCAGCGCCTGCTGTCGAACACAAGGCGCACGGACAATCCCCACCTCTCCCATCGGAGAGAGGTGAGCAAGGGGCACGGCCTCGCCCCACGGCCACCCCTCCCCGCCGGGGAGAGGTCGGCTTCGCACGCGTGAGCGTGCGGGCCGGGTGAGGGAGTGCGGACGCATCAGTTCGAGTCGCAGACGCATCAGTTCAATCCAAGGAACCGACACACCATGAAACGCCAGCTCCGCAGCAACTACGAAAAAGGCACCTCGCTGTGGGCGGTGCGCCGCGCGCAGTGGCGCGCGCTCGGCCTCACCGACGAGGACATGGAGAAGCCGAAGATCGCGGTCGTGAACACCTCCTCCGAGCTTGCGATCTGCTTCAGCCATCTCGACGGCGTCGCCAAGATCGTGAAGGAAGCGATCCGCGAGGCCGGCGGCCTGCCGTTCGAGATCCGCACCGCGGCGCCAAGCGACTTCATCCATAGCGCGGGGCACGCCGGCAACTACATCCTGCCTTCGCGCGACCTGATCACCAACGACATCGAGGTGCAGGTCGAGGGCGCCAAGCTCGACGGCATGATCTGCCTCACCTCCTGCGACAAGACCGTGCCCGGCCACCTGATGGCGGCGGCGCGGCTCAACATCCCGACCCTCCTCGTGATCGGCGGCTACCAGCCGAGCGGCGTCTACCGCAACCATCACGTCGACATCGAGGAGGTCTTCCTCGGCGCCGGCCACCACGTCGCCGGCAAGCTCTCCTACGACGACCTGCTCGGCATGAGCGAGAACGCTATCGGCGGACCGGGCGTCTGCTCGGGCATGGGCACGGCCAACTCCATGCACATCGTCACCGAGGCGCTCGGCATGTCGCTGCCCGGCGCGGCGCCGGTGATGGCGAACTCCAAGCGCATGATGGACTTCGCCAAGAGGTCCGGCCGCCGCATCGTCGAGATGGTGGAGGAGAACCTGCTGCCGCGCGCGATCATGACGCCCGACGCCTTCGCCAACGCCGCCATGGCGGTGCTGGCGGTGTCGGGCTCGATCAACTGCATCAAGCACCTGCAGGCGACGGCCCTGGAAGCCGGCCTGCCGCTCGACTTCTACAAGCTGTTCGACGAGATCAGCGACAAGGTGCCCGTGCTCTCCGCCGTGCGCCCGATCGGCGAGAGCTCGATCGAGGCCTTCGAGGCCGCGGGCGGCGCGCTGGCCGTGCTCAAGCAGCTCGAGCCGATGCTGCGCACCGGCGCGCTCACCGTCAGCGGCAAGACCGTCGCCGAGAACCTGCGCGAGGTTAAGGTCGAGGACACCGAGACCATCCGCCCGCTCGCGCGCCCGCTCTCCGACAAGGCCTCGATCGTGATCGTGCGCGGCAGCCTCGCGCCCGACGGCGCCATCGCCAAGCTCGGCCTGCGGCGCGACAAGATCCTCACGTTCACCGGGCGTGCGCGCTGCTTCTCCACCGCCGACCAGGCCATGGCCGCGCTGAAAGAAAAGAAGATCGTGCCCGGCGACGTGGTGGTGCTGCGCGGGCTCGGGGTGCGCGGCGGCCCGGGCATGGGCATGGCCTCGCGCGTGGTGTTCGCGCTCGACGGCGCGGGGCTCGGCGCCGACGTCGCCTTCGTCACCGACGGGCAGCTCTCGGGCCTCGTCAACAAGGGGCTGGTCGTGGGCGAGGTGACGCCGGAGGCGGCCGTGGGCGGGCCGATCGGCCTCATCATGGACGGCGACCGCATCGCCATCGACGCGGAGGCCAAGACCATCGTGCTCGAGGTGGCGGAGGCTGAGCTTGCCGCGCGCCGCGCCAAATTCGTGCAGAAGGACCAGCATTCCGAGGAAGGCTGGCTCGCCATCTACGAGCGCTCAGTGCAGCCGCTCTCCAGGGGCGCCGCCCTGGTGCGTCCGAAGTAGCGTGCGCCTGAGATAGCGGCGGCGGAGCCGGCGCGGCTGTCAGGGCCGGCGCGGGCCGTCGGGGGCCGCGCTCCGGGCGTCAGGCGCCGCGCCGGGCGCTTGGTGTCGGGGCGACGCGCCGCGTTCGATGGTTGTCCCCGAAGTTCCCGCGTGCGCGGCGCGCGCTGGCGTTTTGGGCCGCCGCACGGCCTTATCGCGCGACAGGCGGGTGAGCGCGCGGCTCCCCCGTCCGGCGGAGCTTGTGCACCATGCCTGAGGCATATCCCGATGGCCGGAGCGGACGACGTTCGGCGGCGAGCCTGCCGGAGACCCGGCGCTCGCCGGCCAGACTATGTCATGCTCCCTCCGATCCCTCTCATTTCAGGTATCATGAGGACGCGACCCGGCCTCGTCAGCGTGCCGGCGCGATCGATCTGGCACGTTCGTTGCGTGTGGACAGGCTCCGACCTCTCGCTACTATCATCCCGCCGGAACCGCCATCGACCACTCCCGTCTCGGATCTATCGCCATGGCTCGCACGTCGAAATCTCCGGCGAAACGCCGGCACGCACCCGCGCGCAAAGCGCGTCGTCCGGCCAGGCGCCGGCCCGCCGCCGCCAAGCCCCGCCGCGATCCGCTCGACGACTTCATCGTCGCGGCGGCGCGCGCCCTCGACCTGCCGGCGAGACGGCCCTGGCTGCCCGCGATCAAAGCGAATCTACGTGTGACGCTGCAGCACGCGAGCCTCGTCGCAGAATTCCGGTTGCCCGATGACGCCGAGCCGGCGCCGGTGTTCAGGGCCTGATCATGAGCGATCCTTTCGATCCGACCTGGGCCACCGCCGCCGAGATCGCCCGCGCCGTCACGAGCGGCGAAACCACCGCCTCGTCCGTCATCGACGCCACGCTGGCGCGGATCGCCAAGGCCGATCGCACGCTCAATGCATTCACCAAGGTCACGTCCGCGCGGGCGCGAGCGCGTGCGCAGGCGGTCGACAAAGCACGCGCGGCGGGAGAGCCGCTCGGGCCTTTGGCCGGCGTGCCCTTCGGCGTGAAAAACCTGTTCGACATTGCCGGCGTCACTACCCTCGCCGGCTCGAAGATCAACCGTGCAAATCCCGCCGCCGGGCGCGACTCACCGCTGATCGAACGCCTGGAGGCGGCTGGCGCCGTTTTGGTCGGCGCGCTGAACATGGGCGAATATGCCTATGATTTCACCGGCGAGAACATCCACGACGGCCCGTCACGCAATCCGCACGACACGTCGCGGATGACCGGGGGATCGTCCGGCGGATCGGGCGGTGCGGTTGCCGGCGGACTGATCCCGTTTTCCCTCGGCTCCGACACGAATGGCTCAATCCGCGTGCCGGCCTCTCTCTGCGGTCTGTTCGGACTGAAGCCCACCTATGGGCGTTTGCCGCGCAACGGCAGCTTCCCGTTCGTGGACAGTCTCGACCATCTCGGCCCGCTGGCTCGCAGCACGCGCGATCTCGCGCTCGCTTATGACGTCATGCAGGGCCATGATCCCGCCGACGCGGCCTGCGTCGACCGGCCGCGCGAGCCCGTCAGTGCTCAACTCGACACCGGCATCGACGGACTGCGGATCGCGGTTGCCGGTGGCCATTTCCAGCAGGGCGCCTTCCCCGAGGCGCTCACCGCACTCCACCAGGTCGCTGATGCGCTTCGAGCGCGGCAGGAGGTCGAAATCCCGCAGGCGGCTCGCGCGCGGGCCGCAGCCTATGTCATCACCGCGGCCGAAGGCGCAACTCTGCATCTCGAGCGGCTGCGCCAGCAGGCTGACGATTTCGATCCGGCCGTGCGCGACCGCCTGATTGCGGGCGCGATGATCCCCGCGGCGCACGTCCTGGCGGCGCAGAAGTTCCGTCGCTGGTACCAAGCCGAACTGTGCAACCTGTTCGAGAGCGTGGACGCGATCATCGCGCCGGCAACGCCATGCACCGCGCCGAAGATCGGGCAACAGACGTTCGTGCTCGACGGAGTCGAGATGCCCGTGCGCGCCAACTTGGGCATCTATACGCAGCCCATCTCCTTCATTGGTCTTCCCGTCGTGTGCGTGCCGGTTCCGCTGACCCCGCTTCCAATCGGCGTGCAGATCATCACCCGGCCGTGGCGGGAAGATATTGGGCTGCGGGTCGCCTATGCATTGGAGCGTGATCGCATCGCCGTCGCGCCGCGACCGGGGCCGAGCCGCGCAAACCCCGCGAAGAACTGAAATGGATTCAATCCGTTACTGAAGTCCGACGACGAGGCGCCAGATAGTACCGCCACCGGAAGCACATGCGCGCGGCGCAACATGCTGCTGAGAAGTTGCGTTCAGAAACTTTCTCGCCTGTTCGGATGTAGGACGCTGCGATAAAGCGCGGCAGGTTGCCGGCCGGCGAGCAGACGAGGCCGCACCCAGGATCCGTGCGGAAGCAGTTCATACGCCGGTCCAGAGGCTTGGCAGGCCACCGGACATGAAACCGGTAGCCACTTTTGCGTTGCACGCGCTAAGCTGGCGCCGGAAATGGCAACCACCGAACAGCGGTGGGTGTGGGGGAGGAGCCGCGAGACGGATGGGGCCAGCCTGCAGCATGATTGCCTGCCTGCGGACGCTCGCCCTCGCGCGCGGAGCGCGCGTCAACCCCTGCCTATGCCTCCGTCATCTCGAAACGATTTGACCATAACCAACTCGAGAAACTCGCAAGGAGAAGGACGTGACGAAACGCTTCTTTACATTCGCCTGCGCCGCAGCCGCCCTGACGCTCACCGCAGCGCTGGCTCCGGCTTCAGCTCAACAATATCCCGGCGATCGGGTCGTACGCATCCAGCTCGGCTTCACCGCCGGCGGCGGCGCGGACATCCTGGCGCGCTGGTATGCTGAGAAGCTCCAGAAGGCGCTCGGCGGCAACTTCATCGTCGAGAACAAGGTCGGCGCCTCCGGCAATATCGCGCTCGACGCCGCTGCCAAGGCCAAGCCTGACGGTTACACGCTCCTGCTCGCCTCGACCGTCACGACCGCCGGCAACGCCTCGGTGTTCAAGCAGATGCCGCTCGACGTCACCAAGGACATCGTGCCGATTATCGGGTTCGCCGAGACGCCATTCGTCCTGGCGGTCGCGCCGGACTCGCCGATCAATACGGTCGCCGACCTGACCGCCTTTCTCAAGTCCAAGGATGGCAAGGCGACCTATGGCAGTGCCACGACCAGCGCGCTGGCCTCGACCGAAATCTATCTGCAGAAGGTCGGCGTGAAGGCAACGCAGGTCGGCTACAAGACCACTGCGGCGGCCATTCAGGACGTCACCGCGAAGCAGATCGACTTCGCCTTTGCCGACGTCGTGTTCGCCACGGGCCAAGCCAAGCAGGGCCGCATCAAGCTGATCGCAAACGCCTCGAACGTTCGGTCGCCCGCGCTGCCCAACCTGCCGACGCTCAAGGAAGTGACGGGTGCCGAAACTGGCGACATCGTCGCCCTCTGGGGCCTTTGGTCCGCGGCCGGGACGCCGAAGGAGATCCTCGACAAGCTCGCGAAGGCGATGAACGATATCACCAAGTCCGAGGAGACCCAGAAGTTCCTCATCGGTCAGGGTGCAACTCCCTTCGTCTCGACACCGGAAGACTACAAGAAGAAGTTCGAGATCGCGCTGAAGGCCTGGGCCAACGCGGTCAAAATCGCGAAGATCGAGGTCCAGTAGCGATGTTGCTCGTCAGCGGCGCGATACGCGGCGCCGCTGACGACCACACGACGGGCGGCCGCAGCAAACGCGGCCGCCTCTTTTGATAGATGACAGGCAGGAACGTTCGATGATCCGCGTCAAACATCCGCAGGACTTCTGGGCAGGCATTCTCTTTCTGACGGTGGGCGTGATCGCGGCCTGGGTTGCCCGCAATTATGTATTCGGGTCGGCGACGCGGATGGGCCCCGGCTATCTTCCAAGCGTACTGAGCTGGATGCTGATCGGCCTGGGAGTGTTCCTGGCCGCACGCGGGCTCATGGAAGAAGGGCCTGCGCTCGAACGCAGCCTGTTCCGACCGCAGGCTTTCATCATTGTTGCGATCGTGGTTTTCGGGCTTCTGATCGAGCGGGTCGGACTCGTGGGGTCGGTGATCGTTTCTACCGTCATCGCGGCGCTCGCAAGTGCCGAGATGCGCTGGAAGGAAACGATCATGCTCGCGATCGGACTGGCGATCCTGTGCGCGGTGCTTTTCGTCAAGCTGCTAGGACAGCCACTGGAACTGTGGAATTGGGGCTCCTAATGGAAATCATCGACAATCTCGCGACCGGATTTTCCGTCGCCGCAACGCCCATCAATCTTCTGTTCTGCCTGTTCGGCTGCCTGATCGGCACGCTGATCGGCGTGCTCCCGGGCATCGGACCGATTGCGACGATCGCGATGCTGCTGCCGGTGACGTTCAGCCTGAGCCCACTGGGCGCGCTGATCATGCTGGCCGGCATCTATTATGGAGCGCAATACGGCGGATCGAGCACCGCGATCTTGGTCAACCTGCCCGGCGAATCCTCCTCGGTGGTGACCTGCATCGAGGGCTATCGCATGGCGCAGAAGGGCCGCGCGGGCGCGGCGCTGGCGGTGGCTGCCGTCGGTTCGCTGTTCGCCGGTTGCGTCGGCACCCTGTTGATCGCTGCATTCGCGCCGATCCTCGCAAAGTTCGCCGAGGAGTTCCGCTCGCCGGAATACTTCTCGCTCATGCTGTTCGGACTGGTGGCCGCGGTCGTGCTGGCGCACGGTTCGGTGATCAAGGCCATCGCGATGATCGTGTTGGGACTGCTGGTCGGACTGATCGGCACCGACACCCAAAGCGGCGTCGCGCGTTTCACATTCGGAATCCCCGAACTCTACGACGGCGTCGACTTCGTGCCGGTTGCAATGGGATTGTTCGGCTTCGCCGAGATCATGAGCAATCTCGATCGTCAGAGCGGTGCGCGCAAGCTCACCGCGGCAATCAGCAGTTTGTGGCCGACGATCGTCGAAATAAAGCGCTCCGTTCCCGCCGTGCTGCGCGGAACCGCCGTTGGTTCGCTGCTTGGTCTCTTGCCGGGCGGCGGCGCGGTTCTGTCGTCATTCGCCGCATACACGCTGGAAAAGAAGGTCTCGCGTTTCCGGCACGAGTTTGGCACCGGCGCAATCGAAGGCGTGGCGGGTCCCGAGTCGGCCAACAACGCCGGCGCACAGACGTCCTTCATCCCGCTCCTGACGCTGGGCATTCCCTCGACGCCTGTCATGGCGCTGATGATGGGGGCCATGACAATTCAGGGCATCGCTCCGGGCACTGCGATCATCAGCGATCGTCCGGAGTTGTTCTGGGGCATGATTACCTCGATGTGGATCGGCAACCTGATGCTGGTCATCATCAACTTGCCGCTGATCGGCGTTTGGGTGTCTTTGCTCAAGGTACCCTACCGAATCCTGTTCCCATGCATCCTGATCTTCTGCTGCGTGGGCGCCTACAGCATCGCCAACAGCACATTCCTGATCATGCTGATGGCCGGCTTCGCGGTCCTCGGCTATGTGTTTACGAAATTGAGCTGCGAGGGCGCGCCCTTCCTGCTCGGATTCGTGCTCGGCCCCTTGATGGAGGAGAATCTCCGGCGCTCGATGGTGTTGTCGTTCGGCGATCCGATGGTCTTCCTGCAGCGCCCGATCTCGCTCGCCATCCTGCTGCTTGCACTTGGGTTGGTGGCGCTGATCGTACTGCCGCAGTTCCGCCAGACCCGCGAAGAGGCGTTCCAGGAATAGGCCGTCTGCTGCCGGATTAAAAAAGGCCGGGCACGATGCCCGGCCTTTCACGTTTGCGCGGAGGCAGCGCGTTTACGTCGTTCCCCACACGTCCTTGGTGACGTCGACGAGCAAACGAAGCTTCGCAAGTTCCTCGTCGACGGTCATGACGTTGCCACCGATGCCGCTCGAGAACCCGCACTGCGGGCTGAGTGCGAGCCGATCGAGCGGAGCGAACTTCGCCGCCTCGTCGATCCGGCGCTTGAGCTCGTCCTTGGTCTCGAGACGGCGGTCCTTGGTGGTCATCAGGCCGAGCACCGCAATCTTCCCCTTGGGCAGGAAACGCAGCGGCTCGAACCCGCCGGCGCGGGCACTGTCGTATTCAAGATAATAGACGTCGATGTCGATGCCGTTGAACAGGAGCTCGGCGATCGGGTCATAGCCGCCTTCGGCCACCCATGCGCCGGCAAAGTTGCCGCGGCACAGGTGCATCGAGACCACCATGTCCTTGGGCACCTGCGCAACCGACTCGTTCAGCACCTTGGCGTAGGTCTTCGGCAGTTCGTCAGGATCCTCACCAAACTGCTTGGCCTGGTCGCGCAACGCAGGATCACACAGATAGGCGAGGTTGACCTCGTCGATCTGAATGTAACGGCAGCCGGCGTCGGCGAGGTCCTTGATCTCCTCGCGATAGACGCGTGCGACGTCCGTATAGAAGTCATTGATGTCGGGGTAGGCGGTCTTGTCCACGGCATCACGACCGCCGCGGAAGTGCAGCGTGCTCGGCGAAGGAAACGTGACCTTCGGCGTCACCTTGGTCACCGACTTCAGGAACTTGAAATCGTCGACGAAGATGGGATGGGAGTGCCCGATCTTGCCCTGCACCTGCATGCTCGGCGGAGCATGGCCTTCGCGCGTCCCCTCGCTAGTGTGGAACTTCACCGAGATTTTCGAAGGCACGAGCGCGACGTTGTCGAACTCCAGCAGGAAGTCGCGCTGCCAGCTCCCCCGGTTGTACTCGCCGTCGGTGACGACCTTGAACCCGAAATCCTCCTGCATGCGCACCACGTCGCGGATGGCAGCTTCCTGGATGGGCTGGAGCTCGGTTTCGGTCATCTTCTTCTGCGCGACGGCCTCGCGCGCCTTGATAAGGCTGTCCGGGCGGATAAAGCTCCCAACGTGGTGGGCTCGCGGGAAAGCTCCGGTGGGCAACGGCATTCTGATCTCCTTGAACGTCGCACTCGGCAAAGATGCCGGACTTGCGGCCGGCCGCATGCCATGCGCTGGAACGGGACTGGAGCAGCCGGCAGCAAACGTATTACCGCTTCGCTGCTGGCCGCGCGGCTGAAGGTTCAGCCCTGCGCATGACCAAGCGAACCGTCAACCGCTTCGCCGCGACCATGCGTTGGCGGCGGGACACAATCACCTTTTTGCGCAAGCCACAAGAACCCGTACCGCATTGCCTGCCTGGCAAAATCGCTCGGGTTGCGGGTGGGGCCCTGCCCCGATAACTTCCCTTATCCGCGCCCACGGCATGTTCTGGGCCATCACGCGGGGGGAGCCATGCATTTCAGTGATCATTTCGGCGGGGCCGGACAGGCCTTCGCCATGGCCTTCGTGGTTGCGACCTACTCCATGAAGACCATGATCCCCCTGCGCATCCTGGGCATCGCGACGAACCTCATCCTCATTACCGTCTCCGTCTTCAATCATCAGTTCGGTACGCTGGCCGTGCATGCATTCCTGCTACCGCTCAATTCTTACCGCCTCTACCAGATGCTCATACTGGTCAACGGGGTGAAGCATTCGCTGCATCAGGATCTCAACATGGACTGGCTGAAGCCCTTCATGACGCGTCAGCAGTGCAGGAAAGGGGACGTGCTCTTCGCCAAGGACGCGATTGCCGACACGATGTTCTACACGGTCAGCGGGCGATACCAACTCGTGGAACTGGGAATCGAGATAGGGCCGGGGCAGTTGATCGGGGAATTGGGCATGCTGGCACCCAGCAATCGGCGCACCGCATCGTTTGAATGCATCGAGGACGGAATCCTGCTGTCCGTGACCTACCAGCAGGTCGAGGAACTCTACTATCAGAACCCGGCATTCGGATTCTACTTCCTGCGCCTGTCGACGGCGCGGCTATTCGAGAACATCGCGCGACTGGAGACCCAGATAACGAAGCTGCACTCGCTTGGACAGCGTCATTAGGCCTGCCGGACGTTACTTCGTTTGGAGCGCGAATACGCCGTTCCATTCAGGTCCGGGCGGGTTCTGCTGGAATATCTCAATACGGTCCGCGTAGAGGTCAGCGAACTGGTCCATCGCGAAGCGTCCGCTGCCGCCGCGGCACGCCGACAGCGCCTGAAGAGCAGCCTTCCAATCTTGGGACCGGTACAGCGCGAGGAAACGCCCCACGGCGCGGTCGAGAGTCTTGAATTCCGGCGTTGCGACAACGTCAGCCCCGCCGAGGACGGTATAGATCGTCTCCGGCTCGGTCTTGCCCTTCACCGTGATGCAATCGAGCTCGAGCAGGGCGTAGCGATCCCGCAGCGCCTCCGCCGTGCGCGCGCCCACCAGGATCGACACACCGTAAGGCTTGGTCTGCCCCTCGATGCGTGACGCGAGATTCACCGCGTCACCAAGCACCGTGTACTGCATTCGCATGTCGGATCCCATGTTGCCGACAACGCAGCGCCCGGTATTCAGGCCGATGCCAATCTTGATCGGAATAAAGCGTTGTCCATTCGCCTGCGCCTCCTCGGCGCGCTCGCGGTTGAGCGTTTCGAGGCGACCCAGCATGTCCAGCGCCGCATCGCACGCGTTCACCTCGTGCTGCGGGTCGTCAAGCGGCGCGTTCCAAAACGCCATAATGGCGTCACCCATGTACTTGTCGATTGTGCCGCGCCGGGCCTGGATGGCCATGCTCAACGGCGTCAGCAGACGGTTCATCAGGTGGGTGAGGCCTTGCGGGTCATCCTTGTAAAGCTCGGAAATCGCCGTAAAGCCACGCACGTCGGAAAACATCACCGTCATGACTCGGTCTTCTCCGCCAAGCACCACCCGCTCACGAGACTTCGCGAGTTGCTCGACCAGCGTCGGCGACAAATATTGCTTGAAGGTCGTGCGGATATACTTTCGGTCGTTCTGCTCGCGGACGTAGTTGACGAAGACGAGCGCCGCGTAGATGGCGAGGCTCGACATCAGCGGAAACGTTGCGTCAATCAGCAGGCCCTCTTGCGCGAACGACATCCAGGAGGCCATCACCATGGCACCCACGCCTGCCGCTCCCACGACGAGCAGCGTCAGCGCACTGACCAGCGGCGCCAGAACAATGATCGCGATGCCGACGCTGACGGCGACAGACATCTCCACCAGGGTGGTCCAATAAGGATTGCGGAGGAAGTTGCGGGTCAGCGCGGCCTCGAGGACTTGGGCATGTACCTCAACTCCCGGCATGGCGCCGTCGATAGGCGTTGTTTTCAGGTCGAGCAGACCGATCGCAGATGTGCCGATGAGAACCAGCCGCTGCGCGAACCGGTCGGGCGCCACCCTGCCCTCGAGCACGTCCTTCGCCGAGACGTAGCGATCCCGGTCGTGCCGACCGTAATAGATCCACACCTGTCCCTTGCCGTCGGTCGGCAGCTCATAACCCGGGATACCGATGCTGTAGATGCCGCCCTCGTCCGCGCGCACGACCGGACTGCTGCGGTTCAAGGCGACGCGCAGCAACTCGGTCGACAGTGCCGGCACGAGCCTGCCCGCGGCATTCATCGCAAGTGGCGCCCTCCGCACGATGCCGTCCCGGTCCGGGCGGAAGGAAAAAAGGCCGCGCCCGGCCGCCGCCTTCTCGAGCGCGGGGATATTCCCGAGCAACGCCGGGAATGTGACGAGATAAGGTTTCGGATCATTGCCCAGAGTGACGAAGCCGGTGAGGCCCAGCTCCTTCTCGCTCTCCTGCGGGAGACCTTCACCGGACTGCCCCAGAACCACTCTCGAGCGGCGGATCGCATCGGCAAACACATCATCGTTGCTCGGCAGCGCCGTCAGACGCTTGCGCGTGGCCTCGTCGAGCCCGGGGTACGACTTGGCGATCACCGCAGGCGACGTGCGGTCGGGCTCGGCGAACAGCACGTCAAAGGCGATACCGGCACTTCCGAGCTCTGTGAGGCGCGTGAGGAGATCGGCAACCAGCGTGCGCGGCCACGGCCATTGGCCGTATCGCTTCAAGCTGGCTTCGTCGATGTCGACGATCACCACGGGACGGAAGTCGGCCGACCGAGGTTGAAGCACCTGATAGAAGTCGAAACTGCGCAAGCGCAGCTCCTGCACCGCGATCGGGTCCCAATAACGCAGAGCCAGGAACGCGATCAACAGGACGAGACCTATGGCACGCCCGAGGCCGAAGCGGCGCGCGAGCCTGGACAGCTTCTTCATTCAGGGTCGCCCGGTTGCCCACAGATGATGCCGGTCATAGCGGCATCCTACGACTCGCGGAACGCACGCTTGATCTGATCGAGGAACGGCTTGGCGAGATACGAGATCACGGTGCGGTCACCGGTCTGAACGAAAGTCTCGACCGGCATCCCCGGAACCAACTTGACGTCCTCAAGCTTGGCCACTTCGTCGGGAATCAAGGCGATGCGCACGGTATAGTAGCTGACGCCGGTACGCTGATCGACCGTCGTATCAGCCGAAATGCGTGTGATCGTGCCGAAAATCTCCGGCGTAGTGCGCTGGTTGAAATTGGTGAAGCGCAGAAGAGCGGTCTGCCCGACGCGAAGCTGATCGATGTCCTGTGGATTGGCCTTGGCCTCAACCGCGAGATTGTCCGAGGCCGGCACGATCAACATGATCGGCTCGCCGGCCTGGATGACTCCACCAACCGTGTGCACTGCCGACTGAAACACCGTGCCGTCCTGCGGAGCACGGATATCGACGCGCTTGAGCTGATCTTCCGCCGTCACTTTGCGCTCGACGAACTCGCCGACCTTGGCGTCAATCTCCCGGATCTCGCGGCCCACGTCGCTGGCGAGATCCTGGTCGATCTGGATGATCTTCAGCTCCGTTTCTGATGTCTTGACCCGCGCCTGCGCCATGGTCGCGATGATCTGCCCGCGCTCCCCTTCGATCCGGGCGGTCTCACGCTCGAGCTGAGTCAACCGCGGGAGCTGGACGAGATTCTTCTGGTAGAGCTCTCTGACGCCGGCCAGTTCGCGCTGGATGAGTTCGATTTCCCTGGTTTTGGCTTCGCGCTGCGCGGCCAATCCGGAAATCTCGTCCTTGAGCTGCTCGATCTGCTGACGGAGTTGCGCCTTCTGCCCATTCCGCGAGGCGAGACGCGCCTCGAACAGCTTGGCCTCGCTCGCCATGACCAACGACACATCGGGGTTGTTCGAGGACGTGAGCTCGGCCGGAAATTTGATTTTGCCGGCGCCATCGCGCTCGGCCTCCAGCCGCGCCTTGCGGGCAAGCAGTTCGTTGAGCCCCTTGGTGACGATCGCGAGATTGGCGCGCGTGACGGTGTCGTCGAGACGGACCACGATGTCGCCAGCCTTCACCTTGTCGCCGTCGCGCACACGCAACTCACCGACGATGCCGCCCGAAGGGTGTTGAACCTTCTTGACGTTGCTGTCGACGACAATCTGCCCCTGCGCAATGATTGCGCCGGTGATTTCCGACGTCGCCGCCCAGCCGCCGACGCCGCCAGCCAGCAGCAACACGACTGCGCTTCCGGCGATCACGTGCTGACGGATCGATTCCTGCGCCGGCACTGCGCGATTGTCGCCTTTGTTGACTGTCATACCGCTCGCCCCGCCTCAGGCACAACCGTCAGCGGACGTGGCGCAACGGTGCGCGGTGCCGCCTTCGCCAGTACCTCGTCCTTGGGTCCAAAATGATGCATGCGACCTTTGTTGAGCACGAGAATGAGATCGACGCCTACGATCGCGCTTGGCCGATGTGCCACGACGATGACGATGCCGCCGCGGTCGCGCACCCCGCGAATGGCCTGCGTCAACGCTTCATCGCCCTCGGCGTCGAGGTTGGCGTTCGGCTCGTCGAGCACCACTAGGAAAGGATCGCGGTAAAGCGCGCGCGCCAGGGCGATGCGCTGCGCTTGGCCCGCGGACAGGGCCGAACCGTTCTCACCGACCTGGGTGTCGTAGCCTTCCGGCAGTCCGACGATCAGGTCGTGCACACCCGCAGCCTTGGCCGCTGCAATCACGAGTTCAGGATCGGTATGATCCTCGAACCGAGCAATATTGTCGGCCACCGTGCCGGCGAACAGCTCGACGTCCTGCGGCAGGTAGCCGATGTAGCCACCAAGCGCTTCCGGCGACCACTGGTCAAGCGCGGCACCATCGAGGCGGACCTTGCCCCGCGCCGGCTGCCACACGCCGACCAGCAGCCGCACCAGCGAGGACTTGCCCGACGCCGTCGGACCGATGATGCCGAGGCCGTCGCCCGCTTCGAGCGCAAAACTGACGTCCTGCAGCACGATCTTCTGCTCGCCCGGCGGCGCCGCGCTGACACTCTCGACCGTGAAGGACTTCTCCGGCGGCTGGAGCTGCATGGGTGTCTGCCGCGGCGGGAGCGCCTCCAGCAGCGCGTTGAGCCGGTTCCAGCCCAGACGTGCGGCAACGAAGCTTTTCCAATGCGCTATCACGAGATCGATCGGCGCAAGCGCGCGCGATCCGACGATCGATCCGGCGATGATCACGCCGGCTGTGGCCTGCTGGTTGATCACGAGCCAGGCGCCGACAGCCAGCAGCATGGACTGCAGCAGCATGCGGAGGATCTTGGCAAAAGCACCGAAGCCGCCGGCCACGTCGCTTGCGTCTTCGCTGCTGCCGACGTAATCGCGATTGATCTCCGACCAGCGCCTCATCATACGAGACGTCATTCCCATGGCGGTCAATGCTTCCGCATTACGGCGGCTGGCCTCGGCAAGCGAATTGCGCCGCCGGGAGGATTCCGCCGCCGCCTTGCTCGGGTGGCGCATGAAGATTTCGGTCAGCAGCGTGAGCGTCACGAGAATGATCATGCCGACAACGGCGGTCAGGCCGATGTAGGCGTGGAAGGCGAAACAGATCGCGAGATAGATGGGAATCCACGGCAGATCGAAGAAGGCCACCGGTCCCACGCCCGAGAGGAACGAGCGGACACTGTCGAGATCGCGCAACGGCTGCAACGCATCGCCGCGGTTACCGGTCTTGAGCGGAATGCGAACGACGGCGTCGTAGACCCGTTCGCTCAATGCCTGGTCGAGGCTGTTGCCGATGCGCACGAGGATCCGGCCGCGGATGAGGTCGAGAACTCCGAGCGCGGCATAGAGGCCGGCCGCCAGCACAATGAGCACGACCAGCGTCGGGATGCTGCGGCTAGGCAGCACGCGGTCGTAGACCTCGAGCATGAAGAACGATCCCGTCAGCATCAGGATGTTGCTCATCCCGCTGAACACGCCGACGGCGGCCAACGCGCCGCGGCAGGCGACGAGCGCCGAGGCGAGCTCCGACCTGACCTGCACTTGAGGCGGTCGCTTACGTGCGCGCGACATGGTGTTCAATTTGCAGACCCCCCGCGCGTTCCGGCCCCGCCGGCCAAACGCGCGCGCCACTTGGCGGTAGGCTAAACCCTGAACGGCCGTATTGCGGCGGTATTATGCCGCAAAACATGGCCGGAGTGTCCGTTTTGTTCCAGGGAATGGAAGTGAGGGTTAAGAGTCGACCGAGACGCCGTTGCCCATGGACTCCTCACACCCCGTACTGTCTCAAGAAGAAATCGCTCGCATGCAGCGTGCTCACATCGACGCCCTGAAGGGTGATCGTATGTCCCGGGGCCAGTTCTATGGTGTCGCTGCCTTGCACCAGATCGCTCAGCAGCGCGTTGAGAGCTTCCTGCGCGAAGTCATCGAGCACGATCATGTCGCCTTCGCTGACGTTGAAATCTGTGATGATGGTATTGCCGGCATTCAATTCCGGCGTGAAGACAAACATGTCCGCGCCGGTGCCGCCCGTCAGCGTGTCATTGCCCAAATGCCCAACAAGGATGTCGTCGCCGGTTCCGCCGTTCAGCACGTCCGCATTGTCGGTGCCGAACATCATGTCCTTGTCATTCGGCCCTGCAGTGCCGCTCAGCGAAATGCCTTCACCAGGGGGCGGGTCGGCGACCGCAAACTGGATGTTGTAGGTGTCGGTGCCCCCGTTCAGATCATCCACCGTGAAGATGACTGCGTCCGCAGCCGGAAGCGATCCGGGTTCGGTATACTTGATGCCCGTCATCACGGCATTCGAGAGTTGTATCCAGCTGCCCTCAAGCACCAGCACGCCGGGGTTCTGATCGAGATCGGTAAGCCCGCCCTGCTCCTGCGGCAGGAACAGATCGAGCGCGCCGCCCGCGCTGGACGTGAACGTTGCCCGCAGCGTGCTATTTCCAGCATCGGCGTCCCAGATCATTGGCCCCAGGAGAATCGCAGATGTTTCATTCAGGTCGACCGAAACTGCATAGGTCATGTCGATGACTGGAGCCGAGTTGGCGCCCTCGGTGACGCTGGTCGTAACGTGCGTGACGTCTTGCGCGAATGGATGCCAGCCGCCCAGCGGAGATTCCATTGGCGAAGGATAGCTTTCCGGATCGAGGTCAACGACGCTGGGAGGCCACTGCGTCGCAATGGCTCCATCGTTGATGGAGTTGTCGATCGCATAAACGTCAAGCGCAGGCACAGGTCCGCTGAAGCCCGGTGCGGGGACAAACGTCAGCCAGGCGCTGGCCGGGAGCAGTTGCGCCTGTGAGAGCTGCAGGTTCGCGTCGAACTCGTGCCACACGTTGTTGTCGTAGGAATACTTCCAGACACCCGCATTGCTGACGGCACCGCCAACGACGGCGATGCCGGCCAGGAATGCACCTGCATCGACATCGTGGAACTTGCTGGCGAACATGTCCGAGATGCGCTGACTGACGCCGTTCGAGTTCTCGCTCGCGGACGGAAGCGCAGCATCGTCGAGCGTGGGCGCATCGTTGACCGGCTGCAGGTCGAGCAGCACCGTCTCGGTCGTACCGTGCGGCCCGCCGGGCACATCCTGATCGAGCGCTGCGATCGAGAGCACGACGTCGGCGACGGAGTTCAGGGCCGGGGCATAGGTTACACCCAGACCCGGGTCGGCCAGGAACGCGTTGATGTCGGCAATGCTCCCCGTCAAAGTCAGTGCGCCGGGGCCGCCGCCCACCACCACGTTGCCGCCGGCGACCACCGACAGGCTTCCGCTGCCGTTCGGAATCGAAAGGGTCAGCGTGATCTCGGCCGAACCGCCATCGACATCCGATACCGAAAGTCCGTGCAGTTTGGTCGGGCTGTCCTCGACAACCCGAATTGCAGCGTCGCCCGGCCAGCTCTCGATCCCGTCCACGACCCACGCAGGATCGCCGACCGTAGTCAGGTTCTGCGGCGCCCCTGCGTGATCCTTGGCCCCCGGTCCGTCCCCCTCGTCGAGCGGCCAATAGCCGACCAGTCCGGGCTCCTCGCCCAAAAGCGAGACGGCGCGATCGGACGCGATCTCCTGACCGGTGCGGGCAACCTCCCAGACGCGTACTTCGGCGATCGAACCGACAAAAGCCTCAGTGCCAGTGTCCGTCCCGCCGATCAGAGTGTGGGGCATATATTGCGGGAAGTTGGCGGGATCCGGAATCGCGTTGGCGAGCCCAGCAGTACTGAAGACGGGCTGACCGTCGACGAACAGCTGAAAGGTGCTGTCAACGTGCGTCACGGCAAGATGGTGCCAGCCTGCGTTCAGCTCGATCTCGGTATCGATGCCGCCAATTCCCCCGCGGAAAATCTCGAGGGTGAATGTACCGTTGTCGAACACTCCGAAGAGACCGAACCCGGAATCGGACGTGCTGCCGTTATAGAACAGCAACTGGTGGCTGGACTGCGAGGGCCCCGCCCCGTCCCAATTCACCCATCCTTCGAGCGTGACGCCGTCGGCCGAAGCGTTGCCGACATTACGTGTCGCGACGGATCCGACAACAGCATCACTGCCGTCGAAATCCATGTAGGTCGGATTGACGTTGACCTGCGGCGCATCGTCGACGGGCGTGACGTTGATCGTGAAGGTGTAAGGACCCGACAGATTTGCGCCGCCGTTTGCGAGACCGCCGTCGTCCTGCACCTTGAAGATGAAGCTGGCGTAACCGGCCCCATTACCATCGGATGCCGGGGTGAACACGAGCTGCCCGATATCGTCGGCAGAGATCACCTGATATTGCGTGACCGCCTGACCATTGAGCGACAGCACGCCGGCGCTCGGCAGAGTCTCGATCACCAGCGCGTCGAAATCGTTGCCGTCGGCGTCCCCGAATGCGAAATCGGACTCACTAAACGCGTAAACGCCGTCCTCGTCGATCGTGACCGTGTTGCTCGCCGCATGCGGCGCGTCATTGACCGAAGCGACATCGATCTCGACCGTCGCCGGCGAGGGGTCCTCGAACTGGTTGTTGTCGATCGCCGCGTATTGCAGCGAGGTCGAGCCGTTCCAATCCGCATCGGGCTTGAAGTAGACGGTGGCCGTGAACTCGTTAGGCACCTGCGTCGATCCCGCCGCCACGAGGTCGTTGAGCGCGACCGCCTGGGTGAGGCCGGCGTCGAGAAAAAGCATCCCGTGCTGCGGCAGGCTGGTCAGCCGGAACGACGTCACCTGACCGTCGAAATCCTGTCCGGTGAGCGTGAGCGCGATCGGAGCCTGCTGATCTTCAATTCCACTGAAAGCCAGCAGCGGCGAGATGGTCTCCGGAGCCCCGACGGCGATCGAAAGCTGCTGAGTGTCAGTCGCGCCGTGCGCATCCTCGATCGTGAAAACAAGCTGGTCGGGTCCCGTATAGCCCTGATCCGCCGTGTACACGATGCCGGGCGCTCCTTGCGCGCTATTGGCGGCAAGAAATGCGTTGATGTCCGCGAGGGTGCCCGTGAACGACAGCGTATGCGCATTGCTGTCGTCGTCCGGCAGGATCGTGATACTGGAGTTCGCCGGCGGCTGGCTCAGCGTGATGACGCCATACGAACTGCTCAAATGGACGGTGAGCACCTCGCTTGGAGCGGGATCGTCCTCGATGGAGATCCCGTTGATCACGGCGACGCCCGGCGTCGCAATCGGCGTCGAATCCCACTGGATCGCCGGGGCGTCGTTTGAACCGGTAATGGTGAATGTCACCGGAGTGGTCGCGGACGCCCCATGGCTGTCGAAGACGGAGACCAGGAACTGCTCCGTGGCGGTCTCTCCTGCAGAGAGAGCCTGCGTATCAGGGTCGTTGTTGTCGAGGGTGTACGTCAGCGTTCCGGTCTCGGGATCGAGCACCAGGAGGCCGTATTTGCCCTGCTGCGTATAGCCGTTGAATTCGACAACGTAACCATTAACCGCATAGTACGTCGAGGGAACGTCGGTCCAGACGCCATTGTGATCCATGAAGACAAAGTCTTCACCACCGGCACCGCTGTCGTTCGGCTCGGTGCCCCACCAGTTGGCGTAGCCGCCGTTCGAGCCTCCGACCGTCCAGAACGTCTGGCCACTCTCAGGTCCGTTCGCCCAGGTCCAGACGCCCTCTTGCGCGGCATCGCTGCCACCGATCCAGGCGCCCGCACCCTGCGTGACGTTGGTGAAGACATAAGTGTTCTCAGCCGCACTGGTGATGTTGGCGAGATAGCCGCCCATCCCAACGGCCGCGGCTTGCGCCTGAGCCCACGAAAGGCCCGGGGCCGCGACATAGACGTAGTGGGTCAGATAATAGGTCGGACTGTCACCGCGATCCGGATCGACGGTGGTAAGCTGCACCGTCGCGACGCCATTGCCCGCTCCCGATTCGCCAGCCTCGACCAATCCGGCCGGCTGGCTCGCCTCGATGGCGGGCGCGTCGTTCGTGCCGGTGATCGTGACGGTGACAGCCCGATCCGTATAGCCGCCGTCGCTATCTGTGGCGCGAACGGTGTACGTCAGGGTGAGAGTCTCGCCGCACGCGAGGAAGTCGAATGCCTCCTGCCCGGAATCGAAACTCCAATGGATCGTACCTGCAGTATCGGACGAACCGATCACGTCGCCGCAGTCGACCGACAGCATCGCCTTGAGCATCTCGACGGTAAGGCCCTGCGGCAGGTCGCCGTCCACACAAACGTCCTCGACAGATGCGGCAACGCTGTTCGTCACGTCGACGTCGCTGACCGACAGCGTTCCGCCTGCCGAGAGGCCGACGTCTCCTTCCGTCAAATCCGCGGCATCGCTGTCACCGCACGCGACGGCGATGACCGGCTCGTCGTTGGTGCCCGTGATCGTCACCGTCACCTGCTGGACCACCAGGGCGCCGTCGCTGTCCGTGATCGTCACGTTGTAGGTGACGAGCAGCGTCTCGCCTTCCGCAAGGAAATCGGCGTCCTCGCTACTGATGGAATAGGCCCATCCGACGGAGCCTTGGTTGTTGGCGTCGGCGGGGTTCTCCTGCACCGTGCCGAGAGTGAGCGCACCGGGATCTTCGGCGATGTTTTCGGTGCCCCCGCCATGCTTGGTCCAAACCGCCGAGACGAATGTCTGTTCGGCGGTGTGCGTGTCGGTGAGTTCGGGGTCCTTGAAGGTGATCGTACCGCTGTCGGTCAGCTCGATGCTCGGATTGCCTTCACCCTCACCGCCCCCCTCGGTCAAGACGGGATACCAGTCGGCCTCGGTTATATCGCCATGAGCGTCGGTTGACGACGTGACGATCTGCGGCGGATCGTTCTGCCCATTGACCGTGAAGGTCGCAGTCGTGCTTGCCGTCGCGCCCTGGTCATCGATGACCGGGATGATGAACGTCTCGACCGGATGGTCGCTCGCGCGGAGGGGATCGGCCTTCTCATTGTCGACGACGTAGGTGAGCGAATTCGTGCCTGTGTTCAGGTAGGCCGACCCGTACGCGCCATCCTTGCGGAAAACGCCCCCGCCGAGGGCGATCCAGCCGGCGCCCACGAGCGCGACGACGTTGTAGGAGACCTCCCCATCCGGATCGACCTTGACGATCTGCGCGGTCGATTGCGACGCACCTGGATCGCCCTCGGTGACCGCCTCATTGAGATCAGGTGGTGCATCCGCGAAAACCGCCGGGCTGAGATTGCCGGGAAGATGCACGATGGGTCCGTTGCCCGGGTCGCCGTCGCCCGTGCCACCGGGCGTCCCCCCGTTCTGTCCAGGCCCGCCGTTGCCTGGAACTTGGTTCGGCGGCGGGGTATCGGGCAGTCCGGGAGTGCTGCCGCCCGGAGGGCTCGAGCTGCTGCCGGGCGTGCTCGGGCTCTTGGGCTGCTGATCCTGGGGATTCTGCGATTGGAAGTTGGCCGGATTGGCCAGGAAGACAGGGAACAGGTTCTGGGCGATGGCAAGCTCCATCGCGACCTGTTCGGGCGTCTTGTTGATCTGCTGCGCCAGCACCCCGAGGTTTGCGCTCGGCGTCACGGTGAAGGAGGTGCTTGTCGTGTTGACCGTACCGATGATCACGCCGGTGGCGCGGTCGATAATGTTGAAGGATCCGACCTTGCCGTCCGGATCCGCCATCAGCGAGAAGTTCACCGAGACGATGTTGCCATTCACGTCGCTCTCGATGGTCGTGTTCACGGTCGTGCCGCGAATACCCATCGTCGCCACGGGCGTGTCGACCCGCATGTTGCCGGTCTTGGCCACCTGGCCGGCCACGAAGGTGATCGTGCCCTTCACCAGGCTGAACACAGCGGAATTGGAACTGCCGCCTGCTTCGTAGATCAGTTCGTTGAGCACCATGCGCGCGTTCGCGCCCATGTTGAACGCGGTCCCGTCGCTGAAGCTGATCGCCAGCAGGGAGCCATCGCGTGTCTCGACGACGTCGCCCTGCAGGACGTTGTCGCCGATCTTGAGCTCCTCCACGACGCCATTCGCGTGCTGGACCGTGGCGCTGCCGCCGAGCCGCTCCACCTTGCCGATGACGACGCCGCCCGCAGGTGCGCCGACCTGGGCGTACTGACCAGGCGCGTTCGGAACCGCAAGACGCTCTACGAGATGGCCGGGAAGGCCCGCGCCTTCGGCGGTGACAAGGTCCGGCAGCTTACCCGAACTGAAATAACCCGAGATAACGACCTTCTGGCCATCCTTGCCCGTGATGATGAGGTCGGGTCCGGACTTCTTGAAATGTCCGCCGAGCAGCAGCTCCGCGTCGGCGATCACGACGCGATCAGGCGCCTGCCCGTCGGCCAACGCCACATGACTGACGCGCGCAGCGCCCACAGCCGTTGGAGACTGGAGTTCACTAAACATTAAGCCTTCTCGCCGGCTAACGCGGGAAATCGATTGTCTGCAAGGCCAGCCCCCGAAAGTAATCGCGTTCGTTTTTCGTTAGTTATGCAACGTAGAGACGGCGATCTTAACCGGTTGTCAACGCAATTCCCGTGCCATTGTTTGCAATTGTAAGACATTGTTAACAATAATAAAACCTGAATTTTCTGCACCACCGAACTCTCGTTCTCGTAGTGGCCTGTGCGACACGCCTGCCCCTCCGGCCGCCATCGGGCGGAGACTCGAAAAGACGGACATGCGATTCGGCTCTCATCTGCTTTGACGTGTGCTTATTGGGACACATTCAACCTAGCTGTGACGGGCGTCACATCGCCGACCAAGGGCATGCTCCAGCCTTCCTTTGCGCATGGCTTGGGGGCTTTGGGGAGCAGGGTCGGGACGGACCTGCGGGCACCTTGATCAGGGATGCCGCGCGACGCGGGCCGCCACGCCGGCCTGCGCAGGCGCGTTCATCCCGATGCAAAACCGGTAGCCACCCGTGCTGATCGCGCGCTAGGACAGACGCACGTTGGGGGTGACGTTCGCAATGGCAATCCGGCTCAAGTTCTGGGGGGTCCGCGGCAGTATTGCCTGCCCTGGTCCCGACACGCTGCGCTATGGCGGCAACACGCCGTGCGTGGAGGTGCGATGCGGGGAACACGTGCTGATCCTCGATGGAGGGACGGGGTTGCGACCGCTGGGCGATGCCATTCTCAAGACAGGCGCCAAACTGGATGCCGACCTTTTCCTGACGCATTGCCACCTCGACCACGTGTCAGGATTGCCGTTCTTTGCCCCGCTGTTCATGAACAATCATCATCTGCGGATCTGGGCGGGCAATCTGCCCGCCGATGTCAGCGTGAAGAAGGCGCTGAGGACGATGATGAGCCCACCGCTGTTTCCAATCGACGTCGAGAGCTTCAAGGCTGCGATCGAATATCTCGACTTCCATCCCGGAGACACGCTGGAGCCGCGCCCAGGCGTGATTCTGCGCACTGGGATGCTCAACCATCCGGGCGGAGCGATCGGTTACCGGATCGAATACCAGGGCAAGGTGCTGGCCTATCTGACCGACACCGAGTTGCCGCAGGAAGCAGTGAACGGCGCCACGCTGGCGCTGGCGCGCGATGCCGATTTTCTGATCTTCGATTGCACGTATACCGACAGCGAGATCGCCTCACGGCGAGGCTGGGGTCACTCGACCTGGAAGGACGGCGTCCGGCTCGCCAACGCTGCACATGCGAAAACACTGTGCATGTTCCACCACGATCCAAGCCACGACGATGCATTCATGGACAGGCTTGGCGGCGAAGCCGCTGCGGTGCGACCTGGCACCATCGTCGCGCGCGAGGGCCTCACGGTCGAGCTGTAGTCTACATCATTGAAATCCTTGCAAGGTGCGCAAGATGCTCATGTCAAGACGGCTGAGCACCTTGCCAAAGCGCCTTACGGGAATTGGGTAGCCGAAGTGCCCATCGTGAATGATAGACACCTTGCTCACGGACTGAGCATCTTGGCCCAGTCTGCCCGCCGGCCTTCGAACTAAGGCAATGCGAGCGATGTGACCGCCACGTCGAGCGTGCCTTCGGCCTCCGCGATCACCCGGAGTGTTTTCGCATCGAACGCGATCGCATCAAGCCGCAAGGCGTCGACCTTCGTCCGCACGCGGACGCCGGTCTGGGATTTCTGGAAATCAGCAAGCACCGCCTCGATTTTTTTGCGCGCATCCTCCGCAAAAGGCTTGAGGTCGACTACCGCCTTGCTGGCAAGCATCGGTTTGAGATAGGGCGCCGCCGCAGTCGCCGCGGCATCGATGAGCCCGAAGGCAGCATCGGAATCGATATCGAGCTCGATATCGGTCAGCCGCATGATCTGCTTCTCGCGATCGAGCAGCGGCTTGCCCCAGACGTAAATGGTGGCGTCGGCGCCGAAGCTGAACACGCCACGGCGGCGTCCGTTGACGAGGAGCGAGATCAGCAACTGGTCGCCGGAAGCCGCGACCTGAACTTGCCGAATCGTGATGTCGACCGAGCCGCTTCCATCCTCGGGGAAGGTCTTTCCGACCAACTGTGCCTGCAGCAGCTTGTTGACGTCCGTGAACGGAATATCGATCGGAACTCCCACGGTCACGCGTCCTGGCGTGAGCTGCGACACGATGTCCAGCTGCGCTGGAAACGGACAGACGGGTTTCGTCTGACTCGGAACCACACGCGTCTGCGCCTCGACCCCGATCAGGAGATTGACCGCCGACGAATCGATGCGTGGTTGCGCCGCGAAGGCACGCGTCGGCTTGATCTCGAGCCACAGGTTGGGCGCGCCGGCGCCTCCAATACCAAGCGGGAATGATCGGCACAGCTTTGTCCATTCGCCGCGGGCCGTCTGCTCGAGCGAGGGGTCGTTGCGCACCCGCGTCTCCAGCAGAGCCACTTGCTCACGCACGGAGCGGTCAACGATCGGCCTGACCTCGTTCGCAACGCTCAGACGCAGCCCCGCGACCGGCAGGCTGACGTCGTTGATCACCGCCTGCCCGCTCAGATTCGGCGCAATCCGCCAGTTGGGCAGAATTGTCGGGCGCGCGGTCACCACCACATTGCCGCGCAGCTCGGCCCGCTGGTCGAAAGTCTTGCCTGCGAGATCACCCACTTGCCGGCCAAGGTTGCCGCCGATGCTGCCCAGCACGGCGCTGAGCTCACGACCGACCTGCCCGCCCACGTTGCCAACCGCTGCCAGCGTACCATTGGCCCGCAAGGCCCCGTTCAACGGCGTCGACACCATGAGGCCGTCGCTGCGCCCGCTCACCTGCAGCGGCCCGCGGTCGATCTGCCAGCCGATGGTGGCGTCGATCGGCAGCTCTCGCGTGGCCCCGCTGCGGCTACCCGACACGTTGCGCGGCGCGGCCGACTCCATAGCCTGCTGAATGGCGCTGATCGCGATCGCCGCCGGAGCCACCACCGTTGAGGTGCGCGTGATCGGCTGCAGCGGCGGGACCTGCGCCAAAGCTGGGCGCTTGTCGATCCTGGGCGCCGGCCACAGCACATTCAGCCCGATGTAAACGCCTGCCGCGACTGCCAGCAGCCCTGCAAGCACAGTCAGAAGCTTGCGCATTCACGCGCCCCCACTCTGCATGATTCGCCGCAGCCGCAATTTCACTGGATCGCGGCGAATTGCACTAGTTTAAATAGTAGCGCATGGGAGCCGAGAAGGGGAATCGCTGGTCGGACAGTTCCGCGGGCGGGGTCGGAAACGGCTGCGCACGCTTGAGCATCTCGAGCGCCTCCCGGTCGAGTTCGGGGTGCCCCGATCCCCTCAAAATGTGGCTCGAGATGACCCTTCCGTGCCGGTCGAGCGTGAACGTCAGCATCACCGTTCCCTCCTCGCGGCGTGAACGTGCGCTGGCGGGATAGCTCTTGTGCCGATTGAGATGCGCAACAATCCGCTGGCTGTAGCTCGCCCTTGCCGCGCCAGCGGCTCCCGGTGGTGCGCCCGAAATGCGCTCAGATGCGGTTTCGGAGCTCACACGCCGCTTTTCGACGGCCGCTATTTTCTTTTTCTGAACAGACCTCGGCGGCGGCTTGCGCGGCGTCGGCAGCACGACCTCGGCCGGCTTCTGCAGCGGCGGTTCGGGAGGCGGCGGTTCCGGGATGGGATCCGGCTGTTTCTCGACCACCTCCTCCTTCACCGGCTCGAGCTCTTCCTCCTCGACTTTCTCGACCGGCGCCGGATCGGGCGTGAATTCCGCACGTTGATCCACCACGTCGGGCGCGACGTCGGATTTTTCCGCGGGAGGCGCGCCGGACGATGACTCAAGGTCCAGCAAGATAACTGGTTGCGGAGAGCCCGCGGGCAAGGGCTCCGTCCAATTGACCAGGACTGCGGCAGCGCCGCCGTGCACCGCGAGAATGATAGCTCCGCTGACGAGCCAGCGCGCAACCTCGCGTACCGCTCCACGTTCAATCGCGCTCATGGCGCCGCGGTCTTTTCCAACCCGACCAGCGCGACTTTCAGGTAACCTGCGGCGCGCAGCAGATTCATGACCTCCATGAGATCACCATAGGACACGGCCTTGTCTGCCCGGAGGAATATCCGCGCGTCCTTGTTGCCGGTCGTCGCGGCGTCGACCGCAGCCGCGAAGCTGTCGCGCGGGAGGGGATCATTGCCGATGGCCAGCGACAGGTCGGCTTTGACCGTCAGATAGAGCGGCTTGTCCGGGCGCTGCTGCGGCTCTGCGTTGGAGGAGGGCAGATCCACGGCAACGTCGACGGTTGCGAGCGGCGCCGCGACCATGAAGATGATCAACAGCACGAGGATCACGTCGATGAACGGCGTGACGTTGATTTCGTGGACTTCGTCGAGCGTATCCTCGCCGTGATGCAGCCTCACGCTCATGACGTCACTCCGCGGCGGCCACGCGCTGGCCGATCCGGCGCGATGCCCGCCGGTCGAGATCGCGGCTCACCAGCCGCAAGACCTCGGCGGAAGCGTCCCCCAGCAGCGCCCGGTAACCGGTAATCGAGCGGGCGAATACGTTGTAGATGACGACAGCCGGAATGGCCGCGACCAGTCCCAGCGCTGTCGCGAGAAGCGCTTCGGCGATGCCCGGCGCGACGACGGCCAAGTTGGTCGTCTGCGCCTTTGAGATGCCGATGAAGCTGTTCATGATGCCCCAGACCGTGCCGAACAGGCCGACGAAGGGCGCCGTCGCGCCGATCGTCGCCAGGATGTTCGTTCCGCGCGTGATGCGACGGCCATAAGCCGCCTCGATCCGCTCGAGGCGAGACGCGGTCCGCTCCTTGATCCCATCTTTGTCGCTTGCCTCGCCGGACAACTGAACCTCGGCCTGCGCCGCTTCGAGCAGCCGCACCACGACGTTGTTCCCGCCGCCGACCTGATCGAGAGCTTCGCCGAGAGAGCGAGACTGCGCGATAGCCTGCAGCGCCTTGCGTGTCGCGCGCTTGACGGCGAGCAGTTCGATGCTTTTTGCAAGCCAGACCGTCCAGGTGACGACGGACGCAAAGGCCAGCCCGATCATCACCGCCTTCACGACATTGTCCGCCGACATGAACATCCCCCACGGGGAGAGATCACGCGGCAAGGCGGCGGTGCCAACGACCGGCGCCTCGGCGGCGAAAGGAGCGTCCTGCGCCAGCGCCGCAATGGGGGCAAGACCGACGATGATCGTCGTCGCGAGAACGCGCCATCTGATAACCCCGAACGCGCTGTCAGCTTTCATGTCGTCACTCCGCCGCCTGCAACCGTGTGATCGAGCGGCTCGCCGCCGCCCGCCGTCGCCTACCGCTCAGCCACATGATCAGACCCGTGAGGCCGAGCCCCACCGGCAATAATCCGGTGAGGAAAACGACAAGGCGCCAGGCCAACCCGCCGTGGCTTCCTTCATGCAGCCAACGAATCCACTGGGCTGCGTGATCGCCTGCCAGGGGCGCGGGTTGGCGCCTGGCCGTCCCGCTGTGATCGTCGACGAGCACAGTTATGGTATCCCCGCTTTTGCCTTTCAACTGGATCCGCCAGACCGGCCGCGTGTCGGCGCCGTTCGCCCGCGCCGATATCGGGAAGAAAAGCGTGACCGGACGCGCGTTCGGAATCGCAGTTTGCCCAGCCTCAAGGACCCTGTCCGGGCCCAGAACAGGTCGTGGGATGGGAGCCGCAAATCCGCGCGGCCCTGCCGGGCGCATATCGGCGACGATGGACATCAGGGTGCGTGCCTGCGGAGGGAACGCCAGATAAATGCCCGTCAAGGCGACGAACGCGAGCGGGAGTGAAATCCAGAACCCGAAGACAAAATGAAGATTTGCCGACCTCGTGGGACGTCTGCGCCAGCGCAAGGCGCGAAGGAGCGAGGTCGTGCGCGGCCACCACAGCACGAGCCCGCTCAAAGCGAGGCAGAAGAGTCCGACGCCAGTCCAGCCGACGATGGCGCGCCCACCGTGCTGCGGAACGGTAAGGTTCTCGTGAAACCGGTGCAGGAAGCCCATCAACGAGGAACGGAAATCCACCACGTCGAGCACGCGCGCGGACGCAGGGTCCAGGTAAAGCGTGAACAACTGTGGCGGCGTGTTCTCCGATCCCATTCGCCGCGCCTGGAGAGTGACGGGAGATCCATCTCGTTCCGGCAGCCGGACATTGGCCACAATCGCGTTCCCGTCAAGCGCGTTCCGGCCGGCAGCGACGTACGCCGAGATCGGGAGCGCGGCTCCTCCGCTCACTCGATATCGCGCAGGATGGAGCGCGGCTTCAATCTCATCGTGAAAGACCAGCACCGCTCCCGAAAGGCTCACCGGCACGATGAGCAACAGCAGGGCAACTCCAAGCCAGCGATGCAGCGTCCGTAGCAGCCCGCGTAGCCCAGCGGATGATCGCGGCATCGCTGTCAGTCCCACATATCATTCTGCATGCAGAAGGTGTGGGTAGTACGCCCGATCGAGAAGCGCCGCAATCCAAACAGTTTTGAATTGTTACAATGAAAATGTAGCTACTTTGGAGCTATTGTAATTGCGCCCCACCGACCCTCTCGAACAAGTAGAGCATCGACACAACGTCGAGCATTGAAAAAGCTCTAAGGTTCGGGGATTGCGGGAATGGGATCGAGTGCACGGCGCGCAAGCGCAATCCGTGCGGCTGCGCGCGCTCCATTGACACCTGCCGCTGTCGGCGTCGCATCGGCCATCATGGCCGCGTCGGGACATGCGCAGGAAGGGATGCAGCTTCCAACCATCGATGTGCAGGCCGAAAGCGGGACCGGCTATCAGCCATCGGCTGCTGCGGGCACGACGTCGCGTCTGCCGGTCCCGCTGCTCAGCACGCCCCAGACCGTCAATGTGGTCCCGCAGCAGGTCATCCAGGATCAAAACGTATCGACGGTGAAAGATGCCCTGCGCAACGTCGCCGGCATCACGTTCAGGGCCGGAGAAGGCGGCAATCAAGGCGACTCTCCTTACATTCGCGGCTTCTCCGCCCAGGGCGACATCTTCAGGGACGCCATTCGTGATCCGGGCTGGTACACGCGCGACGCATTCAGCATCGACGCTGTCGAGGTCTACAAAGGTCCGTCGTCCTTCTTGTTCGGGCGCGGCTCCACCGGCGGCGTCATCAATCTCGTTTCGAAGACCGCCGTCGACCGCAACTTCGTCGAGGGGACGATCACGGGAAACACCGGCTTCGGGGCGCGCGCCACCGTGGACGCCAACGCCGTGGCCAACGAGAATGTGTCGGCCCGCATCGTCGTCATGGGCCAGCAGTACGACATCGCCGGCCGCGACAACGTCGAGGAAAACCGCTACGGCGTCGCACCCTCGCTCAAGGTCAAGGTCAACGATCGCACGACGGCGACTCTGGCCTACATCTATCAGCGAGAGCGCAGTATCCCCGACTACGGTATCCCTTATCTGAACCTGGCGGCCGGACGCCCCCGCCACGTGGCACCCGTCTCGCGCAGCAACTGGTACGGGATACTCAGTCAGCCGTTCCCCGATACGCTCAACGACGACGTTCACATCGCAACCGCCAAGATCGAGCATGTCCTCAACAGCAATGTGAAGGTCACCAACACCACGCGCTATTCGGACGTACGGCATTTCCAGCGCAACGTGTTTCCGGAGCCGAATGCGGCGGTCCCGGTCCCGCCCAATCTGAGCGTCAACTGGACCCCCAACCGCGCCCAGGTCGATGCGCATTACACGCTCGCGACAAATCAGACAGACGTGCTGGCGAAATTCGTCACCGGGAGCTGGGAGCACACAGTCGCGGCTGGCTTCGATGTGACGCGCGAGACGCGAGGCTTCCTTCGCAACCAGTTCACGGGACAGGGTGCGACCAACTTCGTGGACCCGAATCCGTGGCGTGCGCCGGGCGTGCCGCTCGCCCCCACCGCAAGCCAGAACGTGATGGGTGAGGCCACTGACGTCGGCGCTTTCGTTGCGGACCAGATCAAGCTCAACAGATATTTCGAGCTTCTCGGCGGCATCCGCTACGAGCAGTTCAGGTTCACGCAGGAAGCTCCGCTCGCAGCGCCCGTCGTGCGGGACCTGTCCCGTACCGACAACTTGCTGAGTTGGCGCGTCGGCGCCGTATTCCACCCGACCGAGAACAGCAGCATCTATGCAATGCACGGCACCTCGTTCAATCCGAGCGCGGAGAACCTGAGCATCAGCGTCGGCAATCCCACCACGGCGCTGAGCCAGTTCAACCTTGCACCCGAGCAGAACGAGACGACGGAGGTCGGCGTCAAAGCCGACGTCCTGGGCGGCAAGCTGAGCCTGGCGTCAGCCGTGTTCTGGACCGAGAAGACCAACCTGCGCATCACCGATCCGACGACCAGCCTCACCAACCTCGTGGGAACCATTCAGGCACCGGGCTTCGAGGCAAGTGCGGCGGGCATGATCACGGAAAAATGGCAGGTGATCGCGTCTTATTCTTACGTGCATGCACGCATTGTCGAAACCATCATCCCGACCCAGCTCAACAACGCGCCGCAGGTCACACCGGAGCATGCGTTCTCGTTGTGGTCGACCTATGACATCTTCCCGGAACTCCAGATCGGCGGCGGCGCCTTCTACGTCGGGCAGTCCTGGGCCGATCTGCCGAACACGGCGATTGTTCCGGCATATTGGCGCTTCGACGCGATGGCCGCGTACAAGCTGACGCCTAAGTCGACGCTGCAGCTCAACGTCTACAATCTGACCGACGAATACTATTTTGCGTCCGCCTATACGAACTGGGCGGTGCCTGGCCCGAGCCGAACGGTGGCTTTGACCTATCGCATCAAATGGTAGGATGAATGTACATGGGTGGGCTTGAGACCGCGGGAGTGTCGCGACGATGATGGTCCATATCCCGGACGTCTTAACACGCGAACAGGTCGCACGCTGCCGCAGCGTCGTGGAGGGAGCGGCCTGGGTCGACGGTAACGTGACGGCCGGTCATCAATCCAGCAAGGTGAAGCACAATCTCCAGCTCCCCGAAGATTCGCCGGAGGCGCGCGAACTCGGCCAGATGGTGCTGAGCGCGCTCGCGCGCAACTCTTTGTTTGTTTCCGCCGTGCTGCCCAAGCAGGTGTTTCCGCCGCTGTTCAACCGGTACGACGCGGGCATGACGTTCGGCGCGCACGTCGACAATGCGATCCGCGAGCATTTCAGCGGCGTGCGCATCCGGACCGACGTGTCGGCGACGCTGTTCATATCTTCGCCCGAAGACTATGACGGCGGCGAATTGATCGTCGAAGACACTTTCGGCAGTCACTCGGTCAAGCTGCCGGCCGGCGACATGATCGTCTATCCAGGCACCAGCCTGCACAACGTGACGCCGGTCACGCGCGGAGCACGCATCGCTTCGTTTTTCTGGACGCAAAGCCTCATTCGCGACGACAGCCGGCGCCGGCTGCTCTTCGATCTCGACGTAGCGATCATGCGGCTCACGCACGACCATCCGGATCACCCGTCGGTGGTCGAGCTGACCTCCATCTATCACAACCTGCTGCGCCAGTGGGCTGAGGCCTGATCAGGGAAGCGGCGGCTTCGCACCTTCGGGAAGCGGAATCTCGTGGGCATTGAGGGTCATCGCGACCATCGTGTAGTAGCCGATCAGCGCCGTGAGCTCGACCACGCCGACGGCCGCGAAGCGATCGAGCACCCGACGGTAGTTTTCCTCTCCGACGGTGTTCTTCTCGTTCAGCTCCAGAGCGTAGTCATAGATCGCGAGGACGTCGGCATCCGCGACATCCGGCCGCCGGCCGACGCGCGTGCTTTCGATGATGCCCGCACTCAGGCCGGCGGCGAGCGCCATTTCCTCGTGGATGAGCCACTCGAGCTGACAACGGCAGTGTCGTGCCGTCACCAGGATCGCGAGTTCCGACAGGTGTCCCGGCAGGGACGTTCGGTAACGCAACAGCTCGCCGAGCTGCTGCCACTTGTCCGCGAGTTCCGGCCGATGCAAGGCCGCGCGCAACGGGCCACGCAAGGCCCCGCGCGGACCCGATACGATCGCGTCGTACACCCGACGCTGGTCCGGAGTCATGGATTCGGGAGTCGGCAGTGGAATGCGCGCCAAGTTCTGTCTCCGTTGTGGTTATGCGCGGTGCAGAGCCGATCGGATCAAACGCTGTCGTCGATGGCTTCAGTGGCTTGCGCCGACGGGCGTGCGGAAAAGCTTGCATGCCACTGCGTCAGATGGGGGTGCCCCTCGCGCCACGGCAGTGCTGCAAATCGGAAATCAAGATAAGACAGGGCGCACCCAATGGCGATGTGGCCGATCGTGAACGGCCCGTCATGGAGCGACAGAGCCTCTTTTTCGAGCGCCGTGAGGCAAGCCGCGCGTCGGACGGCGAAGCTTGCGAGGTGCGGCTCCGACTTGTGCGGCCTGTCATTCTCGCCACGCCACAGCACGAGAAGATCCAGCATGCCGTCGCCGAGCGACTGCCGTCGCAGCGCCAGCCAGCGGGCCCTTGATTCGACAGGAAACAGCCTGGGCCCGTCGTGCAGCGAATCGAAATATTCGCAGATCACGCGCGAATCGTAGAGCGGCGTGCCGTCATCAAGCACCAGAGCCGGAATCTTCGACAGCGGATTGTCCTTCATGAGTTCGGCATGCGGCCTCGTCGTAGCGGCAACCGAGCGCACGCAGGTAATCCGGTCGACGAGGCCGAGTTCGTGCGCCGCGATCATCACCTTGCGGACGAACGGCGAACGCGGCGACCAGTGGAGCTTCATCTTGCTATCCGGGAAACAGCGCGGCGGGACGCAATCCTAGCGCATGGCGGTCTTCAGTGGAATCTGCATGCCACACGATACTGGGACAAGCGCCAGCGCTCGCATGTGCACAGCGCAGGTCCAAAGCCCTCCAGTCGGGAACCCACGGAAGCGCCAGGATCAAACGTGCGATGTGTCGTAACCACCGCCCGTCTGACGCAAGCCGCTCCTCGTGCGGGGGCATTGCCTGATGGTCCGTGGGCGCGCAAAGATCAGGGTCAGTTGCCCCGGCGCCGTCCGGAACCGCGCAAGAGCAGAGCCATGAACCTCGAACACTTCCGCCTGGACGTCTCGGACGGCATCGCCAACGTTACGTTTGACCGCCCGCCGGTCAACGCCCAGAACCGGCAGAGCCGCGAGGAGTTCATCCGTCTGTTCGATGCGCTCAGCGATCGCGAGGACGTACGCGTGGTGATACTGACAGGCGCAGGCGACATATTCTCGGCCGGTGCGGACATCAAGGAGCGGGTCGACCTCGTCCACGAGCCAGGTGATTATGTCCGCCATAATCGTACGGTGCGCGAATTCTTCTACGCCGCGCGCGATTGCGCATGGCCGGTCATCGCGGCGGTGAACGGGCCGGCGCTCGGCGCCGGCTTCGCGCTCGCGTTGTCGTGCGATATCGTGTTCGCATCGGACAATGCGTTCTTCGCAATGCCAGAAATCAACGTCGGACTCGCGGGCGGAGCCGGCTTCCTCATGGAGCACTTCGGCCGTTCCAAGACGCGCGCCATGTATTTTACCGGCCGCCGGATTCCCGCCGCCGAGTTCTACCGGCTCGGCGTCATCGAAAGCTGCGTGCCGCGCGCCCAACTCATGGATGCGGCGATGGACCTCGCCCGCGACATCGCCGCGAAGAGCCCGCTGGCCTTGCGGCAGATCAAGCGGGCGCTCAACACGATCGAGGAAATGCCCGTGCGCGACGCCTACCGCTACGAGCAGAGCGTCACCGTGGAGTTGTCTCACTCTGAGGATGCACGCGAGGCGCAGCGCGCATTCCTGGAAAAACGCAAGCCCAATTTCAAGGGACGTTAATCGTTCAATCGATCATTGACCTGAATCAATCCATTTGCTCCGCGAGCCGACTAACGATTTAATTTATGATGCCAGCGTTGGCACGAGTTCGACGCAGCACACGGGAAAATGCCTATGCCGTTGCCGCAGCACGTCTTCGACCCCCCCTTCAATGTCATCCGCACCAGTCACGTCGTGCTCGGCGTGACTGACCTCGAGCGCAGTGTCGCCTTCTATGAGGAGACACTCGGGCTTTGCGTCGAGGATCGGACCTCGGATGCGGTCCATCTCCGCGCGGTGGAGGAACGCCAGCATCATTCGCTGGTTCTCAAGAAGACAGCCACGCCTGTCTGCGAACGCATCGGTTTCAAGGTCGCGTCGGAGGAAGATCTCGACCGCGCGGCCAGCTTCTTCGCGGCAAAGGGCCTGCGCCACGCATTCGTTGACGTCCCTCATCAGGGTCGCACGCTCCAGTTCATCGACCCCTTCGGGCTTCCGGTCGAGCTCTACTTCAATATGGAGAAGCGCGAGCGACTGCTGCAGCTCTATGACCGCTACAAAGGCGTGCATGCGCAGCGCCTCGATCATTTCAATGTCTTCTCGCCGGAGTTGCAGGATCAGATCGAGTTCTACGCCGAACTCGGTTTCCGCATGACCGAATACACTGAGGAGGACGGCAAGGACGGCCGGATCGTGGCAGCCTGGATGCACCGCAAGGGCAACGTGCATGATCTCGCCTTCACCAACGGACGGGGACCACGGCTGCACCATCTGGCCTATTGGGTGCCGTCGCCCATCAACATCATTCACCTGTGCGACGTGATGGCGTCGACCGGTTACCTTGGCAACATGGAACGCGGTCCCGGCCGCCACGGCATTTCCAACGCCTTCTTCCTCTACGTGCGCGATCCGGACGGGCACCGCACGGAGTTCTATGCCAGCGACTACCAGACCATGGACCCCGATCACGAGCCATTGCGCTGGTCGGTGCGCGACCCCCGCCGTCAGACGTTGTGGGGTCAGCCGGCGCCACGCTCATGGTTCGAGGAGGGCTCCGTCTTTGCCGGCCAGCCGGTCCGCGAGGCGCTGTTCAAGGCCGACGTGATCATCGCCGCCTGATCGCAGGTTCCGCATCCGCACTCAGATCACCTCGAAAAAGCGAATCATGACGCGGTCGGGAAAGCGGACGCCGGAGCACAACACGATCGTCTTCGTCAGCCATGCGAGACCGGGCGCGGACGTCTCGAAACGCGCCACTGAGCGGAAATAGACCTGGGCCGGATCCGCCAGCAGTCCCCGCGCGAGGCGCTCCATCGCCTCAGGCGTGCCATGTCGCACGCCCGTGTTCTCCACGTAGATGAGCGCGCCGTCGTCGCTCTCGATCACGTAGCGGGCGTGAATCTCGGTGCACCCGTCGTTCCGCCAGTATTGGAAATCGGCGCCACCCGGCAGCAGTTGCCCGTTCAGGCGCGGCCCTTTCAGCGTCCCGCCGCGCAAGGGAATGATCCGGCGCGTTCCATGCGGAGTGAGGCCGACCTCGATCGGCGGGTCCACTTGGACGGTGAGGTCGGCGATCAGTTCCAGACCGGGAGTTGCAATGTCGCTCATTCGGACGTCCTCCCGGCGTTCGGGCACGGAAACAGTTCACACGCTTCCGCTTCATGTTCTAACATGCAACGCACAAAACAAGACAAATCGCGAGGATACGCATGCCGAGGACCACACCGCCGTTTCGTGCCGATCATGTCGGAAGCCTGCTGCGAAGCGGTCCCCTGAAGCTCGCACGCGAGCAGCATGAGAAGGGCGCGCTGCCTGAGGCCGGATTGCGGGCTGTCGAAGACGATGAGATCCGCAAGATCATCAAGAAGCAGGAAGACGTCGGCCTTCAGGCGATCACCGACGGCGAATTCCGCCGCGCCTACTGGCACTTCGATTTCCTCGAGCACCTCGACGGCTGCGAAGGCTACTGGATGGACGACAGCGAGGTGCCGCGCAGTTCGAAGCACCACTTCAAAGGCGCACAGCTCAAGCCTTACATGGTCCGCGTGACCGGAAAGCTGGGATTCTCCAGTCATCCCCACATCGACCACTTCAAGTTCCTCAAGGCCAACACGACGCGCACCCCCAAGGCGATGATCCCTTCGGCCAGCATGCTGAACTACCGCGGCGGCCGGAAGGTCGTCAGCGAAAAAGCCTATCCCGATATCGAGAACTACTACGCCGACCTGGCGGAAGCCTACGCCAAGGCCGTGCAGGCGTTCTATGATGCCGGGTGCCGCTATCTGCAGGTCGACGACGTCGCCTTCGCCTATTTTTGCGACGAGGCGCAGCGGCAGATGCTGCGCGACCGCGGCGATGACCCGGACCGCCAGTTCGACGTCTATCGCCAAGTGTTCAACACCGCGATAAAGGGCCGTCCGAAGGACATGGTCGTCACGACCCATCTGTGCCGCGGCAACTTCCGCTCGACATTCGTCGGAACCGGCGGCTATCAGCCGATCGCGGACAAGCTGTTCAACGACCTCGACGTTGACGGCTACTTCCTCGAATGGGACACGGATCGCGCCGGAGGATTCGAGCCGCTGAAGTCACTGCCGAAGGGCAACAAGATCGTCGTGCTCGGCCTCATCACGTCGAAGACCGGCAAGCTGGAAGACCGCGACGCCGTGAAGCGGCGGATCGAGGAGGCGTCGAAGTATGCCCCACTCGACCAGCTCTGCCTGTCGCCGCAGTGCGGCTTCGCCTCGACCGAGGAAGGCAATGTGCTCTCCGAGGACGAGCAGTGGGCGAAGCTGCGTAGCGTCGTCGAAATTGCCAACGACGTTTGGCGTTGAGGCAGCAACAGCAAGAGCGCAACCATGGCAAAGCCTTTCGCATCCACCGGGGACCTCACCGAAAAGAAGGTCTCTTTCACGGAAGTCGGCCGTGACCTCTACGCCTTCACCGCAGAGGGCGACCCCAACACCGGAGTCATCATCGGCGACGACAGCGTCATGATTGTCGACACGCAGGCGACGCCGAAGATGGCCGAGAAGGTGATCGAGCGGATCCGCGCGGTGACAGACAAGCCGATCCGCTACGTGGTGCTCAGCCATTACCATGCGGTGCGCGTTCTCGGCGCCTCCGCCTACAAGGCGGACGAGATCCTCGCCTCCGAGACCTGCCGCGCGATGATCCACGAGCGCGGGCAGGAGGACTGGGACAGCGAATTCCGCCGCTTTCCGCGGCTGTTCCAGTCGCCGGAATCGGTCCCGGGACTCACCTGGCCGACCATGACGTTCCGGCGGAAGATGACCGTTTACCTCGGCAAGCGCCGCGTCGACCTGATGCACCTCGGCCGCGCGCACACAGCGGGAGACATCGTCGCCTGGGTCCCCGACGCGGGCGTGATGTTCACGGGCGACATCGTCGAATACAAATCGGCCTGCTACTGCGGCGACTGCCACTTCGGCGACTGGCCGGGCACGCTCGACGCCATCGGCCGTTTCAATCCGCAGGCGATCGCGCCTGGGCGCGGCGATGCCCTGGTCGGCGCGCCGAAGGTGTCCGATGCGCTGGCGCTCACACGCGATTTCCTGGCGAGCACCTATCGTCCCGTGGCCGAGGTCGCCGCACGCGGCGGATCGCTGAAGGAGGCGATGGCCGCCTGCCGCGAGCACTGCGACAAGAAGTTTTCGAGCTACGCGATCTACGAGCATTGCCTGCCGTTCAACGTTGCCCGCGCATATGATGAATCGCTGGGCATCGACACGCCCCGCATCTGGACCGTGGAGCGGGATCGGGCGATGTGGGACGCGCTGCAAGGCTGAGAGGCGGCGCGATGGCGCGCTACGAATACAGGCCCTTCGATTATCAAAAGCCGCCCGAGCTTTCGGGCACGCCGGCACGTCGCCGGCCGGTCATCATCGCCGGCGCGGGCCCGGTCGGGCTCGCGGCCGCGATCGACCTGGCGCTCCACGGGGTCGCCTGCGTGGTGCTTGACGACAACAACATCGTGTCGCGCGGCTCAAGGGCGATCTGCTGGTCGAAGCGCACGCTGGAGATTTTCGATCGGCTCGGCGTCGGCGAACGCATGGTCGCCAAGGGCGTCACCTGGAAGGTCGGCCGGCTCTACCACGGCGAGCGTGAGGTTTATTCCTTCGACCTGCTGCCGGAGGAGGGCCACAAGAACCCTGCGTTCATCAACCTGCAGCAGTACTACGTCGAGCAATACCTGGTTGAACGCGCGCGCGAGTTTCCGCAGTTCATCGAACTGCGCTTCAAGAACAAGGTGGTCGACGTCAAGCAGACCAACGACAACGTGCGCGCCGAGGTCGAGACGCCCGACGGCCGGTACACGCTGCAAGCCGACTATCTGCTCGCCTGCGACGGCGCTCACAGTCCGATCCGGTCGATGCTAGGGCTGACGTTCAGGAGTCGCGTGTTCGAGGAGCAGTTCCTCATCACCGACATCGAGATGAAAGCGGACTTTCCCTCGGAGCGCTGGTTCTGGTTCGACCCGCCGTTTCACAACGGTCAGTCTGCATTGCTGCATAAGCAGCCCGACGACATCTACCGCATCGACCTGCAGCTCCCGGCGGACGCCGATCCCGAAACCGAGAAGCGGTTGGAGAACGTCATCCCGCGTATCCAGGCCGTGGTCGGAGAGCGACCGTTCGAGATCGACTGGACCTCGCTCTATCGCTTCCAGTGCGCCCGTATCGACCGCTTTGTGCACGGCCGCGTGATTTTCGCAGGCGACAGCGCGCACGTGGTCTCGCCGTTCGGCGCTCGCGGCGGCAACGGCGGCATCCAGGATGTGGACAACCTGGTCTGGAAATTGGCGGCCGTTCTGCAGGGCCAGGCGCCGGCCGGTCTGATCGAGACCTACAACGAGGAACGAGTGCACGGCGCCGACGAGAACATCCTCAACTCCAGCCGCGCCACCAACTTCATGACGCCGAAGAGCGGCTTCGAGCACATGCTGCGCAACGAAGTGCTGACGATGGCGAAGGATTTTCCGTTCGCGCGGCGCCTGGTGAACTCCGGCCGGCTGTCGCTGCCCTGCTCGCTGGCAGGGTTCTCGCTGCAATTGGATGACGATCCGGACATGCAAGGACCGATGGTGCCTGGTGCAGCCTGTCTCGATGCGCCGGTGTTTGATGAAGGCGGCAAGGCCGGCTGGCTGCTCAATCGTCTCGGCGGCGAATTCAAGCTCATCCGCTTCGGCGCGCCACTGCCCGGCTGCGGCGTGTCGCAGATCGTCATCGCAGGCCTGCCGATCGACGGTTTCGAAACTCTGGCGGACGATACGGATCTTGTTGCGCAACGCTACGGCGGACGCGACGGGGCGGCTTATCTCATCCGGCCGGACCAACATGTGGCGGCGCGCTTCGCGCAGCCGACACCGGAGAAGATCGCACAGGCGCTCGCGCGCGCCCGTGGACTGGAGGCAGCATGAGCGCGCTCACGACGGATTGGAACCTTGGCACGTCCGGCGATGACGTTTATGCGGCCTTGGTCGAAGCGCACGAGGGCCTGTCCGATGAAGACTGCCGCCGCCTCGACGTCCGGCTGATCCTGATGCTCGCCAACCATATCGGCGATGTCCGCGTGATCTGCGATGCGCTAAAGCGCGCGCGCGAGGGCCTGTAGGGACGTTGCGAGGGACGGCGCTACCGGTCCGCACTGCATCGCCTGCAGCCATAGTGGCTCGTCATACTGAGCTGGCAAGCCTTGGGCAGTCTCAATGGAAATTCCGCCCCTTCGGCATGACCTCGGCATTCGTCCCGAGGAGTTCGCCGGCAAGCCCCGGCTGCTCGCGCAGCAACCGCACCAATGAGTCGCCGGAACGCGGATGCCGCCCGCGGGAGTCGGGGCCGCTACCATGCTTGACGTGATCGCCGCGTGAGACGACTTGTATCGGGTCCTGTTGCGAAAGCCCACGCAGCAGCGGCGTCAGATCCTCGAAGTGCTCCGCGACGATGTGGATGACGCCCTGCTCGTTCTGTAACTGACCGGTAATGCTGATGAAGCGGGCGCCGAGCACGATTGGACGATAGGCCTCGTAGGTGCGTAGCCACATGATCGTGTTGGCGATGCCCGTCTCGTCTTCCAGCGTCATGAAGATGGCCCGGCCCTCGCCCGGCCGCTGCCGCACCAGCACGAGGCCTGCGACCGTGACGCGGCGGCCCGGCCGCACGTTCGGCAGATTCCCGTTGGGCGGGATTCCGCGCGCGGCGAGTTCGTGTCGCAGGAACGAGACCGGATGCGCCTTGAGCGACAGGTGCAGATGCCGATAGTCCTCGATCACGTGCTCGCCCGGAAGCATGGGAGGCAGCGCTACGTCCGGCTCGAGCGCCGGCATGGCAACGCGCGCGAACAGCGGCAGGTCGTCCTTGTCGCCTGCGCGCTGCAGCGCGCGCACCGCCCAGAGCGCGTCGCGGCGGTCGAGTCCGAGCGAGCGGAACGCATCGGCCTGCGCCAGACATTCCAACACCGCCGGCTGCAATTGCGTGCGCAGCCACAGATCGCGCACGGTATCGAAGCCGTTGCCGCGTGCAGCCTCGATCATCCTGGCGTGCTGCTCCGACAGACCGGAGATTTGCCGCAAGCCGAGTCGCAAGGCGCATGTGCTTAAGACGTCCTGCTTCATGCCTGCATGCTGCGGCCGCAGGTTTTCCGCGGCCCTCGGTCCCTCTTCCAGAGTGCAATCCCAGCACGACGCGTTGACGTCGACAGGCCGCACCTCGACACCATGCTCCTGCGCGTCGCGCACGATCTGCGCCGAGGCGTAAAAGCCCATCGGCTGACTGTTGAGCAGGGCTGCGGCGAACACGTCCGGATAGTGACATTTGATCCAGGCCGAGGCGTAAACGAGATTGGCGAAGCTTGCGGCATGGCTCTCGGGGAAGCCGTAGTTGCCGAACCCCTCGATCTGGCTGAAGCAGCGCTCGGCAAAGTCGCGCTGATAACCGCGCGCCGTCATGCCGTCGATGAACTTGGCGCGGAACTTGTCGATGGTGCCGACGCGCTTGAACGTAGCCATGGCGCGCCGCAGCCGGTCGGCCTCGCTCGGCTCGAACTTCGCCGCGACAATCGCGATGCGCATGGCATGTTCCTGGAACAGCGGCACGCCCAGGGTCTTCTTGAGCACCTGCTCCAGTTCGTCGGGCGGCCCATGCTGGAGCGCAGGTGATGGAAACACCACCGGCTCGATGCCGAGACGCCGGCGCAGATAAGGATGCACCATGTTGCCCTGGATTGGCCCTGGCCGCACGATCGCCACCTCGATGACGAGATCATAGAAGTTCGCAGGCTTGAGCCGCGGCAGCATCGACATCTGCGCGCGACTCTCGATCTGGAATACACCGATCGTATCGGCGCGCTGGACCATGTTGTAAGTCGCCTTGTCCTCGCCCTGGATGCTGAAGAGATCGTGCGAGACATCGTAATGGCTGCGCATCAACTCGAATGCCTTCCGCAGGCAGGACAGCATGCCGAGCCCGAGCACATCGACCTTCAGGATCTTCAGATCATTGAGATCGTCCTTGTCCCATTCGACGAAGGTGCGATCCTCCATCGCTGCGTTCTCGATCGGCACGACCTCATCGAGGCGTCCGCGCGTAATGACGAAGCCGCCGACATGCTGCGAGAGATGACGCGGGAAGCCCATCAGCTCCTGCGTGAGCGCCATGACCTGCGCAAGCTTCGGATCGGACGGATTGAGCCCGAGCCGGCGCGCCTCGCGTTCGCTGACGCCCTCCATCGACCAGCCCCACATGGTTCCCGCAAGCGCGCCGATGGTATCCTGCGACAGGCCGAATACCTTGCCGACCTCGCGGATGGCGCTCCGCCCGCGATAGCTGATGACGGTGGCGGCGATGCCGCAGCGCTCGCGACCATATTTTCCGTAGATGTACTGGATGACGTCCTCACGCCGCTCATGCTCGAAGTCGACGTCGATGTCGGGCGGCTCGCGCCGTTCCGCCGAGACGAAGCGTTCGAACAGGAGATCGATCCGTTCAGGATCGACGTCCGTGATGCCGAGACAGAAGCAGATGACGGAGTTGGCGGCCGAGCCGCGGCCCTGGCACAGGATACCCCGCTGTTTCGAATAGCGCACGATGTCATGCACGGTGAGGAAGTACGGCGCGTATTTCAGCTCGGCCGTGACGGCGAGTTCGTGATCCAGCGCCTGGCGCACCTTCGGCGAGATGCCGTGGGGATAGCGCCGACGAGCACCTTCTTCCGCTAAGGCAGCGAGCGCCTCCTGTGGGGTGGCATAACCGGCGCGGGTCTCGTCGGGATATTCGTACTGCAGATCATCGAGCGAGAACTTGCAGCGCGACAAGAACGTCAGCGTCTGCGGGACCGCCTCCGGCGCACGCTGGAACAGGCGAGCCATCTCCTGCGGATCCTTCAGATGCCGCTCGGCATTGGCGTGCAGGCGTCGGCCGGCGGTCTCGAGCGTAACGTGCTCGCGGATGCAGGTGACGAGGTCGGCGAGCGCGCGTCGCTCCGGCACATGGAACAGGACATCGTTGGTCGCGAGTAACGGAACGAACGCGTCGTTGGCGATGCTGGCGAGCCGCGCCAGCCGCCGCGCATCATCGCCACGGTAGAGCATGCCGGCGGCAAGCCACACCGACTTGTGCGAAGCAGCGGCCTGCAGGCCCTCAAGCAGATTGGTCAGCGCGGCATCGAGACACGCGGGAGGCATCACGATCAGGTTGAGGCCTCCGAGATGGGCGATGAGGTCATCAAGCGCGAGGATGCAATCGCCCTTCTCCGCCCGCCGTTTGCCGAGCGTGAGCAGCCGCGTCAGCCGGCCCCAGGCTGCTCGGTCCTGCGGATAGGCGAGAATGTCGGGCGTTCCGTCGCTAAAGACGAGACGCGCGCCGACAACAATCCTCAGACCGGATTCCTTGGCCTTGGTATGCGCGCGCACCACGCCCGCCACGGAGTTGCGGTCGGCAATGCCGATGCCGGCAAGGCCGAGTTCGACCGCGCGCTCAACCAATTCTTCCGGATGCGAGGCTCCGCGCAGGAACGAGAAGTTGGTGGTGACGGCAAGCTCGGCATAGGCGGAGCCGTCTCCATGGTCCATCATCCTCATGCGAACAGGCCATGCAGGAACCAGCGCGGCCGGGCGACCTCACTGCCATAGAGACCTTCACGATAGAGCCAGGCGCGCATGCCGCCGTGGTCCTCCACCCGGAAATAGTCGCGGGTCAGCGGCGCACCTTCGGCGTCATGCCACCATTCCATGGCAATCCGCTCGGGGCCTTCCGCCCGCGCGACCTCGTGCAGCACATGCCGCCAGCGGAACCGGAGCGGCGGGCCGTCCGGCACCAGCGCTGTGACATCCACCGGTTCGGGTCGTTCGAACAGGCGAACGGGACGCGGCGGAGCGAGACTGTCGTGGTGATAGTCGGCCTGTTCCGTGGGCGCGTGCGGGGCGCGCGGCGCATGGGCGGGCACCGCCATCACCGCAAACTCGGGGATGTGGGTGTCCTGCGGCTCGAGCCGCGTCACGCGGCGCAGACCGAAGCGAGCGCCCAGCTGGTCGACAAGATGGGCCAGTGCCGCATCGTCCTCGGTGTCGCTGCAGGCAAAGCCGGTCTGGGGCGGATCGGTTCGCTCGGTGACCAGTGCCGACAGCCGCACCATGTCGTAGCCGAAGCCGGGATCGCAGGCCTCGCCTAGCGCGGCGAGACGATCGGTGAACAGGCGCCGGATGCGCGCCGGATCGCGCAGCGGCGCCGCGGTGCCGATCTCGAGCCGATGCACCTGCCCATCGGCGCGGAACAGCGCAAGCTGGATGAGACGCGCGCCCTCCCCACGCCGCTCCAGCACCTCCCGCAGATCATGGGCGATCTGCTCGATGGTGCCGAGCACGTCGTCCTCGCGCGCGATGGGTTCGGGAAAGCGTCGCTCGGCGATGGCCGCGGGAATCGGCAGACGCGGCATGATGGACTCGTCCTCGCGACCGAGCGCGCGATCGAGACACCGCAGAAACTCCACGCCGAACCGCGCGGCGAGCGGCGCGCGCGGTTTGTCGAGCACGTCCGCGATGCGCTTGAGCCCGACCTGGGCCAGCGCATCGATCGTGTCCGATGCCAGCCGCAGCGCAGCCAGCGGCAGCGAGGCCAAGATTTCGCGCTGACCGCCGGGCGCGACGATCACGTCGTTGCCGTAGCGCGCCACGCCCCAGGCAGATCCGACCGTGTCGGCCACCGCCACCCGCACCGAGAAGCCCTGCATGGCGAACCGGCGCACGAGGTCGCGGCACAGCGCGGTCTCGCCATGGAACAGGTGCACGCAGCCGGTGATATCGAGCAGCAGGCCATCGGGGGGGCTGAGGCCGACGAGCGGCGTATAGCGATCGCACCATTCGGCGATAGCCGCGAGCAGTCGCGCATCCGCCTCCGGATCGGCCTGTGCCACCGGCAGTGCGGGGTACATGGCGCGCGCGTCGGCGAGCGCCATCCCCACGGACAGGCGCAGACGCGCGGCGGCATCATTGAGCGCCGTGATCCGCAACGCCTGATCGATATTGGCGACGACGGCGAGCGGCGCGTCAGCCGACGCGGCTGAGCGGCGGGCGATCCGATCGGTCGTCAGCCGCCGCAGCCACACCGACAGATAGCGCCGGTTGGAAGGTGCGCTCATGGTGATCCCAGGCGATGAGCCAGCAGCCACAGGAGCCGCGGCGGTTCTTGGTGAGGGAGAGGGCGAAGGTGGTGCGGCCGAGGCCGCCGAACGCGTCGGGCGTGCCGGTCGCCCCGGCGACCTGCCAGCGCGTGGCGGCGGCGCTGGGCGCGAGCGCTGGGCGCGGCCGCAGCAGCAGTCCCAGCCCGCCCGCATCGCGGGCGGTGAAGGCCAGGCGGCGCGCGGCGGTGCCGTCGTCGGCAACGCGCTCGTCGGGCATCTCGCCGACGACGAGCCCAACCGCACGGCTGCGCAGCGCCTCCTCCATGGCCCATAGCACGCCGTCGCCGTGGGTGGCGGTGAGGATGATCAGCCGGTCGAGCGAGAGGCCGAAGAGGTCGAGACCGGGGCCATATAGCACGCCGTTCTCGCGCCGGCCGAAATCACTCTGCAACCAGAGCACATGGCCTTTGCACCGGGCAGCCAGCGCCAGTGCGAAGCCAGTGGCCGCGGCTGCATCGACCGGCATGGCTGGCGCCAGTTCGTGCAGGGCGCCATAAGCGAAGCCCCCGCCGAGGACGGCATCCACGGCGTCAATGCCTAGGGCCAGCGGCGGGCGCGAATCCAGCCCATGGAGACCTGGGTCGATCCGCGCGACCGACTGGCGAAGCTGGCGCAGGGTCTCTGCTCGGACCGGATGCATGGGATCACCATATTGTTCGTGTTTTGTTCTATTGATTCCGAGGGGCCGAGGCGGAGTCAAGCGCATTCGAATCGCTGAAGGATTCCAGTTGCTTACTGGTCAACCCTGACGCGCGGCCAACGCCGGCGGACCGCCTGTAGGAAGCCGACGGCCCCGCCCGGCATCAGAGCCATCATGCCGATCAGGAGCAGACCGTAGACCGCCCCGGTCAGGGCCTTGGAAACCTGGTCGGCGAGATCGGGAACAAACTGGATGAAGATCGCGCCGAACACCGCACCAGAAATCGAGGCGACGCCGCCGATCACGCTGCCCACGAGAAAGCTCAGCGACAGCAGGAACGAGAAGCTGTCCGGCGCGACGAACTGGGCGACCAGCGCTCCGAGCGAGCCGGCGATGCCGGTGTACATCGCGCTCACTCCGAAGGTCAGGGCCTTGGTGCGGGCAACGTCAATGCCCATGCTCGCCGCCGCCACCGGATGGTCGCGAATAGCGACGATGGCAAGGCCAATCGATCCGCGCAGTAGGTTCCACGCCAGCAGGAACAGCACCGCGGCGATGGCCAGCGCGATGAGGTAGAGCCACTGATCCCAGGCCAACGGCAATCCGAACGGCGCCTGGAACGTCGGCACGAACAGGCCCTGTCCGCCGCCGGTCCAGGACTCGAGCGCACGAAACTTGAGGAGCTGCGGCGTGGCCACCGCGAGCGCAAACGTGCTGAGCGCCAGATAAAGTCCCTCCAGCCGCAGCGCCGGCAACCCGAACAGAAACCCCGCCAGCAGACATACCGTCCCGGCGATCGGGATCGTCGCCCAATAAGGAACGCCGGTGCGGTCGAGCAGGACCGCGGTGACATAGGCGCCGATCGCGTAGAACGCGCCGTGCCCAAGCGAGATCTGGCCGTTGTAGCCGGTGAGGATGTTGAGCCCCAGCAGCGCGATGGCATAGACAATCACCATGGTCGCCTGCAGCAGATGGAAGCTGCCAACCACGAACGGCACAAGCGCCGCCAGCGCGAGCAGCGCCGCAAGCCCGACGGTGCGACCGCCGCTCACACGCGCCCCACGATCGACGTGCCGAACAGGCCGGCGGGCCGCGCCACCAGCACCACCACGATGATCACCAAGGCCACCGAGAGCTTGAGTTCGGTGCCGATCACGTACGCCCCGGCGAGGTTCTCGATCACGCCCACGATGAAGCCGCCGGCCACGGCGCCCCAGGGATTGTTGATGCCGCCGAGCAGCGCGGCGGCAAAGCCATAGAGCAGGATGCCGGCCATCATGTTCGGCTCGATGTAAATGACGGGTGCCGCCATGATCGCGGCGACGGCGCCGATGGCGCCGGCAAGGCCCCAGCCCAGCGCCAGCGTCCAGCCGACGCGGATGCCCACGAGCCGGCTTGCCTCCGGGTTCTCCGCAGCGGCACGCATGGCCAGCCCAAGCCTCGTGTGGCGGAAGAACAGATAGACCGCAGCGAGCGTCGCCAGCGTCACCAGGATCGTCCCGATTTCATGCCCGGAGAGGAAGCGGTTGCCGAGGCCGGGCGGGAACGGCGAGGGGAACGCCTGCACGCCGTAGGTGAACAGCCAGCCCGCCAGGCTGTTGATGATGAACAGCATACCGAGAAAGACCACTACGACGGACAGCACCGGTGCGTCATTGAAAGGACGCACGACCAGCCGCTCGATCGCAACGCCGGACACGAAGGCAAATACCAACGCGGTCGCGAAAGCTGCCCAGTACGGCAAGCCGGCCTGGATCAGAATGAGCGCAATGTAGGCGGAGAACATTGCCTGCTCGCCCTGCGCGAAATTGATGTAGTGCGTGGCCTGGAAGATCATCACCAGCGCGAGGCCGAACGTGGCATAGATGCCGCCGGTCGCGAGCCCGGAGAGGAACTGGTGCAGAAAGGCGTCCATGCTCACGCCCTTCGCCGAAATGCCGACATCGGCGGATGGATTTTCCTGGGCATCGTCAGTAACCGAGATAGGCACGGCGCACGGCCGCATCATCGCGCACCAGCGCGGGCGCGCCACTCAGGACGATGCGACCGGTTTCCATGAGATAGACGTCGCTCGCAAGATCGAGCGCAAGGTTGGCGTTCTGCTCGACCAGCAGCATGGCGACGCCCTCGCTCTCGTTGACCTGGCGAAGGATGCGAAAGATCTCCTGCACCACGAGCGGCGCCAGCCCAAACGAGGGCTCGTCCAACAACAGCAGACGCGGCTGCAGCATCAACGCCCGGGCGATCGCCAGCATCTGCTGCTCGCCGCCCGACAGGGTGCCGGCTTGCTGGGCTAGCCGCTCCCTCAGGCGCGGGAAATGGTCGAGCAGACGCCGCATGTCATCGGCGACCGCGGCACGCTCACGCCGTGTGTAGGCGCCGAGCAGGAGGTTTTCCTCGACGGTCAAATGCGCGAACGTGCCGCGCCCCTCCGGGACGTGGCCGATGCCCAGCCGCACGATCTCCTCGGTCGCCCAGCCGTGGATGCGGAGGCCGCCGAACACGATCACGCCGCTGACGCGCACTCGCATGTTGCAGATCGCGCGTAGGATCGTCGTCTTGCCGGCACCATTGGCGCCGAGAAGCGCGGCAATGCCGCCTTCGGCGACCGACATGTCGATTCCGTGGATCACCTGAGACGTGCCATATCCGGCGACAACGGCCGTGAGTTCCAGCAGCGCACTCACGCGACCGCTCCGAGATAGGCGCGGACGACATCGGGATGAGCCTGCACCTGCGCGGGCGTGCCCTCGGCGATCCGCCGTCCGAAATCGAGCGCCACGACCTTGTCGGACACGCGCATCACCAACCCCATGTGATGCTCGACGAGCAGCACCGTCAGCGCCAGACGCTGGCGCAATGCGAGGATCAGCGTGCCCAATTCGTCGACCTCTTCATGATTGAGACCGCCAGCGGGCTCATCGAGCAGCAAAAGGCATGGCCGTACCGCAAGGGCACGCGCAAGCTCGACCCGCTTGCGCGTGCCAAACGGCAGTTCCTCGACGGGCGCGTCCGCCACCGCCAGCAAGTCCGTGAGATCGAGCAATGACCCCACCTCGTCCGCGAGCTCGCGCTCCTCCTTGCGCACGAACGGCAGACGCAGCCCATTCGAAACAAAGCCTGCGCGGCGACGTGCATGCGCGCCGACCAGCACGTTCTGCCGGACCGTGAGCGAGCGGAACAGGGCGAGATTCTGGAACGTGCGGCCGATGCCGAGCGCCGCGATCTC
>Ga0180222_1000554_pt1 | contig 52375 bp, 43 predicted proteins | sample eDN5th37CKraftOP_FD_151336 | JGI IMG/M metagenome (GOLD analysis project Ga0180222, IMG submission 151336) | Enriched Organic Plus compost microbial communities from Emeryville, California, USA - eDNA 5th pass 37_C Kraft OP (version 2) (version 2) ...
GCCGTAGCCGCGCCCACTGCCCGTCGCTCAACCAAAACTCGCCCGACAACGCACGCTCCCGATCAATCAGGAGGCTGAATCACATTCCCGACGCCAAGGGAATCCTGTTTATGGGTCCCGACCCTAGCCGGCAACCAGGCGTTTGTGTTGGCATCGGCGTTCACCCACTCGGCGGGCGAGTTCACCCTCGCTTATGACGCGGGGACGAACACCACGACCGCGCTGTTCGACACCGATGGCGATGCCGCCGCGAACATGGCGATCCTGTTCACCGGCGACGTCACCGCGCTGACGGCGAGCTGGGTGCTCTGAACCATTGGGGCGGGTGCTATCTTTTGGGTAGTGCTGGTACGAGGCTGACGAAGTGACATCTCCGGTCGAAGACGACGAGGCAGATCATTCGACCTATCGTCCAACGAAATGGAAGCAGCGGCAGCTTTCCGATGGCGGGCTTGTAGTCGAGATAAGCCTGTTAAGCGGCATCATCTTTTGCATGGTCGCCTACAACCGAACCGGGCAGCCGATCGATGTTCCCACCCTTCTCATCGCTACGATCACCGCAGTTAAATTCGCTTGGTTTGGTATAATTCCGGGCCTCCTCGTGCTGCGGGTCGGACGCGCCTACGCTCGTTGGCGAGGACTGGCCGCTTTGTTCGTAACCATCGGTGTAGTAATCGGAATGGGGCATGCGACCTTCGATTATCTGTGCCCAACCGAAGGCATATCGAAAAATATCTCCAGAATACGCGCGGGGGAGCATTGCCCTGTCTTGCCTCCTAGGGAATGGGGAGAAGCCGGCGGAGGCGAGAGCGTTACCGCCGATGGCGCTGGTGTGAGGCCTCGCAGTGATCAACAGGAAGGTGGGTGGTTGAAGAAGACCACGAGGGGCCAGTCGGTGCCGGAGCGGGAGAGGGCGGAGTGACTGAGGGAGTTTGCTGCTTTTGCAGCCAGCCGGTGGAAGTCGGCGGCCAAGACCCTTGCGAACTATCGATCGTCACCGCGAGCGGCGAAGGGCAGTCCTGGCCTTGCCATGCGCGCTGCTTCCAGGAACGGCTGTCTTACCTTCCCTATTCCGACGCAATCATCAGATGAAGCCTGGCTGCTCCCCCCCGAACGGCGATCGTTTGGCTGCCATCCAACCCGCTCCGGAAGGGGCTAGTGTGATCTTCATCCCGGAAGGGGATGGTGCTCCAGCCGCCGCCGGGTGAGGCTGCTCGCTGATGGTTGACGACGATGCCGAATAATGGCTTCTGCAACAGAACGCATTATCGAGTGGAAGGCTAATATTCTTGGCAGAAAAGGATTAGGCGATTGAAAGCCGCTTGAATTAATCTATCTGGTCACCGCATTAGGGGCGGCTGTTTTTGACGGGGGAATATAATGCGGATGTTGATGGGTGCTGCCGCTCTGGCTGCTCTGCTTTGGGCTGTACCGGGATATTCCGAGGAAGCAAAGCCGGAGCCCACACGTACGGGGGTTTCTCTGCTCACAGGCGGCAAGCTGTACGAGAACTGCAAATCATCCGACGCGGGCGCCAAAGCGTTCTGCGCTGGCTATATTTTGGGCGCAGCCGACACGATGAACCACGTTTCAAAGTGGCACTCGGAGCTTGCCGATCTTACGAAGACCGCTCCGGTCTATGGCGTCGACGTGGATAGCGCCAAGCTGATCGCCTCCGTGATGCAGGTTATGGAAGCCGTGAAAAAAGGGGCAATCCCAAAATGGAATCTGGATCAGCCCGCTACCGATTTTGTGATGATGGGATTCATGCAGTTCAACGATGACAGCACGGCACGCAAGTGAGCAACATTCTCAATCTACCGGTCCTACGTTGACCTATCCTACTGAGGACGACGAAGCGGACGAATCGACCTATCGGCCTCCGAAATGGAATCGCCCATACTCCCCGAGCCGAATGGTCGTGGAATATAGCCTCTTATGTGGATTAGGTCGTGAACTCATAAACTATGTTCACGACGTCGGGGAATCAGCCTTCGCTCGAGAGAGATAGGCACTGGTGGACGCGACGATCAGCCCGCCTAATAGCGCTCCTAAAGCGGCTCCCGCAGACACCATGAGGATTGCAACCATAGCCATTCCACCAGCATCGACCTCCTTTGGACCAGAGGGCTGAAGCAAGACGTAGATCGCCGTGCAAATACCAGCGGCGAGGAGGAAGGCTGGGCCTGGCAGAGTCGTTGTCAAGACGACTTTCCGATTGGTCCAATCCGGTCTGTGCCGACCAAGTGCAGCAGCAATCGCTGCTAAAACGACCAAATACCCGATGGCGTAGGCCATTTCCGTCTCCGGGCGTCACTCTCGAACATAATGCTACGCGATTCCTATTCCGTCGCGGAGCGAAAAATGATTCAGCATCGGTGAGCGCGATCCTGACGGCTGCGCGCTCCTTGCGGTGTTCCGCCTTCTTGAATTTCTTTTCGCTGGCGGCCGTCGTCATGCCGATAATCGGCGCCTTCTTCCTGCTGTTCGACATGGCTGCAATTCCCGCTGGCGACAGGCCTCTAACTGACGCCTGTCATCATCTATCGATCGGGGAACGATCTGCCAACGAGGTGGCGCCAAAAGAAAACGCGAAAATTTTGCGCCCGATGACCCTATGGTGAACCTAGAGCGAAGCGGGCATAGGACAACCACCCCTGCCGGTCCTGACAGAGGGAGTCCCGCCCGCTTCCGACTGTATGACCCTCGGAGCCACCCGTCGCTTCGCATGCACGCTGTTGCCGGGGACAGCTCAGCGTTCGGCAGTTGCTTGCGAGGCGTGCCCACCCCGTCGATCCCCGCTCTGCCTTTCGGACTCGGGCGCGCTTCGATCGTACCCCTTCTGGTAGCGCGACATGCTCAATCGCCAGAAGTCTCAAGCCAACCCGATCGAGAGCGATCCTGTACCACGGATGTTCCGCGGGAACAATAGCGGAACAATCTTGCCGTCAGAGTGGGCGATTTGGCTGGAAAAGCTTTGTCTCGTCCTACAGGAGCGGTATTATAATACCACTCTGAGGAGGTCTCATGAGACACAATGTGCACGATTCCGTGGTCCGCTTCGGGCGTCCTCGGCCATTGTCGCCGCGGCGGAAACCCGAACCATCGGTCGCACCACAACAGCGTCCACCCCATCACCTAGTCAGCGCCGGAAAGGATGGCCGCAATGACCAAATCCATCCCAGCGCTTGCCGTGGTCCTGTCCGTTTCCAATCCTTTATCGGCACAGGATGGTCCGAACAACGATGACAAAGAGCAGGCCGATCGCATAAATACCGGAGCCGCCTATCCAATTTATATAGACTCGCACGCAATTTGCTGAATCCCCGCTGCTCCACGCTAAATCTTGCCGACCTACACAATACCTTCTTGCTGCGCGCGTACAAGCACCTGTATGAGCACTGCGCTTTGACGTTCTGTGGGGATTTTTGAGGGTATTTTTTCGGCAATCTGAAGAAGGTCAATCTCCTTTTCTGTGAGCAGTCGGCGTTTAATGCCTTCCTTTAAAATCATGGACCACTGTGCAGGCAGAACATTGAAGACCTGGCGCTGCAGCTCGATTCCGTTATCAATCTTTTGCGTCTGCCGTGCCGTTTTTGCCTCATGACGGTTCTCTTCGGCGGAAGCGAGTCCGGTCCAAAACTCATCGGGCAACAGCTCTGCTATGTTGTCGGCTTTCTCAACAAGCCGCGTCCAGCAGCCTTCTTTTTTGCACCATTCGGAGATATTGGAGATGCCCTGCGGCGGCTGGATGATGTCCTCATTAACGGCGGTGGCGACGATGACTAGTGCTTGGGACAGCACATCGTCGATCGCTTGGGCGAACCAGATGCGCTGATAGTCTACGGTTGCTTTCCGGCGCTTCGCAAGCTCGCCGAGCATGGACAGCGTGTACGCCACAATGTTCGCCCGATAGCCGCCATTATACCACGACTGCGTCGAGACCAGCTTCTCGACCGCTCGAAACAAGATACCACGGGCGATGGCCCTCTTGAAATAGAACTCGTTGAAGCCGTCGGATGACTTCTCCCATTCCTTGCCGATCCTCAGCGCATAACGAGCGAAGTTCTTCTGGCTGCCCAGATTCACCCAGCGGGGGTGATCGTCGAAGACGTTCTCGAACTTGGCGAGATCGGTCTTCGTGAACATCTGTGACTTGGGATATTCCGCCCGGAACCGCTTCTGCTCGGCGGCGGTGAGCTTTGACTGCGCGTCGACATACTGGCCCCGCGCGCGCTCGTAGAACCACTTGGTCTCGCGCTGCGCACCCTGCTGCGCGGGCGCCCAGATTCGGCGCGAGAATTCGGCCATGCGGACATGGAAGGGGTGGTTGGAGAAGAAGTCGGCTGCGTTCACCCGGTTCTGGGTATTGGCATATTCGGAGATGCGCGGGACAACCATCTCGCTCTGTTCGCTATCGATCACCGACAGCTTCATCTGGACGAAGATGCCCGACAGGTCAGCCTTATCGCGGCGCTGGGTATGGAAGAGCGAGGCGGTTGTCTGACCGCCGTTCACGATCTGGAGGTCGGTCATACGGATAATCTGCAGGCCGCTGTCGGTCATCCGCGTCTCGACATCCTGGGCGGTCGCGGTGATGCCGTTGTTGTAGGCGAAGAACATCTGCGGTTCGTTGATAATGGTCGCGCGGATACCCTTGTTCACCTGAGCGCGGGCTTGGAGAAAGGTTCGCACGTTCTGTTCCAGCAGGCGCGCGCTGTAGCGGTCGTAGAGTGCGGCCAGGATGGGCGCTGGCATGACGATCAGGTAGGACTGATAGGAATCCGAGCCGAGATTGGCCGGCAGGCAGTCGATGCCGTTTCCGAACATCTCGACGAAGTCGATGTCGAGCGGTTCCTTGTGTCCGCGCGAGCTGCGCTGACGCTGGAACCGGGCCATATCCCAGATGTGATAGGTGGCGCGGATGCCGCCCACCTCACCGTCGGGAAATCCTTGGAAGCGGTCGCTCAACACGCGCTCGGAGGTGAGATAGAAATTGACTTGTCGCAGCATCGCCCGCCGGTCGGCGATCTGCCGGACCAGCCCGTATTCCGGGGTGGTGACGTCGGGTTCGAGCGTGCCTTGGAGGCTCGCCTCGAAAAAGTTCACGACGCGCTTGAAGGCGGCATCCACGTCGGTGCGCGTGAGTGTCTCCAGCTCGCGGCGGCAGTCGAAATCCGCCACGAAGATGTCGAGCGCGCCTTCGTCATTGAACCAGTAGCCATCGACCCGCATGCCGCGCGGTGCTCGGTAATGGCAGTACTCGAAACCTTCGACGAAGCCGGTCTCTATCAGCTCCTCGGATACAGTCTCCATGAAGGCTTCGAGCTGGTAGGTGCTGTTGGCCTCGGCATCCGCCAGCATCTCCTGACGGAAATCATGGAAGAATTCCTCGACCGTCTGCTCCATCAGTTCCCCCCGAAAACGGCTGCGCCCTCGCATTCATAGGGCGCAATGGTTTCCAGTCGGATATCATAGGCGATCCTGTCAACGCCGGTCGGGAGCCGCGAGCGGATCAGCCGCGGAAACTCCTCCACTACCCGATAACTCGCCACGTCGCTGACGACGAAGCGTGGATCGTCGTATTCGGGAAGCGGGGCGTAGCCATGTGCGACCAGCTTGCGGTCGAATGCCTCGATCGCTTCAGGTTCCCCGAGCCTTGCCTGGACCTCGCTCACGATCTGGTTGAGCGACCGCGCGCCACTTGCTTCGGGAAGATTGCTCAGCCGGTAGATGCGCAGAAACAATGCATCGTTGAGGGCTTCAAGCTGATCCTCCGATGAGATGCGGACCGTGCTGCGCTCGGTGCCGGAGAGGGATTTGATCTCGACGGCGGTGTTGCCGAAGATGAAATCCTGATGGGACTTCTCCGAGCCGAGCCATGCCTCTACCGCAGCGGTGCCGGACGGCATCCGGTCCAGCAGCTCCAGGAGGAAGGTCAGCTCGGCGAACAGGCCCCGAACCTCCTCGGCTGACAGGTGCTGCCCGCCACGCCCTGACAGGAAGGTCTTCCAACGGCGGATATGGGCAAGCGCGATAGCGAGCGAGCTGGCCCAATCCCCGGCGTGGCCGAGCGCGGAGGCCAGCGTCCAGCAGAGCCCCTCGAACAGATCCCGGTCGACCTGCTTCTCAAGGGTGAGGACAAGCCGCTGCTGTCCGGGCTCGCCCGCGCGGAGATCGACGTCGATGCCGTTCACCGTCACGATATTCTTCCGGAACTGCAAGGTGTGGTCGCCGAGCAGCTCGACGATGAAGAGGCAGGCGCCGTTGGCGTCACGCCCCCAGAAGCAGGGCGCTACCATGTCGCCCGGAACCTGGCGGACGTTGAAGTCTGCGCCTGGAACCGCGATCCCGTCCCATGGTGACGGCTCAGGCATCTTAGTCCTCCTCGTCGTCCGGATCGTCCGGCGCGCCCTGCATGCGCTCCAGCCAGACGCGGTTCGCCACGACTTCGATCTCGGTGTGGTAGTGGCCGGGCGGGAAGCTGACACCGAAGGCGGAAATCGGGCCGGTGACACGCGGATCGCCGTGCGGGTCCAGGCTGTGCAGCATGAGGAGCGGCTTGTTCCGGATTTCACGGTAGTGTGTGTCCGAAGGCGCCACCTGCTTGTCGCCGGATGCGGCGAGAGCTTTGGCTTCCGCCTGCTGCGCGGGCGAGAGCCCGAGCTTCTCGTCTCCACGCGAGGCGACCCGATCCTTGTTGAGCCGCCACGCCGAGCCCTGGAGATCGGCGACGACACGTGACTGACCGTTCAGCCGGTATGGATCGCCGTTGCCGCCGCGCGGAGAAATAAGAAGAACATCTCCGACCGGGTATTGGTCGGCCAGCGTCCGGAGGTAGGCGACGATGTCGGCCTTGCGATCGGCGAACTGGCTGTGCGTCTGGAAGGCGAGCAGGAAATCCTCGATCTTTTCGACAGCCACGTCGCGGAACATGACGCCCTTCTCGGTATCCTCCGGCGTGTGCCCGCCGAAGCCTTCGCGCCAGGCGCTGTCAACGAGCGCGAAGTTGACGGCGTTCACCTCGCGGTCGGTGGAGACGACGTAGCTTTCCAGCATCCTTCCGCTGAAATTCTGGCGGAACATCACCTTCTCGCCGGTCCGCATCTTGTTGGCGGCGGTGATGAGCAGGCTGTCCGGGTGGGCCATTACGTAGAGACCGAACTGGCGCGGGCTCAGCCCGTCGCGGCGCATCCGTTTGACCTGCTGTGTCAGCTCCTCGGCCGCCTGCGCGATATGCGAATACCAGTTGATCGAATCCCGCGACAGCCAGACCCGGCACAGATCCTCGAAACCGGGGCGGTAGCCGAACCAGCGGCCCATCTGCATGAGCGTGTCGTACATCCGCGTGTTCCGGTACATGTAGCTGACGGTCAGACCTTCGATGGTCAGGCCACGTGAGAGGCTGAGACCACCGACCGCGACGGCAGTGAGCCCGACGCCTTCCTTCTCGTACTTCCCGTAGTCGAGCACCTCGTCGCTCTTGCTGTTGATCACATAGAGGTGGAGATGGTCGAACACGCCGTTCAGCGCCGCCTTCACTTCCGGCCAGGTGAAGCCGGCGTCGGCATATTCGGCGTCGAAGGCCCGCCTCAGGCCCTGCATATGGAGATTCGTCGAGGAGACGGACTCCGGCATCAGGTAGTTGGCGCGGACCGCCTCCCGCAGCTTCTTCTCCCGCAGACTGATGAAATCCCGGACGGCCTTCTGGACCGGAACGAACCGGGAGACATTGATCATCATCGAGCAGTGCTTGTTCGCCTGTCCGCGCAGATTACGGATGGCGCGCGCCACGATGAACTCGTCCAACGCCCGGTAGAGGCTCGGCGGCAGTTCGGTGATCGGATGCTCGCGCTTGTGCTTGTAGGGGATCAGCTCCTCGCAATCGTCGATCGGCCGCACGAATGTCTGGCTGGTATCCTCGTCCAGAAACACCTTCTCCGCGCCGAAATAGGTGGTCGGCGCGTCGAGACAGTAGATGAAGTCGCGGGGAAACAGCTCCTCCCGCACATCATCATCATAGGCATCAGGGTTGATGAAGATGTTGGCGAACGGCGTTGCCGTGTAGCCGATATAGCAGGATTTGGCGAACAGCCCGAGGATGCGCCGGATCATGGCGTTGGTCCGGGTGGGGTCAAGATCCTCCTTATTGGTGTTGATCGAGGCATTGTCGGCCTCATCGTCGATCATGAGCATCGGGACGTCGCCGATGCGCCCGTCGCCCTGCGCATTCATCTCCTTCAGCCACTTGTGCAGCGCGTCGAGTGTCTTCACGTTCTTCTTGATGACGAAGATGACCGGCTTGCTGAAATCGTTCAGGCGCCAGCCGCCCTGATCAGCGGTCTTCTTGCTGAAGTCGTCATTGACGGTGGTCAGCGTCACCGGGTGGGGATAGTGTCCATCGAGCCCGACGCCGATCGTCCGGCGGTCCTCGGGATCGCTGGACCGGCCGATAAACGCCTCGTCGATTCGTTCCTGCGTCTGCCGTCGCAGATTGTTGTGGATGCCTGCGATGACGATGATGAATTTGTAGCCGGCATCGGCCGCCTTCGCGATCAGCCCGGTGTAGTTGGCGGTCTTGCCGGACTGCACATGACCGATAACGAGGCCGCGGCGGTTCCAAGTCGTGCCTTCGCTGAGCGGGTCCTGAAGATGTCCCAGGATGCGTGTCGTCACGTCGCTCAGCGACTGCACCATCCGCGGTGCCCAGCCTTCCTTGAGCAGGAAGTTCTCGTAGGCGTTCGCATAGGTCCAGGGAATGTCCTCCCGCTTGCGGACCCACTGGTCGTCATGCTTCGCGGCGACATCGACTAGCGACACGCCCGCGCCCATGCGCGTGTCGACCGAGATCATCGCCTCGGTGATGATGTTGCGGAGATCGCCGGTGTAGCCGAAGATCGCGGCGATCTGCTTCGCTTTCTCCTCGACCTGCTCGCGCGTGGGCGTCTCGGCCATGTTGGCGAGACCCGAGATCAGCGAATTGGCGATGTTCCGTTCTTCGGTGATGATCGTGACGCTCATCCAAAAGCCTCGTTTACGAATCTCTCGGCCGTTTCGATCTGACCCTCGAATAGCCGGGTGGAGCGCACGATTTGAAGGAACGCCTTGGGATCGCCCGGACCGTCCCCGTAGAGCACCTGCTTGAGGCTTTTCAACCGGTCCAGCGCGCGGCTTTCGTCCGCGGTCGCCTGCCCCACCTCGCGCGGGTGCGTCGAATAATCGGAATAGATCATCTCGACCGGAAGCGAGGCGGCGATCGAGTCGAGCACCATGCGGAGCGTGTCCGCGTCCTCCGTCGCCAGCCGCGCGGACAGCGATGCAACGAGAGGATGCTGCGCGTTGATAGCGTAGCGGATACCGCCGTGATCGGCGTATCGCTCCCAGAACGGCGCCGCACTTTCCTCGAACAGCTTCTGTCCGCGGCCCCGATGCACCGTCACGCTGCGGGCCGTTATCTTGGTGATGATCTGGCGCAGACGCTCCCGTACCACGTGCGGAGGGCGCGCCCGCGATTTCTTGATGTCAATGGTCCAGGCTTCATCGAGGCTGTTGGGGAAGTCGATCTGGACGCGAGCGAGCTTAGTGGCTTCGCCCTTGGGCACGAGCCGGAACCAGTCGCCCCAGGCCATCAGCCGGCCGTTGCGATAGACGTAGGCGCCTTGGTTGGAGATGAAGTCACTGCGGTCCTGATAGAAATCGTATTCGGATGCGGTGAGGCGGCTGTGGTGCGGCAGGATGTAGGGCTGCATCGTGACCGCCACGTCGTCGATCCAGACGGTTTCCTCGGGCAGCATCTGGGTCGCCGCGTTTTTCCGGCAGAACGGATCGAAGGGTGCGATCGGATGGCCGTTGATCCGGATCGCCAGCTTCATCCTGCCCTTCACCTCGCCGGCGAGAAAGCGGTGAAACACGAGCGACAGGTGCCGCTCGACCACGGCGAGCTTCTCGTTGACGATCTCGTCGCGCTTCTGGCCGGTCTCGTCCTCGAAGAGCCGGTCGAGGTCGCGCCAGATGACCAGCGTGCCCGTATCGCCGAGCGTGTCGAAGAAGGGCTGCGCGGCGATCTCCTCCTCGTCGAGGACCGAGATGAACCAGTCGTCGTCATCCTCCACCTGCGCCAGATTCCACTCCGCGCCGGTCCGTTCGCCGCGCTGCGTGCTGACGACGGTCAGCCGGCGGCATTGCGAGAAGGACGCGGTTTTCAGCCCCAGCCCGAAGCGTCCCAGATCTTTCGGCCCGCGTTTCTTCCGCGGATCGGTCGCGCCGTGCCGCATGGCCGCGATCACTTCGGCCTCGGTCATGCCACGCCCGTTGTCGGCGATGACCAGCACCGGCGCGGTGCGGCTCATATCGCAGAAAATCTGGATGTCCCTCGCGTCGGCCGAGATGCTGTTGTCGATCAGGTCGGCGACTGCGGTTTCGAGCGAATAGCCGAGATCGCGGAGCGACGCCGTAAGACTTGCCGCGCTGGGTGGAAGATGATGGGGCCTCGCCATCAGTCCTTCTGGCGCAGCTCGCCCGCAAGGCGCTGGACGACTTCCTCAGCGTCCGCCTTCAGCTCGCACTCCCAGACGGTCATCACGGTCCAGCCTGCCGCCTCCAGATCGGCCCGGTTGCGGGCGTCACGACGCACATTGGTGTCGAATTTCTCCTGCCAGAACTCGGCGCGGGTCGAGGGGGTGGTCGCATTCCGGCAGCCGGAATGACGATGCCAGAAGCAGCCGTGGACGAAGATCGCCATCCGGTATTTCGGCAGCACGATGTCTGGACGTCCCGGCAACTTTTTGGCGTGAAGCCGAAAGCGGAAGCCTGCGCGGTGCAGAAGCGAGCGCAGCCGCAGTTCGGGGCCGGTGTCGCGGCCGCGGATGCGCGACATATTCCAGCTCCGCCGTTCGCTGGTGATCGTGTCGACCATCATTGCCCGCTCCGGAGGGAATCGAGAACTTCAGCCACGATCGTGGCGATCTGGCTTGCGAGCTGGGGCGGGACGGCATTGCCGACCTGGTGATACTGCGCCGTGCGCGGTCCCGCGAAGAAATAGTTGTCGGGGAAGGTCTGGAGCCGCGCCGCCTCGCGGACGGTGAGGCTGCGGCACTGCGCGGGGTCATAATGGATGAAGTAATGGCCGTCTTTCGAGATGTGCGAGGTGACGGTCGTCGACACATGGTCGGCGAGCTGCACACGGAAGCGGTCGGAGAACATTTTGCCCGCGCGGCCTTTCTCAACATTCTGGTGGTCGGGCAGAAGCCCCACCGGGAAGTCGGCGAGCTTCGGGCTCTGCCCGGTCGTCGCGGCGAAGGTCGCAGCGTAGAAGTAACGGCGCAGATCGGAAGCCATATGGCTGCGCGCCTCGTGCGCGGTCAGGACCGGGAGCCGTTCGTCGTAGAGGCTGCGCAGGACGTCATGGTTGGGCCGGCGCATCACATAGCGGTTGGAGGAGCTGAAGCGCGGCGAGCGCATTTCCACGAGCTTGTCGAACTTCAGCTCGCGCGCCACGTCGGCCGCATAGACCGCCCCATTGAGCTGGTGGCGGATGTTCATGCTGGAAATCTGGCGGATGGCGCAGAGCCATGCGTCCCGGCTGTCCTTCTCCTTCGACAGGCCGCTGCGGATTGGTGGAAGCGAGCCGATCGTGTCGCGCACCGTCGGCGCCGGCATCTTCCGGAGGATCGAGGGCCGGGCCTTCAGATCGCTGCGGATGCCGACGATGAACATCCGGTGCCGTGCCTGCGGGACGCCGTGATCCTCGGCCCGCACGAGGAAGAGCCTGGGGTCGACCTCACCCTCGGCCATTTCCTCCTCGGTGAGCGAATAGAGCCGGTAGGTGAGATCGGCCGGCGCGTCGGCAATGGCGGTGGCGGGCCGCTGGAGGTCGCGGACGATCCGGTTGATGGTGGAATTGCCCTCGATGGTCGCGGACAGCAGCCCCTTCACATTCTCCATGACGAAGATCGGCGGACGGTGGTCCGCGATGATCTGCAGATACTCGAGATAGAGCGTGTGCTTCTCGTCCTGCGCGAACTCGGGATCGCCCTTCATCCGGGCGCGGCCCGCCAGCGAATAGGCTTGGCAGGGTGGCCCGCCCACCAGCGCCCAGCGATCGCTTCCCGCGAGGCGCTGCCGGATGATTCGGCGCACTTCGGCATGCGAATTCTTCCCCAGCGAAATGCGGAGGGCACTCAGCCTCGCATGAGAATAGGCAACGGGGTGGCGTTCGAAAAGCTCGGCTTTCGAGATCCGTCCCGCCAAAAATTCATAATAGTCATCCGGAGCCTCGCCTTCGGGAAAGTGTCTGAAGAAATGCCTGAGCAGCAGTGTCTCGTGTGAAAACACATCGCGTTCGATCGACACCATACAGCGGAAGCGGCGTCGCTGATCGCCATCGAGCGCCATCGCGAAGCCTTCGCCAAGGCCGCCCGGCCCGGCGAACAGATCGATCACCGGATAGGTTTCTTGCCGGACGAGCTCGTCCGGAACTGCGCCCAAGGCCGCGCCGGATCCGGCCTCCGGTAGTGATTCCGTCCCCCCCTTCACGAGCATCTCCGATTATGTCGCTTGGGTCGTCAAGAGACGGTCGCCATTCTCTTTACCCCTCATCGACTGATTCAGCCGCTCGAACTGCTCGACGATGACGACCATGACCGAGCGGCCGTGCTTATCAACTCGAATGGGTGCCGCGCGGGCATGGCCAATGAGCAGTCCGAAGCTATTCTCCGCGTCCTTTGCCGACATCGTTCTCATGGTATGCCCCAATCAAGAATGGTTAAAATAGCCGCTCTCAGAGCCGGCACAAGTGCACCGGCTCCAAACGCCATCACGTTCAAAGAAGCCGCGCAGTCGATGGGGCTTCCTCAAGCGGGTCGAGGCCAGGCGGACCATGTTAGGTGGCTCCAGCATCACCTCGGCATTCTCGCTCCAGGCCGCGCCGGTCGTGTCGATGATCAGCCCTCGCGTGAACGGCTTCACCTGCGAACTGGAGAGGAAGCTGTCGATGTCGCCTTTCTGGATGCGATAGCCCTCGCGGTAGAATTTGCATTGAATCGCGCAGTAGCCATCCTCGCCGTGTACCTTGGCTACCGCCGATGTCCCGGCCGTCGGAGCCGTTCGCCTTCGCCCAATCAGAGAACAGCCAGGCATCATCATATTCCTGCACCATGCCGGGATCGTGCTTCGCGAAGGCGACCGCCAGCCGCTCGAAATATGCGCCCTTCTCCCGTTCGCTTCGAGCTGCTTCCCGATATTGACGCAACAAATCCCGAAGCACGCTCATCGCGAAACCCACTCTCCCGTCTCTCTGTCGAAAGTTGGGACGACGGCTGACGGCCAGGCAATGCAGGGCAATGCCCCAAAACAAGGTCTGGACCGCGACACGGTAATCCCCCCCGACGCCAACTAGCAGAATAGCACGGGGTCTAAAGGAGAACAGCCGGCAAGCGCCAGCCCTTTCAGAACCGGCTAACCAATGGTGGTAGCCGCGCGCGGCACCTGCGCTGCACCCGCCACAGCCTCACCATGAATTTCCGAAATCCCCTCTGCATCCCCATTTTCCATCGGGGAAGGGAGGCTGAATCTTTCCCCGACCGAACGGAGCGAGGCGAGAACCGATTCCTGTGCTAATAATTTCCGATATTACTCTGTCCCCTGATTTCAATGAGAATAGGAATAGGATTATATCTACTATTCTTACTATGGCGCTCTGATAGAGGAGATTTCGGAAAAATCCTATCACGGCTTCTTCAGGTGCTGGAACAGCTTTGGAAAGGCCTGAATGACCACGTCAGGCACAGCCCTTCCCGCAGCCGCATTCTCCTGGACGTGCATCAGGTAGAGGCCCAAGGCGACGTCGCGGAATTTGCAGATGACTGAAACCGACGGATAGCTGTGGTGGCGGTGATAGGCCTTCTCCCCGCGCGCCTTCATCTCTTCAATCGCAATGGCCACGGCCGCCTTGAAGGCGGTCCAATTGTCGAGCACGACCTTGAAGATGTCTACCTGGAGGCCCGTCGGCCATTCGCTTGCCAGCACCTTCAGGAGGGGAAACTCCTCGGGCTTCGGCTCGCGCCCCGTCTTGTTGCGGAACACGCCGCGCATCAGGTTCGCGATCTTGCGAGGACTGATCGGGCCGGGCTCTCCGACCCGGAGCAGCAGTGCCTTTTTGCCGTCGACCTGGGTGTAATCTCTTTGGATCGGCGCGATCTTGATGAGATCGGAAACGGTGTCGATGCTCTTTACGCCGAGCAGGGACGCCCATTCGGACAATGTGCGAACAGCCCAGACATGACCCTCCAACTCGAACGTCCTGCCTCCGGGCAGCGCGTGCGAGATCGTTTGTTCGATCAGGGCGCAGAGGCGCTCGTGACGCTGCTGTTTGTCACGACGCATGGGTTGCGATGTCTGGCCCGCGTTCGATATCTGACCTGTCTGATGCACGATGGGATCAAGCTTCGCCGGCACTGCGCCCTTGAGCAGATGCAGGTTGTGAGCGACCGTCCCGTTTTCATGATGGGCAGCCAGCTGCCCCTTTTTGATGATCTTTATCCCCACGTTCGCTTCTTCGCATAGGCGGCGACCAGCCGATAACGCCCAGAAGTCATGTCCTGCAAGGCCCTGCACAATATTGCACAAACCATTGATCCTGCTCGCTTTCTTCATAACGTCAAGACAGAATCCAAGGAGGGAAGCAGAGCATGGCGAAGAAGAAGATCAGCAAGGCGGAGATCGCGGCGACGATCATCGGCGACGACTTCATCACAATCGCGCGGCGATTGCGGGAGGTTTTGGAGGAGCAGCCCGACATATTCCCGCAGGTCGCGAAAAGCCTGAACCTCGGGCTGCGCAAGGCTTACCATCTGGCGCAGATCGACCGGCGCTTTTACAAGCTCGGGGTGGACCGCGAGCGGCTGCGTCGCTTGGGCTGGACGAAGCTGGCGATCCTCGCTCCCCATGTGACGGAAGGCAATGTGGATGCGCTACTCGACGTCGCTGAAAACAACACCGCGCACGAGATCAAGCGCTGGCTCAGGAACCAGCCGGTCCATGACGAAGAGCGCTGCATGAACCTGTATTTCTCGATCGAGCAATATGCGCTCGTCGAGAAGGTGCTGATCGCCCACGGCGCGATCCTGACCGGGCGCGGGCTGGTGAACAAGGAAGAGGCGCTGGTGGCGGCGCTGGCGAAGCTCAATGGTTAGCAAATGCAGTTAATTGCATTGGTTGGCGCATCCGCCCGTCTTATGAAGTTTTGGCCTGAAGGCTGCGGATCATCCGCTCCATCGCCGCGACAAGGGCATCCTGATGTTGGGGTACGAACTGATCGATCCGCGGTGCCGACTTGCCGTTGGTGCTGACATAGCTTTCGGAGCCCGCGACCACCTTGCCACCGATGATGGCGGCCAGTGCCTCAAAATAGGGCCGCCATATCCGCTCCGGGATGTTCCAGGACGCCGGATTGGTCCAGAACTGCCCGTTCCGGGTGATGTAGCCGAGATTGACGGGCTTATCCCGGTCGGCGAGGTCCACCTTGAGGTTGAGACTGGCTTTCAGATCGGGATAGACGCCCAGCGGTTCGAGCGCGGTGAGGAGCGACCGGACCGCAGCCGGTAGTGCCGGATCGCGCTCCGCCAGCTTTTCCCAGAAGTCGGCCGAGCTGATCGATTGCGGCCCGGATTGCGCTTCGACAGGAACAGGATGAACGGTGGCGACGCCCTGCTCGACGCGGACGATGCCGCGCTCGATCATCACGGTCCGTGCCAGGGTGTTGGGCACCGCGAGAATGTCGCCGGACGAGCTCCGCCAGGTGGCAAGTTCGACCAGCGCGAAGGTGAAGTGGGCACCGGCATGGCTTTGCAGCAGATCGCCCAGCACCTGGGTTTCCGCCCGGATGCCGTCTCCGAGCACGATCGCCAGCATCCTGCCCCGCCGCAGGTTCAGCGTGACAGCATCGACGAACTCCGCTTCCTCCAGCGCTTCGGGGTGGTCGCGGACCAGATCGTAGAGCCGGGCGGGAGCCTGCTGGCCGCGCGAGACCGCCGTCTCGAAGGCATCATAAGTCATGGTGCTAAGCGCGGCGACATAATCGAGGGCTTGGGCGACCACCTCGCGCCGCATCTGACTGTTGCGCCAGAGCTTGGTCTCGACCAGCACGATGTCGCCGGACGGGGTGAGATAGAGATTATCGATGAAGCCGTGGCCGCAGGGTACTTCGCGGGCCACGGCGATCAGATCGCGAAAGCCCGGCTCGATGTCGGAGATCGGCAGGATTGCCGGGTGATCGTGGATCAGCGCCTGGAGCCAGCTTTCGTCGTGCATGCCGTTACCAAGCTGGATGCGCTCCAGCTCACAGCGCGCATTGTTATTGCCGATCAGAACCGGAACCGCGCGAGACCGTGCCATGCAGTTCCTCTGCGCGATCGACATCAGGTTGTCTAGGAAAATGTGACTTATAAGTCGTGGTTTAAAATGCCTCCTTTTCTGATCGTCCGCTGCGATGGATGTTCGCGCCCGGATCGGTTGGAATCTGAAAAGGCTTCGAGAGGAGCGCGGCATCACGCAGGAGGATTTCGCGACCGACTGCCGATTGGATCGCGGGTATGTCAGTGGCGTTGAGCGGGGCGTTCGCAACCCTGCCGTCAACAGCCTCGTGAAAATGGTCACGGTTCTAGGCGTGGACATCGCGGAGCTGTTCGATGCCGCGAAGGCCGAAGAGTTCTCAGCCACGTATCGACCCCGCCGCGGGCGGAGAAAACGAGAGCGGTGAAGCCGCCGTGACAGTCAGCACATTCCAGACCGTGGTACAAACCAGCATCCACCCCTCAGTTGGTTGTTTATTTTCGCGAACTGCGCGTCATTGTCGGTGATCGCCCGCGCCGTTGAAGGCGAATCAGGAGGCGATCACACTCGTCGGCAGACCATGGTCCTGACCTGATCCGAGAACTGCACTGCCGTGCAGGCAGTCGATCGTTCTCCGCTCTCCTTCTCGGCCGGGCAGGTCAAAAGGGAGAACGCGATATGCCCATCAATATCAGCAGGCCGCGAACCGCTCATGTCGCACCAGCCGTTACCAAACCTTCAACCTTGCCGGATGAACTGCTGACGATCCGGCAGGCAATGGAGATCGCTCAGGTCGCCGATGCGACCATCCGCCGCTGGATCAGACGCAAGGAACTTCGCGCCTACAAGCTCGGCGGGCAGGTCCGCATCGCCAGGGATGATCTGCTCAAATTGCTGCAGCCTTGGTCTCCGAGAAATTCTTGTGAATACCCCAAGTAACTACTCGCAGGGAATAGTGTATAAGGGGGATAACAATTTATTGTCCATGATCGACGGCGAATAACAATGCACAGTGATGATCATAACAACCAGACAACCGGCACTCCAAAGCCATTTTTGACCTTGGCTGACCTGCGCGATTATCTCCTGGAATGCGACCTGCCCGCGGCGGAAGTCGCGCAGTTGCGCTCGGCCGTCAAACGCGCCGACGAACTGGTCGGGCACGGTCTCCTCGACTTGGCAGCCAACCCGCGCCTGATTTTCGATCGTCTAAAGCGCTTCTCTCCCGCGATGGCGGGTATGACCGAGCAGTCGTTCGCCAACATGAAGTCCCGGTTGCGCAAGGCGTTCCGATACGCCCAGCCGCATCTGGTCAATCCTCGTTCGCGTTTTCCACTCACCGGCGATTGGGGTGCGTTGCAGTCGACGCTTGATGTGAAGACCCAGCGGGCGACCTCGCGGCTGTTCCATTTCACCGCCCGCCTAGGTGTTCTGCCGCGTCACATGTCTGACGCGGTCATTGAGCGCTTCGTGACGCACCTGCGCGACGAGGCGATGGTCGTCCAATGGGAGGCTGTTGCGCAGGACAGCATCAAGGCATGGAACCGACTGGCCGCGGCCAATGACGATCTGCCCCAACTGACACCGCTCCCGGTCAAGCGCACCAGCTACTGGATCGCGGAGAGCGAGTGGAACCCGTCGTTGGTCGCGGAGCGCGACGCCTTCCTCCACTGGTTGGCGTCGCCCTCCTGCTTCGAGACCCGACGCCATAAGCCGCTGAAGCCGGGGACGGTCGCGCAATATGGCTACAATATCACGATTGCCGTCTCAGCCCTGGTTCACAGCGGTATCTCAATATCTGCCCTGGCGCATCTCTCCGACGTGGTTCGGCCGGGACATGTCGATCTGGCGCTGCGCTTCCTGGCCGAGCGATCCGGCGGCAAGGTCACGCCACAAATGTTCCAGCTCGCCTTTCGTCTGCGTACCGTCGCCCGTTGGTGCAACTTGCCGTCAGAAGACCTCGGCCGTCTCGACCAGATCGTCTGCAGCGTCCGGGATCAGCGCGACCGCAACCGGGGCATGACGCCCAAGAATAAGGCACTTCTGGACCGGCTTGAGGACCCGCAGTTTCGTGATCTTGTGCATCTCCTGCCGTTCACCCTCCTCGAACGCGCCCAGAAAAATCCGGCCAAAGCTTGGGCTCCCGCGCTCGCTCGCACCGCCATGGCGATCGAACTGCTGCTGGTATGCAGTGTCCGCCGCGCCAACCTCGTCGGGCTGGAACTCGACAGGTCCATCCGGAAGATCGGTCACGGCAAGGAGGCGTTCTGGGTCGTCGAACACGACGCCGGAGAGGTGAAGAACGAGGAGCCGCTGCGTTTCCGCCTGCCGGACCAGACGGCGATGATGCTGGAAAGCTATCTCGGCCAATGGCGACCGAAGCTGTGCGCGACGGAGAGTCCCTGGCTGTTCCCGGCAGCCGACGGAAGCTGCATCAATCCCAGATCGATGGCGCACGCGATCGCTACGCAGTCGAAGCGCATATTGGGAGTGGCCATCACGCCGCATCAGTTCCGGCACATCTCGGCCGAACTGTTCCTGCAGGACAATCCGGAGGCCCTGTTCACGATCAGCCAGCATCTCGGGCACCGCGACATCAACACAACGCGCCGCTACTATGCGCGATCTAAGCAGCGTGAGGCGTCGCGGCATTATCAGGAGACGATCCTGCAGAGCCGCGAGACGGCTAGGATCAGAATCAAGCGCGCTAGGCGCAGGAAAGCCGAGGTGGACAACTTCGACGAGGCGGAGGACCTGCTGTGAGCATCCCCCTTTGCCTCCAGCGTCACGCCTGGCCCGCGATCGACCAGTTGCGCTATCACGAGGCTCGCGAGGTCACGAGCTTTCTGGGCGGCCCCAGACCGGCGCGCAAATGGAGCCCGGCCCGCTGCCGCAATGTCGAGCAGGGCTATGGCCAATGGTTGTCCTTCCTCGCCCGCAACGACTGGCTCGACGCCGAAGCGCCGCCCGAGGCAAGAGTCACGCTCGATCGCGTGCGCCTGTTCGTCGCCGAGCTTCGGGAGCGGGTCTCGTCATGTAGCGCGGCAATGACCTTCGAGGGTTTTGCCCGGATGATTATCGTCATGAGCCCGGATCAAGGCCAAGACTGGCTGCGGACGATCGTTACGAACCTCAAGGCCGAGGCCCGACCCGAAAAGGACAAGCGCAGCCATATGGTCGATGCTCGTCAGCTTCTGGCGCTGGGTATCAAGCTCATGGACCAGGCGCTGGATATGGCGGATCGCTATCACGCGGCCACCTGCATGCGAGATGGCTTGCTGATCGCGATCCTCGCAAGCTGTCCGTTGCGGATTGCCAATCTAACCGCCGTCACGATGGGCAGGCACTTCTGGTTCGACGGCGATTGCTATCGTTTGTCATTCAGCGAGGAGGAAACCAAGACCGGTCATCCTTACCACGGAGAGCTGTCCCCGGCGCTCAATTCCTACATTGCCGTGTGGCTGCGCGATCACCGGCGCAGGCTGCTGGCGCGCGGCGATGGCGCGAAAACTGACCGTTTGTGGATCAATCGATGGGGCGGCCCGATGGACGAAGCGTCGATCCGCACCCAAATCGAGAAGCGAACGCGGGAGGAATTTGGCCGACATGTCTGGCCGCACCTCGCCCGCAGCATCGCCGCGACCAGCTTCGTCGATCACGATCCCGGCATGGTCACGATGGTTCCCGATCTGCTCGGTCATGCCGACCATCACACTGCGCACAAATACTACATCCTGGCCGATGGCGCTCGCGCCCACACGGCGGTGCAGTCGGCCTTCGTGGCCCGGCGGATGGCAGCAATGGAACGCCTGAAGGCGGAGAGGAGGCGGCCATGATCTCTGCCGCCCAGCCCGGCTTCTTCGAGGAGCACGCCTGGATGCTGCGCGATGTGGAGGACTGGAGCAGCCTCTCGGACTCCGCGCGCCGCGTCTGCGAGACCCGGATCGCCGCGATGTTGTTCAAGCGCCGCTGGCCCCTGCTGATCCACTGGCGGCATCAGACGTTCGCCCGCGTGCAGGAATCTCACAGCGGTCAGCTGCCGATTGTCTCCCGGCGGCGCGCCACGGCGGACGGCGAGATCACCATTGTCTCCGACCTGCCGCGCCGTCTGCCGACCCTGCGCGAGGAGATCGCCGTGCTGCGGGCTTTTCTCGCGCGCGAGATCAACGCCATATTGTTCAACGACGCCCTATGACCCGAGCTGCCATCTACGCCCGTGTATCGACCGCTCGTCAGGCAGAGCATGACTTGTCGCTGCCCGACCAGATCGCCCAGTGCCGGAGGTGGTGCGAACGACAGGGGATCGAGGTGGTCCAGGTCTTCACCGAGCCCGGTGCATCCGCGCTCGACGAGGACCGGCCCGTATTCCAGGAGATGATCTACACGGCACGACGCGCCGATCATCCCTTCGATTTCGTCGTCGTGCATTCGCTGAGCCGGTTCAGCCGCGATTCGCTCCATTCCGAACTCTACATCCGCGAGCTGCGCAAGGTCGGGGTCGAGCTGGTCTCGATCACGCAGGAAGTCGCCCATGATCCTAGCGGCGAGATGTTCCGCAAACTGCTCAACATTTTCGACGAGCACCAATCCCGCGAAAATGCCAAGCACGTCCACCGCGCCATGCTGGAGAACGCCCGGCAGGGCTTCTGGAACGGATCGCGCCCGCCCTTCGGCTATGGAGTCGAGACTGCCGAGCGGCGGGGCAACAAGGACAAGAAGGTGCTGGCGATCGACAAGTCCGAGGCGCGGGTCGTCCGGCTGATCTTCGATCTCGCCACGGGCGCTGAAGGGCGGCCCATGGGCATCAAGGCGATCGCCACCTGGCTGAACGAGCGCGGGATACTCAGACGGGGACGGCGGTTTACCACTGGAGGTGTGCACGACATTCTAACCTCCAGCACTTACCACGGCCTGCATCACTTCAACCGCAAGGACAGCCGTAACGGACGTCCTCGGCCGCCGTCCGAATGGGTGCCGCTGGAGGTGCCAGCGATCATCGACGAGAAGATGTTCAACGCCGCCCAGGCGCTGCTCCAGAGCCGTGCGCCCAGGCGGATCGCCCCGCGGATCGTCAACACGCCGACCCTCCTGGCAGGCATTGCCCGGTGCGGCCATTGCGGAGCCGGATTGATCCAGAATACCGGTAAGAGTGGGCGGTATCGCTATTATTGCTGCAATCGTCGGCTCAAGGAGGGCCCGCTCGGCTGCACCGGCCTGCGTATGCCAATGGACAAGCTCGATCAGATCGTCATGGGCGAGGTGACCCGGCACATCCTCCAGCCGGACCGGCTCAAGATACTGTTGGAAGATTATCTGCGTACCGCGATCGAGCGCGAAGACCGCAACCGGGAAAAGCTCCGGCAGCTTCGTGCGGCGCACAAGGAAGCGGAAGCAGGGCTGGCCCGCCTGCTTGAACTCGTCGAGAAAGGGCTGATGAACGCCGACGATGCGTCGCTGCGGGAGCGTATGGTGGCCTTGCGGTTCCGCCGCGACGAACTGTCCCAGGAGATCACCGATCTCAACCGCCGCCTCGCTGCTGCCGAGCCTGCCGTGACAGCGGAGAAGGTCGAGCGGCTTGCGTTCACCTTGCGTCGGCACCTGCACGAGGGCTCACCTGAGCTGCGTCAGGCTTATGTCCGGCTGGTGCTCGACGAGGTGAGCGTCACTCCACAGCAAATCCGCATCAGCGGCTCCAAAGCCGTGCTGGCGCGAACGGCTGCGCAGGGTGTGGCCGAAGCCACGCCCCCGGTTCTCTCTTTTGTTCGGGAATGGCGCGCCCGGCAGGGTTCGAACCTGCGACCCCAAGCTTAGAAGGCTCGTGCTCTATCCAGCTGAGCTACGGGCGCGCGCATCGTTGCTCTAGCGCGGTTCGCATGCCGCGGTCTAGGATGCTGCGACGCGGTGGGGGAAGCCATGAGCAGAGCGGAAGTGAAGGCGATCGCGGCAGCGGATCTGGGCGGGCGCCCGCTGCGCTATTTCGATTTCGTGATGGCGGCCTTCGTCGTCATCCTGATGCTGTCCAACGTGCTCGGCGCGGGCAAGGTGGCGCAGGTGATCCTGCCGGGGATCGGGCCCTGGCCGTTCGGCGCGGGCATCCTGTTCTTCCCGGTCGGCTATGTGCTGGGCGACATCATGACCGAGGTCTATGGCTATGCCCGTGCCCGCCGCTGCATCTGGGCGGGCTTCGCCGCGCTGCTGTTCATGGCACTGATGAGCTATGTCGTCGTCAAGCTGCCGCCCGCGCCCGATTGGGGCGGGCAGGCCGCCTATGAGCAGGTGTTCGGCCAGGTGCCGCGCATCGTCTTCGCCTCGATGACCGCCTTCTGGGCGGGCGAGTTCGTCAACAGCTTCGTGATGGCCAAGATGAAGCTGTGGACCGCCGGCAAGCATCTGTGGACGCGCACGATCGGCTCGACCATCGCCGGCGAGGGCGTCGACAGCCTGATCTTCTATCCGCTCGCCTTCCTCGGCGCGGCAGGCTGGACGACCGGGCTGGTCTTCAAGGTGCTGGTCACCCAGTGGGTGCTCAAGGTGAGCTGGGAGGTGCTGCTGACCCCCGTCACCTATCTGGTCGTCAACGGGCTCAAGCGCCGCGAGGGGCTGGACGTGTTCGACGAGGGCACGGACTTCACGCCGTTCCGGGCGAAGCTGTAGGGCGGGTAACCCGTCATCCCGACGAAAGTCGGGATCCATTCAGCGCTCCGCTACAGGATGATCGCGACGTCGCGCCATTCTTTCGTCGGATCGCGAATGGATTCCGGCTTCGCCGGAATGACGGGTTCAAGCGTCCCATCTCGGTGGGAAGATGCCTACGCCGCCTCGGCGGCGATGCTGCGGATCGCCTTCTCGAACGCGTCCGGCGGCTGGCCGCCGGAGATCAGGTAGCGTCCGTCGATCACGATCGCCGGCACGGCGTTGATGCCGCGCAGCTGCCAGAGCCGCTCGGCGTGGCGCACCTCTTCGGCATAGCGGCCGGATTCGAGCACGTCGCGCGCGGCTTCGGGATCGAGACCGGCCTTGCGCGCCGCATCGATCAGCACCTCATGGTCCGAAGGATCGCGTCCTTCGGTGAAATAGGCTTCGAACAGCGCATGCTTGAGCTGCGCCTGCCGACCCTCCGTTTCCGCCCAGTGGAGCAAGCGGTGCGCATCGAAGGTGTTGTAGATGCGGCGCTCGCCGGATCCGGTGATGGTGAAGCCGACATCGGCGGCGCGCTGCCGGATCATCTCGCGATTGGCGGCCGCCTGCTCGGGCGTCGAGCCGTATTTCTGCGCGACATGCTCGACGATGTTCTGCCCTTCCGGCGGCATGTCCGGGTTGAGCTCGAAGGGGCGGAAGGTGATGTGCGCGTCCACCACGTCGCGCGTCCGCTCCAGCGCCTGCTCCAGCCCATGCAGGCCGATGACGCACCAGGGGCAGGAGATGTCGGAGACGAAATCGATCTTCATGGGCCTGGCCATGGCAGGGCTCCTTCGCGGTTCGCCGCATAGGTAGGACGGCCGCCGCGCTTTTCCTACCCGGGCGCAGAAAAGGGGCCAGGCGCGGCGATCCGGCCCCGGCGCGCCGCGACGGGATTGGCGCCCGCAGGCGGCCGATGCTACCGCGGGCACAGCATAGGGGAGGATCATCATGGCTCAACCGCTTCGCCGTTTCGAGGATCGCCGGATCCTGATCACCGGCGCCGGATCGGGCATCGGCCAGGCCACCGTCGCCCGCCTGCTCGAGGAGGGCGGCACCGTCATCGCCGCCGACATCGCCGAAGCCGGCCTTGCCGTCACCCGCGATCGGGCCAAGGCCGCGGGCGACGGCGATCGCCTGACGACGGTGGCGGCGGACGTTTCCAGCGAGGCCTCGGTGCGCGATGCGATCGGCGGCGCGATCCGCGCGCTCGGCGGGCTCGACGTGGTGGTGAACGCCGCCGGCATCCTGCGCGCCAGCCATACCCATGAGACGACGCTGGATTTCTGGAACAAGGTGATCGCCGTCAACCTGACGGGCACCTTCCTCGTGACCCGCGAGGCGTTGCCGGCGCTGCTCGCGTCCGGGCGCGGCGTCGTCGTCAACTTCAGCTCGACCTCGGCCAGCTTCGGCCATGCCTATATGGCCGCCTATGCCGCGACCAAGGGCGGCATCCAGTCCTTCACCCATGCCATCGCGCTCGAATATGCCAAGCAGGGGCTGCGCGCGGTCTCGGTGCAGCCGGGCAGCATCCAATCGGGGATGAGCGACGATCCCGGCGTTCCCGCCGATGCGGATTGGAGCCTGTTCGCCAAGATGTCACCGGCATTGGCGGAGGGCTTCGCGCCGCCCTCGGTGGTGGCGAGCGCGATCGCCATGCTGGCATCGGACGACGGGCGGTTCGTGACCGGGACGGAGCTGCGCATCGACGGCGGCGCGCACATGTAGCGCGGCGTCCGGCGCTGGCGCTCGCCCCCGCGGCGTGCCACATCTGCCGCTTCGCGTTGCGAAGGGGGTTCATCATGCTGAAGCGCCTCATCCTGCCGCTCGCCGGCCTGCTCGCCTTCATGCCGGTCCTCGCGGCCGATCTGCCCGCCCCGCCGGTCGCGGCGAGGAAGCCGTACCGCCTGGCCGGCCCGGAGGGGCGGGTACGGACCGACGACTATTATTGGCTGCGCGACGACACACGCAAAAGCCCCGAGGTGATCGCCTATCTCACCGCCGAGAACCGCTATGCCGATGCGGTGCTCGCAGCGGGCAGGCCGCTCAAGGACAAGATCTATGGCGAGGTGACGGGGCGCATCAAGCAGGACGACGCCTCGGTGCCGTATCGCCAGCGCGGCTATCTCTACTATACGCGCTTCACCCTCGGCGCCGATTATCCGATCGTCGCACGCCGCAAGGGCTCGATGAGCGCGCCCGAGGAGGTGATGCTGGACGAGAATGCGCTCGCCGCCGGCAAGCCTTTCTTCCAGGCCGCCGGCCTGGAGGTCAGCCGGGATAACCGTCTGCTCGCCTATGCCGAGGATCTGGTCGGCCGCCGGCAATATACGCTGCGCATCAAGGATCTCGCGACCGGCCGGATGCTGCCCGATGCCGTGGCCAACATCCAGCCCACGCTGATGTGGTCCGACGACGGCCGGCGCATCTTCTATATCGAGAAGGACCCCGTGACCCTGCTGTCGAAGCGGGTCAAGGTGCATGTGCTCGGCACCCCCGCATCGGCGGACCGGCTGGTCTATGAGGAGCCGGACGACAGCTTCTACATGTCGCTCGGCCGCACCGCCGACGAGCGCTTCCTGTGCATCTTCGAGCAGGCGACGGTGAGCAGCGAGCAGCGTTGCGCTCCGGCTGCCGATCCGGCGCGCTTCACGGTCGTCGCGCCGCGCGCGCGGGATTTCCTCTATCAGGCCGATCATGCCGGCGGCCGCTGGGTGATCCGCACCAACTGGGATGCGCCCAACTATCGGTTGATGACGCTGGAGGATGGCCGGCCGCTCGGCGACCGGAACGCCTGGCGGGAGCTGGTGAAGGCCGATCCGGCGGTGTTCATCGAAAATGCTCAGCCGTTCGATGGCTTCGTCGCGATCCAGGAACGCGCCGAGGCGAATATGCGCCTGCGCCTGCTGGCCAATGACGGCACGAGCCGCCTCGTCGCTTCGGACGAGCCGGCCTATGCGATGCAGATCGACAAGAATCCGGAATCGTCGAGCGGCGTGCTGCGCTACGCCTATGATTCGCTGGCGACGCCGCACTCGATCTACGAGGTGGATGCCGCCACCGGGAAGCGGACCCTGCTCAAGCGGCAGGAGGTTCCCGGCTACGATCCCGCGGCCTACGTCACCGAGCGGGTCTGGTCGACGGCGCGGGACGGCACCCGGATTCCCGTGTCGCTGCTCTACCGCAAGGGATTCCGCAAGGACGGCACGGCCGCCCTCTATCAATATGCCTATGGCAGCTATGGCTATTCGACCGATCCGGAATTCGACAGCCTCGCCGTCAGCCTCGTCGATCGCGGCGTCGTCTATGCGATCGCCCATATCCGTGGCGGGCAGGAGATGGGCCGCGCCTGGTACGACGCCGGCCATCTCCGTCACAAGGCAAACAGCTTCACCGACTTCATCGACGTGACGCGCGATCTCGTGGCGAAAGGCTATGCCGCCAAAGGGCGGGTCGCCGCCGAGGGGGCGAGCGCCGGCGGCCTGCTGATGGGCGCGGTCGCGAACATGGCCGCGGCCGAGGACTATCGGGTGCTGATCGCCGAGGTGCCGTTCGTCGACGTGGTGACGACCATGTCGGATCCGACCATCCCGCTCACCACCAACGAATATGACGAATGGGGAAATCCGGCCGATCCGGCGGCCTATGACTATATGCTGTCCTATTCGCCCTACGACAATGTCGCGGCGAAGCCCTATCCCGCGCTGTTCGTCGGCACCGCGCTCTGGGACAGCCAGGTCCAATATTATGAGCCCGCCAAATGGGTCGCCAAGCTGCGCGCGACCAAGACGGGCAGCAGCCCGCTGGTGTTTCGGATCAACATGGATCCGGGCGGCCATGGCGGCAAGTCGGGCCGCTTCCGCCACTATCAGGAGGGCGCGGAATATACCGCCTTCGCGCTTCAGCAGCTCGGGATCGACGAGTAGCGGTCAGGAGCCCTGTCCGCAGGGTCTGCGGATCACTTACTTCTTCTGCCGTCATCCCGACTTTCGTCGGATGCCAAGAATCGCGATCGATCTCAGCCCCACAAGGCGAGCGCATCCATCGCTTCCGCCCGATCCGGCGACACCGCGAGCGGATTGACCTCGAGCGCGACGAGATCCGGCCCCAGCGCCATCGCAGCCTCGGCGAAGGTCGCGATCACCGCGGCAACCCGCTCCAGATCGATCGGCGTGCGCCCGCGCGCGCCGTCGAACAGCGGCGCGGCCCGGAGGCTGCGCAGTGCCGCGACGATGCGCGGGCCGTCGGCGGGAAGCGGCAGCAGCACGCTGTCACCGAGCAGCTCGACCCAGATGCCGCCCAGCCCCAGCGCGAGCATCGGCCCCCACACCGGATCGCGCGTCACCGAGAGGAGAAGCTCGACCGGATGGCGCCGCATCGGCGAGACGACCACGCCGTCGATCCGCGCGTCTCCCAGCGAGCCGGCCATGATCGCGGCGAAGGCTTCGCGCACTGCGTCCGCATCGCGGAGATCGAGCCGGACGCCGCCCACCTCGCTCTTGTGCGCGATATCGGGCGAGGCGAGCTTCAGCGCGACCGGATAGCCGATCGCCTCGGCCGCGGCGACCGCCGCCTCGGCATCCGCCGCCAGCCGGCGCGGCGTCACGGGCACCCCGCGGGCCGCCAGCCAATCGAGCAGCGCCGCCTCGCCCACGGGGCGCTCCGCGGCCGGCAGCGCCGGTGCCGGCGTTCCGAACAGGCTGACCGGCCGGGGATCGAGCGCGCGCTTGCTCCAGCGCGCATGCTGCACCAGCGCGGCGACCGCGGGCTTGAGGCCGCAGATCGCGCCCGGCAGCCCGGCCTCGGTCAGCGCCTTGCGGCCGAAGGCGGTCACCGGCTCGGTCACGGTCGCGATCAGCGGCGGCGCGGAGGGATAGGCCGCATAGCCGCGCGAGATCGAGCGCAGCGTCTCGGCCATCCACTCCGCCTCGCCGCCCACCGGCACGTCCCAGATGCACATCGGCAGGCCGATCGCCTCATCCCTGGCGATCGTCGTCAGCAGCCGTTCCCACAGGCCGGTGTCGCGCAGCGCCGCGCCGGTGAGATCGAGCGGATTGTGGGTCTGGCCGAAGCCGCTGACGATCGTGTCCAGCGCGGGCCGGATCGTTTCGGAGAAGGCCGGGAAATCGACCCCCGCCGCGTCGGCGAGATCGGACAATATCTCGCCCGATCCGCCCGAGATGGTGAGCGCGGCGACGCCGGTTCTGGCGACCGGCCCGGTGTGCTGCAGCAGGGTCGCGGTCGCGACCAGATCCTCATAGCTGTCGACCCGGCACACGCCCATCTCGCGCGCCGCGGCGTCGAACGCCCTGTCGTCACCGACCAGCGCGCCGGTATGCGCGGCAGCGAGGCGCGCGGTATTCTCGGCAGCGCCGGCCTTGAGCATCACGATCGGCTTTTGCATGCGCAACGCCCGCTCTGCGGCGCGCGCGAAGCGCTCGGGATCGTAGACCGCCTCGAGGAAGACCGCGATCGAGCGCGTCTCCGGATCGTCGACCAGGAAGTCGACGACGTCGGCGATCGTCGTCCCCGCCTCATTGCCGGCGAGCACGACATGCGACAGGCCGACGCCCTGGAGATGCGCCACCTTGGCGAGATAGCCGCCGACCGAGCCGGAGACCGAGGCGATGCCGAAGCTGCCCCGGAAATTCTCCCGCTCCAGCGTGCAGAGCGCGACGCCGTCGACATAGTTGAGGAAGCCGAGCGCATTGGGGCCGAGCAGCGCGAGCTGGCGTTCTCGCGCGATGCCACGCAACATCTCCTGCTGGCGCTGCCCTTCCGCGCCGGTCTCGGCGAAGCCCGAGGAGACGATGACGAAGCCGGTGACGCCCGCCTGCGCCGCCTCGACGACGACATCGATCACGTTCGCGGACGGCACGCAGACGAAGGCCGCGTCGATCGGCCCGTCCAGCTCGCGCGGGCTGCGCAGGGTCGGCCGGCCGTTGACCGGCTCGCCCTTGGGATTGACCAGCAGCACGTCGCCCTTGAAGCCGAAATGATCGATGTTGCGGATCACCGGCGCGGAGAAGGGATTGCGTTCCGACGCGCCGATCACCGCGATGCGCTTCGCGCGCAGCATGCGCGCGATGTCGGGGCGGGCGGCTTCAGCGGCCACGATGGTCTCGCGTGGTTCCGGCGGTCTTGGGGTGTGCATAGGGGTGGGCATCGTCCATCGGGGTCACCTGCACCGCGCCGGCTTGCGCGGCGAAGTCGCGCGCGAGCGCGATCAGCCGGTCCTCGGCGGCATAATCGAACACGTCGAGCATGCGCCGCTCGATCTCGCCGCCGCGCTCCAGCGGATGGTCGCGGTACCAGCGCACCGTGCGCTGCACCGCCTCGATGGTCGGCACCACGTCGCGATAGCCGAGCTCGGCGCGGATGCGGTGGATGTCCATCAGCTTGTGATCGGTGAGCGGCGCCAGCGCGGCGCTGCGCGTCGCCGGCGTGTCGGGGACCGAGGCGATCTCCAGCGTGACGCCGAGAGCGTCGCCCGCGAGCTCGACGAACTGGCGAAGATCGAGCTGCACCTCATCCCCGACATTATAGGCCTTGCCGGCGGCGATCGCGGGTTGGTCGACCGCCAGCATCACCGCATGGGCGATGTTCTCCGCATAGCCGTGGGTCAGCAACCCCATGCCGCCGTTGATCAGCACGATCGCGCGCCGTCCGTCGAGCACGCGCCGCACCACCGACCATTCGCGCGGCACCAGTTGGCGGGGCCCATAGACATAGGGATAGCGGAACAGCGTCGCCGCCGGATGGTGGCGCAGCACCGCGGCCTCCGCGGCGGCGACGAGCGCGGCGAATTTGTGCTCCGCGGGATCGGTAACGAGCGGCCACTCCTCCGGCGTCGGGATCGGCAGGCCCGAAGGGCGCGTCGTCTCGGGTGCGTAGAAGCCGCGATAACCGACGAAGCCGCCGACGCCGATGAACCGTTCGGTGCGTCCGGCAAAGGCCTCCGCGACGATGCCGAGCCGGCCATAGCTGGCGACGACCAGATCGAAGCCGCGCGTGCCGATCGCCGCGCGCAGCGGCTCCAGGAAGTGCGGATCGCCGACGATCCGCTCGACATCCCCAGGCAGCTCCACGGGGTGGACGCCGCGGTTGAGCACGGCGACGCGATAGCCGCGTGCACGCAGCCCCTCCACGACATACGGGCCGGTCGGCCCGCCGCCGCCGATCACCAGGGCCGTCCTCACAGCGCCTCCGCCCAACGCGCGACCCGCGCGAAGAAACGGGTGCGGCTCGGATAGATGAAATGATTGTGCCGCGTGTCCTGGAGCACCAGCAGCGTGATGTCGGGGCTGCGCGCATAGGCGGCGGGGGTGCGGTGCGGCTCGGCGTGCAGATCGCCGTCGCCCAGCGCGATCAGCACCGGCACGTCGATCGCCGCCGCATCCTCGGCGATCATGCCGGGCAGCATCGCCATGTAGGAGGGCGTCAGATAGACGCGGTCGATCGCGCTCGCGGCCGAGACCGGCCGGCTGCTTGGCGGGGGCTCGAGCGCGATGAATGCGTCGGGGAAGCGTTTGCGCGTGAGCTCGACCAGCCGGGCGCGGGTATCGGCCGGGTCGAGGTCCATGTCCGCCTCGCTGAGCTGCGCCGGCAGGCCGCCGGTGTGGAAGCCGAACAGGGCGAGCGCGGCGTGAAACGGCTCCGCCGCCTGCTGGACGATGGTGAGCAGCGCGCCCATCGAATGGCCGGCGCCGATCGATCGCAGCGCCGGCGCGGCTGGGCAGCCTTCGATCAGCGTGCCGTCACGCAGGCCGCCGAGGATCTGCCGGGTCGCGACTGCATGGCTCTGCGCCATCCGATCCGGATGGAGCGCGAAGCCGTCCTCCGGGATGCTGCTGCCGCCGACGCCGAGCGGATCGATCATCGCCACGGCATGGCCCTCTGCCAGCATCGCCCGGGCGAAGCTCACCTCCGCTTCGCCGGGCGGGGTCGGCAGGTCGAAATAGCGGCTGTTCATCCCGCCACCGGGCACGCAGACGAACAGGAAGCGCGGAATCGTGCCGTCCGGAACGAGCAGATCCACCGCGAGATAGGCATCGGCGCCGAGCGCAGCCGCCTCGGTCACGTCGATGCGCCATTGCTTTCGTAGGGCAGGCCGGACGGAATTCCGGTCGGTGTCTGGATAGTCGGTATGCACAGGCCTTCGTTCGCCGCAACCCGCGGCGGAGGCAATGGCGCCAAGCTTTCAAAAAGGGCCGCCCTGCGCACATAGCGCCATCTTCGTTTTATTCCCCTTGCTGCAAGGGAGGGGAGTCGCTGATCACCTCGCTTCCGCCGCCCGCGTTTCGGACGCATCCTGCCAGCCGCCGCCGAGCGCGCGGAACAGATCCACCTGCGCGAAGGCGACGGCCCGCCCGGCTTCGGCCAGCTCGGCTTCCGCTCCCGCCAAGGTGCGCTGCGCATCGAGCACAGCGAGAAAATCGATCTGCCCTTCACGCTGGCGTGCCAGGCTGATCCGCGCGGCGCGGGCCGCCTCGTCGCGGGCGGCGAGCAGCGTCTGCTGGCGCTCCATGGCGTGCTGATAGGCCGAGAGCGCGGTCTCGGTCTCCTCCAGTGCACGCAGCACCGTGCCGTCGAAGCTGGCGAGCGAGGCCGCCGTGTCCGCCTTCGCGCCGGCGATGCGGGCGCGGATCGCTTCCTGGTTGGGGAAGCTCCAGCTGATCAGCGATCCGAACAGCCAGCGGAGGGGGCCGCCGCCGACCACGTCGCCGAGGCCGAGGCTGGTCGTGCCGATCGAGCCGCCGAGCGAGATGCGCGGATAGAGATCGGCGGTGGCGACGCCGATCCGCGCCGTATCCGCCGCCAGCCGCCGTTCGGCGGCGCGCACGTCGGGCCTGCGGGCGAGCAACGCGCGCCCGTCGCCGACCGGGATAGGGCGGTCCAGCGTCGGTGTCGTCGTCCGCGTGCGCACCTCCGCAGGCAGCTCCTGCGGCGTACGCCCGGTGAGCGTCGCGAGGCGGAACAGGGCGGCGTCACGCTCGGCGACCAGGGTCGGGATCAATGCCTTCTGCTGATCGCGCAGCGCCGTCACCCGGATCACGTCGAGCCGGTCGGACCGGCCGGCCTCGAAGCGCGCGCCGGTGATGCGGATCGATCGGTCGAGCAGGTCCACGGTGCGCTGCGCCACCGCGATCCGCTCCGCGGTCGAAGCGGCATCGACATAGGCGCGCACCGTATCGCTCACCACCGCCACGCGCACCGCGTCGGCATCGCCCTGGGCAGCGCCGACGTCCCCGCGCGCCGCCTCGATGCTGCGTTTCACCCGGCCGAACAGGTCGATCTCGTAGCCGACGGTGAGCCCTGCGTCCGCGCTCCAATTCTCACGGTCGGTGCCGGGCAGCACCTGCGAGGCGGGCAGGCGGCTGTCGGTCAGCGATCCGGAGAGATCGGTCTGGGGCAGCCGATCGGATCGCGCACCGCGCAGCTGCGCGCGGGCCTTCTCGAGATGCGCGATCGCGACGCGGATGTCGGTGTTCGCGGCGAGCGCATCGGCGATCAGCCGATCGAGCACCGGATCGCGATAGAGCTGCCACCAGCGCTCGTCGGCCTCGGCCGGGCTGACCAGCGGGCTGGCGCCGCCGATGAACGGCGCGGAGGCGCTGGCGGCGGTTTCGGGGCGGCGATAATCCGGCCCGGCGGCGCAGGCGGTCAGCGCCGTCGCGCCGAGGAGCAGTGCGAGCAAGCCTTTGGTCATGGCTGTGGTCCTCATTCGGCCGGCTGCAGCACCGCCTGGCCGCCGCGTCCGCGCAGGCGGGCGATGCGGTCGGCCAGCGCGCGGCAGACGACGTAGAAGGTGGGGGTGAAGATCAGGCCGAAGCCGGTGACGCCGACCATGCCGAAGAACACCGCGGTGCCCAGCGCCTGGCGCAGCTCCGCACCGGCGCCGCTCGCGATCACCAGCGGCACGGCGCCGAGGATGAAGGCGAAGCTGGTCATCAGGATCGGGCGCAGCCGGGTGCGCGCGGCATGCACCGCCGCCTCCACCGGGGACAGGCCCTGCTCCTCCTCGGCCTGCTTGGCGAACTCGACGACCAAGATGGCGTTCTTGGCGGCGAGCGCGATCAGCACGACCAGGCCGATCTGGGTCAGGATGTTGTTGTCCATGCCCCGGATGTTGACGCCGGTCATCGCGGCGAGCAGGCACATCGGCACGATCAGGATGATCGCCAGCGGCAGCGTCAGGCTTTCATATTGCGCCGCCAGCACCAGGAAGACGAACAGCACGGCCATGCCGAAGACGATGCCCGCCGTGTTGCCCGCCGTTTCCTGCTGGTAGGCGATGCCGGTCCATTCGTGGGTGTAGCCTGTGGGCAGGCTCTCGTCGGCCAGCTTGTTCATGATCGAGAGCGACTGGCCGGAGGAGAAGCCGGGCGGCGTGTCGCCGTCCACCTCGATCGCCGGCATGAGGTTGTAGCGCACGACGCGATAGGGCCCCGTCTTGTCGCGGAAGGTGGAGACCGATCCGATCGGCACCATCGCGCCCGAGTTGGACCGCGCCTTGAGGTTGGCGATGTCCGCCACCGAGCCGCGATAGGGCGCGTCGGCCTGCGCGGTGACGCGATAGGTGCGGCCGAGCAGGTTGAAGTCGTTGACGAAGGCCGAGCCGAGATAGACCTGCATCGCCTCGAATACCCGCTCGGGCGGCACGCCGAGCAGATCCGCCTTGCGCCGGTCGACATCGGCGAAGACGCGCGGCGTGCCCATGTCGAACAGCGTGTAGACCTGGGTCAGGCCCGGCGTCTGGTTGGCCTTGGCGATGAGGTTGCCCGCCGCCTTGGCGAGCTCGGCATAGCCCCGGCCCTCCCTGTCCTCGACCATGATGCGATAGCCGCCGGCGGGCACGATGCCCTGGATCGTGGGCGGCGGCAGCAGGATGATCTTGGCCTTGTCATAGCCTTCGATCGCCTTGGCCGCCTGGTCCATGATCCCCTTGTAGGTCACGCCTTCCTCCGCGCGCTCGGCGAAGCTCTTGAAGGGGAAGTAGATCGCGGCGCTGTTCGGCGCGGCCGTCTGCGAAGGGCCGTGGAAACCGGCGAACATCACAGCGCCGCGAATGCCCTTGATCGGCAGGATCCTGGCCGCGACCTCGCGCGTCGCCGCGTCGGTGCGCTCGAGCGAGGCACCGGAAGGCAGGAAGACGACGGCCGCGAAATAGCCCTGGTCCTGCCGCGGCACGAAGCCGCCGGGCGTCGCCCAGAACAGCGCGATCGTCGCGACGATCAGCCCGCCATAGACGGCCAGCATCTTCTTCGGGCGCTGGACGAGGAAGCGGGTGAGCCGCGCATAGCCGTTGCCCAGCCGCTCGAAGCCGCGATTGAAGCCGTCCGCCGCGCCGCGCACCAGCCGCCGCCAGCGACTGGCCACCGGCGCGCCGCCCTCCGCATGCGCGCCCTCCTCATGCTTCGAACGCAGCAGCAAGGCCGCGAGCGCCGGCGAGAGGGTGAGCGAGAGCAGGAGCGAGATCACCGTCGCGGTCGAGATGGTCACCGCGAACTGCTTGTAGAAGGCGCCGCTGAGGCCGGTCAGGAACAGCGTCGGCACGAACACCGCGCACAGCACGAGCACGATCGCGACCAGCGCGGCGGCCACCTCGTCCATCGAGACGCGCGCGGCCTCGAGCGGACGCATGCCCCCTTCGATGTTGCGCTCGACATTCTCGACGACGACGATCGCGTCGTCGACGACGATGCCGATCGCGAGCACGAGGCCGAACAGCGACAGCGTGTTGAGCGAGTAGCCGAGCGCGGCGAGCACCGCGAAGGTGCCGACCAGCGAGACCGGGATGGCGACGATCGGGATCACCGCGGCCCGCCAGTTCTGGAGGAAGATCAGGATGACGAGCACGACGAGGATCATCGCCTCGCCCAGCGTGTGGTAGACCGCGTCGATCGACTGGCTGATGAACTCGGTCGGGTTGTAGATGACGCTGTATTCGAGGCCCTTGGGGAAGCCCTTCGACAGCGCGTCCATCTCCGCCTTCACCGCCTCGGCGGCGGCCAACGCGTTGGAGCCCGGCCGCTGCATCACGGCGATGACGACGGTCGGCTTGCCGCTCAGATAGGTGTTGATAGCATAATCCTGCGCGCCGAGCTCGACGCGCGCCACGTCGGAGACGCGCACCTGCCGTCCGTCGGGATCGGTGCGGATCACGATGTCGGCGAACTGCTTGGGATCGGTGAGCCGGCCCTGCATCTCGACGCCCACCTGGAAGGCCTCGCCGCGGCTGTAGGGCGGCTGGCCGATCGCGCCCGAGGCGACCTGGACGTTCTGGGCGCGCAGCGCGGCGACGATCTCGCCCGCGGTCAGGTTGAGCGTGGCGGCGCGGCCCGGATCGATCCAGATCCGCATGCCATAGTCGCGCGCGCCGAACAGCTGGACGTCGCCGACACCGTCGATCCGCGCCAGCCGGTCGCGCACCTTGGTGAGCGCATAGTTGGACAGATAGTTGCGGTCGAAGCTGTTGTCCGGGGACTGCAGGTTGACGACCATCAGGAAGTCGGGCGAGGTCTTGCGCGTGACGACGCCCAGCCGCTGCACCTCCTCCGGCAGCCTCGGGACCGCGACGGCGACGCGATTCTGCACCAGCACCTGCGCGGCATCCAGATCGGTGCCGATCTTGAAGGTGACGGTGATGGTGAGCTTGCCGTCGCCGGTCGACTGCGAGCTCATGTAGAGCATGTTGTCGACGCCGTTGATCTCCTGCTCGATCGGCGCGGCGATGGTTTCCGCCACCGTCTCGGCGGACGCGCCGGGATAGGTGGCGGTCACCGTCACGGTGGGCGGGACGACATCGGGATATTGCGAGACGGGCAGGCCCGCGAAGGCGAGCGCGCCGACCACGGTGATGATCACCGCGATGACGGCGGCGAAGATCGGGCGATCGATGAAGAAACGCGAGAGACGCATCGTCTTGGTCCTCGAACGGACGCACCGGGCCGGCGGACGGCCGAGGGGCGCCCGGGGGGGATGCGTCGCGGGGGTGTTCTCAATCTCGTCATCCCGGTTTCGCCGGGATGACGACTTAATTCGACATCACGTCACGCTACGACGCGAACGTCGCCTGCGCGGCGATCGGCGCCGCGGCATCCGGCGCCTCAGGCGCACCGGCATCCGGCTTGATCCGCTCGGCGCGCATCGTCACCTTGGCGCCCGGCACCGCCGACTGGATGCCGGAGACGACCACCCGGTCGGTGGCCGCAAGGCCCGAGCGGACGATCCGCAGCCCATCGATCACCGGCCCGAGCTCGACCGGCCTGGCCGAGACCGTGCCGTCCTTGCCGACCACCAGCACGGTCTTGCGCGCCTGGTCGGACTGGATCGAGGCATCGGGCACGAGCAGCGCGCGCCTCGTGCCGCCGCTCGCGAGCCGCATGTTGCCGAACATGCCGGGCGTCAGGAACAGGTCGGCATTGGCGAAGGTGGCGCGCCCGCGGATCGTGCCGGACTTGGGATCGAGCCCGTTGTCAGTGAAATCGAGCTTGCCCTTCCAGCGATAGTCCGCTTCGTCCTGCAGCCGGACCTCGACGTCACTCGCCGCCCTGCCGGCCTGCCGGTCGCGCTGCGCCTTGAGGTAGAGCGCTTCGGACGCATCGAAGGTGAAGTAGATCGGATCGAGCGCGTTGATCGTGGTGAGGAGCGTCGCGGCGCTGCCTTCGCCGCCCGAGACGAGATTGCCGATGTCGATGCGGCGGTCCGATATGCGGCCCGCGATCGGCGCGCGCACCTGCGTGAATTCGAGATCGAGCGCCCGGGCCCGGGCCCGCGCCTCGGCCGCCGCGAGCGCGGCCGAGGCCGCCTGCAGCCTGGCCCGGAGCGCATCGACCTCGCTCGCGGAGACCGCCTCGTCGCCGGTAAGCCGCTGGACGCGCGCATAGTCGGACCGGGCGAGCGCGAGCGCGCTGCGTGCGCTGGCGACGCCGGCCCGCGCCTCGGCCAGCGCGGCCTGGAAGGGCCGCTGGTCGATGGTGAACAGCAGCTGCCCGCGCCGGACGATGTCGCCGTCCTTGAAATGGATCGCGGTGACGGCGCCGGAGACGCGCGGCCGCACCTCCACCGTCTGGCTCGGCGCGAAACGGCCGACATAATCGTCCCACTCCGTCACCGTCCGGGCGAGGGGGGTGGCGATGCCGACCGTGGGCGGCGGCGCCGCCGCGGCGGCCGGCTGCGGACGATCGAGCACCCGCCAGCCGACCGCGCCCGCGAGGAGCAGCGGCGCCAGGATCAGTGCCGCGCGGCGGCGCGGGGTCAGGCGTCGCGATGCCGGCGTGGCGTCGGCGCCCCGTCCGTTGACCGCCTCGACTCGGGTGAGCATGTTCATGCGGCGGCCCTCCGGCCGCGCGCGTCGCGGCTGGCGCCGATCGAGGCGAGCAGCAGCTCGAGCTGGTCGCCGCTGAAGCCGGCGGCGCGGAACGCCTTGATCGCCGAGACGGGCACCGCATAGCCGCGATGCCAGGCCTCGACGGCGAGCTGGCGCAGCGCTTCCAGCCGGCCGTCCGCCAGCCGCGGATTCGGCTGGTTGCCGAACAGCCAGGCGAGGATCCGGTCGAGCCGGCGCGGCTCGCGCAGCGAGCGCAGGCTGTCATGCCGCGCGAAGCGGATGACGCGCCATTCGCGGGGGTCGAAATCGGTTGAGAGGGTGGGTCGCGGCGCCGGGATGGCGGCGGATGAGCCCGCCAGCGGCTGCGAGAAATCGAGGAAAGCCATGGCATATACCCCTTGTTCCGCGAGCGCGTTGGCCCGCGCGGCGGAGCGCCTGCGCCGCGCCCGCCGAGATGCTGATGAGTCGGCAAGGCGCGCGGCCGCGGTGCGGGCACACGTCCTCGCCGGACGGAATGGCTCAGAATGCGGGATGCCCCGCGTGGGGGCGCCGCTAATCGTCAGATGGCGGGAAACCCACCCTTACATCGAAGCATGATGACCCTCCCTCGGTGGCAGGCACCCGGCGGCTTCATTCCATACCAAAAGGTATATAATGCACCGCAGCATCGCGTCAACAGATTTTTGTACCGCTAGGTAGTGATCGTCGATGCAGGGCGGAGGAGGCGCCGGAGGCGGTCCTGAACGGCAGGTGGGGATCGGCTGCCGTCACGGCAAGCCAAGGACGGAAATTTATTTGCTGGGCCAGCAGGCCAGCGTCGTATCGACCAGCCGTTCCAGCGTCTCGCGCGAGGCGCCGGCGCCTGCCTGCACGGCCATGCCCTGGATCACGGTGGAGAGATAGCAGGCGAGCGCCTGCGGCTCGATCGTCTCCGGCAGGTCGCCTTCGGCGCGCGCGCGCTCCAGCCGCTTGACGAGCGCGGCGTCGGAAGAGGCGCGGCGCGCGATCACCTCGCTGCGAATCGACTCCGCCTCGGCGCCGCAGGTCACGCTGCTGATCACGCCCAGGCAGCCCTTGGGCTCGCTGGCGCTCGTCTGGATTTCGAGCGCGCCGCGCAGCAGCCGCTCGGCGACGCCGCGCGCGGTCTTCGCCTCGAGCGCGGAGCTCGTGTAGCACATCTTCTCGCGCTCATAGAGGTCGAGCGCCTTGCGGAACAACGCCTCCTTGTTGCCGAAGCAGGCGTACAGGCTGGGCCGGGTGATGCCCATCGCCTCGGTCAGCTCGGTGATCGAGGCGCCCTCATAGCCGCGCCGCCAGAAGACCTGCAGCGCGGCGGAAAGTGCCTCGTCAGGATCGAATTCACGGGGCCGCCCGCGTGGGGTCGGCGTGGCGGTGCTGCTTTTCATACCGATCGTTATATAGGTCGGTCGTGCCCGGACGTCCACCAGCTGCGGTAGAGCCCCGCGCGGCGTTCGGCAATGCCTTGTCGTGCGGCGCGCCTGCAAGGCTGCGGCGGGGTGGTCCGGCGGCGCCGGGAGAGACGCGGCCTGCCGCCAGGGCGAACGTCTCGCCCTTCCATGAACAGGAACATGACCGGGATTTCATCTTATGGCCACGCTACGGCACGCTGCCGCCGCCTATAGCGGGCATGCAGGGCACCACTCTTCGTGCCCTGTTCGGGCCGATCCCGGGGAGACCGCCGATGCTTTTCGCGCAGCATGGGCGGAAACGCCGGAATCGGCTCGATGAAGTCCCTGTCAGTCCCTGCGCCCGGCGGATCTCGCGATCCGTCGGGCGGTTTGGATCAGGCCGTTCGAGTAGACTTGCCGTGCGAATGCAATCGGACCTATGCCCGGCGTAGCGGAAACGGGAAACGCCATGGGCCGTAAGATCCTTCTTGTCGAAGACGACGACGAGACCGCCGACTATATCGTCAAGGGCCTCGCCGAGCAGGGCCATATCGTCGATCACGCCGCCAATGGCCGCGACGGCCTGTTCCTGGCGAGCGACGGCAGCTTCGATCTCGTCATCCTCGATCGCATGCTTCCCGGCCTCGACGGGCTGTCGCTGTTGCGCGCGCTGCGCGCCGCGGGGGTCACCACGCCCGTGGTGATGCTCTCGGCGCTCGCCTCGGTCGACGATCGCATCGAAGGGCTGGAGGGCGGATCCGACGACTATCTGGTGAAGCCCTTCTCCTTCGCCGAGCTGCTCGCGCGGGTGAACGCGCTGCTCCGCCGCAGCGAGGGCGCCGGCGCCTCGACGGAGACGCGGCTCACCGTCGGCGATCTCGAGATCGACCTGCTCGCCCGGATGGTGAAGCGCAGCGGCAAGACGATCGAGCTCAAGCCGCGCGAATATCTGCTGCTCGAATATCTCGCGCGCAACGCGGGACGCGTGGTCACGCGCACCATGCTGCTCGAGCAGGTATGGGACTATCATTTCGATCCGGGCACCAACGTGATCGACGTGCATGTCAGCCGGCTGCGGCGCAAGCTGGAGGAAGGCTTCGACCTGCCGATCCTCCATACGGTGCGCGGCGCGGGTTATCGCCTCGATGCCGCGGGCTAGGATTGTCATCCCCGGATAGCCCGCCGCACCGATCCTGCCGGCCATTGCGGCGGCAGCGGCCGCGCGTCTCGCGCGCGGCGCGCCCGTCGGGGCGGCCCTGATGCTCGGCCGCCCGATTCCGACGACGGTGCGTGTCGCGGCGCTGTCGATGCTGCTCGCGCTGCTCTCCAACCTTGCGCTGCTCGGCTTCATCCATGTGCGCACGCATGACGAATCGATGGGTGGGCTGCGCCAGCGGGTGGAGGAGGAGACGCAGGCGCTGACCCACGTCTATCGCCTGGGCGGCCAGGAGGCGCTGAGGGCGGCGATCCGCGATGCGCTCAGCGCGCGCGATCCGCAGCTCGTGATCAGCCTGCTCAACGGGCCCAATCGCCAGATCATCGGAAATGTCACGACGCTCCCGCCCTCCGCTGCGCGGGACCATTTCGAGTTCCAGATCGTCAAGCTGCGCTTCCGCCACCATGCCGCGCCGATCGAGGCCGGGGTGGTGATCCGCCCGCTCGGCAACGGTGACTGGCTGATCGTCGGGCGCAATCTCAACGAGCGGCTGAGCCTTGAGCGGACGCTTGAGCGCTCGCTGCTCCTCGCCCTCGCCATGTCGGTGCTGCTCGGCATGATCTGCGGCCTCGTTCTCGCTTCCTATGTCGGGCGGCGGGTCGATGAGATCGCCCATGTCGCCGATCGGGTGGGCAGTGGCGATCTCACCCGCCGTGCCCCGATCAGCGGCGCGGGCGATGCCTTTGATCAGCTTTCCTCGCGGATCAACCTGATGCTCGATCGCATCGTCGGCCTGATGGAGGAGATCCGGCTGCTCACCAACAGCCTGGCGCATGACCTGCGCTCGCCGGTCAGCCGGCTGCGCGCGCGCATCGAGCGGGCGATGACCGTCTCCGACGAGGCCCAGCGCGAGGCGGCGCTCGGCGGCGTGATGCAGGAGGCAGACGCCTTGATGCGCATCCTCTCCACGGTCGTCGACATCGGCCGGTCCGAGGCGATGGCCGGACGCAAGCAGTTCGCCTGGCTCGATCCGGTCGAGCTGCTGACCGAGCTTGCCGACATGTACGAGCCGGTTGCCGACGAGGCCGGCGTCAGCCTGACGCTCGACGCCGCCAACGTGCCGCCGCTGTTCGGTCATCGCCAGCTGCTCGCCCAGGCGATCAGCAACCTGCTCGACAACGCCTTCAAATATGGCGGACGCGGCGGCGCGATCCGGCTCTTCGCCCATGGCGGGGAGGAGGTGCGGATCGGCGTGGCGGACAGCGGGCCCGGCATCGCGCCGGCGGACGAGGCGGAGGCGCGGCGCCGATTCGGCCGACTCGATTCGTCGCGCTCGACGCCCGGCGCCGGGCTGGGGCTTGCGCTCGTCGAGGCGGTGGCGCATCTCCATGGTGGCCGGCTGGTGCTGGAAGGCAATAATCCCGGCCTGCGCGCGGTGATCCTGATTCCGCTGCGCTCCCCGCTTGACAGTCCGGCCCCTGGAGCCTAGGTGCGGCACATCCCAGGAGACCGGCCCCGGCGGCGCTTCGGCGTGCGCCGTTTTTTCGTTCCCTTGGGCTGAGCGTCGAGATGGGGCGGCACGCCAAACCGCTCCGTGGAGCAGGAGAAAGACAAAGTGGCACGTATTGCGGGTGTCAACATCCCGACCAACAAGCGCGTCGAGATCGCGCTGACCTACATCCACGGCATTGGCCCGGCCAAGGCCAAGGAGATCACCGCCAAGCTCGGCATCGCGCCGGAGCGCCGCGTGCAGGATCTGTCCGACCAGGAGGTGCTGCAGATTCGCGAGACGATCGACGCGGGCTATACCGTCGAGGGCGATCTGCGCCGCGAGGTGGCGATGAACATCAAGCGGCTGATGGATCTGGCCTGCTATCGCGGCCTGCGTCACCGCAAGGGCCTGCCCGTCCGTGGCCAGCGCACCCACACCAACGCGCGCACCCGCAAGGGCAAGGCGAAGCCGATCGCGGGCAAGAAGAAATAAGCGCGGGGCGCTTGTTTCTCCGCTGGAGGCAGGGCTGACTGCAGCACGCCCCGGCGTCACGCACATCAGGGTCAGGAATTGAGATATGGCACGTGAACCGCAGCGCCTCCGTCGGCGCGAACGCAAGAACATCACCGCCGGCGTCGCCCATGTGAACGCCAGCTTCAACAACACGATGATCACCATCACCGACGCGCAGGGCAATGCCATCGCCTGGTCGTCGGCCGGCATGATGGGCTTCAAGGGCAGCCGCAAGTCGACGCCCTATGCCGCCCAGGTTGCTGCAGAGGACGCGGGCAAGAAGGCCGCCGAACATGGCGTGCGCACCCTCGAGGTCGAGGTGAAGGGGCCGGGCTCGGGCCGCGAGTCGGCACTGCGCGCGCTGCAGGCCGTCGGCTTCCACATCACCTCGATCCGGGACGTGACCCCCATCCCGCACAACGGCGTGCGGCCCTCCAAGCGCCGCCGCGTCTGAACCTGTCGGCGGAAGGGGTCGCCTTCCGCCTTTTTGTCCCGGCCTGGGGCGGACGCGTCCCGGCCCAAACCCCCAAGGGGAAGTCCATGGCTGTCAACGCGAAGAACTGGCAGGAACTGAAGAAGCCCAACGGCCTCGAGAAGAAGGCCGGTGGCGATAGCCGTCGCCGCGCGACCTTCGTCGCCGAGCCTCTGGAGCGCGGCTTCGGTCTCACGCTCGGCAATTCGCTGCGCCGCGTCCTCCTGTCCTCGCTGCAGGGTGCGGCCGTCACCTCGATCAAGATCGAGAATGTGCTGCACGAATTTTCGAGCCTCGCCGGCGTGCGCGAGGATGTGACCGATATCGTGCTCAACGTGAAGCAGATCGCGCTCAAGATGCAGGGCGAAGGGCCGAAGCGGCTCCAGCTTTCGGCGACCGGCCCGGCCGAGGTGACCGCCGGCATGATCGCCACCTCCGGCGACATCGAGGTGATGAACCCCGAGCTCGTGCTCTGCCATCTCGACGACGGCGCGACCTTGAACATGGAGCTCACCGCCGATGTCGGCAAGGGCTATGTCCCGGCCGCGGCGAACCGCCCGGCGGACGCGCCGATCGGCCTCATCCCGGTCGATGCGCTCTACTCGCCGGTCCGCCAGGTCGCCTACAAGGTGGAGAACACCCGCGTCGGCCAGGAGCTGGACTATGACAAGCTCACCATCACCATCGAGACCGATGGCACGGTGACGCCGGAGGACGCGCTCGCCTATTCCGCGCGCATCCTGCAGGACCAGCTCCAGCTCTTCGTCCATTTCGACGACCAACTCGTGCCGGCGACCGCGCCGGCGGGCCTGCCGGCGATGGCCGGCGGCGGCGAGCCCGAGGCCGATTCGAACCAGATCAACCGCTATCTGCTCAAGAAGGTGGACGAGCTGGAGCTGTCGGTCCGTTCGGCCAACTGCCTCAAGAACGACAACATCATCTATATCGGCGATCTCGTCGGCAAGACCGAGGCCGAGATGCTGCGCACGCCGAACTTCGGCCGCAAGTCCCTGAACGAGATCAAGGAGGTGCTCGCCTCCATGGGCCTGCGCCTCGGCATGGAAATCCCGGGCTGGCCGCCCGAGAACATCGAGGAAATGGCCAAGAAGCTCGAGCAGGAGTTCTGACGCACCTTTGGTGCGTCACCCCTGCGAAGGCAGGGGTCTATCTCTTTCACCTGCAAAGGTGATCCAGATAGAGAGAGACATGGATCCCTGCCTTCGCAGGGATGACGGTCTTGATCGGGCGGGCCACCGTCCCCGCCTGGCTTGGGGTACCTCGAACGGCCCCCTGACAAACGAAGGAAGATATCATGCGTCATCGCGTCGGCGGCCGGAAGCTTCAGCGCACCGCCTCTCACCGTACCGCCCTGTTCCGCAACCAGGCGGCGGCGCTCATCAAGCATGAGCAGATCACGACCACCCTCGCCAAGGCGAAGGAGCTTCGCCCCTATGTCGAGAAGCTGGTCACGCTCGCCAAGAAAGGCGGCCTCGCCAATCGCCGCCTCGCCCATGCCCGCCTGCAGGACGATACCCAGCTCGTGAAGCTGTTCGACGTGCTGGCCGATCGCTACGCCTCGCGCAACGGCGGCTACACGCGCATCGTCAAGGCGGGCATCCGCGCCTCGGACGCGGCGCCGATGGCGATCATCGAGTTCGTCGATCGTGACGTCTCGGCCAAGGGCCAGGATTCCGGCCCGGTCCAAGGCGATGAGGATCTCGACGAAGCGGCCTGATCCGCTCGCTATCGCAATGGCTTGAGAAAGGGGCCGCGGCTGTTACGCTCGCGGCCCCTTTTCCATGTCCGGAAGGCCCGCCCTTGCGTATCGCTCTCGTCCTTCCCTTCCTCTCCCTCGCCGCCGCGGCCCTCGCCGCGCCCACCGGGAAACCCCAGATGCCGCTGCCCTATCCCGAAACAAAGCGCGCCGACGTCGTCGAGACCCATTTCGGGGTCGCTGTCCACGATCCCTATCGCTGGCTGGAGAATGACGTGCGCACCGATCCGGCGGTGCGCGACTGGGTGACCGCGCAGAACAAGGTCACCGAAGCCTATCTCGCCACGCTGCCGGGCCGCGCCGCGTTCAAGGCGCGGCTCGAGCAGCTGTGGAACTATGAGCGCTTCGGCGTTCCGGAGAAGGAGGGCGCCCACTATTTCTACACGCGCAACAGTGGCCTCCAGAACCAGGCGGTGCTCTATGTCCGTGCCGGCCTTTCCGGCGAGCCGCGGCGGCTGATCGATCCCAACACATGGTCGCAGGACGGCGCCACCGCGCTTGCCGAATGGATCGCCTCGCGCGACGGGAACCGGCTGGCCTATGCCGTGCAGGACGGCGGCACGGACTGGCGGACGGTGCATATTCTCGACGTGGTGACGGGCAGCCCGCTGGCGGACGAGCTCAAATGGGTGAAATTCTCCAACCTCGCCTGGGCGCATGACGGCTCCGGCCTCTATTATTCGCGCTTCGCCGAGCCGGCTGCGGGCCAGGCCTTCCAGGCGCTCAACGAGAATCAGGAGGTCTATTTCCACCGCATCGGCACGCCGCAATCGGCCGACACGCTGGTCTATCGCACGCCGGACCGGCCGAAGCTCGGCCATATCGCGCAGGTGACGGACGACGGCGCCTGGCTGGTGATCACCTCGTCGGAAGGCACCGACGACCGCTACGAGATCACGCTCCTGGACCTGCGCCGGCGCGGTGCGCAGCCCTTCACCCTGATCAAGGGGCTGGAGTTCAACTGGCAGCTTGCCGGCTCGATCGGCGATACGCTCTACTTCGTCACCAACAAGGGGGCGCCGCTGCAGAAGATCGTCGCGATCGACGCTGCGCATCCGGCGGCCGAGCCGCGGCTCATCGTGTCGGAGGCGAAATCGACGATCGACGGCGCGGCGCTGGTCGGCGATCGGCTGTTGGTTTCCTATCTGGTCGACGCGAAGAGCGAGGTCCGCCGCTTCACGCTCGACGGCAAGCCGGACGGCACCGTGCCGCTTCCCGGAATCGGATCGGTCGGCGGCTTCGCCGGCAAGGCGGGCGATCCGGAGACCTTCTTCTCCTTCTCCAGCTTCAACGTGCCAGGCACCATCTATCGCTACGACGTGGCGAGCGGCACGGTGACGCCGTTCGCCGCGCCCAAGGTGGCGTTCAGCCCCGACGATTATGTGGTCGAGCAGCATTTCTTCGCGTCGAAGGACGGCACGCGCGTGCCGATCTTCGTCGTCCACAAGAAGGGGCTGGACCTGAAGGGCGGGGCGCCGACCCTGCTCTACGGCTATGGCGGGTTCAACATCTCGCTGCCGCCGAGCTTCAATCCCGCCAACCTCGCCTGGATGGAGAAGGGCGGCGTCTATGCGCTCGCCAACATCCGTGGCGGCGGCGAATATGGCAAGGCCTGGCACGACGGCGGCCGGCTCGCCAACAAGCAGAATGTGTTCGATGATTTCATCGCCGCGGGCGAGTATCTGATCGCGCAGGGGATCACGACGAAGGGCAAGCTGGCCATCCGCGGCGGATCGAATGGCGGGCTCCTCGTCGGCGCGGTCGTCAACCAGCGGCCGGATCTGTTCGCCGCGGCGCTGCCCGAGGTCGGCGTGATGGACATGCTGCGCTTCGATCGCTTCACTGCGGGCCGCTACTGGGTCGACGATTATGGGCATCCCGATCGCGAGGAGGATTTCCGCCGGCTCTACGCCTATTCGCCCTATCACAATATCCGCAGCGGCAGGGATTATCCCGCCATCCTCGTCCTCACCGCCGACACCGACGATCGGGTCGTACCCGGCCACAGCTTCAAATATGCCGCCGCGTTGCAGGCGGCCGACATCGGGCCCAAGCCCCACCTGATCCGGATCGAGACCCGCGCCGGCCATGGATCCGGCAAGCCGACCGACAAGCTCATCGAGGAGTTCGCGGACATGTGGGCGTTCATCGCGAAATGGACGGGGATGAAGACGGACTGACGCCGCGCTTCTTCCTTGCCTTTCGCGGGCAGGCGGCGAACGGCTCGCCTCTCCTGAAAGCCGGTTCATCGCGCGGACAGCCGGACCGTCCTATACCCGCACGGTGACGGCGCGAGTCAGCGCGCCGCCGGCATCGGAAGGATTGCAGGCAGCGATGGCGAACGCACGCAAGCTCATCGGTTCGGCGGTGATCGCGGCAATGCTGGCCGGCGCGGCGGCGCCTGCGGCCGCGCGCCCCTGGGGCTATTATCCGCATCGCCACTGGCATCGCGGCGGCGGCGACGGGGTCGGCAATTTCCTCCTCGGCGCGCTCGTCGCCGGCGGCGTGATCGCGGCCGTCTCGGCGGCCAACAAGAACAAGGTCGCCGGCCAGGCCGAGCGCGGCTATGACGACGTGCCGCCGCCGGGTGGCGCCTATTCCGACGACGGCCGGTCCGTGGGTCCTGCGAGCGAGGAGGATGCCGCCGTCGATGCCTGCGCCGACGCGGCAGGCGCGCAGGCGGCGAGCCGCTATGACCGCGATGCGCGGGTCGACGACATCAGCTATTCGGGCCGCGACGGCCAGGGCTGGCGCGTCGAGGGCAATGTCGCCACCGGCTATCAGGGGCAGATCCGCCATCATTTCGTCTGCGGCGTGCGTGCCGCCCAGGTCGATTTCGTGCAGTTCGTCGATCAGTCGTCCGAGCGCTGATCGGCGAGGCCGGACCGTCCCCGCCAACCCCTTTCGGCGGCGGGCGGCCCGGCTCTCGCTCCGGCTGGACAAGCGCTGGAGGCTTCTTTATCCGCCGCCCATGACAGTCCAGCCAAACGAATCCATCCTCATCGTCGATTTCGGCAGCCAGGTGACGCAGCTCATCGCGCGCCGCGTGCGCGAGGCGGGCGTCTACAGCGAGATCGCGCCGTTCGGCAGCGCCGCCGAGGCCTTCGAGCGGCTGAAGCCGAAGGGCATCATCCTGTCCGGCGGCCCCGCCTCGGTCGCCGAGGCGGGATCACCCCGCGCGCCGCAGCAATTCTTCGAGGCCGGCGTGCCGATCCTCGGCATCTGCTACGGCCAGCAGACGATGTGCCAGCAGCTCGGCGGCTCGGTGACGCCGTCGACCGACGGGCGCGAGTTCGGCCGCGCCTTCGTCGAGGTCAAGGCGCGCTCGGCGCTGTTCGACGGCCTGTGGAAGGAGGGCGAGCGTCACCAGGTGTGGATGAGCCATGGCGACAAGGTCGATGTCCTGCCGCCGGGCTTCGCGCCGATCGCGGTCTCCGAGGGCGCGCCCTTCGCCGTCACCTCGGACGAGAAGCGCCGCTTCTACGGCGTGCAGTTCCACCCGGAGGTGGTCCACACGCCCGACGGCGGCCGTCTGATCGCCAATTTCGCGCGCCATGTCTGCGGCCTCAGGGGCGATTGGACGATGGCCGAGTTCCGCGCGACGAAGATCGCCGAGATCCGCGCGCAGGTGGGTAAGGCGCGCGTGATCTGCGGCCTTTCGGGCGGCGTCGATTCGGCGGTAGCGGCGGTGCTGATCCACGAGGCGATCGGCGATCAGCTTACCTGCGTGTTCGTCGATCACGGGCTGATGCGGCTCGGCGAGGCCGACCAGGTGGTGAGCCTGTTTCGCGAGCATTACGGCATCCCGCTCGTCCATGTGAACGCCGAGACGCTGTTCCTCTCCGGCCTTGCCGGCGTCACCGATCCCGAGGCCAAGCGCAAGTTCATCGGCAAGACCTTCATCGACGTGTTCGAGGCGGAGGCGCGCAAGATCGGCGGCGCCGAGTTCCTCGCGCAGGGCACGCTCTATCCCGACGTGATCGAGAGCGTGAGCTTCACCGGCGGGCCCTCGGTGACGATTAAGAGCCACCACAATGTCGGCGGCCTGCCCGAGCGGATGAACATGAAGCTCGTCGAGCCGCTGCGCGAGCTGTTCAAGGACGAGGTCCGCGCGCTCGGGCGCGAGCTCGGCCTGCCGGAGATCTTCGTCGGCCGCCATCCCTTCCCCGGCCCGGGCCTTGCCATCCGCATCCCTGGCGAGGTCACCAAGGAGCGGTGCGATATCCTGCGCAAGGCGGACGCCATCTATCTCGAGGAGATCCGCAACGCCGGCCTCTACGACGCGATCTGGCAGGCCTTCGCGGTGCTGCTTCCGGTCCGCTCGGTCGGGGTGATGGGCGACGGGCGCACCTATGATTCGGTCTGCGCGCTGCGCGCCGTCACCTCCACCGACGGCATGACCGCGGACATCTTCCCCTTCGACGCCGCCTTCTTGAGCCGCGTGGCGACGCGCATCGTGAACGAGGTGCAGGGCATCAACCGCGTCACCTACGATTACACGAGCAAACCCCCCGGCACGATCGAGTGGGAGTGAGGAGCAGCCTGCTCTGGAGGGCTACATCGTAGCTCTTCGTAGAGACGGGGGGCAATTTTCGGATCGCATAGTTAGAGATCCACATATCCGTATTACCTATCGTCAACCGTTCATTCCATCTCGCGATCGAGATCGGCGAAGACTCCGGCCGCCCGCCAGAGCTCGCGATTGCCGACGACATAGAGGGCCTCTTTGGCGCGCGTGACCGCCACATTGAGGAGGTTTGGCTCGCGTCCAGCCCAGGTGCGAGCGCCTTGCTGATCCGGATTGGGGGCGCCGAGGACGAAGATCACCGCTTCGGCCTCGCGCCCCTGGACCGTGTGGATCGTACCGACGCGCTCGAATACCCAGCGATCGATGTCCGAAACCGCGGCAGCCAGTGCCCGACTGCCGCGGAGAAGGTGGCGAAGCCCATCGGCCACCTGGACGGCGTCACGATATAGAGGGCAGGGTCGGCGCCGGCCGCGAGGATTTGCTCGACCAGCTTGAGCGTGACATCGCCCTCGGCCGGGCACCATTTATCCGAACCGGAACCAACGACGTGCAGCCAGCGCGAAGGCCCGAGCAGCTCGCGGATAGCTGAAGACCTGGCCCGCTTGGCCTGCACCATCAGATTTTCGTACGCCACCCGGTTGGCGATCTCGAACATCGGTGCCGAGCATCGGCGATGGACCAGCAGCGGCACGCCGACCGTGCGGCTGCCGATCCTCGCGCCGAACTCGGCGAACCAGGGGGTCGCATCATCCGCCAACGTCTGGACCGATGCCGAAGGCGCCGCGAACCGCAGCGGATCGACACCAAAGGTCTCGCAGATGGCAGTGGTCAGCTTCTCGGGGAGCAACACCACCGGTGGCACCTGGATCGGATCGCCGACGACGATCGCCCGGTTGGCCCTCAGAATCGCGCCGACGGCCTGCTGCGGCGCCGCCTGTCCCGCCTCATCTACCAGAAGCCACCCGAGCGACGCGGGCGGCAGGCGGCCGAGCATCGTATGCACCGAGGCAAATGTCGTCGACATCGCGGGAACGACCAAGAACAGGCTCGACCAGAGGTCGGGGATCAGCGCATCCTTGTCCGGGCTGCCGAAACCTTTGCCGTCGAGAACCTGCAGCGCGGCGCCGAGATTATGGCGCAACGGTTTGGCCGCCGCGTCGATGAACGCGCGGTGCAGATCGATTGCCGCGGTGAACAGCGCGTCGCGCTGCCGATGCTCCGCTTCGGTAAACCAGGGAGCGGTCTGCTGCACCTCGCCGGCTTCGCGCGCGAACAGACTATCGTCGACCAGGTTTGCCGGGCGCGTCTCGAGCTCTACCCTGAGTGCTTGCAACAGTGGCTGAGGGGCAGCGTGAAAGCCTGCTGCCCTCGCATCCGCCCCGAACCCGAGCCAAGGGGAATGCCGCAGCCGCAGCCGCCCGTCGTTCGGGCCGAGCACCTTGGCGCGATCCGCTGCACGAACCGCCTCGCTGAAGGCATCGGCGAGGGGACGATGCGCGGCGCGCCAGTCGCGATAGGAGCGGAGCTGCAGCAACCGGGCGATCCATCCCGGCCGCTGCTCGCCATGGGCCTTGATCGCGGCAAAAGCGCGCTCGAGCGGCGGCAGCAGGCGATTGCGCTGCCGGAGCAGCTCGACTGCAGCGCGAATGGTCTCGACTTCCTTGTAGATTTCCCGGAAGCGCCGGCGCGCGCTCTGCCAGCGGCCGAGCGCGGCCCGGCGCTCTACCGGTGGACTGAGCTCGGAGACGATGCGTGGTGGCCGCTTGTTGCCATTTGCGTCGTCGATCTCGGGACGACGACCGTCCAGTGCCTTGAAATAGCTGAACAGCCCGGTGTCCTCGGTCCACCAGAACCTGTCCTTGAACTGATAGCGGTTGTTCGCATTGCCCAGCACCGCGGCGATGGCGCCCCAGCTCTCGGCGCCGAGCAGGCCCTCGGACATCGGCCGGAAGTAGCGAAGCTCCGGCGCGTCTTCCGCGATCGCGGAAAGCGCCGGAAGCTCGCGGCTGACATTCTCGACCGCTTTGTTGTTCGATGATGCGATCAGCATCTCGAAGCCCTTCAGCCGGTCATCGATCCTGTAAAGGTGAATCCAGGCGCCGCCCATGTTGAGCCGCTCGCCTGAGTTGTTGAACGCCTTCTCGGGATCGTCGGACAGTGCCATCGCGGCGGCGCGCTGGGTGACGAGGCCTGCCACCACGTCGCGGAGCAGGGTTGTCTTGCCGGTACCGGGCGGGCCGTTGACCGCCAGGATCTCGCCAGGTCCCTGCCCGAGCGCCAGATTGACTGCGGCCTGTTGCATCAGGACCAGAGGATGCCGGCCCGGTCCGGGCCAGCGGCCGAGCGGGAAGCAAGCCGGAGCGACCGAGTCTTCGATCGCTTTCTCATCCTTCAGCAGGTCGCGGCGCTCTCCCGGAGACAGGGCGCCTAGAAAGCGCTTCAACGCATCCGGCGCGGTGCCCTTGCGCAGCAACTCGCCCGCCTCGGCGAGGTCCTTGAGATAGAAGCTGTTGAGGAGCAGGGGTTCGGGTGGCTCGTTCTGCCGCATCGGCACCGGCGTGCGGACGGCGAACGACGGCGGCTGGGTAGTGCTCGCGTCCAGTCCGAAGTCATCGACCAGCCATCGATAGGCGTCGCGGATCGCGATGAGGTCGAGGGGCTTCACCTTGCCGTCCGCCCCTTCGCGGTAGAGGCGGTCGTGCAGCTTCTGTTCGATGACCGGACCGACCTCGGCCCAATCGCCCAGCCTTGCGGGATCGCCGGACAGCGCTTGCGGCAAACCCCATCCGAAGCTGGAAATCACTGCGCATCTGTCCTCGACCGGACGGCCTTCGCGATCGACCGTCACGATGGCCAATGGCGTCTCGCCCCTGGCGTTCGGACGTTCGGGCCGGGCGTCGGAAAAGCGTTCGAGCAACTGGGCATAGGCCGGCTGCATCGGCAGGGTGCCGAGCACGATCTGGAAGTAGAGTCGCTTGCCGGGCGGACCCTTGGCGGGGCTACCATCCCAGGGCAGGCCGCGCTCGAACCGGGCGATGTTCCGCATGTCGCCGCCGGCGAGATCGGCCGGCTTGCGGAAGGCAGCGGGAGACAGGACCTCGAGTACGGTCCAGGCACGCACGATGTTGACGGGATCGTTCGGTGTGCCGGGCGAGCGTTCGATGGGCTTGACGATCCTTGGTGTGGGCGGAGGGTTTGGGCCCATTCGGCTTGCAGTGCGTGGGGAAGGCGCGGGAGCGGGTACCGGAGCGGCGGGCTTCGTCATCGGATGTTGCGGCGCGGCTGGCTGCGATTGGGAGGCGGCGAGCTGCTTGGCGAGCGATTGGCGTAATGTGGCCGCCCGCATCGTCTTGCGATGGTCGAGTTCGGCCAGGATCGCGCGCTTGACCGCGAGTGAGGTGTGTGGCGCGCTGGCCAATTGCTCCAGCTCTGCAATGCCACGCTGGGCATGTGGCCGGCGCGCGGTCATGCGGACCTGGCCGAGCGGCCCCGCTCACACTCGGAATTCAACGAGATAGTTCCCTCGACTCGCCTTCTCATGCAACGTGGGATAATGTGCGGGTAAGTTGGCGTGAAGCCTAGGGCCGGGACTCATAACCACCATGTGATGGCGGCGGCGAGGTGGATGCTGCCGAGGAAGACATCGGCGCGGCGGTCATATCGGGTAGCGATGCGGCGGCAGTCCTTGAGGC
>Ga0180222_1000557_pt1 | contig 52232 bp, 49 predicted proteins | sample eDN5th37CKraftOP_FD_151336 | JGI IMG/M metagenome (GOLD analysis project Ga0180222, IMG submission 151336) | Enriched Organic Plus compost microbial communities from Emeryville, California, USA - eDNA 5th pass 37_C Kraft OP (version 2) (version 2) ...
TCCATCATTCCGATAGGGGATCCCAATACGTGTCCATCCGCTACTCCGACCGATTGAGCGAGGCCGGAATCAATCCATCAGTCGGCAGCACCGGAAGCGCCTATGACAATGCGCTGGCCGAAACGATTAACGGCCTGTACAAAACGGAAGTGATTCATCGGCGCGCGCCCTGGAAAACCAAGGCTGCCGTGGAGTTGGCGACACTGGAATGGGTCTCGTGGTTCAACCACCAACGCCTGCTCGAATCCATCGGCGACATTCCGCCCGCTGAGGCCGAAGCGCGATACTATCGGCAACTTGCAGCGCCGACTGTGGAACCTGTTTTACTTTAACCAAAAAGCCTCCGCGATCCCCGGTGCGATTCACTGTCGTGATGCAGCAAAGCGGCTGCGTTGGGTAGGTCTGCTCCCCATGCGCGATGCCGAGCAGGCCAAACTCGCCATGAAGGAAATGGTGTCCATGGGAGCCGCTGCTGCCGTTGTATTTGGTACTGTAGGCGAGCGAATGCTGTCGCACCCAAGTTTCAAACCGATCTGGGATGAGTTCACCCAGACGGGGCTTCCCTTGTGCATCCACATGGCCATGAGCTTCCCTCCGCTTGCTCAATTGTGCGAATCGATCCAGGATGCAAACATGATCGGCAAAGCCATGCCTGCTCAGTTGGCGTTCATGTCCATGGTTGGGCACGGCATGCTCGACAAATATCCCAGTCTCAAGGTGGCATTCCTCGAATTTGGCGGGGAATGGATTTTCTATTCAGTTGGACGGATGAAGCAGTACGCGGCCATCAACAAATCTCGGATGGCTGACCCAGGCATGCTACCCAAGAGCGATGTCGAAGATCTCGTGAAATCCGGGCGTATTTATCTGGGCCCAGAATCCAGTGACGTCATGCTACCGCACGAGTTGAAGCTGCTCGGTGACGATCAGCTGCTTTATTCGTCCGACTTCCCCCATGGAGAAGGGCGCGACAATGCGGCGATGGAAATCATCGAGCGTCAAGATCTTACTAAGGAACAAAAACGGAAATTCCTATACGACAACGCAGCGGCCTTCTACGGTGAACCCTAATTCCGAGAGCAACAGGCTGCGGTGCGCTGATGGTCACTAAGCCTCGGCGCGCCGCGGCGAGGAGAAACGTCCCTCAAGGAGGACTTCCATGAAGCCGTTCAACGTTCGCCTTGCTACAGGCACCCTCATGTTGTTGCTCGTAGCGTGCAGCTCAGCCGCGGCACAGAGTACATACCCCAACAGACCAATCCGCGTCGTTAATCCATACGGAGCAGGAGGCTTGGGAGACGTCGGCTTCCGCCTTATTGCCCCGATTATAGAGAAGCAGCTTGGCCAGCCACTTGTTATCGAGAACAAACCCGGAGCGTCCGGTAACGTGGGTGCCGCTGAAGTCGCACGTGCATCGCCAGACGGTTATACGCTGCTACTAGGGGCAGTGAACAATTTCGCTACCAACCAGTTTGTGTACCGCGACATGAGTTTCGATCCGATCACCGCGTTCGACCCCATCGCGCTGATCGCCAACGCACCGACAATCGTGGTGGTCAATCCCGCTGTACCGGTCCGGAGTCTGCAGGAACTGGCCGCGTACGCAAAGGAGCGCCCGGGTAAGGTGAACTTCGGGTCTCCCGGAATCGGGACCCCGCCCCACTTGGCTGCGGAATACTTCGCCAATATGGCAAACGTGTCGATGACACATGTCCCGTTTAACGGCTCGCCTCCAGTGGTACACGCGCTCTTGCGCAACGACGTAAACGTTGCCTTCTATACCGCAGGACCTATCTCTGGTCCGCTCAAGGCAGGAACCGTCATACCTATCGCCGTAGCCGCCTCGGAACGCCCAGACTTCCTCCCGAACGTACCTACCACCAAGGAAGCGGGCTACCCTGCGCTCCTGACCGGCAGTTGGATAGGACTCGCGGCACCGAGGGGAACGGATCCAAGCGTACTAGACAAGCTTAATGCAGCAGTACGCCAGGCCCTGGCCGAACCAGAAATACGGAAACGATATGCGGACATTGGTATGGTGCCGGGGAACACCAGCCGCGAACAGTTTTCCGACTTGATCAATGCAGAAGCTTCCCGGTGGAAAAAGGTGATCGCGGACGCAGGCATAGCGAAATAGGCCGCCACATCCATGTTGTTGCAGTTAACTTTCGCTAGCGCTCCCTACGATAGGACTCGGCCGCTATTGGACGGCCGGGCTTCCTTCGTGGGTATCTCCCTTCGCACCATAACTCAACATCCCGAGGTGTCTTTTCAGGACGCCCGGTCCGCCAAGTTCGATCTGACAGAGCTATCGCTTAGCGGATACGTTTCGGCATACGATGCGAAGTCGTCCCCCTATGTGGCACTCCCGGTTTTTCTATCCCGTGCGTTCCGCCATAGTGGCATCTACATCAGTACGCGCAGAGGTATCCGTACCCCGGCTGATCTGAGGGGGAAGACGATCGGTACCCCAGATTACAAAACGACGGCCAACGTCTGGATCCGAGCATTTTTGACTCACGACCACGGCGTTCATCCGCATGAAATGCATTGGATCGAAGCACCCATGGAAAATGGGGAACACGCATCCGCCTCCCCCACGAGTGTCTCCGGCGTAGAAATAACGGCCATGCCCGGTAGAGATCTATCCAGCATGTTGGCGCGCGGCGAAATCGATGCCGTGATTGGGGCTAAGAGACCGTCGTGCTTTCGTCCTGGCCAGGACAGCGTGGCGCGTTTATTTCCCGACTATCAATCGGCCGAGCAAGACTACTTCCATCGCACCGGAATTTTTCCGATCATGCATCTTCTTGGGCTACGACGCGAGCTCCATGAAAGCCACCCATGGTTGGCCGCCGAGATCTGCCGGGGATTTGAGGCCGCCAGACGGATAGCGCTTCAGGACCTTGAAGAAATTTGCCAATTAACTGCCATGCTCCCCTGGGCGCCTTTGGAACATGAACGAACCGTTCATATCATGGGCGCCGACTATTGGCCGTACGGGATAAGAGCCAATAGACATGTATTGCAAGCTTTTGCCTCGTACCATTTTCAGCAAGGGCTTTCACGTACGTTGCATGAGCCAACAACCTGGTTCGTCCCTTCCGTAGACATCTTTGATTGAGACATTAGCTATGGGAATCCGAGACACCGACAAGACTCTGCCCTCCAACCGCATGGTGTTCGAACTGCGGCGCGACGAGCAGAAATACCGTGCCTTCAAGGAAGACCTCGAAGCCACCATGACGGCTTACGGCCTGAGCGAGGAGGAAAAACGCGCCTGGCGAGCCATGGACATCGAGGCGCTCGGCAAGCTGGGCGTCCATCCTTATTTCCTGCCCCAGGTGTCGCGGCTCTTCAAGGGCGCCGCGCGCAATCACAACGATAGCGAAGCGGCTCGCCTGTACGCCGAGAAAATGGGTATCGCGACCAAGAACTGAACGCGGAGATTCGTATGGCAAAAATCGTAGCAGCCCTGGGCGTGGCCCACGCTCCAGGCGTCACCGGTTGGATAGACAAGGCGCCGCAGCACGAGCAGGAAGGCGTGCTGGCCGGCTATGCGAAATTCCACCAGCTCATGGAAGAAGTCGAGCCGGACGTGGTGATTGGCATCGCCAATGATCACCTGCTCAATTTCTCGCTCGACAACATCCCGGACTTCTGCGTCGGCATCGGAGACGAATGGGAGGGCCCAGCGCCGTGGTTCCGCGACTGGCTCAACATTCCCGATTACAAGGTAGCGGGCCATCGAGAGCTCGGCCGGGCGCTGGTGCGTGAATCGGCCAAGGCCGGCTTCAATCACGCCTTCGCGGAAAAACTGCTGTTCGACGACAACTGGTCGGTGCCGCTCAAGTTCCTATTCCCGCGCTACGACGTGCGCTTCGTTCCCATACACATGAACTGCATCGTGCCTCCCGTCCCGACGGCGTCGCACTGCTATGCAGTGGGGGAAAGCCTTGCGCGTATCGTGCAGCAATTCCCCTCCGACGAGCGCGTCGTGATCATGGGCACGGGCGGCCTGTCGCACGACCCAGGCGGCAAGGACTATTTCACCGTGCACGAGGCGTTCGACCGCTGGTTCCTGGAGCTCATGGAATCGGGGGACGCCGAACGCGTCAAGCGCGAGCTCACCTTCGAAAAGCTGCTGACCGGCGGCGACGGCGGCGCGGGCGAATTGCTGGCCTGGGTGGCGGCGATGGGCGCGGCGAGCGTATGCGGCAATACGCGCGCGGAGACGGTGTTTTATGTTCCTTCCGCGCCGATGCGCTGCGGCATGGGTGGGGTGTATTGGCGGCTGAACTAGGGGTGCCGTAAGCTTGCCGGGCGCAATGCCCGGCCTCTAGCCTCAGGATGCGCGCGCGCGGCGCAGGCGCTCGTCATGCACGGCTTCGGCGGCGTCTTGGCCGGTTTCTGCCGGATCTGTCGCCGCTTCCAATTTCCGTTCCAGCTCCCGATCGAGCTCGCGCTCTTCCTCGATGTCTTCCGGCCGCTGCGCAAGGGCCTCGGCGATGGTTATCGAACCCTCCTCCCACGCGGCATTCACCGCGCGCAGCAGCGCAGGGTCGCCAGCCAGGGGCTTGCGATCGAGCAGGAGTTTCTCCACCACGGGCTCGAGCGTGGCGACGGTGGGATCGCACACCATCGCCCACCGTTCGCGCGCGCTGCCGGCATCACCGATCCGGGCGATGTACCCGATGCTGGCGAGGGTATCGAGCACGACCATCAATTCGTCATGGTGAAGGTTGAGGCGGGCGCGCAGCGCGATCGTGCTCAGGCCGGGCGGATTGCGGTCGCGCGCAACGGCCAGGGCCCGCAAGATCGACAGCGCATCCACGAAAGCCGCCCCAGGGTGCCGCGCCGTCTCCCAGCGGCCCATGCGAATCAGGGGCAGGCTGGCGGCCAGCGTCGCGCCGAAGAGCGTCACGAGCCAGGAAAGGTACACCCACAACAGGAAGATGGGCAGCGTCGCGAAGGCGCCGTACACAATGGTGTAGGTCGGAAAACGTGAAAGGTAGAACGCAAAGCCCGATTTCATGATTTCGAGCACGATGGCCGCCGCAAAGCCCCCCGTCAGCGCGTCGCGCGCCTCGACATGCCGATTGGGCACGACCATGAACAGGGCCGCGAATGCAAAGCCGGTCAGGATCAGGGGGATGAACGAGACGAGGACGCCGATGGGCGCGGGCACGTCTCCCACCAGCCCCATGGACTCGCGCACGAGGAATGAAGTGGCCCAGAGGCTGGCACCGATCAGCACGGGGCCGAGCGTCAGGGTCGCCCAGTAGATCAACACGCGCTGCGGCAAGGGGCGGCGCTTGCGCACGTGCCAGATCTCGTTGAGCGCCTTGTCGATGGTCAGCATCAGCGAGACGGCAGTGAACATCAGGAATATGCCCCCGACTGCCGTCAACTTACTCGCTTTCTGGGCAAAGTCGTTGAGGTAGTCCATGATGTTGTCGGCCACTGCGGGGGGCATGAGGTTGCCGACTAGAAACCCTTCCAAGGCTCCTTGGAACTCACGGAACAGCGGAAACGCGGTGAACAGCGCCAACGCCACGGCAAGCAGGGGCACCATGGACAATACCGAGGTGAAGGTCAGGCTGGAGGCTACCTGTGCAATGCGCTCCTCTGCCGCCCGCTGCATCGCAAACCGGAGCAAGCGCCCCAGCCGCGCCAGCCAAGACTCCCGGGCCAGGAGGCGGCGGCGCAACGCGGCGGTGCGGGATTCCGGACGCTCCGCGGCGTCGGGACCGGAAAGGGCGGGCGTGGCCGCGGAAACGTTGGACATTTCGGAAGCGTTCTGGACCATGAGGGGAGATAATAGCGGCCTATGGACATCCTGATCTTGTACTACAGCCGGCACGGCTCGACCCGTCAACTGGCCGAGCACATTGCGCTGGGCGTGGAGCGAACGCCCGGCGCACATGCCCGCTTGCGCACCGTTCCGCCCGTCTCGACCGTATGCGAAGCCACGGCGCCGGCCATTCCCGACAGCGGCCCGCCGTACGTGGAAGCCTCCGACCTCGAGGAATGCGCCGGGCTTGCGCTCGGATCTCCCACCCGTTTCGGCAACATGGCGGCGCCGATGAAGTATTTCATCGACCATACCATTGAGCAATGGCTGGCCGGAAGCCTGGCGGGCAAGCCGGCGGCCGTCTTCACGTCCACGGGCTCGATGCACGGGGGCCAGGAAAGCACTTTGCTGAGCATGATGCTGCCCTTGCTCCACCACGGGATGCTGTTGGTTGGCTTGCCCTTCACCGAAAGCGCCCTGATGAGCACCCGGCAAGGCGGCACGCCCTATGGCGCCTCACACGTCGCGGGCGTGGACAACCGCCAGCCTTTCCACCGGGATGAGCTCCAGCTGGCCGAAGCGCTGGGCGCCCGCCTCGCCCGCACCGCCCTGGAACTTCACGCCGGCCGGCAGGCCCGCGCGCGATGAAGGCCGCGCCCGTCATCCTGAGCCGCCGGCTGCGGCTCGCCGCATCGGCCTCGCTCATCGCCCTCATCGTACTGTGCATCGTCTGGGAAACGGTGCTGGACCCGCTGAGGCCGGGAGGATCGATGCTGGTCCTCAAGGCCGTTCCGCTCCTGCTGCCCTTGCGAGGCATACTGCGGGGTAGCCTATATACCTATCAATGGGCCTCCATGCTGATCCTGGTCTACTTCATGGAAGGCGTGGTCAGGGCCACGAGCGACCCCGGCTTTTCTGCGCAGGTGGCGTGGGCCGAGGTTGTACTGACGACGATTTTTTTCTGGTGTGCGATCTTGTACGTGCGACCGGCGAAGCGAGCCGCCAAGGCAGCCCAAAAGGCAGCCGCCGGCCCTCCGCGTTGAGGGCCGCGCCATGTCCCGTGTTTCGCCCGGCCGGGCGCCAATGGAGGATGCATGGATTTGCTGACCGAGCTCAAGAGCGCGTTGGGCGCCGAACAGGTGCTTACCGGCGCCGACGCCGCACCCTACCTCACCGACTGGCGCGGGCGCTATACCGGCTCGGCCTATGCCGTCACGCGGCCGGCCAACACGCACGAAGTCGCCCAAGTCGTCAAGCTCTGCCGCCGGTATGGCGCGCCCATCGTGCCCCAGGGCGGCAACACCGGCCTGGCCGGTGGTGCAACGCCTGACGGCAGCGGCCGTGCCGTCGTCATATCGACCCGGCGCCTGGACCGCCTGCGCGCCATCGATACCGACAACGACACCATCACCGTGGAGGCGGGCTGCGTCCTGCAAACGGTACAGGATTGGGCGCGTCAGGCGGGGCGGCTCTTCCCGCTCAGCCTCGCCTCCGAGGGCAGCTGCACGGTGGGCGGCAACCTCGCCACCAACGCCGGCGGCACCCAGGTGCTTCGCTACGGCAACGCCCGGGAACTGGCACTGGGGCTCGAGGTGGTCACGGCCGAAGGCGAAGTCTGGGATGGATTGCGCGGCCTGCGCAAGGACAACACCGGCTACGACCTGCGCAACCTCTACATCGGCAGCGAAGGGACGCTCGGCATCATCACCGCCGCCACGTTGAGACTCTTTCCCCTGCCGAAAGCCCAATGCACGGCGATGGTCAGCCTGCCGTCGCTGGAGGCCGCCGTGGCCTTGCTCAATCAGGCGCGCGCGGGCCTGGGGGCGGACTTGACGGGGTTCGAGGTCATGTCATATGCCAGTCTCGAAGTCGTCACCCGGGCATTTCCCGACCAGAAGCTGCCGCTTCCGGCGGCCCCTTGGTACGCGTTGCTGGAAGTTTCCGACAGCGAGAGCGAGGAGCACGCACAGGCTCGCTTCCAAGAGGTACTGCAGGCCGCGGTGGAACAAGGCACCGTGGAAGACGCTGTGGTGGCCTCCAGCATTGCGCAGAGCCGGGCGCTGTGGCTGCTGCGCGAGAACATTTCAGCCGCCCAGGCGTGGGAAGGCAAGAACATCAAGCACGATATTTCCGTGCCCACTTCCCGCATCGCCGCCTTCGTGGCCGCCACCGACGCCATGCTCCAGGCCGCGGTTCCGGGTGTGCGCCACATCACGTTCGGCCATCTCGGCGACGGCAACCTGCACTACAACGTCAGCCGCCCGCCAGAAATTCCCGAGGCCGACTTCCTGGCCCGGCAAGACGAGGTCTACCGCTTGGTGCATGACAGCGTCCATGCCCACGGCGGCTCCATCAGCGCCGAGCATGGCATCGGCCAGCTCAAGCGCGAAGAAATGGCGCGCTACAAGAGCGCGCTTGAACTCGACCTGATGCATCGGATCAAGCGCGCGCTCGATCCCGAAGGCCTGATGAACCCGGGCAAGATCCTGCCGCCCTGAGCAGGACTCACCGGGCGCTCGCCTTCCAAGTACCGTCGTCCTGCTTGCAGAACCAGAAGCCCCAGTTTTCCCTCGACTTGCCCTGGGTGACGTCCGCGGCCAGGAAGCGGCAGGTCTGGCCCTTGGCGGTTTGCACGGTGTTGCGGGGCGCAAAGGAAACCGTGACCGGAGGCACCTGGCGCACCGGGGTGCTGGCCCACGTGGCGCGCTGGCCGTCTGCGACCTCGTTGAGCACACGCCCGACTTCGTTCGAGAAATTCGACACCTGCGCCTTGGGAATGTGCAGGAGAATGGATTCGTTCAGAAAACTCAGGTTGTCGGCCTGGGCCGCACCCATGCCGGCGAGCAACAGGAGCGAAGCGGCGAGGAAGGAGGTGCGCATGGGGAGGGCTCCAGGTGAAAGGTGACGAGATGATATCGCGTCCTGGCCCACCGCACACGCGGGAGCCCCGATGGCACGGCCGGCGATTGCCCGATTGTGGCGCCTGGCCCCCCGCACACGCGGGAGCCCCTGCGCCGGCGGGTTATCATTTCCCCTTATGCTTTCCCACCAACGACCTGCCGGCTGGGCGCTGTGCGTAGCCCCCATGATCGACTGGACGGACCGTCATTGCCGGTTCTTCCATCGACTTCTCGCGCCGCGGGCGCGCCTCTATACCGAGATGATCGCCACCGGCGCCATTTTGTACGGCGACGCGGCCCGGCACTTGGATTTCGATCCGGCCGAACATCCGGTTGCGCTGCAATTGGGCGGCAACGAGCCGCATGCCCTCGCCCGTGCCGCCAAAGCCGGGCGGGATTGGGGCTATGACGAGATCAACCTGAACTGCGGCTGCCCTTCGGACCGGGTGCAAAAAGGGGCCTTTGGTGCCTGCCTGATGTCCGAGCCGGCCCTGGTGGCCGATTGCGTCAAGGCCATGCGCGATGCCGTCGACATCCCTGTCACGGTCAAACACCGGATCGGATTGGACTACGACGAGTCCTACGAATTCGTGCGCGACTTCGTGGGAACGGTGCACGCGGCGGGCTGCGAAGTGTTCATCGTGCACGCCCGCAACGCCGTCCTGAAAGGGCTCTCCCCGAAAGAAAACCGAGAAATCCCGCCGCTGCGCTATCACGTGGCCCGCCAGCTCAAGCGGGACTTTCCGCAAGCATCCTTCGTGCTCAACGGCGGCCTGGTCGAAGCCGGGTCCGCCCTCTCGCACATCGGGCACGGCGGCGGCGAGCTCGATGGCGTCATGCTGGGCCGGGAGGCCTACCAGCGCCCCCGCGTGCTGTCGGAAATCTCGCAGGAACTCTGGCCTGAGACCCCCATACCCGACGATGAGGCGGTCATCGCCGCGATGACCGCCTACGCCGGTGAGCAGGTCGCCCGCGGCGTGCCTTTGCGGGCGATCGTGCGGCACATGCTGGGTTTGTTCAACGGCCAGGGCGGGGCGCGACGGTGGCGCCAGATGCTCTCCGACAGCCGCCTGCTCGCAGCCAATGATCCCGCACTGATCGGGGACGCCTGGTCGACCGTCGCGCAAGCCAACCGGCGGCGCGCTGCGTGAGCGATGCAGCGCCCCACGAAGCCCCATTACGGAACTAACGCGCCGAAAGCCTTCTAATCCAGGCTTTGCGGCCTGCCCGTTCACGCCATACTCCTGCCCGGGTACGCTGCGCCCGTGCCCCGCGGTCATTTTCCGTTCATGCGGCGCCCACGCCGCCGGGACTCACGGCGCATGAGGGCAAGGGTATACAGGCATGGCCCAGATCGTGTGCATCCTGGGTAACAAGGGCGGCACCGGCAAGACGACGCTGTCCCACATGATCTCGCACGGCATGGCGCTGCTCGGCAAGCGCGTCGTGTGCGTGCTCACGGATCTCGAGCGCGAGCGCCTCTCCAAGGATGGGCGGCGGTACCTGCCATTCGACGCAAGGGAGCCCGGCAACCTGTCCAAAGTCGTCGCGACGCTGAATCATGTCGACGACTGGTTCGGCGTCATCGACGGCGGCGGCAATCGCCCCGACATCGACAGCCATCTCGCCAACCAGGCCGACCTGGTGCTACTGCCCTTTCGCGACTCTCACGAAGACATGCGCACGGTGCTGCGCGACCTCGAATGGATGCCTCGCGCCTGGGGGCTCCCCTCGCAATGGCCGACGGACGAGCCGGCCAGGCGGGAAGCCGAGGCATCGGTCTCCCTGCTGCTGGGCGACTATCAGCATCGCCTGCTCGACCCGATCCCGCATCTGCACGCCACCAAACTCCTGCTGCAAGACCGCATTCCCCGTACGCTGCCCTGGCAGCTGACCAACGCCTGCCTTGAATTGGCGATGCAGGTTTTCGAGCTGCTCGACGTGCCCTACGAAGGCGGCCCCGCCGTCGACGCGGTCCCAGCCTAGATGCCTCGCGCGGCACGGTAGTTGCTGCAGGCCCGGCATGCACACTTCTCCAGGAGACGACCATGCCGGGCGATCCAGAACAATGCACGCTGCCCCCACAGGCGCAATCCAAGCAGCCGGGGATCCAAAGCGCGATGCATCCGCAGCCGAAGTCCACCGGCCCGGGATATCGCGGGTCCGACAAGCTGAAAGGCCGGTGCGCCATCGTCACGGGCGGCGATAGCGGCATTGGCCGAGCCGTCGCGGTCGCCTTTGCCATGGAAGGCGCGGACGTCCTGTTCACTTACCTCGATGAGAGTGGCGACGCCGAAGACACCCGCCGGCAGATCGAGAAGACCGGCCGACGCTGCGTAAGCATGGCGGGAGACCTGGGCAGCGAGTCCCACGCCAGGGAAGTCGTGCGGCGCGCCTTGAGGGAATTCGGACGCATTGACATCCTGGTCAACAACGCGGCCGAACAACATCCGCAAAACGCCCTGGAAGACATCGATAGCGCCCAACTGGAACGGACCTTCCGCACCAATTTCTTCGGCATGTTCAACCTGACCCGGGAGGCGTTGCCGCACCTGACTGCCGGAGCTGCCATCATCAACACGACATCGGTGACGGCCTACCGCGGCAGCGCGCACCTGATCGATTACGCCTCGACCAAGGGCGCGATCGTGGCATTTACCCGCTCGCTCTCGGCGGCGGTTGTCGAACGCGGCATACGCGTCAACGCCGTCGCGCCCGGCCCCATCTGGACGCCGTTGATTCCCGCTTCATTCAGCGCCGAAGAAGTGGCTACCTTCGGCGCCAGCGTTCCAATGAAACGCCCCGGGCAACCCGAAGAAGTCGCGCCGTGCTACGTCTTCCTCGCGTCGGACGACGCGAGCTATATGACGGGCCAAGTCTTGCACCCGAACGGAGGGGAGATCATCAACGGTTGAGCCCGCGGCGGCGACAATGGCTTACCGGCCGAGCAAGGTCATCAGCGCGTCGAAGCTGCTGGCCTCCCGCACGGAAAACACGAAGCAATCGCCGTCGCGATAATCGGTGTCACGCAGGTTCGTTGCCAACCGCTCCGCATCCTCGAGCGCTTCATTCCACGTCCCGCGGATCAGCGGACAGTATTTGAGCCGGCTGTCCAGCATATCCTTGCCCGAGCGGGCCGTGACCTCAACATACCCACGGAACTGCCCTTCAGGGAGATCGTGGACCCGGGCCTTCAGGAAATACTGTACGGCGAGATGGTCGACGACATGATTCATGGCCAGTCTCCAGGAGTGCTGTGATTCGATGCTAGCTCATCAGAAAGAAACTTTCGGCCCCGGATCCCGGCCGATAGCAAACGTTTACGTTCCATACAGTCCTGTGGCGAACCACGCGACGCCGGCGCAACACTTTGCGCCTGGGAGCGGCTGCACCACGACTGAATGGCTGCGCAGCGCGCTGGGAAAATCAACGCCGGGCACGCGCTTCGAGGCCTGCGTAGAGGCAAACCGCGAGGACGAGCGGACCGAGGTAATACACCGCGCGATAGGCCAGGAGCGCGCCCAGCAGTTGGTGGGCAGGCACCTGCGCAGAGAGCAGCGCAAGGAATACCGTTTCCAATACGCCCAGTCCTGCGGGAACGTGCGTCAGCGCTCCGGCCACGGCGCTGACTAGCAACACGGCGAGCACCCGCCAGTAGTCGACCTCACCCCCGAGCAGCACATAGAGGATCCCGCCCATGATCATCCAATTGGCCACCGACATGACGACCTGCGCCAGTGCCAGGCGGCGTCCGGGCACGGTGACCTCCACCTTTCGCACCTCGAAGCTGCGCCTCCCCCGCACCGCACACATCGCAAGATAAGCCGCCGCCACGGCCCATGCCGCGACGCCGGCCACGGGCAGCATTCCTGCGGGAATGCCCCATTGCCGCGGAGGCTGCAATCCGCCCCACACCAAGACCACGCCTAGCAGAATCAGGTAGCCCAGCCAATTGGTCACGACGCTCAAGGCATAAATCTTGGATATGTCGGGTGCGGAGAGTCCCTCCCGCGAATAGAGCCGGTAACGGAAGCCCACGCCGCCGATCAAGGCACCAAGATTCAAGGTAAACGCATAGCAGACGCCGGCAATCATGGCGACACGCGCCACGCCGAGCTTGTGGCCGACGTAGCGCTTTCCCAGCTGGTCAAACGCGCCGAACAGCAAATGGCTTGCCACCGTCAGCCCTCCCGCGGCGAGAAGCATCTGCGGGGAATAGGACCGGATCGATTGCAGCACGCGCTCCCATTCGACCTTCTCCCATTGCTGGGCAAGCAGGAAGGTCACGAGCGCCAGGAATCCCAGGGTGAGCGCATGCCGCCCCCAACGCCACCAGGCACGACGGCTGGACGGCCGAGTGTCGTCACGCCCTGAAGGCGCGGCCTCCCTATCCGATCTCACGAGAGTGGGCATCTGGTGTCTCCGTCGGGCGTGATGGGCCGGGCTCGACTTTTTCGAGCCTGGGAGCATGCGCAGGCAGCCAGCCGGCCCACGCGGGGAAGCGTCGCAGGAAATGGAAAACGATGAACGACGTCGCCATCCGCCAAAGCGAGCGCGGCCGCGTGTCGCGCGCAGAAACTTCCCGACAATGGCGCTCGACCAACGCATCCAGCCGTTCGCGCAAGGTGCGGCTGAATGCCGGATCGCGAATGATGAGATTGGCTTCCAGGTTCAATGACAGGCTAAGCGGATCCAGGTTGCTCGACCCCACCGTGGCCCACACGTCGTCCACGACCGCGACCTTGCCATGCAGCGGACGCTCGCAATACTCATAGATCTTCACGCCCGCGCTGAGCAGGTAATCGTGCAGCATGTGCGCGGCCACCTTGACGATGGGCATGTCCGGCTCGCCCTGGAGAATGAGCCTGACCTGCACGCCGCGCCTGGCCGCTTTGCGCATGTCGCGCAGCAGCCGGTAACCGGGGAAGAAATAGGCATTGGCGATGGTCACCTCGCGCTGCGCCGCCCGGATGGCGATCCGGTAATGTTGCTCGATGTCCGTCCGGTGGGCGTTGTTGTCGCGCACGACCAGCAGGCACTCCGCGCCCGCCTCGTTCAACGGCTGTTCCTTGGCGGGAGAAGCCGGCCTGGCGGCCCGACGGCGCGCCTTGTCCCGCGGCACCGTGCCGTTGCGGACGAAATCGCGGATCTGGGCCACGATCGGCCCGCGCACTTCGATCGCGTAATCCTGTTTGGCGCTCGGACCGAAATCCGCGAGGTGATCGGCGGAGAAGTTGATGCCGCCCACGAAGGCCGTTTCACCATCCACCACGAGCAGCTTGCGATGCAGGCGACGAAACACGTTGGTACGCATCCCCAGCAGCTTGGGCCGCGGGTCGAATACCCGGAACTGCACGCCGGCTTCGATCAGGCCAGCCAGGAACTCCTCGGGTAGATCCGTCGACCCATATCCGTCGACGAGGACCGAAACATAGACGCCCCGGCGGGCGGCATCGATCAAGACGTTGCGCAGCGCATTGCCCACCTTGTCGTCGAACAGAATGAACGTCTCGAGCAACACCTCGGCGCGCGCCTGGCTGATGGCCTCAAAGACCCGCGGGAAAAAAGCCTCGCCGTTCTCAAGCAGCGCAATCGCGTTGCCCTGCGTCCATTGCACGCTCGCAGGTGCGGCCGACTGGCCGCGAACGCGCCCTGCTTCCTCGCCGCGTGGCCATCCTCGCCATCGCCCGCGGCCGAACAAGCCATTGGCGCTCCCTTCTTGCGAATAAGGCTTACGTGGAAACGAACTACTCATAGCACGATCTCCGCAGCCAGCGGCGCATGGTCCGACAAGGATTTCCACGGATGGGGCCCGAGGTGGATAGGCCGCATCGCCCGTGCCCCGCGCACGTAGATCCTGTCGAGCGGCAGCAGGGGATGCCACGCGGGAAAGGTGCGGGCCAAGCGCCCCGTGGCATGTTCATAGACCTCACGCAGGCCCGCGCACCCGTTCAGCACGCGGCCGGCGCGCTGCAACCAGTCATTGAAGTCGCCCGCCACCACCAGCGGCGCGTCCGGCGGAATTTCTTCCTGGACGAGATGGCATAACAACTGCAACTGCTTGCGGCGGTGGTGCTCTTGCAGACCGAGGTGCACGCAGATGGCGTGGAGCTCTCCACCGGTGTTGGGCGCCTTGACGATGCAATGCAAGAGCCCCCGTCGCTCGGGCCCGCTTATCGAGACGTCGCGGTTCTCGAAATGGGAGATCGGAAACTTGGAGAGCACCGCGTTGCCGTGATGCCCGTCGGGGTACACGGCATTGCGGCCATACGCGAAATCGGACCAGATCGTATCGGCCAAGAACTCGTATTGCGGCGCCGCCGGCCAATCGGCGAAGCGCAGCGCGTGCCTGGCATGCGTGCCTAGCACTTCCTGCAGGAACACCATATCTGCAGACACGCTGCGCACCGCCTCGCGCAAATCGTGCAGAATCAGCCGACGGTTGAAAAAACTAAATCCCTTGTGGACGTTGACCGTCAATACCCGGAAGCTCATCCGGCCCTGCGCATCCGGCGGTCCTTTATCATCGTTATCCTGGTTCATGCGGAGCGCACCGCAAGAACCGTTCCCGCTACTCCAGCGACAACCAGCGCCGCCCGTCGCGGGCTAGGAGGACATCCGCGGCCGCCGGGCCGTGGCTGCCGGCGCGATAGAAATGGATCTCGCCGCTCTCGGCCCAGGCCTGTTGGAAAGGCTGCACCGCCTCCCACCCCAGCTCGATGTCGGCGGCCCGCTGGAATAGCGTGGCGTCGCCGACCATGCAGTCGTAGATCAAGGTCTCGTACCCTGAGCTATGGGAAGGCGGAAAGTGATCAGCGTAGCGGAAGTCCATGCTCACCGGCGCAATGCGGATCTTGGAGCCGGGCACCTTGGCCTTCATGTGGAAGAACAATCCCTCGTCCGGCTGGATCTGCAGCACCAAGGTATTGGCCGGGGGTTTCTCCTGCGCGCTCTGGCGAAACAGCGCATGGCCGGCATCCTTGAACGCGATCACGATTTGCGTCTGCCTGCGCGCGAGCGCCTTGCCCGTGCGCAGGTAGAACGGCACGCCGGCCCAGCGCCAGTTATCGATGCTGAGCTTGAGCGCAACATACGTTTCGGTCGTGCTGTCGGGCGCGACGCCCTCCTCCTCCCGGTAGCCACGCATGGGCTTGCCGTTCACGAGCCCGGACTGGTACTGCCCACGCACGCTGTTCTGCAACGCCTCGGCCGGTGTCTGGATGTGTATGGCGTCGAGCAGCTTTTCCTTCTCCGTACGCACGGCATCGGCGTCGAAAGAATTGGGCGGTTCCATGGCCACCATGGCCAGCAGCTGGAATAGGTGGTTCGGCACCATGTCCCGCAAGGCGCCCGTCTGCTCGTAAAAGGCAGAACGCCGCTCTACGCCTATCGACTCTGCTGCCGTGATTTGCACGTGATCGATATACAGCCGGTTCCAGTTGCTCTCGAACACGCTGTTGGCGAAGCGCGAGACCAGGATGTTCTGGACGGTTTCCTTGCCCAGGAAGTGATCGATGCGGAATATCTGGTTTTCGTGGACGACCCGCGTCAACTGCTTGTTCAACTCGCATGCGGAAGCGAGATCTCTTCCGAACGGCTTCTCGATGACCACGCGGCGCCAGCGGCCTCCGGCCTGCTTCAGCAGGCCTGCTTCGTACAGGTGCCGGGCGATGGTCTGGAAGTAGCCGGGCGCGGTCGCAAAGTAGAAAATGACCCCGCCCGGTTCGGCCGCCAGCGCTTGGCTCAAGTCCGCGTACGTGCGTTCTTCCTCGAAATCGCCCTGCAGGTAAGACGTCCGGCCCATCAGCCATTTCCAGACGGGGGCCTCGAAGCTGGCCTGCGCCTCTTCCCCGCGCGAGGCGAAAACCTGGTCGGCGGCCTCCTTCAAGCGCCGCCGGAACCCTTCGTCATCCAACGCGCGATGGCCGATGCCAATGACGCGGAACTCGGGATGCAGCGCCTTCAGGCGTGCCAGGTTGTAGAGGGCCGGGACCAGGAGCCGGCCCGTCAGGTCGCCGGTCGCGCCGAAAATGACCAACGTGCAACGTGGAGCAGGCGGCAGTTCCGCCTGGGACGTTTGCCTGTTCGTCTGGAAGTCCATGACTACCTCCGAAGCATGCGTCGATTATGGACGCGGGGTTATCGCGCTGCAACAAAGCCGTACGCACCGCTCCCCGGGGAGGGGCCTCGGGCCATCGGACCACAATGCGCATGAGTCGTTCCCGCCGGCGGAGCGCACGCTCAGGCGCTGGGCTGCACCGAGCCAGGCCCCGGTGGCTGGCCATCCAATGCCCCCGCCTGGATGCGCTTCTTGATCAAGTCCATGGTGGCCTGGGCAAGGCGCGTCAGCGGCCGCTGCGCGGCCGTCGCGATCACGAGCTGACTGGTCAGCCCCGGAGAGACGATGCGCGCCGCCCGCAAGTGCGGCCGCTGCGAGCGGCCGTATATGGCGTTGCGGGAAAGTACGGCATACCCCATGCCCCGGTCGACGAGGTCGAGCAGCGACTCGATGGCGTCCACCTCCAGGGCGATGGACAACTGCACGCCGAGCCGGGCGCAATGCACGTCCAGCAGGTTGCGGATGGCATTCGGCTGCCCGGGGGTGATCAAGGGGTACTGGGCCAGGTCGCGCATCTTGACAGTCTCAGGCATGGCCTTGCCGCCCAGGCCTTTGCGGCCGATCAGATACAAGTCCTCGGACCACACGTGTTCGTAGACAGCCTGCTGGCTGACCGGCGGGTTGTAGAGCAGCGCAAAGTCCAGGCGCCCCAGCAGCAGCCATTCGTACATGGACACCGTCAGCGCCTCCACCACTCCCAGCGACGCGCGGGGAAACTCGGCCCGGAAATCGGTGACGAGGTCCACCGTGATCGATTTGCCGACGCTGGGCGGCATGCCGACCACCACCTTGCCTGCCGGGGAGCCCCTGAGCTCTTCGATCTCCTGCTTGGCCAGGCGCACCTGGTGCAGGATGCCCCGGCCGCGCTCGAGCAGCCGCTTGCCGGCGTCAGTGGGCACCACCCCCCGGCCATTGCGCTCGAGCAGGTGCTCCTTGAGCTCGATCTCGAGCTGTCGCACATGCCGGCTCACCACCGGCTGCGACAGGTTGAGCGTGACGGCCGCCCGCGTCACACTGCCGAACTCGACCACGCGCACGAAGCATTCGAGCTGTTTCAGGTCCATTTGGAAACCCCGATTCATGTTTTTTAAGCATAACAGCTAGTCCCGATTTGCGTTTTCCAAACGCCAGTTACAGTCCACAATGCAAATTCGCCCGCTTGGCGCCCAGCGCGCCAAGCAGCATCAAAAGATGGGCCACCCCACACCAACGACTCGAGGAAGACAATGATCCGCACACTACTCGCCCGCTTGTGCCTCGGCGCTACCGCCACCTTGGTCGCCGCAGGCGCCTATGCCCAGGAATTTCCTTCCAAGCAACTGCGCCTGATCGTGCCCTTCGGGCCTGGCGGCGTGGCTGACGTCACGGCCCGCATCGTCGCCCAGGGCCTGTCGGACAAGTTCGGCAAACCGGTAGTCGTCGAAAACATGCCGAGCGCCGGCGGCATCACCGGCGCGACGACCGTCATCCGCGCCACCCCCGACGGCCACACGCTGTTCCTGGTCAGCAACCAGCAGGCGGTCAGCCCCTCCTTGTTCAAGTCGCTGCCTTACGACCCGGTCAAGCAGTTGGCGATGATTTCCATGGTCGGCTCGTTCGACATCGTCATGGCGGTGGACCAAAACAGCCCGCTGAAGACCGTCGGCGACGCCATTGAAGCCGCCAAGAAGAATCCCCAAGGCTTTAACCTCGGCACCATCGGCGTGGGTAGCACCCAGCACCTGTCGGCCGAGATGTTCCGGGCCATGGCCGGGTTGTCCGTGCCCACCATTCCGTTCAAGTCCAGCGGCGAAGTGATCTCTGCCGTCAAAGGCAACAACGTGCAGGTCTTGTTCGAAACCGTGCCGGCCGTGATCGGCAACATCAAGGGCGGCAGCCTGCGCGTGCTGGGCGTCGCGTCGGAGAAACGGAGCCAGGTGTTCCCCGACACGCCCACCATCGCCGAAACGGTACCGGGCTACGTCGCCGTTTCGTGGAACGGCCTTGCCGCCCCGGCCGACACCCCGCCCGCCATCATCGAAAAGCTCAGCGCCGCGGTGCGCGAAGTGGTCGCCGATCCGGCCATCAACAAGAAGCTGATCGACGTGGGCATGATCCCGCAAACCAATACGCCCAAGGAGTTCCAGAGCTTCCTGGCCGCCGAGATCCAGAAATGGAGCAAGGTGATTGAAATGGCCAAGATTGAAAAACAATAATCCGCTTGCCGACGGGCGCCAGCCGCCGGATCGCCCGGGGCATGCCGGCATGCCCCGGACAGGCGGCACAGCCGGCGCTGCCGTCCCGCTTCGGGCCCATCCATGTGCCGCAACCTGCCGGGGATGGGCCTGCTTATTGGAGAACCATGATGTTGGGTGTTGTCGTTAGGAAAAAGCCGTCGCTGCCCGAAGGCGCGGCGGAAAAGCTGGCTGCGCAGGGCGTGGCCACCGTGCATGAAGCGCAGGGCCGCAGCGTGGGGCTTATGAAGCCTTACATGCGTCCCATTTACCCCGGCGCGGCGATCGCCGGCCCGGCCGTGACCGTGCTCGCCCAGCCCGGCGACAACTGGATGCTGCACGTGGCCGTCGAACAATGCTCGCCGGGCGACATCCTGGTGGTTGGCTGCACGACCGAGAACGCCGACGGCATGTTCGGCGAGCTGCTCGCGACCTCGCTCAGGGCGCGCGGCGTGCGCGGCCTCATCATCGACGCCGGCGTGCGGGACGTGGCCGCGCTCACCGAGATGCGCTTCCCGGTTTGGTCCAAGGCCATCAACGCCCGCGGCACGGTCAAGGCAACCATCGGGTCGGTCAACGTCCCCATCGTCTGTGCCGGCGCGCTGGTTCATCCCGGAGATGCCATCGTCGCCGATGACGACGGCGTAGCCATCGTCCCCAATGCGCAGGTCAGCGCCGTCATCCAGAAGGCCGACAAACGCATCCAGGAAGAAGAAAGCAAGCGCGCCCGCCTGGCGGCCGGCGAACTAGGCCTGGACATCTACCAGATGCGCCCCAAGCTGGAGGCGGCGGGGCTGCGCTATGTCGACTCGCTGGACGAGCTGAAAGACTGACGCCGCGCCTCAGGCCGTCTACCTCGGGCCGGGCCCGGACCCGGCCTCCCCTCCACTCACGATTGCTGAATCATGAAAACTTGCGCTGCACCTGATCCGAATCCCATCAAACCGCGCGAACCCTTGCCTCCCGGTTCGTGCGATGCCCACTGCCACGTATTCGGTCCCGCCGACCGCTTCCCGTACCATCCAGACCGAAGCTACACGCCGCCCGACGCGCCGTTCGAACGCCTGCGGCAACTCCATGACTGGCTGGGCCTGGACCGCGCCGTCATCGTGCAGGCGAGCTGCCATGGCGACGACAACTCCGCCATGCTCGACGCCATCGCGCGCAGCGAAGGCCGCTATCTCGGCGTGGCCATCGTCAACGGCAACGAAACCGATGAACAGCTGGCCGACCTGCACGCCGGCGGCGTGCGCGGCGTGCGCTTCAACTTCGTCCAGCACCTGGGAGGTGCCCCCGACCTGGAGATTTTCGACAAGACCATCGGGCGGCTGAGCGAACTCGGCTGGCACGTGGTGCTGCACCTGGACGCGCAAGACATCGTCACCTACCGCGATCGCATCAACCGCATCAACGTGCCATTCGTGATCGATCACATGGGACGCGTCCAGGCGGCCCTGGGCATGGACCAGGAGCCCTTCCGCGCGCTACTCGAGTTGATGAAGAATCCCCTGGCCTGGGTGAAGGTGTGCGGAGGAGAGCGCGTGTCGGTCGGCAAGCGCCCCTTTGCCGATGCCGCCCCATTCGCGGCCAAGCTCATCGAAGCCGCGCCGGACCGCGTACTGTGGGGCACCGACTGGCCGCACCCCAATATCTCCAAAGACATGCCCAACGATGGCGAGCTGGTCAACCTGATGCTGGATTTCTGCCCGGATCCGGCGCTGCGCCATAAGCTGTTGGTCGAAAACCCGGAACGGCTGTACGGATTCAAGCCGCTGGCCTGACCCCTGGCGCCCGACTTACCCCTGGCCCCGGACGCGCGGATGCCTGCGCCCCGGGGCCGTTTCATTGGCAGCCCCCAAAAAGCGCGGCGCGCTGCGGCGCCGCCCGGGATGCCTGGTGCAGCCGGTCCCGGGCTACCGCTGCTGTGCTACCGGCTTGCGGCGAGTGGTGCGCCGGCTTGGAACCACCTGCCCAGCAGCGCCCGCTCTTCCTCCGTCATCGCCGTCGCGTTATTCAACGGCATGGTGCGCTGGACGACGGCCTGCTGATACACCACCTGCGCATGCGACTTGAGCTGCTCCGGCGTCTGCAGCTGAATGCCCTTGTTGGGAAGTTGTGCGTTGTGGCACACCACGCAGCGCTGGGCCACGACTTGCTGGACCTGCGTGATGTCCTGGGGCTCCAGGGGCTCGTGAAAGGCCGCCGCCCCAGTGCCCGCCCCGGATGGCGCAAGCGACCATGCCACGGCCGCCAGCAGCGCCACGCCGGCGGCGGGATACCAGAAGTTGTAGACCTGCTTGTGGCGCAGCACGAAAAACTGCCGGATCAGCGCCCCCGCCAGCATGATGGCGATCAACACCAGCCAGTTGTACTTGGCCGAATACACCATGCTGTAGTGGTTGGACAGCATGGCGAACAGGACCGGCAGCGTGAAATACGTATTGTGCACGCTGCGCTGCTTGCCCAGCTGGCCGTGGATGGGATCGACCGGCTCGCCGGCACGCATGGCGGCGACGACTTTCCGCTGCCCGGGGATGATGACCATCAGCACGTTGGCGCTCATGATGGTGGCAATCATGGCGCCCACGATCAGGAAAGCCGCGCGGCCCGCGAACAGGTGGCACGCGAGCCATGCCGCGGCGGCCACGAAAACCGCAACGGCAATGCCCACGGTGCGGTCGGCCCGCTCCCCCGTACCCGCGATGCGGCAGATGGCGTCATACACCAGCCACCCCACTACCAGGAAGCACAGCGCAGCGACCACGGCCGCAGCCGGGCCCCAATTGAAGACGTTCGGATCGATGAGGTAGGTGCGCGCGTTGAACAGGTACAGCACCACCAGCAGCGCGAAGCCGGACATCCAGGTGGAGTAGCTCTCCCAATAGAACCAGTGGAGATGCTCGGGCAGCTGCTTCGGCGCTACCAGATACTTCTGCGGGTTGTAGAAACCGCCCCCGTGCACCGCCCAGAGCTCACCCGACACGCCTTTCTCGAGGAGTTCCGGGTCCTGGGGTTTCAGAAGGCTGTTGTCGAGCCAGACGAAGTAGAACGAAGAGCCAATCCAGGCGATGGCGGTGATCACATGCAGCCAGCGCAGCAACAGATTGGCCCAATCAAGAATGTAGGCTTCCATGCCCTTCCTGCTAGAGACAATCGCTCACCACTGCGGGCGCTGTGAGCAAGAAGGTCGCGCCAATAAAGCACCGCGGCGACCGTAAGGCGGCGAGGACTACGCCTCGCTTGTTACAGGCTGCATCTTCTCGCGACGCGCCGCTGCTTGTCAACGGTCCGCGCCCACCCCCGGACCGGACGGGGCGCCTCAATGGGCCACGCTTCGATCCGCTAGAATGGATTGGTCGCTCCAGGTCGGAGCCCCCTGCAAAAAGACCTGAGATAAGCCATGAGCTGCGCAACCGCCCCATCTCGACTATCTGACCCCACTCTTTTCAAGACCCAGGCGTACATAAACGGTGCCTGGGTCGACGCCAGCGACGGCGCCAGCTTCGCGGTCGACAATCCTGCTGACGGCACCCTGGTCGCACGTGTCGCGGACGTCGAACCTGCGCAGGCGGAGGCTGCCATCGCGGCGGCACAGGCCGCCTTCGGCCCCTGGCGTGCGCGCACGGCCAAGGATCGCGCCGCGCTCCTGCGACGCTGGTTCGAGCTGATGCTCGCCCACGCCGATGACCTAGCGGCCCTCATGACCTTGGAGCAAGGCAAGCCCCTTGCCGAAGCCAAGGGCGAAGTGGCCTACGCCGCCTCGTTCATCGAATGGTTCGCGGAGCAAGGCAAGCGGGTCGCCGGCGACACCCTCTCGCCGGTGGCACCCAATACGCGCATGCTGGTGCTACGCGAACCGATAGGAGTATGCGCCGCCATCACGCCCTGGAACTTTCCGCTCGCCATGATTACCCGCAAGGCGGGTCCTGCCTTGGCCGCAGGCTGCACCATGGTCCTCAAGCCGGCAGAACAGACGCCGCTTTCCGCCCTGGCGCTCGCCGAGCTGGCGCACCGCGCCGGCCTGCCGCCCGGCGTGCTCAACATCGTCACCGCGGGCAGCGAGCGCTCCATCGCCCTCGGCAAGACCCTCTGCGCCAGCCCGGTCGTGCGCAAGCTCAGCTTCACGGGCTCTACGCCGGTGGGCCGCATCCTCATGCAGCAAAGTGCGCCCACCATCAAGAAGCTCTCACTGGAGTTGGGCGGGCTGGCGCCGTTCATCGTATTCGAGGATGCCGACCTCGACGCCGCGGTAGACGGGGCCGTCGCCTCGAAGTACCGCAATACCGGGCAAACCTGCGTCTGCACCAACCGCTTCTACGTGCATGACGACATTTACGATGCATTCGTGCAGAAGCTGGCCGAAAAATCCCGCTCGCTGAAGGTCGGCAACGGCTTCGACCCCGGCGTCGTGCAGGGGCCGCTGATCGACGAAGCGGCCGTCGCCAAGGTCGAAGAACACGTCAACGACGCGGTCGCCAAAGGGGCTGCCGTCCTGGCGGGCGGCAAGCGCCACGCGCTGGGGGGCCGCTTTTTCGAGCCGACGGTCCTGGCGGACGTCACGCGGGACATGCTGTGCATGCGCGAGGAAACCTTCGGTCCGGTGGCGCCCGTCATGCGGTTCCGGGATGAAGCCGAGGTCATCCGGCTCGCCAACGACACGCAGTTCGGCCTCGCCTCCTACTTCTACAGCCGCGACGTGGGGCGCATTTTCCGCGTGGCCGAGGCGCTGGAATACGGCATGGTGGGCGTCAATACCGGCTTGATCTCCAACGAAGTCGCGCCTTTCGGCGGCGTCAAGCAATCCGGTCTCGGCCGGGAAGGTTCGGTCTACGGCATGGACGATTACCTGGAACTGAAGTACGTGTGCCTGGGGGGCATATGAGCGAAGGATTCGCGCCCCACCCTGGCGAGGCCTCGATCCGGCCCGCACGGCCCGAGGACGTCGGTCCGGTTCTGTCCCTGATGCGTGGACTCGCGGAGTACGAGCACCTGACGCATTTATTCAAGGCGCGCGAGGAAGATCTTTTCGATGCGTTGTTCGGCGCCCGTCCCGCCGCTGAATGCCTGGTCGCCGAGGTCGACAGTGGCGTGGTGGGCTACGCACTGTTCTTTCATAACTACTCCACCTTCCTCGGGCGGCGCGGCTTGTACTTGGAAGATCTCTACGTACGCCCCGACCACCGCGGTCGCGGGCTCGGCAAGCGCATGCTCAAGACGCTCGCCGCCATCGCCGTCGAACGCGGGTGCGGCCGCTTCGAGTGGAGCGTTTTGGACTGGAACCAGCCTGCCATCGATTTTTATCGCGCAATGGGAGCCGACGTGCTGCCCGACTGGCGCATTGTGCGCGTGACGGGCGACGCGCTCGCGCGCCTGGGCTCAGCCGGCGATTGAACTGGCGCCGCCGCGCACACCATGCTGCGGCGGCGCAGCCTGGTCAGACTTTGAACCGGCCGACCATGGCGTCCAAACGCGCGGCCATGTCACGCATCTCCTGGGCCGACCGGGTCGTCTCCCGCATCGCGGCCGTGGTTTCTTCCACCATCTGAGCGATGCTTTCGACCTGCTGGGCGATGGACGTGCTGGCCGACGACTGCTCTCGGGTAGCATGGGCCACTTCGCGCACGCGCTCGAGCGAGGTGTCGGCACTGGAGCTGATCTCGCGCAAGGACATGGCGACTTGGTCGGCCAGGTCCGTGCCTTCGGCCACCATGGGCAGGATGTGCTCCATCGTGGCGGCGGATTCAGCGGTTTCCCGCTGGACGGCGCTCACCATTTCCTCGATCTCGACGGTCGCCGAGGACGTGCGCTCGGCCAGCTTGCGGACCTCGTCCGCCACGACGCTGAAACCTCGGCCCTGCTCCCCTGCCCGGGCAGCCTCGATGGCGGCGTTGAGCGCCAACAGGTTGGTTTGCCCCGCGATTTCCTTGATCGATGCGGCAATCGAGTTGATCTGCAAGGCGCGGGCCTCCAGGCCCCGGATTTTTTCGGACGCTTCCCCTACGGCGGCGGCGATGCGCTTCATGCTCTCGGCTGCACTCATGACGCCGGCTTCGCCGTTGCGGCAACGCTCGGCGACACCCTCCGAGTTCTGCTGCGTCTGCATGGCGGCATCGGAGATGTGCGCCACGGAAACGGTCAGCTCTTCGACAGCCGCGGCCATCGAAGAGGTGGCATCGCTCTGCTGCGCGGCGGCCGTCGTCACTTGGCTCACGGAATCAGCGATGCGCTGGGCGTCGCGCTTCATGGCGCCGGCCTCGTCCCGCACCGAGGCTATCAGTTCGCGCACGGAGTTCGACATGCTGGCGAACGCATCGAGCAGGCTGCCGGGTGGGGCGTTCGGCAGCCGCTGCCGGAAATCGCCGAGCGCGGCCCGGCGCATGATTTCGATCACCGCCAGCGGCTCGTCGCCTATCTGCCGGATGACTCCCCGTGCAATGAAGCCGCCGCCCAGCAGCAGTACCACTGCGAGGATCACGGTCGAGCCGGCGCCGAGCATGAGTTGCCGGAACAGTGCAGCATCGAGATCATCGATGTACACCCCGGTGCCCACGACCCAGTTCCACGGCTCGAAGCTCTTGAAGACGTTCAGCTTGGGGATGAGCTTGCTTTCGCCGGGACGCGCGAACATGACGGGCAGGAACGCATGCCCGCCGCCTTCGCGCATGGCGGCGAAACGCTCCTGCATCACCAGCGCCCGGTCGCGCTTGTCCCCGGTCAGGGCAACCGAATCCGCGCCCACGAGCGCAGGATTGCCGCCGTTCATCACCATGATGCCGTCGGCGTCGGTGATGAAGACATATTCCGCCTTGCCGTTGCCCCCGCCGTACCGGAACCCGAGTAGCGCCGTCTTGGCGGCCTCCTGCGCTTGCTCCCGGCTCATCACCCCCTTCCGCTGCAGCTCGTAGTAATGGTTGGCGACGCTCCAGGCACCTTGCGCCACGGCCAGGATTTCGGCCTTCTTGGAATCCAATAGCACTTGCCTGTCGTGGTAGAGCGCCCAGCCGCGGTCGACCAGGAGCAGGATGACCGCCAAGGCCACCAGCGCCCACAGCTTGCCCCGCAAGGACAGCCGGTTCACGATGGACGCCGAAACGTCGCCTCCCGCGCCGGCGGAATAGCGACTTGTATCATGCATTACCGCACTCATTGAGACCCCTTGCTCGCACAGGCCGGTGCAATGCGCGCCGGCCCGGAAACGAAAAACCATGCCTACCATTAACGGCATGCCGGGCGGGATCTGTATGGGCGAAACACGGTTCGCCTCAAAAGAGAAAGGGGGCTGCTCGCCCCCTTTTCTCCTCACGCTCCTGCGCGGGCTCAGGCCGCTTCGCGGCTTGCGCGCTTGCGCTCGTGCTCCTTCAGGTGCTTTTTCCTCAGGCGTATGCTCTTGGGCGTGATTTCGACCAGCTCGTCGTCCGCGATGAATTCCACCGCGTACTCCAGCGTAAGCTGGATAGGCGGAATCAGGCGCACGGCTTCATCGCTGCCCGACGCGCGAATGTTCGTGAGCTGCTTGCCCTTGATCGGATTGACGACCAAGTCGTTGTCGCGGCTATGGATGCCGATGATCATGCCTTCGTACAGTGCTTCGCCCGGCGAGACGAACATGCGGCCACGCTCCTGCAGCTTCCATAATGCATAGGCCACGGCGTCGCCGTCCTCCTGGCTGATGAGCACGCCGTTGCGGCGTTCGCCCAACGTGCCCTCGCGAACCGGCGCATATTCGTCGAACACGTGGCTCATCAGGCCCGTGCCCCGCGTCAGGGTAAGGAACTCACCCTGGAAGCCGATCAGGCCGCGCGCAGGAATGCGGTATTCCAGCCGGGTGCGGCCCTTGCCGTCCGAGGCCATGTCGAGCAGCTCGCCCTTGCGGCGGCCCAGCTCCTCCATCACGGCCCCCTGGTGGCCGTCTTCGACGTCCACCGTGAGGAGCTCGTAGGGCTCGCACTTGACGCCGTCGATTTCCTTGTACACCACGCGCGGGCGGGAGACGGCCAGCTCGTAACCCTCACGCCGCATATTCTCCAGCAGAATGGTCAGGTGCAGCTCGCCGCGGCCTGACACTTCGAACACCGTATCGTCTCCGGTGTCGCGCACGCGCAGCGCTACGTTGGACTTGAGCTCGCGCTCCAGGCGCTCGCGCAATTGCCGGCTGGTGACGAACTTGCCTTCCCGGCCCGCCAGCGGCGACGTGTTCACGCAGAAGTTCATGGTCAGGGTGGGTTCGTCCACCTTGATCATCGGCAGCGCCTCAGGCGCCTCGGGCGCGCAGACGGTGCAGCCTATTCCCAACTCGTCGATGCCGTTGATGAGCACGATGTCGCCGGCTTGCGCCTCGGGCACGATTTCGCGCTCGAGTCCGCGGAACTTGAGCACTTGGTTGACGCGTCCCTTGATGGGTTCGCCTTCCGGGCCGAACTTGACCACCACGTCCTGCAACGGGCGGACGCGACCGCGGTTGATGCGGCCGATGCCGATCTTGCCCACGTAGCTCGAGTAATCCAGCGAAACGATCTGCAATTGCAGGGGGCCGTCGGCATCGTCGGCGCGCACGGGCACCTTGTCCAGGATGACGTCGAACAAGGGCTTCATGTCGCCGTCGCGCACGTCGGCGCTCAGGCCGGCGTAGCCGTTCAGGCCGGAAGCATAGACGACCGGAAAGTCCAGCTGCTCTTCCGTTGCGCCCAGCTTGTCGAATAGATCGAAGGTCTGGTTGATGACCCAATCTGGACGGGCGCCGGGGCGGTCGATCTTATTGATGACCACGATGGGCTTGAGCCCCAGGGCCAGCGCCTTGCGCGTGACGAAGCGCGTTTGCGGCATGGGGCCTTCGACGGCATCGACCAACAGCAGCACGCCGTCGACCATGGAAAGCACGCGCTCCACTTCGCCACCGAAGTCCGCGTGCCCCGGGGTGTCGACGATGTTGATGTGCGTGCCTTGGTATTCGACCGCACAGTTCTTGGCCAAAATCGTGATGCCGCGCTCTTTTTCGATGTCATTGGAATCCATGACGCGTTCGGCGACCTGCTCGTTCTCACGGAACGTTCCCGCCTGCCGGAGCAGCTGGTCCACCAAAGTGGTCTTGCCATGGTCCACGTGCGCGATGATCGCCACGTTGCGCAATGCGCGTGTCATGTCGTTTCCTTGAATGAAATCAATCTATCTGGCTGCAGCCAGCCGTCCTCGCGACGGGCCGTTCCCAGAAACTTTCCTTGCGGGTCGTATACCCGAACCTTGTCGGTCGAGCCCGACGCACCGACCGCCGCCGCACTTTGCTTGCGCCCCTGCATGAAGCGGGATGCCGCGGCCGCGTCGAGCGTCACGGCGTCCAGGTCTTCCAGCATCTTGTCCGCCGCAAGCAGGGCCGACGCTGGATCGTCCAAGGACTCCAGGGCCTCCAACGTCCATGCCTGCTCCAAGCCAAAGCCGGCGGTACTCGTGCGCCGCAACGCCGTGAGATGGGCGCCGCAGCCCAGTGCCCGACCGATGTCTTGGGCAAGCGTGCGGATGTAAGTCCCCTTGCTGCAACGCACGTCTATCGTCGCGGCGCGACCCTGCATCGACACGAGTTCCAGTTCGTAGATATGGACCTCGCGCGGCTCGCGCTCGAGCGTGACGCCCTCGCGCGCGTACTCGTACAGCGGCTTGCCGTCGCGCTTGAGTGCCGAATACATGGGCGGAACCTGGGAGATCCTGCCGACGAATCGGCGCAGCACATCGCGCAGCTCAGCTTCGTCCACGACGCGACCGGGCTCTTGCCCCGGAAAAGCAACCGGCAGGCCGGTGCAATCGCCGCTATCCGTTTCCTCGCCCAGCGCGAGCGTGGCCGTATAACGCTTGTCGGCATGGAACATGGCGCCGGAGAACTTGGTCGCTTCGCCAAAGCAGAGCACCATGAGTCCCGTCGCGAACGGATCCAGCGTTCCCGTATGTCCGGCCTTGCGCGCATCCAGAATGCGGCGCGCCCGCTGCAGCGCATGGTTGCTGGACAAGCCCTCGGGTTTATCCAGCAACAACACACCGTCCAGCGCACGTCCGCGTCGGGAAGCCATCGCAATCGTCGAAATAAAAAGACGCAGCGCGGCTTACGCGCGATCGTCGTCAGGCGCGGACGGTTCGGCCGGCTCGATTTCCTCGCGGCCGTCCTCGGCCGAGCGGGAAGCCTCGATCGCGTCGGCCTTGACCCCCGGCGTGTTGGCCTGGGTAATGAGCTGGCTCATGGCGATGCCGCGCGACATCTGCCGGTCGTGCACGAAACGCAGCGTGGGCACTGTGTGGATGTGCAAGCGCTTGAAGAGCAGCGAATGCAGCCAGCCCGCCTTCTCGTTCAGGGCCGCTTCGGCATCGGCCGGCTCGGCCCCCATGACGGTGAAGTAAACCTTGGCATGGGCGTAGTCGGCGGACAGATCCACACCCGTGAGCGTGACCAAGCCCGCGCGGCTCACGTCGACCTCGCGCTGGATCATCTCGGCCAGATCCTTCTGGATCTGGTCGGCGAGCCGCTGGTTGCGGCCGCCCGGCACCTTTCTCTGTCTATGACGACTCATGTATCTACGACGCGCCCTTTACAGCGTGCGTGCCACTTCCTTCACCTCGAACACCTCGAGCTGGTCGCCGATCGCGATGTCGTTGTAGTTGCGCAGCGTAAGGCCGCAGTCGAAGCCAGCCTTGACTTCGCGCACGTCGTCCTTGAACCGGCGCAGCGAATCGACTTCGCCCGTCCACATGACCACGTTGTTGCGCAGCAGGCGGACCTGCGAGTTGCGGCGCACCACGCCGTCGAGCACCATGCAGCCGGCGATGTTGCCGATGCGCGAGACGTGGTAGACCTCGCGGATCTCGACCAGGCCTATGATCTCTTCGCGCTTTTCCGGAGCCAACATGCCCGACATGGCCGACTTCACGTCATCTACGGCGTCATAGATGATGTTGTAGTAGCGCACGTCGACACCGTTGTTTTCGGCCAGCTTCTTGGCGCTGGCATCGGCCCGCACGTTGAACGCGATGACCACGGCCTTGGAAGCGATGGCCAGGTTGATGTCGCTCTCGGAAACGCCCCCGACCGCGGCGTGCACGACCTGCACGCGCACCTCGTCGGTGGAGAGCTTCGTGAGCGCCTGCACCAACGCCTCCTGCGAGCCCTGCACGTCGGTCTTGACGATGAGCGGGAGCGTCTGCACGCCTTCGCCCATGTTCTCGAACAAGGACTCGAGCTTGGCCGCTTGCTGGCGGGCCAGCTTGACGTCGCGGAACTTGCCTTGGCGGAACAGCGCGATTTCGCGGGCCTTGCGCTCGTCGTTGAGCACGATGAGCTCGTCGCCGGCGGCTGGCACCTCGGTTAGGCCCTGGATCTCGACGGGAATCGACGGCCCCGCCTCGGTGATCGGCTTGCCAACCTCGTTGAGCATGGCGCGCACGCGGCCGAAGCTCGCGCCGGCCAACACGACGTCGCCGCGCTTGAGCGTCCCGCTCTGGACCAGGATGGTGGCGACCGGCCCGCGGCCCTTGTCGAGCTTGGCCTCGATCACCAGCCCCTTGGCCGGCGCATCCACGGGCGCCTTCAGCTCCAGGATTTCGGCCTGCAGCAACACTTGTTCGAGCAGCTCGTCGATGCCGGCACCGGTCTTGGCGGACACAGGCACGAACGGCGAATCGCCACCGTACTCTTCGGGCACGACCTCTTCGGCAACCAGCTCCTGCTTGACGCGCTCGGGGTTGGCCTCGGGCTTGTCGATCTTGTTGACCGCCACGACGATGGGCACGCCCGCTGCCTTGGCGTGATGGATCGCCTCCTTGGTCTGGGGCATCACGCCGTCATCGGCAGCGACCACCAGGATCACGATATCCGTGGCCTGGGCGCCACGCGCGCGCATCGCGGTGAACGCCTCGTGGCCCGGGGTGTCGAGGAAGGTGATCACGCCGCGTTCGGTTTCCACGTGATACGCGCCGATGTGCTGGGTAATGCCACCGGCCTCGCCCGAAGCGACCTTCGAACGGCGGATGTAGTCCAGCAGCGAGGTCTTGCCGTGGTCGACGTGGCCCATGACGGTGACGACCGGCGCGCGCGGCAGCTGGGCCGCGTCGGTGGCGGGCGCCTCGTCGAGGAATGCCTCCGGATCGTCCAGCTTCGCGGCGATCGCGGTATGCCCGAGCTCTTCGACCACGATCATCGCGGTTTCTTGGTCCAGCACCTGGTTGATGGTGACCATCTGGCCCATCTTCATGAGCACCTTGATCACCTCGGCAGCCTTGACCGCCATCTTGTGGGCAAGGTCGGCCACCGAGATCGTCTCGGGCACGTGCACTTCGCGCACGATGTTCTCGACGACCTGTTGGTGCTGCTTCTGTTCCTGCTGGCGGTGCTTTCCACCGCGGCCGCCGCCGCGCCATCCGTCACGGCTCGCGCCGGCCGAGGCGTCGCCGCGGGTCTTCAGGCCCTTCTTGCGATTGGCATCTTCCGACCACGTGGACGCGACCGCACCGGCCTTCAAAACCTTCTTGCCGGCCGCGGGCTTGTCGTCCTTCTTGGCCGGAGCGCTTTCCTTATTGGCATCCTGGGCCTGGGCGCCCGCCTTCGCGGCAGGCTTGTGCAGCGTGCCGGCGATGGGTGCCGCGGGTTGGGCTGGCGGCTGCGGCGCGTGCAGGACCTTGCGCGGACGGTTCAGCATCTCGCGCAGGGCCGCGGCTTCCGCCTCGGCGGCGCGACGCGCCCTCTCGCGCGCCTCTGCGGCCTTGGCATCGGCCTGACGCATTTCTTCGGCTTTCTTACGGGCCTCGTCGGCCTTGACGCGCGCCGCCTCGGCGCTCGACGCAGCCTGGCTTGCTACGACATCGCTCACTGCAGCCCCTCCCTCGGGCACGGCAGGGTGGGTGGATTGGGCAGCTGCCGCCTCGGCGGCAGCCTGTTTGGCTCGTTCGGCTTCCGCCGCTGCTCGCTCGGCTTCCTTGGCCGCTCGTTCGGCCTCCTGGCGGGCCTTTTCCTCCGCCTCGCGCAGGCGGACCTCGGCTTCGCGACGCTCGCGCTCCTCGGCCTCCGCGCGCGCACGGGCTTCTTCCTGCTCGCGCGCGATGCGCTCGGCCTCGCGCGCGGCCGCTTCGGCGTCGGCCGTAGCGCGCGTTTCCTCGTCAGCACGAACCGGCGTGCCCGACTCGGCTTCGGCGCCGTCGGCTATATCGCGCTTGATGAACACGCGCTTCTTGCGGACCTCGACCTGGATCGTGCGGGCCTTGCCGGTGGCGTCGGCCTGCTTGATCTCGGAAGTCTGCTTGCGGGTCACCGTGATTTTCTTGCGGTCTTCCGACGCACCGTGGGCGCGGCGCAACGATTCGAGCAGTTGTGCCTTGTCGCTTTCGGTGACGGTGTCGTCGACCGAATTGATGCTTACGCCCGCGGCGCGCAGCTGTTCCAGCAGTACATTGGCGGGCAATTTCAGCTCATTTGCGAACTGGGCGACAGTGTTACTCGACATTCGTTTCTCTTCCCCGGTGTGGCTGATCGACGGTATGGGTTGGCTCAAGCCTGCTCAAACCAGTGCGCACGGGCACGTACGATGAGCTGCTTGGCTGCCTCTGCGTCGATGCCTGTCAATTCGGTCAGCTCGTCGACGGACAGGTCCGCGAGGTCGTCGCGCGTGTACACCTGCCCTTCCGCCAGCTTGGCGGCCAGCTCCGGCGTCACGCCCTCCAGGCCCAGCAGGTCCTGCGCCGTCTCGACCCGCTCTTCCTGCGCGATCGCTTCGGTCAACAGTGCGTTGCGTGCGCGATTGCGCAGTTCATTGATCGTATCTTCGTCGAACGCTTCGATTTCCAGCAGTTCCTGGATCGGCACGTAGGCGATTTCCTCCAGGCCGGTGAAACCTTCCTCGATCAGGATGTCGGCCACTTCTTGGTCGACGTCCAGCTTGGTCATGAAGGTCTCGCGCAGGGCATTGTGCTCCTGCTCCTGCTTGGCCTGGCTTTCTTCCGGCGTCATGATGTTGATCTGCCAGCCGGTAAGCTCGGAAGCCAGGCGCACGTTTTGGCCGCTGCGGCCGATTGCAATCGCCAGGTTGTCCTCGTCGACCACGACGTCCATCGCGTGGCGATCCTCGTCGACCACGATGGATTGGACGTTGGCCGGAGCCAGCGCGCCGATCACGAACTGCGCCGGATCCTCGGACCATAGCACGATATCGACCTGTTCGCCTCCGAGCTCGTTGCGCACAGCCTGCACGCGCGAACCGCGCATGCCGACGCACGTGCCGATCGGGTCGATGCGGCGGTCGTGCGCCACGACGGCGATCTTGGCGCGCACGCCCGGATCGCGGGCCGCGCCCTTGAGCTCCAGCAGGCCCTGCTCGATCTCCGGCACTTCGTTTTCGAACAGCTTCGCAATGAACTGCGGCGCGGCGCGCGACAGGATGATCTGCTGCCCGCGTGCCTGGCGGTCGATGCCCTTCAGGTACGCACGCACGCGGTCGCCCACGCGCAGGTTTTCCTTCGGGATCATTTCCGAGCGCGGCAAGCGGGCTTCGATCTTGCCGATCTCGATGATGGCGTCGCCCTTGTCCATGCGCTTGATGGTGCCGGAGACGATGGACTCGCCGCGCTCCAGGAAATCGTTGAGCAGTTGCTCCCGCTCGGCATCGCGGATTTTCTGCAGGATGACCTGCTTGGCGGCCTGCGCGCCAATGCGCCCGAACTCGATGGGTTCGAGCGGCTCTTCAATGTATTGCCCCACTTCGATGTCGGGATCCACGTCGCGCGCGTCAGACAGCAGCGTCTGCTGGTCCGGCATCTGCAGACCAGCCTCGTCAGGCACGACGAGCCACCGGCGAAACGCCTCGTGAGAGCCCGTGTCGCGGTTGATCGCGACACGGATATCGACATCTTCTTTGTAGAGCTTCTTCATGGCGGAAGCCAGCGCGCTCTCGAGTGCGCCGAACACCACGTCGCGCGTGACATTCTTTTCGCGCGCCAGCGCATCCACCAACAATAGAATCTCGCGGCTCATCGCTTTTTGCCCCTGAAATTCAGAACCGGATCCAGCTTGGCGCGCTCGACCTCGTCGAGCGTAAACCGCAAAACCTGGATCTCCCCTTCCTTTGCTTCGAATTCGATACCGAACGTCGCCGGTTCGGATCCCGTACCTGCGTCGCCGTCCGGATCGGATTCCGGACCGACCAGCGTGCCAATGAAGACCTTGCGGCCCTCGAACGGCTGGCGCAGCTTGATTTGCGCACGCTCGCCGGCAAAACGCATGAAGTCCCTGGCGGTGCGCAACGGCCGGTCGATGCCGGGCGAGCCGACTTCCAGCCGCGCGTAATCAATGTTTTCGACCTCGTAGACGCGCGACAGTTGCCTAGACACCGCCTCGCAATCTTCTATGCGCACTCCGCCTTCCTTATCTATCGTGACACGCAGCAGCCCCTGCCCGGCGCGTTCCACGTCGACCAGTTCAATCCCCATCCCAGCCAGGGATTGTTCGGTAAGCTGAAAAAGATCTGCCATGCCTCGTTATGCGCCCTCGTTCGTAACCGGCACGCATCGCATGCCGCGTACCCGCCGCAGTCCATCGTCCGGCAGATGCCGACGGCCCGACGGACGCGAACCGGAAAACCAAAAAAAAATGGGCTGCACGGCCCAGCCCATTTTGCGACATCGCCCGGACCGAGCGCAGCTGCGCTGCAAAGTACCGAACGCTCGCCTGTTCTGTTGTCGGAGGACTCAACCGAAGACCAGCCTTGGGCACGGATGCCGAAAGCCGCCACAGCCGGAGAACCCTCCCGCCATACACACACTGGTGGCCCGTCGCCCAACAAACGCCAGGGCATTGCAGGCCGCCACCATCGCGCAAGGTGGAATCACTGAAACCGGCTTGGAAAGCGGCTATTCGTGCACTGGACCCTAAACGCGGTGTCTAGCCTGTAAATGTTAAGCTAAATTGGCCTTTTTTTCAAGCCAACACCGCCATTTCGCCAATAGATGCCGCTCAGCGTCCACGCCGGGCGCGCCCGGCAACGCCCCCTAGGAAGCCCAGGTGCGACTCGTGGGCCGACGGGCTGCGGGGTTGGCGCTCGTCCGCGCCGCGTGCCCCACCCTTGCCCGACTTGCCCCGGTTGCCGGACTTGCGGCCGCGCTGCGCTCGGCCGTTGGCGGAAACGTCGCCCTCCGGCTTGACGCCCGGCTGCCCCGGGCGGGCGGCCTTCTTGCCGCGCTTGCGGCCGGGCCCGCGCTCCGGCGCGACATAAGGATGCCCGTTGGGCAACCCGCCGGCGAAGCTCAAGCCCGTGCCGAAGGGGTCGGAAGGAAAGGTTTGGTTCAGGGCGACCACTCCGGCCTTGCCGCCCTGGAGCCGTCCTTTGCGCCCGATGCGCGCGCCATGCATGCCGTTCTGGGTGAGCGTGCCAAAGCCGGGCGGCAGCGCCGCTTCGTGGGAAACAGGCTGGGCGCCCCGGCGGCCGCGCCGACCGCCTTCGTCATCGGCCCGGATCAGCCCCAACTGCACCTGCAGGGCGGTGACCAGCGCCGGATCGAGCTCTTCCCATCGCCCCCGGCGCAGGCCGCGCGGAAGGGAAATGTCGCCGAAGCGGGTGCGCAGCAGGCGGCTCACGACCACGCCCTGCGATTCGAACATGCGCCGCACTTCGCGATTGCGCCCCTCCTGAAGCGTGACGCGGTACCAGCGGTTGGCGCCTTCGCCGCCCAGATACTCCATGGAGCCGAACGACGCCACGCCATCGTCGAGCTGCACGCCCTGCAAGAGGGCATTGCGCTGCTCCTCGGTCACCTCGCCCAGCACGCGGACCGCGTATTCGCGCTCCAATCCGTAGCGAGGATGCATCAGGCGGTTGGCGAGGTCGCCGGAGGTGGTGAAGATCAGCAAACCTTCCGTATTGAGGTCGAGGCGCCCCACGGAAATCCACTTGCCGTTCTTGATCTTGGGCAGGCGGGAGAACACCGTCGAGCGGCCTTCCGGGTCGTCCTGCGTGACGATTTCCCCGGCGGGCTTGTGATACAGCAGCACACGCGGAGGCCGCGAGGCATTGCGCCGCTGCACCAACTTGCCGTTGACGCGCACTTGGTCGTTCGGCCCGACGCGCTGACCGATATGCGCGGGCTCGCCGTTGACCGAGACGCGGCCGGCGATGATCAGCTCTTCCATTTCGCGCCGCGAGCCTATGCCTGCATCGGCCAGCACCTTGTGCAGCTTGGGCATGACCGCCTCGCTCGCGAGATACTTGCTCAGGCGGCGCTTCAGGTCCGGCGCCTTGTCTAGGTAGGACAACGCCTGCTCGGCTTCCTTTTCCGCTGCCTTCTGCTCTTCCGGACTCAGCTCGGGCAACGCCGGCTGCATCGCCTCGGCATCGCCCTGCGGGGGCAATTCACCGCGGTTCGACTTGGTTTTTTTCCCGTTGCGGGATTTGCGGCGGGGAGCCTTGGCTTCCCCGGCTGGCGAGGAGGGTAGATCGCCTTCGGCGGTGGGGGCCGCCTCCGTTGCGGGTTGCGCCTCTTCGGCGGGCCGGCGGCGGCGGAATGGCGTGCGCAAATTCCGCCGCCCCCGCGCCTTTTCCTGCGTGGGAGCGCCTGTCTCCAGCGGAACCACGGGCGCCTCCACGCTTTCGGCAGCGGGCATTTCGTGCGTTGTGTCGTTCATCTATAGTCTTCGTCGCTTGTCTTCGTATCGGAGGACGCACCGTCCTCGGCGCCGGACGCCGGCTCGGCGTCGGGCGACTGCATGTTCGTACTGTCAGGGCCGGCTTCCTCGACTGCAGCCCCCGGGTTCGCGCCCGGTGCATCCTCATGCGCAGGGGCTGCGGACATTTCTGCCTCGGGCCCGGGCAAACCGGAAGCCGCGGCCTGTTCCTCCCCGACTTCGTCCTGGGGCTGCGCCTCCGCGCTCGCGGCTGCCGCAGCGCCCGGATCCGCGCCCGGGTCGGCGGCGTCCACGGCCAGCGACAGATCGCCCGAGCCATCCAGGCCACTCAATGCCGCCACGGACTCGGCTGATTCGAGCGGAGGCAGCTCGTCCAAGGCCTTCAGCCCCAAATCGTCCAGGAACTGGCGCGTGGTGCCGAACAACGCCGGCCGGCCAGGCGCATCCCGATGCCCGATGACCTCGATCCAGCCGCGGTCTTCGAGGGTCTTGATGACTTGCGAAGATACCGTCACGCCACGGATCTCTTCGATGTCGCCCCGCGTCACGGGCTGCCTGTAAGCCACGATGGCCAACGTTTCCATGACCGCCCGGGAATACTTGGGCGGTTTCTCCGGATTCAGCCTTTCGAGATAAGGCCGCATCGACGGACGGCTCTGGAATCGCCAGCCGCCCGCCAGCGCAACCAGTTCTATGCCCCGATCGCTCCACGCCTCGCGAATATCCTGCAGGAGGCCACGGATCGTGTCGTTGCCGACTTCATCGGCAAACAGCTTGCGCAATTCCGACAACTGCAACGGTTCCTGCGCGCACAAGAGCGCAGTCTCCAGCACGAGTCTTGCCTCGCTGGTGTTCATGAGCGTGTGATCAAACGGGCGTAATCCGTATGATTCCCAATACGGGTTCTGATTCTTTAGAGCAATGCGGCCTGGACGGCCGGCTCGACCGACCTTCTGGGCGAGCGGGCTGAGTTCTACGTTATGCTGAACCGGCCTGTGATGATGCAAGAGCAATCTCGGCACCGGCTTGTGATGGCCGCCGGCATTGGCTACCCCGCTCGTTGGCGAGAGCAGCCGCTCTTGCAGCGGTTCTAGTGTAGCGCCTGGCCGCGGTTGTCACAAGCTTTCGAAAATCCCCAGGAGAGCCAAGGACTTTCCGGCCGCCGTGCGCCGGACAGCCGGCGGACCTCCTTCATTACCTGAATTCGCCCATGCTGTTGTCCCGACTCTGGAACTCTGCTTATTTTCTACTCACCGCCACGGCCCTGCTCTGGTCGGGAAACTTCATCGTCGGACGCGCGGTCGACGGCATCGTCCCGCCCATTGCTCTCGCGTTCTGGCGCTGGGCGGGTGGAACGGCGATCCTATTCGTGCTATTTCGCCACCACGTGCGGGCCGACTTGCCCGTCATCAAACGCCACCTCCCCCTGCTGCTATTACTCGCGCTGCTCGGCATCGCAGGATTCAACACGCTCGTCTATATCGGATTGCAGGACACCGCGGCCGTCAACGCCTTGCTGATGCAGTCAGCGGTGCCCATGGTTACGCTGTTGCTCTCCTTCCTGCTGCTGGGACAAAAAACCACCCTGTTGCAAATCGCGGGCGTGGTCGCCTCGCTCGCCGGCGTGGCCACCATCGCCACGCGCGGGCAGCCGCAGGACGTCATGGCGCTGGCGCTGAACCCGGGCGATGCATGGATCATCGCCGCCGTCATCGTCTGGGGCCTCTATACCACCCTGTTGACGCGGCGCCCGGCCATTCATCCGCTCAGCCTGCTGACCGTCACCTTCACCTTGGGTGCGCTGATGCTGCTGCCGCTCTACGTGCGCGAATACCTGCAGGGCGCGCGCATCGCCGCGGGGCTGCCCGGCATCCTGGCGATCGGCTACGTCATCGTATTTCCCGGCATCGTCGCCAACTTCTTCTTCAATCGCGGCGTGGAACTGGTGGGCCCCGGCACCGCCAGCTTGTTCACGCACCTGATGCCGCTTTTCGGCACGCTGCTCGCGGTGATCTTCCTCGGCGAGCGCGTCCATGCCTTCCATTTGGCTGGCGCACTGCTGATCGCGGTGGGCATAGGGCTGGCCACGGCCGCCAAGCGGCGCACCGCGGCCAAGGCCTCGTGAACGAAGCCGTCCACGGGAATCAGTTGCGGAAGTCGCCGGTTCCGAGCTGCACGATGCCGCTGGTCGGAAGGCGCGCCGTCTCGCTGGCTACCGACAGAATCTCCTGCCGCCCCCGGTGGAACGCCGCCAGCAACGCCTCCGGGGAAGAGTCGGCAGCGCCGAAGTGCTCCCGCAGCACGTCTGCGGAAATCTCGAACTCCTGGCATTTCCGGCCCTCGAGCCGGGCGGTGAAGCGAACAGCGCCGCCGAGTACGACCGGCCGGACCTCTTTTGCAAGCTCCGTCGTCATAGCCTTGTCTCCGGTAAGCGTGAGTCTGTCATTCGCACGTCGCGATCTTCGACTCTAGGCCGTTCAGCGCCGCCCGTCCACCCACCGGGGCGTAACGGGACGTATAACCGGAAACTTAGCGCAGGCACCGCCACTCGCAACGTTTCGTTGCATGTGCCGTGCGTACCCGGCACAATCGCGGCTTTTGCGGCAACGTCGCGTTGCAATCGTCCGGGGAAATTCGTCATGAGCGCGCTGGGGCTGAGGGGAAAGTCATTGCTGGCACTGCTTTTGGCCTGCGCCCTCGCATTGCTCCCCGCAGCACTGCTCGCCTGGCAGGGCATCAATACGGTCAGGGAACACTTCGGCCTCGCGTACGCCCGAAACCATACCCTGCTCAGCCTGCAGAGACTGCTCGCGCCGGTGATGCGCGAACTGGTCCTCGCCCAGCGCATGGCAGGCTCGACACTGACCCTCGAGTGGCTCCGGGATCCGGCCGATCCCGCCAAGCGCCACCGTTTTTTCCAAGAAGCGGAAGGCTACCTGCGCGACTTCGCCGACCATTCCTATTTCATCGTCGACGGCACCCCGGCGTATTACTACAACGCTGCAGGCCAGCCCACCCTCGAGACACCGCACTATAGGCTGCGGCGCGAAGAGGCCAAAGACGCCTGGTTTTTCTCGACGATGGAGGATCCCTCCCCTTACGACATCCAGGTGGATCTCAATTGGAAACTCGGCCTCACGAAGGTCTGGTTCAACGTCCAGGTGCGGGACGGCGACCGCAAACTGGGCATGGTCGGCACGGGCCTGGACCTCACGACCTTCCTGGACCGATTCCTCGAGGGGGACGGCCCAGGCGTGACGCCGGTGATATTCGACCGCGAGGGCAACATCGTTGCGCATCGGGATCGCGAGCGCATCGCCTTCAAGTCCATGTCGGCCGAAGAGGCCTCCCGCCGCTCCGTCCTGAGCCTGCTCGACCCTGGACCGGGGCGGGAGGCACTCCAAAAGGCCATCTCCGACGCCGCGACCGCACCAGGCGAGACGGTTACCCTCTTCGGCCGCCAGAACGGCGCCAAATCCGTCGTCGCCTTGACCTACCTGCCGGAGCTGCGTTGGTACGTGCTGACCGCCGTGGAGCTGAACGTCGCCAACCTGATCGGCTCCCAATGGCTGGTGCCGGCCGTCTCGTCCCTCGCGGCAGTCATCGCGCTGCTGGTCCTGGGCTTCGGCTATGCCGTCGACCGGCTGGTGCTGACGCCGCTGCGCCGGCTGCAGCAAACCGCCCAGGCCATGGCGGCAGGCCGCTATGACGTCAAGCTGCCGCAACAGGGAAGCGACGAGATCGGCGAGCTGAGCCGCGCCTTCGGCATCATGGCGGAAAAAGTCCGGTCGCACACGGCGGAGCTGGAAATGCGGGTGCAAGAACGCACGCAGGCCCTGGAAGAAGCCAACCGCCGCATCATCGCCACCCATAAGACCATCGATGACTCCATCGACTACGCGAGCCTGATCCAGCGCGCCATCCTGCCCGATCGCCAGCTGGTGCAATCGCTGGGATCACGCCACTTCGTCATTTGGAAACCGCGCGACATCGTCGGCGGCGATTTTTACGTGTTCCGCGCCGATGGGCAGAACTGCCTGCTGGGGGTCGTGGATTGCGCCGGCCACGGGGTTCCCGGTGCCCTCATGACCATGCTCGCGCGGGCCGCCATCGACCATGCCATCTCGGAGGCCGGCCCCCGTGACCCAGCCGAGATCCTGGCGCGCACGGACGCCACGATGCGGTCCATGCTCCAGAATGCCGAGCTGCCGCGCGCGCCGGCCACGAACATGGATGCGGGACTCGCCTATGTTGATCGCCAGGAGGGGGTGCTGTATTTCGCCGGCGCGCGCATGTCCCTGTATACGAGCCGCGGCGATGAAGTGGAGGAATACAAGGGCGGCCGCCGTTCCCTGGGCGAACGGCGCGTGGGCCAATACGCGAATACCACGGTGCCGCTGGCCGGACGCACCTTCTACTTCGTCACCGATGGACTCCTGGACCAATCGGGCGGGGAACATGGGTTCTCGTTCGGCAACCGTCGCCTGATGGATCTGCTCAGGAAAGTGGGCGGCCTGCCGCTCGACGCCCAATCCCGGGCCATCGGCCAAGCCTTGGTAGACTATCAGGGCAGCCAACCGCAGCGCGACGACATCACCATTTTGTCATTCAAGTTTGAGTAGCCACCTTTGCGCGGAGTCACGAATGGATTCGACCGATTTGTTCGCAATGCGCGAGGCGTTCAACCGCGACCGCATCATGCTTTGCTTCAACGGGCCGATCTCGCGCAGCCTGATCGAGGAGATCGGCAATGCCTTGCGCAATTACCTCGAGGCGGAACACGTCCAACCCTCCGCGGCCATGGACGTCTTCGGCGCCTATATCGAGATGACCCAGAACATCCGCCATTACGCGCTCTCGCATGGCTACGCCGAGCATGAAGCCACCGCCACGGTGGTGGTCGCCCACAAAGAAGACGGCCGCCACGTGGTTTCTGCCGGCAACGTGGTCGAACTGGCGGACGGGCGCGCCCTGGTCGAACGCATCAACGCACTGGCCAAGCTCGACAAAGCGCAGCTCAAGGCAACCTACAAGGAACAGCTGCGCAAGCCCCGCGACGCCAACGCCAGCACCGGCGCCGGGTTAGGGCTGATCGACATTGCCCGCAAGGCCAGCGAGCCGCTCGTCGCCTCGTTGCGCGAAACCAGTTCCGGACGGGGTTTTTTCAGCCTGCGGGCCGTCATTTGAGTAAAGAGCACGTGCATGAGTAATTTGACGATCCCCGGTAGCCAGTCCACTCCCGCCATCAATGGAGATTGGGAGACAGGCGTCCTGACCATGTCGGGAGACTCCTATCCGGAAAACTCGTTCGACCTGTTCAACCAGGTCATTGACTGGGTCGAGCGCTTTTTGGCGCAAACCCAGAAGCCGCTGACGCTCGAATTGCATTTGCTCTACTTGAATACGAGCAGCGTCCGGGCGGTCATGGACGTCTTTGACCTCCTGGAAGAAGCGCACCAGGCCGGACACGAAGTGGCCGTCAATTGGCACTACGACCGACGCAACGAGCGCGTCGCGGAATTGGCGGAAGAATTCCTGGAAGACTGCAGCTTCCCTTTTTCTATCATCCCCCACGATTGAACCGCCCGCCATCATGAAACGCGACGCCGACCTTTGCCAGCGCATCGAGCGTCTGCTCGCCATGCCGGAGTACCAGGGGCACCCGCTCCACGAGGCCCTGGGCCAACTCTGGCAGGCTTATGTCGACCAGTCTGCGCGGCTCGAACGAGTCACGCACATTTCCGACCGCTACCAAGCGCTGGCCAAGGAGCGGGAAAACGATCTCGACGAACGTTTTCGCAAACAGTTGCGCAAGCTGGAAAAACTGGCCCGCATCTCCGACCATTACCAACGGATGATGCAAGACCTGAACGCGGCGCTCAGCGATGCGTCCAAGCGCGACGTGCTGACCGGATTGCCCAACCGCCGGCACCTCTTGCAAAAGCTGAAAGAGGAAAGCGAACGCTCGGCACGTTCCGGCCGTCCTTTCTCGGTGGCGATGCTGGACATCGATCACTTCAAGCAAATCAACGATACCCTGGGGCACGCGGCCGGGGATCGCGTCCTGGCAGGCGTCAGCCGCATTCTCGAATCCTCGCTGCGGGAGAACGACTTGTGCGGCCGCTGGGGAGGCGAGGAATTCATGCTGGTGCTGCCCGATGCATCTCCGGACGCAGCCCAGGCCCTGGTCGATCGCGTTTGCCAACGGATACGCAGTCACGCATGGGCCCCCGATAACCCCAGGACCGTCAGCGCCAGCGTGGGGGTCAGCACCCACCGCCCAGGCGAGCACTATTCCGAGACCGTCGAACGCGCAGACGCGGCGCTGCTCGAGGCCAAGCGCCGCGGTCGGGATTGCGTGGTGATCTCCCCCGACTGACCGGATGCAGGCAAGCACCGCGCCTGCACGCCGTACCCTCTATAATCGTCACCATGACCTGCCTGACGGGTCTGCATAGCCGGGCGCCACGATCCGGCAGAGCTGGAGGAGGCTCAGTTTCGATGGGCCATCGATGCACCGCCAGCTTTTCCGCTTATTCCCTGCATTACGCTTTCCTTCGCCTCGCAGCTATGCGCTGCGCCTGGCGGTCGCCGTGCTGTCGGCAATGGCGCTCGCCCATGCAGCGCCTTATGCGAACCCTTGGTGGACCGCCATGGCAGTATGGATGCTCGGCCAGCCGACGCGCGGCCGGGCCATCGAACGTGCGGTCGCCCAATTGTTCGGCGTCGCGGCCGGCGGCCTCGCCGCCATAGCATTGACTGTAAGCACGCGAGAAGCACCCGCCCTGCTATTGCCCGCGCTTGCCGCATGGACCGCCGTGTGCTGCGGCACCAGTAGCCTACTGCGTGACCAACGCGCCCATGCCGCCGCATTGGGTGGCCTCATGGCGACGATGGCGGCTGTCCTGACGGATGGCACGCCGACCGCCGTCGCCCTTTTTGGGCTGGCGCGCATGCTGGACACGGGCATCGCCATCTCTGCTTCGCTGCTCCTGGTCACGGCGTGGAATCCTTCTTCCTGCGCCACCGCCGCGATCGAGAAAGCCGATGCGCTGGTGCGCGAAGCACTGCTTCGCACGGCCGCCACGATTGCGATGCCTGCGCAGCACGACACCCCGGCGCCGGACCGCGCTTTCGTCGCCTCCCTGGCCGAGCTCGAGGCTGCGGCAGAAGATGGCATGGCGGGATCGCTGTTTCTTCGACGTCGCCTCAAGCCTTTGCGCGAACTGCTCAGCGCGCTGCTGGACCTCATCGCTTTGGCGCCCGCCCTGCACCATCGAGCTGCGACGCTGCGCAACGAACGCAATGAAGATTTGCAGCAGCTGGAGGCCAGCCTGTACGACCTGGCGGAGACCCTCGAGGCAGGGCGCGGCATGCCCCTTGCCGTCGTGCGCACCGCAACGCGGCAACTGCGGGGAGCCGACCCGCTATGCGACGCCTGCCTGGAAGACCTGGAGCGCACGCTGGCAGCCATCGCGACGAGTCATCGCGCCATGACGGCCTCATTGCAAGACCCTCCGTCGGCCACGCCCCTCGCCCCGCCGCTGAGGCCGGCAAGCGTGAATGTGCGCCAGGCGGCTTTGCGCGCGATGGCGGTATGCGCCTTGGTTGCAGCCGGATGGATCGCCTGGGGGGAACACACTGCGCAACTCATCCTGCTGGGCGCCAGCCTCTTTGTCGCCGCGGCCGGAGCGTGCGACCGGCAAACATCACTTGCCCAGTGGCCACTCGCCGGCATCGCCGCGGCGTCCGCCCTGGGTTGGCTGATCGGCATCGCGCCCAAACTCCACGAAGCCTGGCAGCCGATCGCATGGCTCGTCCCGATCACCTTCGCCGCTGCAGCCATCCAGGCGGACCGGCGCACCGCGTGCGCCGGCCTCTCGTTCAACATGCTGTTCGCGGCACTGGTGCAATGCCCACGCATCCTGGCCGGCGGAGCGGGCACCGAGACATGGATACTGATGGGTTTTGCGGCGACGTATTGCGCCTACCTGTACTTGACTCCAATCACGAGAGGACATCGCCGCCTACTTCAACAGCGCGCGATGCGTGCCGAGATTGCCGCCATTGCACGCCACATCGATGCGCCACAACGGGCGGCCCGCCACCTCGCCCGGCTGCGCTTCTTGATCTTGGGCATGACGCGCGAGCGGGACGCGGCCGCCATCGATGGCGCCATCGCTTCATTGACGCTCGGCCAGGCAGTGATGCGCGCGGGCGCCCTGCTCCGCCGATCGCCCGGCGCTGCGGAAGCCACGTGCTTGCGCGATGCGCTGCATGTGATGGGCAAGCCGCAGGCCACTGCTTGCGAAATCATCGATACGCTGCAACGCTACGCTGGCGAATCGCGCACCCATGCCGCGCACGGCGCGTCCGCACCGGCGCGCCACTTCCAGGACACCGCTGCGCACCTGTCCTTCTACGCGGCGCGCTCGACGGCTGCGGTTTGCATTGCCCGGAAGACCGATATATAATTTCTTCATGCAGACGCGGGGTGGAGCAGTCTGGCAGCTCGTCGGGCTCATAACCCGAAGGTCACAGGTTCAAATCCTGTCCCCGCAACCAAATTCGAACGGCCTCGATTGCCCAAGCATCGAGGCCGTTTTCTTTTCCAAGCGCATCCATGCGCCTTGCCCGAGCCCCCTGGAAGAACGTCCATGGAACCGCTCGCCGCTGCCCTATGCACGCTCCTTGCCGCATGCACGTCGCCCGGCGAACGAGGACCGATCGGCATGGCCAATCCGGCGTCCGCTTACTGTCGCGACCAAGGCGGCGCGCTGCGCATCGTCGACACTCCAACCGGGCAGGCCGGCATGTGCTTATTCGCGGATGGGACGACGATCGAAGAGTGGGAACTGTATCGTCGCGATCATCGCTGATCACGACGGTTGAGCTGGTCAACGACTGGCTGGCGTGCGACTGTCCTGCGTGCCCGCGCCGCGTCGATTGTCGGGACGGGCTGGTTCATCGGGGCCAGTCGTGCTCGGTTTGTTCGCGGTCGGATCCTTACCGCCTTTTCCCGCTCCTTCAGGAATGCCGGTGCGCATGCCACCAGTCTGCGCCCCGGACGGAAGCTCTTGCGCGCCTTTTTGCTCCGCCCCTGTGTCATGCGTCTTGCCGCGGCCTTGCGTGGGCTTGGCGGCATCGAGTGCGTCACCGGAAGAGCGTTCGCCGGCCAGTGCCAGCGGCGGAGCCAGCACCAAGGCCGCACATAGGAAATAACGAGTTGCTCGCATCATGCCTCCTTTTGTTAGCAGTGGCGATTGCAGCAACGAACGTTCCCGATGGCTCATCCTGCCGCCGGCACCCACGCGCCCAGCAACTCCTATAATGCGCACGGTGCGCTGCGCGGGAACCTCGACGCAGGCCCACTCCCGGGCCCTGCGGGCATACCCCAGGTCTCGCATCGACGCCGAACAGGTTACGTATACTTGAGGTAGGAGATCTCACGATTTCCCGCAATTGCCGGAGCGCTGCGCCGCCTCGGCCCTCTGGACACGCCATGACCGCTTCTCCACGCGCCATTACCTACTTCCCGGCCCCGCGCTCTCAACGCTACTGTTCCCAGTGCGGCAACCTGCTGACGCGCCGCATTCCCGAGGACGACAACCGCGTACGAGACATTTGCGACCAGTGCGGAGCGATCCACTACCAGAATCCGCGCATGGTGCTCGGCACCATCCCCGTGTGGGAGAAACAGGTCCTGCTCTGCCGCCGCGCGATCGAACCCCGCCACGGCTATTGGACCCTCCCGGCCGGGTTCATGGAGCTCGGGGAAACCACGGCCCAGGGCGCCGCGCGCGAAACCCAGGAAGAAGCCGGCGCCCGCATCGAAATGGGGCCCCTGTTCGCCGTGCTGGACATCCCCCACGTCGACCAGGTCCACATTTTCTACCTGGCCCGGCTCACCGACCCCCAGTTCGAACCCGGGCCCGAAAGCCTGGAGGCTCGCCTCTTCAATGAAGAGGAGATCCCCTGGGACGAACTCGCGTTCCGATCGGTCTCCACCGCCCTGAAGCTGTTCTTCGCGGATCGCGCGCGCGGGGCGTTCCAGGTCCACAGCGATACGCTGCTGCGCGGTCCGGAACCCGTTTACGCGTCTTCTGCGCCCGCCCCTTGAGCCCGTCACCGTCTCGCTACCGCATGCCGGCCCTGCTGGGGCCCGATACGCCTTTTCCTCCGCTCGACCAGGCCCTGGAAGATCCTCCAGGACTGCTGGCGGTCGGGGCCGACCTGTCCGTCGAGCGACTCAGGGACGCCTACGCGCGCGGGATCTTCCCGTGGTACCTGCCGGGCGAACCCATCCTGTGGTGGAGCCCGGATCCGCGCATGGTGCTATTCACCGATCGCTTCGCGCCGTCCCACTCCCTGCGCAAGAAGCTCAGGCAGATCGAGCGCCGTGCGTCGGTCGAGGTCCGCGTGGACACCGCGTTCGACGAGGTGCTGCTGGCCTGCGCGGCGCCGCGCAGCGAAGAACGGCCGGCGACCTGGATCACTGCGCCCATGCAACGCGCCTATCGCGCCTGGCATGAACTGGGCGAGGTCCATTCGGTGGAAACCTGGGTGGACGGCAAACTCGCGGGGGGACTGTACGGCGTCTCGCTGGGCAGGATGTTCTACGGCGAATCGATGTTCGCCCGGGTTTCCGATGCCTCGAAAATCGCGCTCGCGTATCTGGTGCGGTTCTTGCGGCGCCACGGGGCCGACGTCATCGATTGCCAGCAGGATACGCGGCACCTCGCCTCGCTCGGGGGGACCGTCATTGCACGCGCAGAGTTCGAGCGGCTGATTGTAAAATCCGTCCGCCTGCCCCCTCTTCCGTGGCGACCCGGCAGGCTGCTTCCGAACGGCGAAATCGTCGACCTGGATACCCCTCCCGCCGCGGCCTCTCCGGCTGAACGCGCATGACGCACCTTCGAGAACTACCCTTCGCCGCGCTGCAGTTCTATGCGACAGCCCCCTACCCGTGCAGTTATCTGGGGGACCGCATGGCGAGGTCGCAAGTCGCCACCCCGAGCCACCTCATCAACGCGGACGTCTATTCCGAGCTGGTGCGCCTGGGATTCCGCCGCAGCGGCGTGTTTACCTACCGCCCGCACTGCGACAGCTGCCGCGCATGCATCCCCGTGCGCATACCAGTCACCCGCTTCCGGCCCAACCGCACCCAGGCCCGCACCTGGAAACGCCATTCAGATCTCCAGGTATTCATCGCCGAGCTCGCCTATTCCGCCGAGCACTATGCGCTCTACCAGCGCTATCAGTCGACTCGCCACCGCGGCGGCGGCATGGATCAGGACAGCCGTGAGCAATACGCCCAGTTCCTGCTGCAAAGCCGTGTCAACACGCGGTTGGTCGAATTCCGGGACCCGCAGGGAAGCCTGCGCATGGTCTCCATCATGGACATCCTGTCCGACGGACTGTCCTCGGTCTACACCTTCTTCGACCCGGACCTGAAAGGCAGCCTCGGCACCTGGAACATCCTTTGGCAGCTGGAGCAATGCCGGCTGCTGGAGCTCCCTTATCTCTACCTGGGTTACTGGATAGAACAAAGCCCGAAAATGGCCTACAAGGTCAATTTCCGCCCCATAGAAATGCTCGTCAACGGCGAATGGCGGGACTACGCAGGCCCACCGCCCGGCAAGGCTTCCGTCGCCGTCGTCGACACTTCCCGCCTAAAGACTCCCGACCGGGACGGCCATCTCAACGATGTGCCGTCTTCCCCCAACTGACTCGATTCCACCCATGTCCGCGTTTTTCCGTGCCTACCCGCTACTGCGGCCCGCCCTGTTCGCCCTTGAGCCCGAAACCGCCCATGCCCTGACGCTCACCGCGCTGCAACGGCTTCATGACCTGGGGCTGACCCGGCGCGCCCCTACCCCCGGCCGCCCGGTCGAGCTCATGGGATTGAAATTAGCCAATGGGGTAGGCCTGGCAGCCGGCCTGGACAAGAACGGAGCGCACATTGACGCGCTTGCTGGCCTGGGCTTCGGCTTCATGGAAATCGGCACCGTCACGCCCCGGCCGCAGGCCGGTAATCCGCTGCCGCGGCTATTCCGCCTGTCCCCGGCTGAAGCCCTGATCAACCGCATGGGCTTCAACAATGACGGACTGGACGCCTTCCTCGCGAACGTCCGCCGCAGCCGTTACCAGGCCCATGGCGGGATCCTCGGCCTGAACATTGGCAAGAATGCCGACACGCCCATGGAAAAGGCCGCGGATGACTACCTGGCCGGACTCTCGGCCGTATATCCGCACGCCGACTACGTCACCATCAACATCTCGTCGCCCAATACGAAAAATCTCCGCAGCCTCCAAGGGGCAGACGAACTGTCGCAATTGCTGTGCCGGCTCGGCGAAGCGCGCGACGAACTCGCCTCGCGGCATGGCCGGCGCGTGCCGCTTGCCGTCAAGATCGCGCCCGACCTGGACGAAAGCCAGATCGACGCCATTGCCGAACTGCTGCCGCGATACGGCATCGACGGGGTGATCGCCACCAACACCACCCTCTCGCGGGACGCCGTCCGGGGCTTGCGCAATGCCGACCAAGCGGGCGGCTTGTCGGGGCCGCCGGTGCGAGAGATGTCGCTGCGCGTGATCGAGAGGCTGCGGCGCAGCGCAGGCTCCTCCCTTGCCATCATCGGCGTAGGCGGCATCACGGAGGGTCGGCACGCCGCCGACAAAATCGCGGCCGGCGCCGATGCGGTCCAGCTCTACACCGGCCTCGTCTACCGCGGCCCCGCCCTAGTCAACGATTGCGTTGCCGCGCTGGCGCCTGGACGCTGAGCCGCGCAGCCGGCCAGCGCGCTCCGACGAATGGTGCGATGCAATAAACCTGACCGGGCGGCGGCATACTCCGGGAACAAAAAATTGCTCATGTCAAGCCCTGGCCCGGAATTTCCAGGGTTTGAAATCATAAGCAGGGCAATAGGTTAGCTCTGTTTTGGGCCACTTGAAGTGACTGCTGCGTCGTGGGCTAGGTGCCACATAAGAGCGTCGGGAGAGAAAGCCGGATCGCACTTGGTCGTGCTGGATTGCCGGGAGGCGGCGGGCTTGTCGCACCATGATAGCCCAAGTGGCTTCGCAGCATCCAGAACGAAGAACGCGCAGCCGAAGGCTGCGCGTTCGATGAATGCCGTTGGATGGCACGCGACGCCATCAGGCCGGTTTCGTTGGCGCGCTCCGTATCGCCGAGCCCTTCCTGAATCCCCTGTCCCCCGCCATGAAGGCTTCCAGCATGTACGGAATCAGCGTCATGGCATCGACCACCTCGCCATACGCTTGAGCGTGCAGCGCGGCGTAGCAGTCGAGGTCGGCCTTGAGGCTGGCCGGGCACGAGAACGTGAGCTTCGTGCTCTCAGTCTTGGGAAGCGGCCCGAGCCGCAGCTTCTTGGTGGTGTTCATCGCATTGCTCCCCGGTTGAAGAACATTGGCTGGTACGGTCGCAGCACCAGATCGCGGTTGACGATGATCCGCACCGGCAGGCCCGGCCGCTCCGTCAAAGTCGGCTGGATGTTCATGTTGCGCCTGGTCATCTCCTGGCCCACCTGGTTGATGCTGTCTTGTGCGCTGTCGCGCCCAGCGATCACGATGCGGTTGCCGTTCTGCCGGTTCTCCGGCGCGGCCAGCTCGGCACCCACGCCCAGCAATGTGGTCAGCGCCGCACCGGCAAAGACGCGATCCCAGTGCCAATCGACACCATCCTCCAGGCCGGCATAGCCGGCCGGATCGGTGCCCGCGAGGTTGTCGAGCTTCAGCGAAGACGTGTCCGGCAGGATGATTCGGTTCCACACCACCTGCACGCGGCTTTGCCCGTAGCTCACCTGGCTGTTGTACTTGCCCAGGATGCGCGATCCCTGCGGGATCAGCAGGAACTTGCCCGTCGCCGTGTCGTAGACCGGCTCCGTCACCGTGGCGATCACGTCGCCCGGCAAATCAGACTTGATGCCCGTCACCAGCGCACCGGCGATCACCGTTCCCGCCATGACCTGATACGGCGAGGACGGCATTTGCAGACTGGTGGAATTACGGGTTTCCGTAGAGGCGCCTTTCAGGAAAGCCTCTTTCTGGTTTTGCCGGTTCTGCACGGCGGTTGGGTCGGCAGGCTGGGCCGCCGTCGAGGCCGGGCCAGCGGCCAGCGGGTCGAAGCCCGCCAAGGCCGATGCCGGGCCAGCTGCTTGCGCGGTCGCTGGCGCTGCGGTCTTGCCGGGAGTGCCTGAGCGGAAAAACACCGACGAGGCTGCGGCTGCTTCGGCCTCCTTGCGCCGCGCATCCTCCGGGTCATGACCCGGTGGCGCATAGGTCGGCGTCACCGGCTGCTGCGACTTCACGATGGCCGGGCCAAGGTCGCCGGGCAGCGGCGGCCCCAGCTCCGGCACCTTCGGCAGCTTGGAGTAGTCGGAGGGCAAGCCATCCAGCCCTTCAGACTTCGACACGCGATCGACGTTGTACAGCTCGGTCCGCTCGCCTGCGCCGCGCCGATGTGACTGCAATGACCAGATCGTGGCTCCCAGCACGGCGACCGACAGGCCGCCGGTGAGCATGGCCAAGGTGCGCCGGTTCAGGCGCGTTACCGGGCGCGGCTGGGCGCGCAGCGCCACCGCCTCGGGCGCGACCTTGCCCGCCTGCGCCGCAAGATCAGGGGAGTCGTCCTGGCTCATGGTCAGTTCCTCCGCGTTCCGTCCGTGCGCTCGATCCGAACCACATCGCCCTTGTCACCGCCCAGGCGCAACTCGGCCGCGCCGAACAGGCGATCCACGATGTAGTACGGCGAGCGGAAGCGGTAATTCACCAGTTGCCCATCGCCCTGCGCGCCGATGACGAACAGCGGCGGCAACTCGCCTTGCGCGATGCCAGCGGGGAACTGGATGTAGACCTTCTCGCCATCGTCGAAGGCGCGCAGCGGCTTCCACGGCGGGTTGCTGCCGCTGACCGCGTAGCGGAAACGGATCTTCTCCAGCGACAGGCCAGCATCGACCGGCGCGGCGGCGCAGGCCGCCTGCGCCTGGCGCTGCAAGGCCAGCATCTTGTCCTTGGGGTACTCCCAGGACACCGACGCCATCCACGTCTTCTCGGTCGAGGTCAGCTCCAGCAGGTACGTCCTGCGGCTGGTCGTGATGACCAGATTCGTCTTCAACCCCGAGCGGATCGGCTTGACCATCACGTTGACGCGCAACGCATCGCCGCTGCCGCTCGATGTATCCCCGACGATCCAGCGCACGGTATCGCCGGCGGCCACCGTCACCAGATCTTCACCGGGCTGGAGCGCGATCACCGTCACGCGGCCCACTGCCGCATAGACCTGGTACAGCGCCCCATCCGTGAAAGGCCACACCTGAATTGCGTTGACGTACCCCTCGCGCGTGGGTGCAATGCGCGCCTCGGCGTTGGCGCGGGACACGCGCACGGTTTCATCGGCGGGTTCTGGGGCGGGCTTGGTATCCGGCACAGGTTTCATTTGCGCCGGCATCGGCAGCACCTGTGGCACGGCCACCACCTCCACCGGCGCAGGCGGCTCCGGCAGCGGCTGGGCCTGCACCGGCTCATCGAGCGAAATGGACGGCGGCGGCTT
>Ga0180222_1000559_pt1 | contig 52046 bp, 52 predicted proteins | sample eDN5th37CKraftOP_FD_151336 | JGI IMG/M metagenome (GOLD analysis project Ga0180222, IMG submission 151336) | Enriched Organic Plus compost microbial communities from Emeryville, California, USA - eDNA 5th pass 37_C Kraft OP (version 2) (version 2) ...
CATGCGCAGGCAGGTCGTCTTGCCGCAGCCCGACGGACCGACGATGGCGACGAACTCGCGCTCGCCCACGGTAAGATTGATGTCCGACAACGTGGCGAAGTCCTGCCCGTCGCGGCGGAAATGCTTGCTGACGTTCTTGAATTCGATCAGGTCCATACGGATATCCTCAGGAAAGCCCGCGCCGCACCTTGACCGCATGCTCGGCCTGCCGCAGCGCCATGTCGATGGCTACGCCCACCACGCCGATGGCGATCATGCCGCTCATGACGGTGGCGGTGCTGATCTGGGCCTGGCCCTGCACCATCAGGTAGCCGATGCCGCTGGAGACGATGATGAGCTCCGCGCCGATAAGGGATTGCCAGGCCGTCCCCGCCGCCACGCGCAGCCCCGCGACCAGCGAGGGAATCGCGGCCGGGAACAGCACTTCGGTCATGGTCCGCAGCACCGGCGTGCCCAGCATGCGAGCGGCCTCCAGCAATTGCGGGTCCACCAGCCGCGCCCCGCGGTAGGCGCTGAGCAGGCAGGGCGGAAAGGCACCTGCGAAGATCACCAGCACCGGACCACCCACGCCGGTGCCGAACCACAGCGCGGCGAACGGCACCCAGGCGATGGGCGCGATGAAGCGCAGCGCCTCGAACAGCGGCGCCACGACAGCCTCGATGGGGCGGAAGCGTCCCATGGCCAGGCCCAGCGGGACGCCGACCACGACCGCCAGCCCGTAGGCCATGGCGAAACGCGACAAACTGCCCGCCAGGTGGCCCGGCAGCGTATCCCCCGCGAAGGGCTGGCCGAGCAATGCCGCCGCCCGCTGCAGGACCTCCCACGGCCCCGGCAGCAGGCGCGGCAAGCCGGTCGTCGCCATCGACGCCAGGGTCCAGACACCGAAAAAACCCAGCAGGCCGATGCCGCCCAGCACTGCGGCCCGCCCCGGTCCCATGGGGGGATGTCCCGTATAGCGTATGCCCATCGTGTTCTCCCTGCGCCCGGGCTAGGACGCGCTGCGCGCCGAGGCATGCCAGGGCATCGCCTTGCGTTCGGCCCATTCCAGCAGCCGGCCGGTCAGCCAGCCGCATGCCGCCACCGTCGCCATGCCCACCAGGATCATGGCGGGATAGATGTCCTGCTGGGCCACGTTGAGGACCCGCCCCAGGCCCAGGAAGGCGCCCACCAGCTCGGCGGCGACCAGCGCGGCCCAGGCCGTCTGCAGCGACAGGCGCAACCCCGTGAAGATCATCGGCGCGGCCGCCGGCACGATGACCTCGGCCAGGCCGCGCCAGGCCGGGGTACCGAGCATCTCGGCGGCCTCCAGGACGGAGCGGTCGATGCCGCGCACGCCGGCGTAGGCGTTGACGACATTGGGCACGAAGGCCGCCACGCAGATCACCATGATCTTGGCACCGTCTCCCAGGCCCAGCCAGAGGATGGCCAGCGGGATCCAGGCCAGCGGCGGGATCGGCCGCAGCAGCGAGAACACCGGCCCCGCCACGGCGTCCACGATGCGGCTCCAGCCCATGGCCAGCCCCAGCGGCAGGCCCACGGCCACGGCCGCGAGGAACCCCAGCCCGATCAGCTTCAGGCTGTGCCCGATATGCTGCGCCAGCGTGCCGTCGGCATAGCCGGCCACGGCGATCTGCCGCAAGGCGTCCAGGAACTCCGGCACCGAGGGGAACCGCCCCGGCGCGATCCATCCGGCCGAGGTCGCCAGCAGCCAGGCCAGGCACGCGGCCGGCAGCACGGCCGCGCGGGCCCAGCGCAGGTCCGCGCCGCTGCGCGCCGGCTTCGGCGGGGCGGCGCGGCGGTCGGTTTCCTTGGACACGGCGGCGGTCGTCACGCCGGAGGCCATCAGTCGCCCCGCGCGGCGAATCCGGCCAGCGCGGTGTCGTCCTTGGCCTGCTTCAGGTATTCGTCGGTGACCCAGCCGGCGGGCTCGGGCACCTTCGGAATCGAGCCGTTGGCCTGCATAAAGCCGGCGACGTCGCGTATCCATTGGTCGGCGTCCGAGGCACCGGCCTGGCCGCGGCCCATGAGCCGCAGTTCGTCGTCCAGGTCGTAGTGCGTGCGCTCGGCGACTTCGCGGCGCAGGCTGTCTTCGTCGAAATACACGCCGTTGGCCTGGAAGAAGCCGCGCAACATCTCGCGCGCCTCGTCGGGGTGCGCCTTGGCCCAGCTCCAGCCCCTCAGGTAGACGGCCAGCACCTTGGCCACCGTCTCGGGGTGCTCCCTGGCATAGTCGCTGCGGGCGACCAGCACATTGGGCACGAAGACGCCAGCGTCACGCCCGCTGCACAGCGGCACCCCGCCGATCTGCTTCTCGATGGCGTAGATGTGCGGCGCCCAGGTGATCCCCAGATTGGCCTGGCCGCCCGCGAGCGTCGTGACGATCTGGGCCGGTGCCATGTTGACGAGCTGAACGTCCTTCTTGTCCAGCCCCGCCTTCTTGAGGCACGACTGTACGATGTAGTCCCCGTTCGAATTGGTGGTGACGAGGATCTTCTCGCCCCTCCAGTTCGCCGGCGTCTTCATCTTCTGTGCCGAGGCGCCGGTGGCGTAGAGTGTATTGACGCCACCTTCCTCGGTGGCCAGGCCCACCATCTTCAGGTCGAAACGCACGTTGCCCAGGATGGCCGGCACGATGCCCATGCCGCCGATATCCCAGCTCTTGGCCCCGACGGCGGCGATCTGGGCGGCCCCGGCGGCGAACATCACCGGCTTGGCGTCCAGCCCGACCTCCTTCCACCAGCCCTTCTCGCCGGCGATATGCAGCGGCAGGGCCCAGTAGCCCGGCTGGTAGCTGATGTTGACCTTCTCCAGCGTCTGGGCGGACGCGCCCGACGCGCACAGCAGCGCGAGCGCCGCGAAAAGTGACCTGACGTGCATGCTGTCGTCTCCTGTCTAGAATGCCAGCCTGTGTGCGGCCGGTCGATTGGGGCGAGGCCCCGGGTTTATACCGGTGCGGCCGCGGACTGTGCCGATGCCGTGTCGTGTTCTCCGCACAAGTCCTGCATCAGCAGCAGCATGGCCGTGCAGTCCTGGTCCTGCCTGCCCCACGAGCTGGCCAAGGCAAAAGCCTGGCGCGCGGCGGCGCCGAGATAGAGCGGTGCGCCGACCTGGTCGCCCAGCCTCAGGGCGAGGTTGATGTCCTTGAGCCCCATGCGCAGCGGGAAGTCCGGGGCGATGTCGCCGCGCAGCACCTTGCGGGGATAGTTGGTGTTGAGCTGCCCCTTGCCGGCCGGCGTGGACTGCAGCACCCGCAGCGCCACGTCCCGCTCGATACCGGCCCGCCGCGCGAAGGTCAGGCCTTCGGCGGCAACCACCATGTTGACCATGGACAGGTAGTTGTTGATGAGCTTGAGCCGGATGGCCGATCCCAGCGGCCCGACATGGTGGATGGCCTCGGGGTCGCCCAACACCTCGAGCACCGGCAGGGCCGCCTCGAAATCGGCGGCGTCGCCCCCGGCCATCACAAGCAGCTGGCCGGTGCGCGCCTCGCGCACCGAGCGGGCCACCGGCACGTCCATGGTGCGCACCCCGCGCACCGCCAGCCGGGCCGCGCAGCGATGCACATGGGCGGCATCGCCCGTACTCATGTCCAGGACCAGGGCGCCCGGCGGCAGCGCCGCCACGGCGCCGCGGTCGCCGAACAACGCGGACTCGACCGCATCGCTGTCGGGCAGAATGGCGATCAGGATCTCGGCCCGCTCCGCAGCCTGCGCGGCGCTGCCGGCGACGGTGCAGCCCAGGCCCTCGAAGCGGCCGCGGGCGGCGGCGGACACGTCGAAAACGCTCAGCGCGTGCCCCGCGTCGATCAGGCGGCGCGCCATCGGCTCGCCCATGGTCCCCAGTCCGAGAAACGCGATACGCATCATGCCGCTCCGCGGCCGGCCGCCAGGCCGTCCCGCACGGCCGCGGCGATGGCCTCGGCGTCCAGGCCATACTTTTTCATGAGGTACGGTGTCGAGCCGCCTTCGGCAAACACGTCCCGCACGCCGACCCGGCGCAAGGGCGCGGCCCCGCCCTCCTCGGCCAAGCACTCGGCCACCGCGCTGCCCAGCCCGCCCACGATGGAATGGTTCTCCGCCGTGACCACGACGCGGCAGCGCGCGGCCATGGCGCGCACCAGTTCCGTGTCGAGCGGCTTGATCGAGGCCAGGTCCACCACCGCCACGTCCACCCCTTGCGCGGCCAGCGCGTCGGCGGCGTCCAGGGCGGACGCCACCATCAGGCCGCAGGCGAAAATCACCGCGTCGCGGCCTTCGCGCAGCACCCTTCCCTTGCCAAAGGCGAATTCTGCGCGCGCCAGTTCGGGCCGGTGCGCGCGCGCAGCACGCCGCATGCGCAGGTAGACCGGTCCGTCGCGCAGGCAGGCTGCCTCGACAATGGCCGGGATCTGTTCCGCCGTGGCGGGCTCGACGATCGCCATGTTGGGCAGCGCCCGCATCAGGGCCACGTCGTCGATGGCCTGGTGCGACACGCCCAGCAGCGTGGTCAACCCGGGCAGGAAGCCGGCGATCTTCACCGCCGTGCGCGGGTAGGCTACCTGCATGGCCACCTGGTCGTAGGCCCGGCGGGTAGCGAAGACGCTGAAGGTATGCGCGAAGGCGATATGCCCGCTGCGCGCCATGCCCGCCGCCATGCCCATCATGTTGGCCTCGGCGATGCCGGCGTGGAAGAAGCGTTCCGGATACCGCTCCTGGAACAGGTCGGTCTCGGTGGACAAGGTCAGGTCGGCGCACAGGCACACCAGTTCCGGATGGCGCCCGGCGGCCGCCAGCAAGGCTTCTCCGTAGGCGCGCGGCAGCGCCTCGGCGGCGCCGCGGGCGATGAAATCGCCGACCTTAAGATCGTCGGCGGCAATGCGTTCCTGCACGGTCATGGCGCGACTCCTTCTGCGGCAGGCGCGGGCGCGCCGAGCTCTTCCAACGCCCGGCGGGCCATTTCGGCGGGCAGCTTCATGTTGTGGCCGAATATGCCTTCCAGGCTCGGCGCCCCCTTGCCGACCAGCGTGCGCGCCAGGATCAAGCTGGGCTTTCCTTGCGTGGCACGGGCCCATGCCAGGGCCTGCAGAATGGCATCCATGTCGTGGCCGTCGATTTCCCGGACCGCCCAGTTGAAGGCTCGGAACTTGTCGGGAATGGGATCCATGCGCATGACCTCGTCGACATGGCCCTGGACCTGCATCCGGTTCCAGTCCACGATCATGCACAGGTTGTCCAGGGCGTAATGACCGGCCGCCATGGCCGCTTCCCAGACCTGTCCTTCCTGCAGCTCGCCATCGCCCAGCATCACGTAGCAGCGCGGCGTGCGGCCCTGCCGCATCCGCGCGGCCAGCGCCGCGCCGACCGCCACCGACAGGCCCTGGCCCAGCGAGCCGCAGGTCGCCTCGACCACGCTGCCCAGGCGCTCGGACATATTGATTTCGTAGGTCGAGCCGTCCTGGCAATAGGACAGCATGAGCTCCCGCGCCATCAGGCCGTTCTGGGCCAGCGCGGCCCCGAAGACCGCGGAGTTGTGCGCAGTGGAAAGAAAAAATCGGTCGCGCTCCGGCCAGGCGGGTTCCTGCGGGCGGTAGCGCAGCTCGGCGCCGTATAGCGCGGCAAAGAGGTCGGCGGCACCCAGCCCCTGCTGGACATAGCCCTGACCGGTGGCGGCCACCAGCCGCACGACGTCGCACCGCAGCTCGCGGGCGCGCTGCCCCAGGCGTTCGGTCAGGTCCGGAGAATACGGTAAAGGATGTGCCTCCATGGTCGTCCCGTTCATAGGTTGGGGGAAACGGACGCGGGCGCGGGGCCCGTCGTGCCGCGCAGGATCAGTTCGAGTTCGTAGTTGACGCTGGGGCCCATGGGCTGCCCTGCCCCGGCCGCCAGCAGCATCTCGGCCGCCCGGATGCCCATTTCCCGTGCCGGCGAACGCAGGGTGGTCAGGGGCGGAAAGAAGTGCGAGGCCATTTCCAGGTCGTCGAAGCCCGTGATGGAGATGTCCTGCGGAATGCGCAGGCCCTGCCAGAGGCATTCGAGCACCGCGCCGAAGGCCAGTACGTCGTTGCCACACAGCACTGCGGTCGGGCGCGGGTCGAGCGCCAGCAGTCGGCGCATGCCCTCGCGCCCGGCGGGGATGCTGTAGAGGCATTCCAGCGTGGCGCGCGGGTCCGGAGTCACGCCGCGCTCCTGCATGGCGCCGTGAAAGCCCTCAATGCGGCCCGCGGCGCGGTCGTTGTCGCGGGCGATGCCACCCAGGATCCCGATCCGCCTGTGGCCCAGATCCATGACCAGGTCTGCCAGCCGCGCACCCTGGCGCCGATTGTCCCAACCGATGCTGGGAACGTTTTCATCGTAAACCGAAGTCAGGATGTAAGGAATGCGATGCCCATCCAGGAAGGCGTAGGTCTCGGCCGAACGAGCGCCGCCCACCAGCACCAGGCCCGCGATGTTGCGCTGGGCGAGCGCGCGGATCTGCTCGGCCTCCTGGGCCGCGCTGTAGCCGTTGGCGGCCACCAGCAACTGGAACCCCTTGGCGGACAGCACTTCCTGGAAACCGTCGAGAAGCCTGGAAAATATGGCGTTGTCGAGAGTCGGCACCACTGCACCCAAAGTGAACGACCGCTGCAGAACCATGGAACGCGCGTTGCCGTCCGGCAGATAGTTCAGGCGACGAATGGCCTCCTGGACGATCTCGCGTGTCTCGGTCGCCACCTGGCCGGGTGCATTCAGCACCCGCGACACAGTCGATTTCGACAGGCCGGTTTCCCGGGCGATGTCCTTGATGGTGATCTTCTGTGAAGGAGGCTTCATGTGGAAACTTTGGGAACGTTCCCAAAGTTTCCCGTAAGTGCCTGTAGGCTGTCAATGCATTGGATATCGGGGAATACCCCTAGGACGGGTCCAGCCTGCCCCCTCACCGTCCACAGGTCCGGTAGGAAGTCTGTGGAAATTCCCTGCTGCCCGCAAACCGCTGCAACCGCGGCCCTCGGCTCGCTTATTGAGCAGGATCGGCGCCGGCATCCCGGCGGGAACGGCACCAAACCGTTCCCGCCCACGCGGTCAGTGCCGCGGCTGTCCGCCCTGCTGCGGCGCTCCCTTGCCGGAATGCTGGCCCTGCTGGGCCGCCTGGTCGTGCTGCTGGCTTTGCTGCGAATGCGAAGGCTGCTGCCCGCCCTGCTGCGTGCGCGAACCGTGTTGCGGGTTCTCTTGGTTCTGCTGGCCTTGCCGATTCTGCTGTTGGTTCGGCTGCTGGTTCTGTTGATTCTGTTGATTCTGCTGGTTCTGCTGCTTGCCGGAAGCCTGCGGGGTTTGCTGGTTGCTCATGTCGGTCTCCAATACCTGGGTTGCACGGACGCCTGGCGCCCGTGCGCTGGCTCAGCAAGCACCGTGCCACACTGGCGGCCTGCCCGGCAGGTCGCCGGACGGCCGCGGTAAAAACTGCCCGCGCGTGTAAGACCGCGCCGGTCCCGGAGGCGGGACCGGCAATCCCCGGCGCAACGCCGGCCGGCGGTCACTGCTGCTCGGCCTTCGCATCGACCTTCTGTTTCAGTTCGCGTCCCATCTGCAAATGGGACTCCAGGGAAGGCAGTGTCTTCTGGGCAAAGGCCTTCAGTTCGGCGTCCTCGCCTTCCTGCGCGTGCTTGCGGAACAGCTCGACCGCATCCTCGTGTGCGGACACCGCAATCTGGCTGGCATACATCTTGTCGAAGCTGTCGCCGTCGAGCATGCCCAGCGCCTTGATCTTGGCGGTCTGCACCAGCGACGGCCCGTCGGGCGGGGTCACGCCCTTGGCGCCGGCCAGGGTTTTCAGTTCGCCGGCCACCTTGGTGTGATCGTCGATCATCTTCTGGGCAAAAGCCTTGACGTCCGGGCTGCCGGCCTTTTCCAGCGCCAGCCGGCTAGCCTCGATCTCCGCGTTGCCGGCATGGGCCGCCGCCTCGATGAAATCCTGGTCCGCGGAGCTCAGCTGCCCCGCGGCATCGCTGCCGGGCGCCGGGGAAGGAGCGACGGGGGCGGGGGCCGGCGCAGGCGGCGCGCCGGGCGCCGGCTGGCTGGAATCGCCGGGCGCCGGCTGGGCGGTCTGGGCGGCGGCAACTGTGGCAAGGCACAGCGAGCCGGCGGCAGCGGCGCCGAGAACAAGGTTGCGTAAGGTCATGGCAGTCTCCCTGGGAAGCGCGCACCTTGCGCGCGGCCGGTTCATCCGCAATCGCCATGCCCGGGCCCGCCGCGGGCCCATCCGGACGCAAGGGTTCCGCCGCGCCTGCGCCTGCGCCGGACGTAGTATTCTTGGCGGAACCGCAGCAAGAAGGAATTTCCGTGGCGATCCGTGTTTCCCGAGCCCTCGTGGCGGCAGCCTGCTCGGCGCTGCTGCTGGGCGCCTGCAAGACCGTGGCGCAGCGCGAGGCCGACGAGGCCAAAATGAGCGTTCTCGATGTGATTTTCTCGTGGGAAGGCACGGTGGAATGCAGCAAGTCGCCCTCGCCCTCCTTCGTGGTGCGCAACATCCCGGAAGACACGCGCACGCTGCGCTTCACGCTCACCAACGATGCCGACCCGCTCGCCCCCTACGGCGGCGGCGACGTGTCCTATACGCCCAACCCCCGCAACATGGCCGTCCTGACTCCCGGCGCCTTCACGTACAACGGGCCGTGCTCGCGCGTGATCGTGGGCCGCTACAAATGGACCGTGCTGGCCCTGGACGAGAACGGGCGCACCCTCGTGGGGGGATGGGCCCGCAAGAACTACCCCCAGTAAGCGGAAACGCGGGAGCGGGCGGGCCGGGCCGGCTCAGGCGCCGGGCTTCAGCCCCCTGGCGCGGCTCCCATAGAGGTTCGCTGCCAGCCCCGCCAGCACCAGCCCGGCAGCCGCCAGCTTCCAGGGCGGCAGCGGTTCGCCCAGCAGCCAGGCCGACCCCACGATGCCGAACACCGGTACCAGCAGGGCCATGGACACCACCGACGCCGCCGGATGGCGCGCCAGCAGCCAATTCCAGGCCGCGAAGCACAGCAGGGTGTTGACCAATGCCTGCCACAGCACCGACAGCCAGACCGCCCAGCCGGCATGGGCCATGGCATGGGCGATGGCGGCCGGCCCCTCGACCGCCAGGCTGAGCAGCAACAGCGGCGCCATGGCAAACAGGCTGTTCCAGCTCACGAACCCGAGCATGTCTACCCTGCCCAGCCGGCCCACCACGACGTTGGCGCACGACCAGCAGAAGGCCGACCCCAGCACCATGAGCAGGCCCGTCGGCGTGACGAGCGCGGCGGGATCGAACGCGCTGCGCCAGGCCACGACCAGATAGCCCGCCGTGGCCAGCGCCAGCGCCGCCCATTGCATGGCGCGCAGGCGTTCCCCGCGCAGCGCCACCGACATCGCGATCGTGAAGAACACCTGGGACTGGATCACCAGGGACGCCAGGCCGGGAGAAATGTCCTCGCGCATGGCCCAGTACAGCAGGCCGAACTGGCCGGTTCCCACGAATAGCCCGGCGATCGCCAGCGTGCGCCACGCAACGGCGGGACGGCGGAACACGAGTATCCCGGGCAGCGCCGAGAAGAAAAACCGCAAGGCGGCGAACAGCAGCGGCGGCAGCTCGGCCAGCCCCCACTTGATGACGACGAAATTGGTGCCCCAGATGAAGACGACGAACAGGGCCAGCAGGAAATGGGAAAGGGGCATGGAAAGGGGCGGTCGGCACCGCGGCCGACAGCCTCGACGGGACGACTCCGGCAGTGTACGCCGCACCCGCCGGCTTGTCAGACCGCGCCGCCCGACCCGCTGCCAAGGTTGCGGCGCACCCTGCGCAACATGGCGATCAAGGCCTCGCGCTCGGCGGCGTCCAGGCCGGCCAGCGCGGTCTCGGCCACCCGGTCGCCCAGCCGCAGCGCGTCGGCCAGGGCGCGCTCGGCCTTGGGCGTGGCCCGCACGTGGAAGGCGCGGCGGTCGTGGGGCGCCTGCACCCGCGCCACCCAGCCGGCTTCCTGCATGCGGTCCAGCATGCGCGCCACGGTCATGGGCGTGACCTCGAGCAGTTCCGCCAGCTGGGACTGGTTCATCTCGCCGAAGCTCGACAGGTAGAGCGCCGCCCGGCATTGCGCGCGGCTGAGCTCCAGCCCCTGGCGGGCCAGGCGGTCGAACTGCGTGCCGAACAGGCGCGCGATGTCCGACACCAGGAAGCCGAAGCGCTTCTCGTACAACTCGGGCGCCAGGGCCGCCTCGTCTCGGTCTTTGGGTGCCGTCATCGTTGCCGGACTCCTCGGGCCATCCAGGATTCAGTAAGCATGGATATTATATGCTTGCATATAAATTACGACACCCTTTTCCCGTTTCCGTGCAAGCCGACGCCTCTACCGCCCCGCCCAACCGGGGCATGATCACGCTTTCCATCATGCTGGCCACGCTCATGCAGACGCTGGACAGCACGATCGCCAACGTGGCGCTGCCGCACATGCAGGGTGCGCTGTCCGCCTCGCAGGACGAGATCAGCTGGGTGCTGACCTCCTATATCGTAGCCGCCGCCATCGCCACCCCGCTCACGGGCTGGCTTACCTCGCGCTACGGCATGGCACGCCTGCTGTCCATCTCGATCGCCGGCTTCACCGTCGCGTCGGTGCTCTGCGGGCTGGCCGCGACGCTGCCGCAGATCGTCGCCGCGCGGCTGCTGCAGGGGCTGTTCGGCGCGTCGCTGGTGCCGCTGTCCCAGTCCATCCTGCTCAACATCAACCCGCCCGAGAAGCAGCCGCAGGCCATGGCCATCTGGGGCATGGGAGTGATGGTCGGCCCCATACTGGGCCCTACCCTCGGCGGGTGGCTGACCGACAGCTACAACTGGCGGTGGGTGTTCTTCATCAACCTGCCCATCGGGGCGTTCGCGCTGTTCGGCGTGCTGACCTACATGCCGCGGGTGCGGCCGGCCGCCCGCGCCGCCCTCGATTTCTTCGGCTTCGCCATGCTGTCGCTGGCCATAGGTTCGCTGCAGGCCATGCTCGACCGGGGCCAGCAGCTGGACTGGTTCAGCTCCACCGAGATCCGCATCGAGGCCATCGTGGCCGTGGTGAGCTTCACCTTCTTCGTGATCCACACGGCCACCGTGGGCAAGCGTTCGTTCTTCCGCTACGAACTGCTCAAGGACCGCAACTTCGTCTCGGGCACCTGTTTCATCTTCGTGATCGGTGCGGTCATGTACGCCACCCGGGCCCTGCTGCCGCCCATGCTGGAAGCCCTGATGGGCTATCCGGTGGCCACCACCGGCCTGGTCACCGCGCCCAGCGGGGTGGGCACCATGATCGCCATGCTGATCGCCGGACGCCTGGTGGCGCGGCTCGAAACGCGCGCCATGCTGCTGTCGGGCTTCCTGATCTCGGCCTACGCCATGTACCTGATGATGGGCTACACCCTGGTGCTGTCCGAAAGCGACATCGTCTGGCCCGGCGCCATCCAGGGCATCGGGCTGGGCCTGGTGTTCGTGCCGCTGAGCGCGGTCACCTTCGCTACCCTGCCGGCCGAATTGCGCGCGGACGGCACGGCCATCTTCAGCCTCGTGCGCAACATCGGCAGCAGCATCGGCATCTCGGTGGTGCAGGCGCTGGTCACGCGCAACACGCAGATCGTGCACGCCTCGCTGGCCGAGCACGTCGCCGCCACCGGGCGGGGGTGGGAACGCTATTACGACCTCGGATCGTCCGCCGGGCTGGAGACGGTCAACGACCTGGTGACCCGGCAGGCGTCCATGATCGCCTACGTCGACGCCTTCACGCTGATGTTCTACGCCACGCTGTGCGTGGTGCCGCTGGTATTCTTCATCCGCCGGCGCCGCCAGGCGCAGGCGGACGCCGCGCCGCACGTGGCGATCGAATAGGCGCGGCGGCCGGGGCGCGGCTCATCCCGGCGCGCGCCCCTTGATCACGGCGTCGGCCACATTGGCCGGCGTCTCGGCGTAGCGGCTGAACTCCATGGTGTAGGTCGCCCGCCCCTGCGTCTGCGAACGCAGCGCGGTCGAATAGCCGAACATCTCCGATAGCGGCACGTCGGCGCGCACCCGCTTGCCGCCTCCGCCGGCGATGTCTTCCATGCCCTGCACCATGCCGCGTCGCGACGACAGGTCGCCCATGACGTTGCCCATGAATTCCTCGGGCGTCTCGACCTCCACCGCCATCACGGGCTCGAGCAGCACGGGCCGGGCGCGGCGCATGCCCTCCCGGAAGGCCATGGCGCCGGCCATGCGGAAGGCGTGCTCGTTGGAATCCACGTCGTGCGACGAGCCGAAATACAGGACGGCCCTGACGTCCACCACCGGATAGCCGGCCAGCACCCCGGCCTGCAGCGCGTCGCGGATGCCGCGGTCCACCGCGGGAATGAATTCGCGCGGCACCACCCCGCCCTTGACCTCGTCGACGAACTGGTAGCCCGAGCCCGGCGGCAGCGGCTCGAGCCGGATCACCGCGTGGCCGTACTGGCCGCGCCCGCCCGACTGCTTGACGAACTTGCCCTCGGCCTGGTCGACCTTCTGGCGGATGGTCTCGCGGTACGCCACCTGGGGCCGGCCGACGTCGGCCTCCACGCCGAACTCGCGCCGCATGCGGTCCACCAGGATCTCCAGGTGCAGCTCGCCCATGCCGGAGATGATGGTCTGGCCCGATTCCTCGTCGGTATGCACGCGGAACGACGGGTCTTCCTGCGCGAGCCGCGACAGGGCGTGGCCCATTTTTTCCTGGTCGGCCTTGGTCCTGGGCTCGACCGCCTGCGAAATCACCGGCTCGGGAAAGGCCATGCGCTCGAGCACGATGACGTGCGCCGGGTCGCACAGCGTGTCGCCGGTGGTGGTGTCCTTCAGGCCCACCGCTGCCGCGATGTCGCCGGCACGCACTTCCTTGATCTCGCGGCGCTCGTTGGCGTGCATCTGGACGATGCGGCCCAGGCGCTCGCGCTTGCCCTTGACCGGGTTGTAGACGGCGTCACCCGTGGCCACCACGCCGGAATACACCCGGAAGAAGATCAGCTGGCCCACGAAGGGATCGGTCATGAGCTTGAAGGCCAGCGCGGCGAACGGCTCGTCGTCGCCGGGGTGGCGCTCGGCCGGGCTGTCGTCCCCGGCGTGGCCGAAGACGGCCGGCACGTCCGCCGGCGACGGCAGGTAGTCGATCACCGCGTCCAGCATGGCCTGCACGCCCTTGTTCTTGAAGGCGCTACCGCACAGCATGGGCACGATCTCGGTGGCGATGGTGCGCTGGCGCAGGCCGGCCCGGATTTCGTCTTCCGACAGCCCTTCCCCGCCCAGGTACTTCTCGAGCAGCGCGTCGCTGGCCTCCGCCGCGGCCTCGACCATGCGCTCGCGCCATTCCCGCGCGGTCGCAAGCAGGTCGGCGGGCACATCCTCGTAGCGGAACTTGACGCCCTGGCTGGCCTCGTCCCAGACGACGGCTTTCATCCGGACCAGGTCGACCACCCCCTGGAACCCCTCTTCCGCGCCGAGCGGAATCTGCACCGGCACCGCGCGGCCCTTGAGCCGCTCGCCGATCTGCCGCTGCACCCGGAAGAAATCCGCGCCCACCCGGTCCATCTTGTTGACGAAGGCGATGCGCGGCACCTTGTACTTGTTGGCCTGGCGCCAGACGGTCTCCGACTGCGGCTGCACGCCGCCCACCGAGTCGTACACCATGCAGGCGCCGTCCAGCACCCGCATGGAGCGTTCCACCTCGATGGTGAAATCCACGTGCCCGGGGGTGTCGATGATGTTGATGCGGTACTCCGGCCGGTCTCCGGCCATGCCTTTCCAGAAGGCCGTGGTCGCCGCCGAGGTGATGGTGATGCCGCGCTCCTGCTCCTGCGCCATCCAGTCCATGACGGCCGCGCCTTCGTGCACCTCGCCCAGCTTGTGGCTGACGCCGGTGTAGAACAGGATGCGTTCGGTGGTGGTGGTCTTCCCGGCATCGATATGCGCGCTGATGCCGATGTTGCGGTAGCGTTCGATGGGCGTCTTGCGGGCCATGGCGGCCTCCCTGGCGGCGAGGGGAAGAGTATGCTTTTCCATAGTACTCTCGTCCCTCTCGGCGCGAGCCTGCGAATATCGCCATGCCTGTCCTTCCGTCCCTGCCTGCGGCGCTCGCCGCATCGATCCTGCTGGGCTGCGCCGGCCCGGCGGGCGACGCGCCCGGCGCCACGGCCGGCGATACCCCCGGCCACGTCTCTATCGTTCCGGTCTGCGGCACCGCGGGCGGGGCCGGGCCTGCCTCGCGTCCCTACGCGGCCGCCGTCTGCGCCGACCCCGCCCTCGAACGGCAGGCCCGCCGCATCGACGCCCTGGCCGCCGCGCTGGCTGCCGGCCTGCCCTCCGACCGCAGGCCAGCGCTGGAAGACCAGCAGCGCCGCTTCCCGGAAACCGCCTATGGCTGCCCCGAACCGCCGGGCGCGGCCGGCTGTGTCGCCGGCCTGCTGGCGCAGCGCGAACGCGACTTGCGGGACCTGCGAAATTCACTGGATGGCACGTTGCCGGCGTGCCGGCCGGCCGACCTGCGGCTGCGCGAGACGGGCTTGGGAGACTACGGAATGTCGCACGCCGTCGCCGCCTACCGCCTCGACTACCTCGGCGGCCAGGCCTGCGTGCTGCAGGGCCCGCCGGTGGTTGCAATACGGGACGCCGCGGGCGCGCGCCGGGACGGCTACGTGGAATACGAGGCGGCGCAGCCGCTGCCCGCGCCCGCCGGACTACCCCTGCCGGTGGTGCTGTCCGCCGGCAACCCCTCGGCCTGGTTCGCGCTTTCCAGTTCCTCCGGCTGCGACGCGCCGGCCGGCAGGCCGGGCTACGAGGTGGAAATCTCGGTGCCGCCGGCCGGTACGGCCCTGGGCACGATAAGGCTGGAGCACGCGACCTGCCCGCGCATAGGCGTCTCGCCCCTGGCCGCGATGTCGATGCTCCGCGCGGCCGTGCATTAGGGCCGCCCCGGGCGGGAAGGCCCGGCCGGCCGCTACTTGTTGTCGACCCGGTACTTCTGGATCACGGCCTCGTCCAGCTCCAGGCCCCAGCCCGGTCCTTGCGGCACCTGGTACACGCCCTTGACGAAGGGATTGCGGTTGGCCACCAGGCTGTAGAAAAGCGGGTCGCGGTCCGGGTGGAACACTTCCAGGAAGGTGCCGTGCGGAATCGACGCCAGCAGGTGGGCCGACACCTGCGGCTCTTCGTGGTGCCCCATCTCGACCTCGAACGCCATGGCCATGGCCGCCACCCGGCGCCATTCCGTCGGGCCGCCGCTCCAGCTGGCGTCGAAATTGCAGACGTCCACCGAACGGTCGGTGAAAAGGTCGCGGCAGCCGCCGCGGTGGTATTCCGACTGGCCCGCGGCCACCGGGATGCCGGTCAGGCTGCGCACCAGCGCCATGGAGGAGCGGTCGTTGTACCAGCGGCAGGGCTCCTCGAACCAGCGGATGCCCAGGTCCTGCACCAGCCGGCCGAACTCGATGGCCTCGCGCTGCGTGTAGCCCTGGTTGGCGTCGACCACCAGGACGAAGTCCTCGCCCACGGCCTTGCGTGCGGCCCGCACCCGTTCGGCGTCTTCCCGGGGCGTGCGCCCGCCGATCTTGAACTTGCAGCCGGCCAGCCCGGCCTCGCGCAGCTTTTCCATTTCCGTGCCGTAATCGGCCAGCGTCTTGCCGTCTTCGTAGTAGCCCGCGATGGCGATGACCGGCAGCTCGCTGCGGTAGCCGCCCCAGAGCTTGTACAGCGGCTGGCCCAGGCTCTTGGCCCAGGCGTCGTGCACCGCGCTGTCCACGCAGGCCTGGGCGTTGGTCGCCAGCTTGCGGTCGCGCAGGATGTTGTAGGTGGGCGCCAGCATGGCCTGCCAGATGCGTTCGGTGGCGCCGACTTCCATGCCGATCACCCGCGGCTTGATCTCTTTTTCAATGATCTCCAGCACTTCGGCCTGGGTCTCGAACTCGTCCCCGTTGTAGCACTCGCCCACGATGCCCTCGTCCGTGTACACGCGCGTAATGATGGTGCAGCGGTGGGTCATGTAGTAATAGCTGCCCTTGAACGTCTTGGGCAGCGGCATCTGGATGGGAATGGTCTTGATATCGGTGATCTTCATGGTCGTTTCACGGGGAAGAGAAGGAACGGGATCGACACGCGGCCAACATTGACTACGAAACCGGTGACGTCACCATTCATAGTCTAGGCCTGCTGCCGGTCCACTGTCAAACCAGTTAATACACAAATTGACACTGCGCCAAAAGCGCGCCTAGAATTGCTGGTTACGTTACCGGTGACGTTTCAAAACAGGATGGCGGGGCCGCCGCGGGCGCCACGCCCGGGGCAGGCCAGGGCCGCTCCGCCCCACCGGCACGCAATGCACCTGGAACTGGAGGCAGGCAGATCGTGAACCTAGGTAACAGCAACGCCATCGCAGGGAAACCGCATACTTCCCTGCGCACCGTGCTCGCGTCGAGCATCGTGGGGACCGCCCTCGAGTGGTACGACTTCTTTCTCTACACCACCGCGGCCGCGACGGTCTTCGGTCCGCTCTTCTTCTCGCGGCTGGACGGCCTGCACGCCACCATCGCCGCGTTCGCGACCTTCGCCGCGGGCTTCATCGCGCGGCCGCTGGGCGGCGTGCTGTTCGGCATGCTGGGCGACCGGCTCGGGCGCAAGCGGGTGCTGATCATCACCCTGCTGCTGGTGGGCATCTCGACTACCCTGATCGGCCTGCTGCCGCCCTACGCCAGCATCGGCTACGCCGCGCCGCTGCTCCTGCTGCTGCTGCGCATCGTGCAGGGGCTGGGCGCCGGCGCGGAATACGGCGGCGCGGTGCTCATCGCCGCGGAATTCGCGCCCGCCGGCAAGCGGGGCCTGTACGCCGGCCTGCCATACATCGGCGTGGCCATCGGCCTGCTGCTCTCCACCGGCATGTTCTGGCTGGTGTCGCAGCTGCCCGAGGCGGACTTCCTGTCCTGGGGCTGGCGCATTCCTTTCCTGCTCAGCGTGCTCATCGTCGTGCTGGGCATCTTCCTGCGCTTCCGCCTGAGCGAAACCCCGGTCTTCGAGGAACTGGCCGAAACCGGCGGCACGGTCCGCCTGCCGCTGCGGGAACTGCTGCGGACCAACCGCCGCGAACTCTTCTGCGCCTGGGGCGCGCGCCTGGGCGAAAGCGCCGCGAACTACATCTTCGAGGCCTTCGTCATCGTGTATGTCACCACGCAGCTCGGCATGGAAAAATCCATCGTGCTGTCCGCGCTGCTGGCCGCCGCCGCGCTGCAGATCGTCACGGTGCCCTTCTTCGCCAGCCTCACCGACAAGGTGGGACGCAAGCCCGTCTACATGGCCGGGGCGTTGCTGACGGGGCTGTTCGCCTACCCCTTCTTCTGGCTGCTGGATTCGAAATCTTCCTCCCTGATCTGGTTCGCGGTCATCTTCGCCTCGGCGGTCACGAAGACCATGATGGTGGCCGCGCAGCCGGCGTGGCTGGCCGAGCTGTTCGACGCGCGCGTGCGCTTTACCGGTTTCGCGCTGGCGCGCGAAGTGCCCACGCCCATCGGCGGCGGCATCGCTCCGCTGGCTGCCACCGTGCTGCTGTCCATGGCTGGCGGCAGCCCCGTCTACGTCATCTGGTATGTCATCGGGCTGATGGCCATCGTCTTCGTCTCGCTGATGCTCGCCCCGGAAACCTACCGGCGTTCCCTGGGCCCTTCCGACGGCGCGGGTCCCGCCGCGCAGTCCCGGTAATGGTCCGGCCGGACGACACGCCCGCCAGCCGGGACCGCGCGGCCGGCTTGGCCCCCGGCACCCTGGACGCGGAACTGGCCGCCGCGGCCGAGGCGGGCCGGCAGGTCCTGGACCGCCACGCCGGCGTGCTGCAAGCCGCTGCGGCCGCCTGCGGCGGGCTGGGATGGACGCGGGGCTGGTGGTGGCTGGCGCGGCACGAGGCCCCGGGCGCGGACCGGCCCGGCGGCGATGCGAAGGACGCTCCATGAACGAATACTCCGTCGCCGGCCTGCTGGCCGGCTACCGGCAGGGCGGACTTTCCCCGGTAACGGTCGTCGAGCAAGCCCTGGCCCTCCGGGCGCGGGCGCACCGGGCCTTGAACTGCACCGCGTACGCGCTGGACGAAACCGCCCTGGCCGCCGCCGCCGAATCGGAACGGCGCTGGCGCGGCGGCACGCCCCGCCCGCTGGAAGGCGTGCCCTTCAGCATCAAGGACCTCTTCGACCTTGCCGGCGCGCCCACGCGCGCGGGATCGCGCCTGACCGCCGGCCATCGCGCCGGCGCGACCGCGCGGGTACTGCAGCGACTGGCCGGCGCCGGCGCCGTGCTCGTCGCCAAGGACGCCACCACCGAATGGGCCATCGGCGGCGCCCGCAACCCGGAGTTCGGCATCGTGCGCAACCCCTGGTCCGCCGACCGCTGGGCGGGCGGCTCGTCTTCGGGGTCCGCCGCGATGGTGGCCGCGGGCGTCGTGCCCTTCGCCATCGGCACCGACACGGGCGGCTCCATACGGGTGCCCGCGGCGTTCTGCGGCATCGTCGGGCTCAAGCCCACCAACGGCCTGGTCTCCACGGCCGGCCTGGCTCCCCTGTCGCCCACCCTGGACACCGTCGGCGTGCTGGCCCGCCATGCCGGCGACGCTTCGCGGGTGCTGGCCGTGGCGGCGGGCCACGACCCCGAAGTCCCGCACAGTCTGCACGCCGGATACGCCCATGCGGCGGCGCCCGGCCCGCGCCTGGACGGCGTGCGAGTCGGCGTCCTGGGCGGCGTCTTCATGGAAGACCTGGATCGCAGCGTCGAACAGGCCTGCTCGGCCGCGGCCGGCGTGCTACGGGATCTCGGCGCGACGGTGTCGGGCGCCGAACTCCCCCTGGCCGCCCATGCGCAGGAGATCGGCTACCAGTTGCTCTACACGGAAGCCTGGGCCCTGCACCGGGACCGGCGCGAGCGGCTGGCCGACTACGACCCCGCGGCACGCGCGCGCATCGCGCAAGGCGCCGCCTCGTCCGCGTCGGACTACCTCGCCATGCTCGGCTACCGGCATGCGCTGCAATGCGGGTTCGGGCGTGCGTTCGAGGATTTCGACGTGCTGCTCACGCCCGGCTGTCCCGGCACGGCGCCCGGCCTGGCCGACCTGGCCGTCGACATAAACGGCCGCCGCGTCCCGCTGCTGGCCGCGCAAAGCCGCACGACCATCATGTGCAACCTCGCCGGCCTGCCGGCCCTGATGATGCCGGCCGGCTTCGCGGCGGACGGCATGCCGGTGGCCGCCCAGTTGGTCTGCCCGCCGCTGCGCGAAGCCCTGGCCCTGCGGGTCGCGGCCGCCTTCCAACAGGCGACGGACCACCACGCCCGCACCCCGGCGGCCTTCGCGCGTCCGGGCTGAGCAAAGCCCGGCGCCGCGCGGAACCGGACGCGCGTCCGGCTCGCAAAGGCAAGGGTTCGCGCCGCCGGGCGACCAGCGCAGGCGAAAACTCACGCGCGCGGGGCGGCCACGCTGCCACGGTCTTCGTAGACCGTGGGCAGGGTGATCGTGCGCGGGCCACCGCCGTCCCGGATCTGCTCCAGCACCAGGGACGCGGCAGTCTGGCCCAGCGCCCGCGTATCGCGCTTGACGACAGAGACCGGCGGTTCGTAGTGGCGCGCCAGCGGCAGGTCGTCGCAGGTGACCAGCGAGAAGTCCGCCCCCACCCGCAGGCCGCGCTGGCGCACGGCGCCCAGGCAGCCGTCCAGGAACTGGTTGGCGCCCAGGATGATCGCCGTGGGCCGGGACGGGCCGCCCAGTATGCGCTGCGTGGCCTCGTAGCCGAACTCGGCGGACATGGGGCCGGCATGCACGGTGAAGGTCTCGCGCAGCCCGTGCGCCGCGTAGGCCCCGCGCAAGGCCTCGAAGCGCTCGCGGCTGGGCCGGATGTCGGGCCCCACCACGAAATCGATGCGCCGGTGGCCCAGCTTCAGCAAATGCTCCACCGCCGCGCTCATCCCGCTGCGATGGTCCGACAACACGTAGCCGATTTCCGGGCGAGTCGCGAAATCGCGGTCGACCGCGGCGATCGGGCAAGGAAAATCGGCCAGCGCGTCCAGCGTCCGGCGATGGCTTTCCGAGGCCGTCGAAACGATCAGGCCGTCGACCTGGCGCTGTTCCAGCACGCGCAGCAGATAGGCGTCGCGGTCGGCGTCCGACTGCGAATCCGTCAGCAGCAGCGAATACCCGAAACTGCTGAGCGTTTCTTCCGCGCCCCGCACGATGTCGGACATGAGCGGGTTGGAAATATCGCCCAGCAGACAGCCGACGAGGAAAGTCCCCCCGCCGCGCAGGCTCTTGGCCTGCATGTTGGGGATATAGCCCAGCCGCTCGACGGCGTCCATCACCCGCACCCGCATGGTTTCGGAAACGTCGGGATGGTTGGCCAGCACCCGGGAAACCGACGTCATGCCGACCCCGGCCAGCGCCGCGACTTCGCGGATGCCGGGTTTCTTTTTCTTGCGCGGGGAATTGGGCGGCAACTCGGTATCCCTATGGTGGCGGCAGGCCGGCACGCGGCCGGCCGCCTTCGATGAGGGCACACCGGACTGAGGGGCGATCCCGGTCCGGGACCGGGCGTATTCTACTTCATGGGCGCGGGGCGCGCGCTTGCCGGCAGGCGCTCGGCGCCGGGCGTCCGGCGGGACCTAAGTCACCGGAATCGGCTCCGCCCGCAGAGTCAGGCCAGCCCGCCTGAGGCGATCGGCCAGCACGCGTTCGACCGTATCGTCCGGCAAGACCGACGGTGCGCGCATCGTGTCGCTGGCGATCAGGCCGCGCCGAAAGTAAAGCTGCTTGCGCAGCGCAATGTCAAGCAGGGGCTGGCGTTCATAAGCCAGCAACGCTTCGTACCGATCGAGGACCGCCGCGGCGTCTTCCGCCTGCCCGCTGGCATGCAGTCCGTGGATGCGAAGCCAGATCTCGGGAAACGCCGAGGCAGTCAAAACACCGCCCGCACCGCGCTCAAGCAGCTCCAGGGGGGAGGCGCCGCATTCACCGGCCAGCACTTTCGCCGGCCTGGCCCCCGCTTCGCGCAGACGGGCCAGCCGCAGCCCGGCCGGCGGCCGCTCCAACACGAGACCGGCCATGAAAGGCTGGAGGGCCAGGCGGGCCAGGGACGATTCCGCCATGGCATGCGAGCCCTCGCGGACGGTCATCGGAATGTGCACCGATTGCGCCAGTTCCGAGAAAAACAAGTCATGCCACTCATCGTTCCCGCTTGGTGCATGGACGCACAGCGCCTGCGCGCCCAGCGCCTCCGCCCGCTGCGCCTGCTCGACCGCGGGTCGGATTCCGCAGGCCTGCACACCGACCCAGACCGGCACGCGCCCACCCGCGTGCATGACCGCGGTTTCCATGACGCGGCGCCGCTCGAAAGAGCTGAGTTCGCCGGCTTCCCCGGCCTGGCCAAGGATAAGCACGCCCTTCACGCCGGCCCGCACATAGAAATCGATCAGGCGGCGCAGCCCGGGCAGATCCAGTTCGCCGTCAGAGTCGAAAGGGGTCGGGCAGTCCGCATATACCCCGGACGCCTTCATGCGCACGAACCGTCCCGGTAGCCGTAGCGATCGACGGGATAGGGCCGGCAGCAAGCGAAATCGGCGCAGAACGGGCCGACAATACGGCCCAGCCGCTCTGCCATCAGGCGCTTGTCCTCCGTCAATTCGGCCAGCCGGGCGCGCGCAAGGGCGACCTTCTTCGCAACCCCTGGAAGGTCCACATTGACAAGCTGGCGGCCGCGCACGACGAAGCGCCCCCCCACCAGCACGCTGTCCACCGCCGTAGCATCCTCGGTATGCACCAGTTGGTTGACCGGGTCGTTCAACGGTATCCAGTTGATGTGGTCCAGGTCGAGGAACACGATGTCGGCCTGATAGCCGACCTCGAGACGGCCGAGCTCGCCGTCCATTCCCAGGCAGCGCGCGCCGCCCTCGGTCGCGGCGTGGAAGGCTTCGCGCGTGGTGAGCCAGGTTTCGAAGCGTGGCGTGCGCACCTTGGAGGAAAAGGACGCCAGCCGCATCGCCTCGTACATGTTCTGGTTGTCCGAGCTGTTGGACCCATCCGCGCCCAGCCCCACGGTCACGCCGTGCTCCAGCATGCCGCGCACGTCCGCTATCCCGCTGCCCAGGCGCATGTTGCTGGCCGGATTGTGAGCGACGCTGGCGCCGCGCGCGGCTGCCCGGATCATGTCGTCCTCGGTCAGCCAGACGGCATGGGCCATGGTCAGGCGTTCGGACAGCAGGCCAAGCCGGTCCAAGTGGGCAACGATAGTTCCGCCGTGGCGCTCGCATCCCGCCACGGCTTGTAGCCGGGACTCGGCAATATGGCTATGCAGGCGCAGGTCCAGGTCGGCGGCGCAATCGCGGCAGGCCCTCAGGAACTCGTCGCTGCACAGTTGCGGAATGGTCGGGGCAAGCGCAGCCCGCACCAATGGCCCTACCCGGCCCTCCGCGAGAAAGTCGCGCAGCGCCGCCAGCGTAGCGTCGTAGGACTGGGGCCGTAACGATCCGGCATACGCCCGCAGATCCTCCGGTAATGCCTCGACCAGCCCGGGCACCGTGTCGTACAGGCTGCGATCGGCGACCATGGGAGCGATCAAGGCCCGCATGCCGACGTCGCCGTAGGCCTTCGCCACCGTGCGCATGCCTTCGGCGGTAGGCGCAGGAGCCTGGGAATACAGGTCGTAGCATGCGGTGCAACCTTTCAGCACCATCTCCGCCGCGTTGAGCACGGCGCTCAGGTAAAGATCTTCCTGCGTGCGGCTGCCGTTGATCCAGGGACCGGCGTTGAGCAGAAGCTCCAGCGTCCAGCGGTCCCCCATGGCCTTGGCGTAGGCACCGTGCCCGTGGGTATGGGCGTTGACCAGCCCGGCATGCAGCAGCCTGCCGCGCGCGTCGATCTCCCTCGCCTGGGCCGGCGCGGGCATGCCGGGCTGGCCGAGTTCCGTAATCCGCCCGCCCTGCACCAGGATGTCCAGCGCGGCCGCTTCATGCGCGGACGACCGCAGCACCAGGCCGCCGCGTATGACCAGACAATCGGGGGAACGCTCGTCCATGGCTACTGCGCCTTTTGATCGGGGATGGCCCAAGGGAAGAAGACCTTCTCGGCGATGACCACCAGTTGGAACAGCACTATGCCCAGGATGGAAAGGATGAACATCGCGCCGAATGCCACCGGAGTACGGAAGAAGGCCGTCGAGGACGTGATCAGATAGCCCAGCCCTTGCTCGGCCGCGACGAATTCCCCCACCACGGCTCCCACCACGGACAACGTGATCGCAACCTTCAGGCCGGACATGAGGAAAGGCACCGAATAGGGCAGACGGATCCGGTAGAACTCCTGCATTCGGCTCGCCTTGCAGGAGCGGGCCAATTCCAGCAGCTCCTTGGGCACGGCGAGCAGGCCGGCGCTCATCGCGATGACCAGCGGAAAGAAAGCCACCAGGAACGTCACGATGACGCGCGGCAGTTCGTTCGCCCCGAATATCACTACCAGGATGGGCGCGACGGCAACCTTGGGAATCGATTGCGTCAGAATGAGCAGGGGGTAGACCGCCGCCTCGAAAAAGCGCGAATACGTGATGAGCACCGCCAGCGGCAGGCTGATGGCAATGGATACCGCGAAACCGATCAGCACCGTGCGCATCGTGGCCAGCGTGTGCGTGGCCACGACGGGCCCCATGGCCACGGTATCAGCCCAGATGCGCGAGGGTGCCGGCAGCAGGAACTCGGGCACCTGGAACGCCCTCACCAGGAGCTCCCACAGCCCGACGATCACAGCCAGGGTCAAGGCGGGCACGAGCACTTCCTTGCCCAGCCCCATGCGAGCCAAAGCCTGCCATGCCGGCCGGCCCCGCTTCCTGGCCCGGGAACCGGCCGAGGCGGCCGAAGACGAGGGAGTCATGCGTGTTCCTCCTGAGTGAAGATCAGCTCGCGTACCCGTTCCGCGCACCGCACGAATTCCGGGTCGGCTTCCATCTTGAAGCGCCGCGGCCGCGGCAGTCCCACCTGGACGATCTCGCGCACTACGCCCGGACGCGGCGACATCACCACTACCCGGTCGCCCAACAGCACGGCCTCGGTGATCGAATGCGTCACGAAGACGATGGTCTTCGGCTCCTCGGCCCATATCCGCATCAACTCCAGCGTCATGGTCTCGCGCGTCAAAGCGTCCAGGGCCCCGAAGGGCTCGTCCATCAGCAGGATATCGGGGTTGTGAACCAGCGCGCGACAAATCGCCGCGCGCTGCTGCATGCCGCCCGACAGTTGCCTAGGCAGCCGGTCGGTGAACTCCCCCAGTCCGGCGGTGCGCAACAGCCGCTGAGCCCGCTCGCGCAGTTCCAGGGAAACCCTGCCGACGATGCGCTGAGGCAGCAGCACGTTGTCCAAGATCGTGGCCCACGGCACCAGGGTCGGCGCCTGGAACACGATACCGGTATCCCGGCGCGGTTCGCGCACCGGCTGGCCGTTGACCAGGACTTCGCCGCGCGTGGGCAACAGCAGCCCGGCGATCAGGCGCAGCAGCGTCGACTTGCCACAGCCCGATGCCCCGACGATGGTGAGGATTTCGTTCTTCCTGATGTCCAGGTTGACGTCGTGCAACGCCAGCGTGGCCTGCTCGGTCGCTTGGCCGTAGGTCAGGTCGACATTGGATAATCGGATCATTGTTCTGGTCCTGCGTAAGCTGCGTGCGCTCTGCCACTCAGGGCAGCAGCGTATCGTCCACCGCCTGTCGGGGGTTCCAGGCCGGGTCCAGGTCCTGGGCCTGGGCCACGGCCTCATAGGTGGCCTTGAGACGATCGTCGACGAAATGTCCCCAGCCGTGTTCGGCCGAATAGTCATTGAGCACGTAAGCGAGCGTAGCGCGCAGGTTGCCCATGCAATCGTCCAGGTCCACCTCGGGGTTGAACTTGACGTGCGCCTGGCAGGCCTGTTCGGGATGCTCGCGCGCCCATTCCCAGGCCTGCTTGCTCGCCGCCAGGAAATTGCGCAGCATGTCCCCGCGCTCGGCAATGGTCTTGTCGGCCGCGACGATGGTCAGGCCGTAGATCCTGAAGCCCTGCTCACTGAACGGCAGCACGACGATTTCCTTGCCGTACTTCTTGGCCTGCTTGTTCTGGTAGTACCAATTGGTGGCCAGAAAGGGCGCCGCGTCGATGCGGCCGCTGACCAGCAGGGAAGCCATGGCGGCACCGTCGACCGTGACCCACTGGATCTTGGACGGATCGGTATCCGCCTTGGCCGCAACCTGGGGGAAATACAGCTTGTGGCTGTTGCCGGGAGTGATGCCGATGCGCTTGCCTTCCAGCCCATGGAAATCCGTGATGCCAGAATCCTTGAGCACGAACAGGGAATGCGCCGAATTGGTGAACACGGTGGCAACTGCCTTGACCGGCGTGGCGGCCTTCTGGCGGGAAGTCAGCACCGCCGAAATGTCGGCCATGCCGATATCGGCGGCGCCGCCTGCCACCTTGATCACCGCATCGCCGGAACCATTGCTGCGGACGATCTTCAGATCGATGCCGCGGCTGGCGTACAGCCCGTTGGCGATGCCGGCGTAGTAAGGCGCGTAGTCGCCCGTGGGTATCCAGTCGAGCACCAGCTGGATTTTCTCCTGTGCCGCGGCCGGGCAGGCCGCAACGAATGCCAGCGCGGCGGCGCTACCGGCCAGCAGGCCGCGTATCTGTCGTCTCATGCAAATTCCCCTGAAAGTGATCTGGCTAGACCCGGCTGCGTCCGGCGGTTGCCGGCGTACCTGAACCGATCGTCATTCTAGGGAGGCCATATCATGCTGTCTCATGCTTTTATATGGCACAGACATAACATCAAGTTAATTTTCGGTGCTGCCGTGGGGCATGGCGCCTTCCCCGACATGGCGCCATGCCGCCGGCACGGGCGGCACCGGCCGTGCATCAGGGCGTCAGGCGCAGGCTCTTGTATTGCAGCCCGGTGAAGGTGGCGACGAACTCCTGCGCCAGCCGAGAAAGCGGCTGGAAGCGCGAGTGGGCGATGACCACCTTCAGCATGGCCGACGGCGTCACTTCGCGCACAACGATGTCGGGCCACACCCGGCCGATGACCGACAGCTCGTCCACCAGCGCCACGCCCACTCCCGCCTGGACCATGGCGCAGGCAATGTGCGTCAGGCGCACTTCGGCCGCCAGCCGAGGCTCCCTGCCCCGCTTGCGGAACATGCGCCCCACTACCACACCCAGCGGGGTGTCGGCCCCGTAGCCGATCAGGCGCTCGCGCTCCAGGTCTGCAACGTCGAGCACGGCCCGGTCCGCCAGGGGATGGGTGGCGTGCAGGATGGCCACCATATGGTCTTCGTATAGCGGCTGGACCTCGATATTGGGGTGATCCACGGGAACCAGGGACACGGCCAGCTCCACCTGCTGCGTGACGATGGCCTCCACCAGCGGGGCCGCCACCAGGGTGTCGAGGTGCACGCGCACGTCCGGAAAGCGCTTGCCGAAGCGCGACACGGCCAGCGGCACCAGGGTATAGGCCAGGCTGGGGCTGCAGGCGATGCGCAGGGAGCCCGTGCGCTTCTCGATGAGATCGGCCGCCAGAGTATTGACTCGCTGCACCCCCCGGTACACCGATTCCACCTCGGTGAACAGGCGCTGGGCTTCCGGCGTGGGATACAGGCGGCTCTTGATGCGCTCGAACAGGCGCAGGCCCAGGCGGGTCTCGGTATGGGAAATCAATCGGCTGACCGCCGGCTGCGAAACGTGCAGCAACTGCGCGGCGCCGCTGATGGAGCCCGTGAGCATGATGGCGCGGAAGACTTCGATCTGGCGCAGATTGAGTTGCATGGACGACCCCGGGATGCACCGGAGGGTGGCAATTGATTAATCAAATGTTATGAACAATCCATAAATAAGCATACGACATTTGGTTTTTCGGGCGGTAGAGTGGCGGCTCGAATAGGTAGCAGGAGCCTTGGAGATGTCCGATTTCGAAATAGTCGTCCGCGGCAATATCGTGGAAGCCGATGGAATTGCCAAAGACGGGTGGCTGGCCGTCCGGGACGGCCGCGTGGCCCTGCGCGGCAGCGGCACGCCCCCGCAAGCCGCCGAGGTCGTGGACGCTCGAGGCATGTGGATCGTGCCTGGCGCAGTGGACGGGCAGGTCCATTCAGGCAGCCAAGCCAACCAGGAAGGCCTGGGCCATGCCTCCCGCGCCGCAGCCGCGGGAGGCGTGACGGTCATGGTCGACATGCCCTACGACGATCCGGAACCAGTCGCCTCCCGCGCTCAACTGGAAGCGAAGATCGCCGAGGTCGAGCGGGACTGCCACGTGGATGTCGCCCTCTACGCCACCCTGAACGACATCCACGGCATGGACGAAGTCGACGGATTGATCGAAGCCGGCGCCTGCGCATTCAAATTTTCCACTTTCGAGGCCGCGCGCGGCCGCTTTCCCCGCCTGGACGAAGACGACCTATACGAAGCCTTCCTGCGCATTGCCCCCTCCGGCCTGGCCTGCGGCGTACACAACCAGAACCAGGAACTGACGCTCAAGCATATCCGGCGCATGACGGAAGCCGGAGACACGGGATGGGACGCCTTCCTGCGCGCCCATACCCCGCTGATCGAGAACCTGGCGACCGCTTCCATCTACGAAATCGGGGCCGAAACAGGGGCCCGCGCCCATGCCGTGCACGTTTCGACGTCGCGCGGATTCGAGATCTGCAACATGTACCGGGCGGCCGGCCACGCCGCGACGATAGAAACCTGCGTGCAGTACCTGATGCTCAATCACGAAGAACACACGCGCCGGTTCGGCGCAAAGACCAAGCACTATCCGCCCATCCGGCCGCAGGCCGAGGTCGAGAAGCTCTGGACGCACATTGCCCGCGGTGAATGCACCTTCGTCTCATCCGATCACGTCAGCTGGGGCCTGGAGCGCAAGGGCGATCCCAACGTATTTCGCAATGCCTCCGGTGGGCCGGGCCTGGAAACCCTGCTCCCCGCACTCTGGACCGGCTGTGCCGAACACGGCCTGTCTCCCTCCTTGGCCGTAGAACTGCTTTGCCGCGGACCGGCCGCCCACTTCCTGCTGGACGACCGCAAGGGCTCGCTCAAGGTCGGATACGACGCGGATATCGTGGTGCTCACACCCGAACGCCACCACTACGACCCCTCCCGCAGCCTCTCCGCGGTCACATGGAGCGCTTTCGAAGACCGCGAGTTCCACGTGAAGGTGCAAGCCACCTGGTGCCGTGGCCAGTTGGTCTACCGGGACGGCCGCATCCTCAGCCCGGCCGGCAGCGGTACCTTCCTGCGCCCCAGGACGCCGTGATGGCCCGGATGCCGCCCCTGAACGCGGAACGCCTGTGGCGCCGAGTGGAAACGCTGTCTTCCTTCACCCTGCCCGATCAGCCCTGGACCCGCAGGGCGTTCTCAGACCTGTTCCTGGCGTCCCGCGAATGGCTCGCCGGGCAGTTCGCCCAGGCCGGCCTGGAAGTCCGCCTGGATGCCGGCGGCAACCTGATCGGTCGGCGCCCGGGACGCAATCCCGGCGCGAGCCCCATCGTCACCGGCTCGCATTGCGATACGGTGGTCGGCGGCGGCCGATTCGACGGCATCATCGGCGTACTTGCCGGCATCGAAGTCGCGCAATGCCTGCAGGAACAGGGTATCGAACTGGCCCGCCCATTCGAAGTCATCGACTTCCTGTCCGAAGAACCCAGCGACTACGGCATTTCTTGCGTGGGCAGCCGGGCCATGGCCGGCGTACTCGACGCGGGCATGCTGGCGGCCCGCCGATCCGACGGGGAAACGCTGGCCGAAGGCCTGCGGCGCATCGGGGCGGATCCGGACCAACTCGGCGTGCCGCTGCGGGCCGCCGGAAGCACGGCCGCCTTCGTGGAACTGCATATCGAACAAGGCCCAGTGCTCGAAACCCGGGACATTCCCATCGGCATCGTGACCAATATCGTGGGCATCCGCAGGGTGCTGGTCACCGTGGCCGGACAGCCTGATCATGCGGGCACCACGCCCATGGATCTGCGCCGCGACGCCCTGGTGGGCGCGGCGCGCATCATAGACGCCGCGCATGCCCGCGCTTGCCGCTTGAGCGGCGCTCCCCATTATGTCGTGGCGACGATAGGCCGCTTGGCCATGACGCCGAACGTTCCCAATGCCGTACCAGGCAAGGTGGAGCTCATGCTGGAAGTGCGCAGCGATTCGCCCGAGATCCTGGAAGAGTTTCCCGAAGCGGTACTGGAGGAGACACGCGCCGCGCTGGCCGACCTTCGCGTCTGGGCCCGCGCCGAACACGTGAGCCGGGCCGCTCCTACCGACTGCGACAGCCTGGTGATGGACGCCATTGCCCGCGCCGCGGCCGCGCTCGACTACCCCAGCCTGAGGCTGCCCAGCGGCGCCGGCCACGACGGCGTATACGTATCGCGCACCGGCCCCATCGGCATGATCTTCGTTCCCTGCCTGGACGGCCGCAGCCATTGCCCGGAGGAATGGCTGGAGCCCTCGCAACTACTGGACGGCACGCGCGTGCTCTACCGGACGATCCTGGAACTGGATCGTGCCCTGGCCGCAAAGGAATACCCGTGAGGCGCCGAATCTATGTGCTCAACCCCAACAGCAGCGCGCGCGTAACCGGGGAAATCGATACCGCGGTAGAGCCGCTGCGCGTGCCCGGCGGGCCGACTATTGCATGCCTGACTCTGGAATCCGGCCCGCCCGGCATCCAGAGCCAACGCGACGTCGACGGCGTGGTGCTGCCCCTGTGCGAACTGGTGCGGGACTGTGAAGCACGCGCCGCACAGGAAGACGTGCAGGCATGCGCCTTCGTTATCGCCTGCTTCAGCGACCCCGGCCTGGCTGCCGTGCGGGAAACCACCCGCCAACCGGTGCTGGGCATCGCCGAATGCGGCATGCTGGCCGCCATGACGATGGGCCAGCGTGTGGGCGTGATTTCCATCCTTCCTGCCTCGATTCCCCGGCACCTCAGATACTTCGGTGCCATGGGCGTCATCGACCGCCTAGCCGGCGACCTGGCGATCGGCCTGGGAGTGACGGAGCTCGCCCGGCGCGACGCCACGCGGGCACGCATGATCGAGACCGGCCGGCGCCTGCGCGACGAGCACGGAGCCGACGTGCTGCTCATGGGTTGCGCGGGCATGGCACCTTACCAGGAGCCGCTCCAGCAGGCGCTGGGCCTGCCGGTGGTCGAGCCCACCCGGGCCGCGGTAGGCATGGCGCTCGGTCGGGTGTTGCTGGCCTTGGGATAGCTTGATGCCAGCCTGATACCGGTCCGATCGCGGCCGGCGCCGGCGACGCTGTGGCTATCGGAAATCGAACGACACCGCGCCCAAGCCCTCGACGGCAGCTTCGACATGCATTGCGCCGGCAAGGCTGGCAATACCCGTCAGCGATCCCGTCGTCACGACCTGTCCCGCCTTCAGCCCCCCGCAGCGACGGGCCGCATGATTGGCCAGCCACACGACCAAGGGGAGCAGTTCACCCGCAGGATTGTGCGCCCGGTCCAGGGCCAGGACGCGGCTGCCGTCGGCATCCAACGTCGCCCGGAACTCGTGCGCCGCCAGCAGGGCCGTGTCCGGGCAGTCCCGTCCGCATATCAGCGCTCCATGGCTCAGACCGTCAGCGACAATCGCGTGGCGGTCCTGAGATGCCGGAGAGACATAGCGGGATTCGACCAGTTCAATGGTGGGCAGCACGGCGGATATCGCCCCGGACACCTCTGCAGCAGCATACGGCTCGGCCCGCCCGGGGAGATCGCGGCCGATGCGCACGGCCAGCTCCACTTCGACCGCGCGCTGCGGAAAATCCGCCGCGGGCAGTGCGCAGCCCGAGGCATGGACCGTGGCCGTGGTGAGCGGCGCGCAGGCCGGCTCCTGGCCTGGCTGCTTGGCACCGACCTTCCATGCGACGACTTCACCCAGCATAGCCGCCACGCTGTCCTGGATGGCATAGGCCTGCGCAAGCGTCGCGGGTCTGACCCCTGCCGGCAAGCCGTCCAGAGACACGCGCGCACGCGCCGCTTGCAACAGCGCGCGCGCGGCACCCTCAATGTCTGTTTCCTGCATGATGGACCTTGGCAATCGAATCGCGGTCGCCGCCGTTGCGGCCCCGCCGAATTATGGCAGAAGCCGCCACGGCGGCGGGACTGCCGCCGTCTTGCCGGCGCGGGGGCGCCACGCGATCCGATCGCCGCAGGCTCCGGCTCACATCGGCGCCGCCGACACGGTCACCCCCCCGCATACATACAGCACCTGCCCGGTCACAAACCCGCTATCGCGGTGCATGAGGAACGACGCCGCGTGGGCCACGTCGTCGGGCATCCCCACCCGCCGCACCGGCACCGAATCGATAATGGCGCGGGTCCGGGGGGAATCGGCGGGATTGGCGCGCCGCCACAGCTCCGTCATGATGGGCCCCGGGCCGATGGCATTGGCCGTGATGCCGTACTGGCCCAGTTCCAGCGCCCAGACCCGCGCCATGGCGATCAGCCCGGCCTTGGCTCCCGCGTAGGCGGTACGCAGTTCCTTGCCCAGCGACGCGCGGGAAGACATGTTGACGATGCGGCCGAATCCGGCCTCGCGCATGCCGGGCAGCAGCGCCTGGACGCACTGCATGGCGCAGCGGGCGTTGAGCGCCCACACGCCGTCCATCTCGTCCAGGGTCTGGTCCTGGACCGCGGCCGGGCACACCATGCCCACATTGTTGACCAGCCGGGTGATCGGACCACCGCGCAGGGCCTGCTCCAGCGCCTCGGCGGTGGCATGTCGGTCGGACAGGTCGGCGCGTATGCCGTCGCCGATGCGGTCGATCACCACGGGCTCGTAGCCATCGGCCGCGCAGCGGGCGGCTATGGCCGCGCCGATGCCCGATGCGCCGCCGGTAATCAGCACGCGCTGCTTCGTTGCGTTCATGGATGCTTCTCCCCGGTTCATTCGATGCTGACCTTGGCGACGGCAGCGACCGCTTTCCATTTCTGCAGTTGCTCGGCCAGATAGGCCTTGAACTGGCCAGGGGTATTGCCCGCCGCTTCCGCCCCGACTTCCAGGAATTGCCGCTTCACGTCCGGGTCCGCCAGGATCTCCGCCAGATTGCGGTTCAGCAGGGCGACGACGTCGGCGGGCGTCCCGGCGGGGGCCAGCAACCCGAACCAGGTCGTCATTTCGAAGCCGGGCAGGCCCGCCTCGGCCATGGTGGGCACATCGGGCACCGCCGGCGATCGGGCGGCCGACGTCACCGCCAGCGCCTTGATCGCGCCGGCCTGCACCTGGGGCAGCGAAGACGGCATGTTGTCGAACATCATGGTGACCTGCCCGCCGATGAGGTCGGTAACCGCCGGCGCGCTGCCCTTGTAGGGCACGTGGACCATGTCGGTACCGGAAAGATGCTTGAACATTTCCCCCGCCAGCTGGACCGAGGTCCCGGTACCGGACGACGCGAACGACAGGGACTTGGGATGCTGCCGGGCATACGCCACCAGTTCGCCGACGGAATTCGCCGGCAGGTCCTTGTTTACCACCAGGATGTTCGGCGTGGTTGCGATGCGGATGACCGGTTCGAAATCGCCGATGGGGTCGTAGGGCAGATGCCGGTAGACATTGGGATTGATGGAATGCGTTCCCCCGGAGGCCAGCAGCAGCGTATAGCCGTCGGGGTCGGCACGCTGGACATAGACGCTGCCCGTGATCCCGCCGGCGCCCGGTCGGTTCTCGACCAGTACCGTGGCGCCGATCCGCCCGGTCAGGCGCTGGGCCAGCAGCCTGGCGAAGAAATCGCTGGTCCCGCCCGGGGTCACGGGGACCACGATGCGCACCGGCTTGGAGGGATACGCGGGCTGCGCGCCGGCGGTGCCCGCCAGGCCCGCCGCACCGAGACAGAAACCGGCGATGGCCGCGAGTTTTCTGACGATCATTGTTGTCTCCTCGATATTGTTTTGCGTGGCCGGCATCCGGGCCGGCCGGAAGGCCCGCCTACCCGAGCATGAGCATTTCGCGAGCTTCGCCGGACGTGGCCACCTGGCCGCCCAGCAGCTCGACCAGTTGCCTGGCCCGCGCTACCAGCGCCGCGTTGGACGGGGCCAGCACGCCCTTGGACAGGTAGAGGTTGTCCTCGAACCCGACCCGGACGTGGCCGCCGTGCAGGAAGGACTGCGCCGCCATGGGGAACTCCGCCCGGCCGATGCCGAATGCCGTCCAGATGGCGCCCTCGGGCAACAGTCCCTTGGCATAGGCGACCGTCTCGGGCGACGGCGAGAATCCGTACTTGACCCCGAGCACGAAGCTGAACAGCGTGGGAGCCTTGAGCACGCCTCTGGCGATCAGGTCCCGCGCCAGGTGCAGGTCGCCGGAATCGAAGATCTCGATCTCGGGCCGCACCCCGGCATCGTTGATGATCTCGGCCATGCGGCTGACGCTGTCCGGCGTATTGATGACGACCGACTTGCCCGAATACATGGTGTTCAGGTCCAGCGAGCAGATGTCCGGCTTCAACACCCGGACGTGCTCGACGCGAGGCTCGGGCGGCATCAGGTTGCTGCCCTCGGCCGCCACCCTCGGATTGCCCGGCGTCGGAACGTAGCGCCCGCCAGGCCCCGTGGTCAGGTTGATTACCAGCGACCGGCTCTTGGCGCGGATGCGTTCCATGACTTCCTGGTAATGGGAGATCTCCATCGAGGGGCGACCCGTGTCGGGATGCCGCACGTGGATGTGGGCGACCGCCGCGCCGGCAGCCTCGGCCTCCAGCGCCGATTCGGCGATCTGCTGCGGCGTGATGGGCAGGCCGGGGTGCTGGTGGGGCTCCGTGATGTTGCCCGTGATCGCGCAGGTAATGATCGTTTTCTGCATGGCGTCTCCAGTGGTTCGCAGGGATTGCGCCTCGTATTCTTGAACGGCCCATACCTCGCAACAATCATGGTTTAATAGTTTCAGAACACGGAAATTACGCGTTCTCTATCCCCGCACGAGGCGCCCATGGAGTCCCGCTATCTGGAGTGTTTCGTGCACGTGGTCGAACAGGGCTCCATCGCCGAGGCGGCGCGGACCCTGGACCTGGCCCCGGCCACCGCGGCCCAGCGTCTCAAGGCACTCGAATCCAGCATGCAATGCCAGTTGCTGCAACGGGCCGGCCGCACGGTCAAGCCCACCGTGGCGGGCAGCCGCGTGCTCGGCCACGCGCGCGCCATACTCGCGGCCGAGCGCGACATGCGCGCGGCCGCCACCAATACCGACCTGCCGCCCGGTCCGCTGCGCCTGGGCGCCACCCCCACCGCCCTGGCCGGGATCCTGCCGGATGCCCTGAAGCGATGGGTCCGCCGCTACCCCGCCATCCCCGTATTCATCGATCCCGCCGTCACCCCGCTGCTGCACGCGCGCCTGCTCGAAGGCGAGCTCGACGTCGCGGTGCTCGCCCACCCCAACTATGCGCTGCCGAAGACCTGCAGCTGGCAGACCCTGAGCCGGGAAGAGCTCGTCATGCTGGCGCCGCGCGCGCTGGCGGTACAGGACGTACCCGCCACGCTGGGCAGGGAGCCCTTCATCCAGTACGACCGCAGGACCGTAGCGGGCAGGATGGTCGACGACTACCTGAAGCGCCGCCGGATACAGCCGCCGGTGCGGTTCGAGGTCGACGGCATCGCGCCCATCGTCGATCTGGTCAGGGCCGGCCTGGGGATTTCCGTCCTGCCCAACTCCCCCATCATCGGAAGCAGCGAACCGGCACTGCGCCGCTGGCCGCTGCCGCCGCCCAGCCCCCACCGCACCATGGGCGCGCTCTGGCTGCGTTCTTCGCCGCGCGCGCGCCTGGCCGAGGTCTTCGTCGAAATGGCGCTGAAGGTCCACAAGCGGTAGGCGCCCGGCTCGCGCCCGCCCCCCGCCGACTCGACTACACTCGAAGCGCCCCCACGCCAGGACCGGCGCCGGCCGGCAGCCCCCATGCTGAACCTGCGACACATCGAAGTCTTCCACGCCATCATGCGCACCGGCTCGGTGACAGCCGCGGCGAAATCGCTGCACGTCACCCAGCCGGCCGTCAGCGCCGTGCTCAAGCACCTGGAAAGCCGGCTGGATTTCCGGCTGTTCGAGCGGGTCGGCGGCAAGCTGCAGCCCACGCCCGAAGCCCTGGCGCTGATGCCCGACGTCGACGAGATCTTCGGGCGCCTGGACGCCATCGCCCGCCTGACGCAGGACCTGGCCGGCGGCCGGCTGGGGTCGCTATCCCTCGCGGCGTCCTCGCCCATCGCCAACGGCGTGCTGCCGAAAACCATCGCCCGCTTCCTGAAGGACAAGCCGCAAGTCAGGGTGGCCCTGCAGACCCTGGCCTCGCCGCAGGTCCTGGACCGCGTCGCCAGCCGCGAGGCGGAACTGGGCGTGGCGTACGGCCCGCTGGAACACAGCGAAGTCGTCTGCACGCCGCTGTGGCGCGCCGGAATCGGCTGCATCATGCGCGAAGACCACCCGTTGGCCCGCCGCGAGACCATCGACATCCGGGAGCTCGTCGCCTACGACCTGATCACCTATCTGCCGCAGGCGCTGCTGCGCCCCTACGTGGACCAGGCTTTCCAGGCGGCGGGCATCGCCCCCGCCCTCACCGTGCAGGTCGGACAGGCCATCACCGGCATCGCCCTGGCCCACCAGGGCACGGGCGTCGCGCTGGTCGAGACCAACCTGTTGGCCGCGCTGCCCCTGCCCGGCCTGGTGGCCCGCGAGCTGGCCGCCCCCATCGCGCTCAATATCCTCCTGCTGCAGCACCGGAGCGCGCCGCGTTCCGCGCTGCACGAGCAGTTCGTGCGGTACCTGCGCGAAGACGATTCCGGACCCGCGGGTTAACCCGGATTCATCAACCTGGCTTATGGGCGGCCACTATCTATTGATTGGCCGGCCGCCGGCGACTCTTCCTAAACTGTCGGCCCGTTTCACCCCCGTGCCGCCATGAACGCAGAAGCCCAAGCCGCCGCCCGCCGGTCCGTCTACCAGCCGGAACAGGACAACCTCTACTTTCCCCAGCCTCCCGTCTTCCAGACCGTCGAGGAAGAACGTCTGCATCGCAAGCAACGCCTGGCCGCCGTCTGCCGGGTCTTCGCCAAGTTCCGCTACGAGTACGGGTTCGCCGGACACGTGACCGTGCGGGACCCGGAACATCCCGACCTGTACTGGACCAACCCCTTCGCCATGGACTTCGGCCGCGTGCGGGTCTCCGACCTGCTGCTGGTGGACCACGAAGGACGCGTGCTCGAAGGCAGCTGGGCGGTCAACCGGGCGGGCTTCGTGCTGCATGCCGCGATCCACGAGGCCAACCCGCACATCGTCGCCTCCTGTCACGCCCACACGACCCACGGCATGGCCTGGGCCGCGCTGGGGCGCAAGCTCGACCCCATCACACAGACCGCCGCCAGCTTCTGGAGCGAACACACGCTCATCCGCGAGGAAGCCGGTGCGGTGGTGGTGCAGCGCGACGCCGGCGCGGCCGTCGCCGCCGCCTTCGGCGAGAACAAGATCGCCATCCACCAGAACCACGGCATTTTCTCGGCCGGCCGCGACAGCGTGGACGAAGCCGCCTGGTGGTTCATCGCCGCCGAGCGGGCCTGCGAGATCCAGCTCAAGGCCGAAGCCACCGGCAGGCCGGTGCAGTGCATCGGCGAGGCCGCCGTCGCCCATTCGAGCAAGCACCTGGGCACGCCGTTCATGGCCTGGCTGCACTTCCAGCCCATCTACGACGCGATCTGCCGCTCCGACCCGGACCTGTTCGACTGACCCGCCCTGCCGCGCCGTACGGCGCGGTACCCATCCGGCGGCCGGCAGCTCCCGGCCCGCCGCCCACACCCAATAACTACACCGAGCCGAGACACCATGCCCACTCCCGCTCCTTCCGCGTCCATCACGGACCGGCTCAATGCGCTGCCCATCACCGGACTGCACAAGCGGTTCGTCGCGATCATCGGGATCAGCATGTTCTTCGACGTCTACGAACTGTTCCTGACCAGCGTGCTCGTCAGCACGCTCAAGAAACACTTCGACGTGCCGGCCGAGCTGGTCCCGCTGGTGCTGGCCTCGACCTTCATCGGCGCATTCCTCGGCGCGGCCGTGTTTGGCCGCATCGCGGATCGCATCGGCAGGCGGCGCGCGCTGATGATCACCATCGCGCTCTATAGCCTGTTCTCGCTGCTGGGCGCGTTCTCGACCAGCGCATGGATGCTGATCGTCACGCGGGTGATCGCCGGCATCGGCCTGGGCGGCGAGTACCCCGTCACGAACTCCTACATGGGCGACATTCTTCCCGCCAGGCAGCGCGGGCGCTACATGGCCTGGGCGTTCACCCTGTCCTATCTCGGCGTGCCGCTGGTGGGCTTCCTGGGCGTCTGGCTGGTGGAGCACAGCCTGTTCGGCGTGGACGGCTGGCGCATCATGTTCGTCATAGGCGCCCTGGGCGCGGCCATCGTCTGGATCCTGCGCAACGGCATGCCGGAATCGCCCCGCTGGCTGGCGGCCAACGGCCGGCACGCGCAGGCCCACGAGATCGTGGCCCGCTTCGAACGGGCGGCCGGCCAGGCGGTCCCGCCGCTGGCGGCTCCCGCCGCGGAAACGCCCACGACCGTGCCGTCGGTGCGCGAGAGCTTTGGCGTACTGTTGCGCCGCCCCATGCTCAGCCGCTTCCTGCTGATGGCGTCGGTCTCGGCCTTTTACGTTTTCGGCTACTACGGCTTCGGCAGCCTGGTGCCCCTGATTCTCGTGGCCAAAGGCCAGACCATCATCAATTCCGTGCTCTACAGCGCAATGTCCTTCATCGGCTACCCGATCGGATCGGCGCTCTCCATCCCACTCATGGAGCGCTTCCAGCGCAAGGCCATCCTGATGGGCTCGGCCGCGGTCATGGTTGCCGCCGGCCTGGGCTTCGGCTTCTCCAGCGAGGCGCTGCCGGTGGTCGTGTGCGGCCTCATCTACACGCTGGCCAGCAACGTCATGTCGAACGCGTACCATATCTTCATGTCCGAGCAATTCCCCACCGCGCTGCGCGGCACCGCCATCGGCTGGTGCTATTCGCTGTCGCGCCTGTCCACCGCGGCGGTGCCCTTCATCCTGCTGCCGTTCATGAACCAGCACGGGCCCACGGCGCTGTTGCTGCTGGTGGCCGGCATCATGGCCGCCATCGTCGCCGCCGTCGGCCTGTTCGGGGTGCGCACCACGGGCCGCGGACTGGAAGACATCAATGCCGACGCCCCCGCGCCGGCTGCCGCCCTGGCGCGCAGCGCCGGGGTTTCCGCCCCCCGCTGAGCGCGCAGGCCGCCATGTTCGGTTTTTCCACCTTGCCCGTGATCGAGACGGAAATCCATGCCCGCATGCCCGAAGCCCTGCGCCGGCGCGGCGAAACGCCGGACTGGGTCCGGGCCAACCTGGGCGGGCGCCCGACCGACTCGTTCATAGAAGGCCCTTGCCGGGATCCGCAAGGCAACCTCTACCTGGTCGACATTCCCTACGGCCGGCTGCTGGCCGTGGACCCCGGCGGCGCCTGGCGCGTCGTGGCCCAGTACGACGGCGAGCCCAACGGCCTGGCCTGGCACCCGGACGGCTACCTGCTGGTCGCCGACTACCGCCACGGCCTGATGGCCTACGCGCCGGGCGCGGCCGCGCCCCGGCCCCTGCTGGAACGCCGCAACAGCGAACGCTTCAAGGGCCCCAACGACCTGATCGTCGCCCCCGGCGGCGACATCTATTTCACCGACCAGGGGCAGACCGGCCTGCACGACCCCACGGGGCGCGTGTACCGCCTGCGGCCCGACGGCCGGCTGGACTGCCTGATCGCCAACGGCCCCAGCCCCAACGGCCTGGCGCTCAACGGCTCGGGCGACGTCCTGTATGTGTCCATGACGCGCGACAACTCCGTATGGCGCCTGCCGCTGCTGCCCGACGGGTCCGCCAGCAAGGTCGGCCGGCTCTTCCAGTTCTGGGGCGTCGGCGGCCCCGACGGCATGGCCATGGACGAGCGCGGCAACCTGCTGGTGGCCCACGCCTCGCTGGGCGTCGTGGTCGCGTTCGATCCGTGGGGCGAACCCAAGGCGGTCGTGCGCTCCTGCGCCGGACGCGCCGTCACCAATGTCTGCATCGGCGAGGACGGCTGGCTGTACATCACCGAGTCGGCCACCGCGTCGGTACTCAAGGCCGACTGGGCCGCCGCGCGCGATCGCTTCCTGCCCGCTTACATGCCGAAAGACTGATCCGCGGCGGCTCGCCCTACAATCGCGCGGACGGGACCGGCTTCCCGCCCGGTCCAAGGACGCCAGCCATGCCGCTCGCCCCTGCCCTGCCGCCTTGCCCGCCCGCACGGATGCTGCGCGCCGGCGCCCTGGCGCTGCTCGCCTGGACCGCTCCGCTGGCCGCGCAGACCCCCGCGCCCATCACCGCCATCACGCTTTCCTCGGGCGGCGTGGCCGAGATCCGGCGCGAGGCCGAGGTCGCCGGCGACGGCACGCTGCGCATCGAAGTCCCGCTGGCCCAGCCCAGGTCGACGACATACTCAAGAGCCTGACCGTGCGCGATCCGGCCGGCACCGTGGCGGGCCTGACGCTGGACGGTCCGGCCCCCAGCCCAAACCCTCCAGCGGCTGGAAGTCTATCGCGCCGCGCCGGCGGTGACGGTCCACCAGCCCGTTGGAGGTGCTGCGCGCCAGATACCCGCGGGGGTTCTCGACGGCGCCCAATCCGTTTTCCAGCATACCCACCACGGCATCCTGCATCGCGTCTTCGCCATCCTGCGGATTCCTGCGCCGCCACGCCGCAACCAGCTCGCTGTGGTGGGCGAGCCAGCCTTTCTTGGGCGGGGAGGTGCCGGACATGGCGGATAGACGGGCGGGTCGGGGAGCGAGGCTCGAATATTAACAACAATTCTCATTTAGATTATAGGTGGCGGCGAATCCGCTGCCTGAGTCCTGCCGCGCGCCGAACCGCCGGTCAGTTGTCGTCGCTGCAACGTCGCCGGCCGCGTCGACCGGCCCCTCCCTGAAACGGGGTGGCTTCACAGATCTGCTTGAACCGCGCCAGACAACAAAAAGCCCCAAGACGCTGATTTCTTGGGGCTTTTAAGACTTTGTTGATTTTCGTCAGAAGGAATGGCGGACAGAGGGGGATTCGAACCCCCGATACGCTTTTGACGTATACACGCTTTCCAGGCGTGCGCCTTCAACCACTCGGCCACCTGTCCTGCATCCGGGCCTGCGCAAACCGCCTTGGGGTGGCGCAAACGGACAATCCGCAATTCTAGCAGACTGTCCCTGCGGAAAGCCGCGTGCTCACCCCTTGCCCGGCAGGCCGGCGGCGACCTCGTCCATATGGCGGGCCAGCCGGACGTCCAGGCGGGTCAGGCCGCCGGCATCGTGCGTCGACAGGGTGACCTCCACCCGGTTGTAGACGTTGGTCCATTCGGGGTGGTGGTCCATCTTCTCGGCCATGAGCGCCGCACGGGCCATGAAACCGAAGGCGGCGTTGAAATCGGCGAAGACGTAGGTCTTGCGGATCGCCCCGCGGCCGGGGACGGCCGCCCAGCCCGACAGCCCTTGCAGGGCCTCGTCCGGCGTCAGTCTGGCTGCATCGCGCATGGCGCAATCTCCCGAAAAGGACCGTCCCGCCCACCGCTCACCCGGTGACGGCGATATGGCTGGCCGCCCCCAGCATCCGCTCGACGTAGCGGGCGATGGTGTCGATTTCCAGGTTGACCTGGCTGCCCGCCCGCAGGTGCTTGAGCGTGGTGACCGCGACGGTATGGGGAATGAGGTTGATGGAAACGACGCAGCCCTCGACGTCGTCTTCGACCCGGTTGACGGTGAGGCTGACGCCGTTGACGGTCACCGAACCCTTGTAGGCCAGGTAGCGCGCCAGGCTGCGGGGCGCGCGCACGGCCAGTTCGTGGGATTCCCCCACGGGATCGAAGCGCACGACCTCGCCCAGGCCGTCCACGTGGCCGGACACCAGGTGGCCGCCCAGGGGGTCGCCCACGCGCAAGGCCTTTTCCAGGTTGACCTCGCCTTCGGCGTCCAGCCCCACGGTGAGGCTCAGGCTTTCGCGCGAGACGTCGACCTCGAAGCGCCGGCCGGCCAGGCCGACTACGGTCATGCAGGCGCCCTGCACGGCGATCGAATCGCCCGGCTTGACGTCGCCCAGGCCTAGGTCGCCCGCGTCTATCTGGAGGTGGACCCCGCTGGCCGAGGTGCCGCCCCCCAGGGGCTCGACACGGACGATGCGGCCGACGGCGGCGACGATACCGGTAAACATGAAATCTTGGCTCCCGCTGATGCTTGCCGTGCCATGATACGCGATGCCCGCGGGCTGGGCGCCCCGGCCTGCCTCAGACCGCCCCGGCCAGCGCCTGCCAGCGGGACGCCACGCGGGCGCGCAAGCGGGCGTCGGCGCCCACCCTGGCCAGGTCGGTGAATTCGAAGCGGCGGGCGTGGTCCAGGTGCTCCAGCATGGGCAGGCGCACCATGCCGGCAGCGTCGCCCAGCAGCATGGGCGCCAGGTAGACGATCAGTTCGTCCACGCAATCGGCGGCCAGCAGCGCGCCGCTCAGGCCGGCACCGGCTTCCACGTGCACTTCGTTGATCTCGTGCGCGCCCAGCCAGCGCATCATGGCGGGCAGGTCCACCCGCCCGCCGGGGCCGGGCAGCTCGACCACCCGGGCGTTGCGGGCGGCCAGGCGGGCCGCCTTGGCCGGGTCGGCGCGGGCGGTGAAGATCAGCACTTCGGAACCGTCGAACAGGCGGGCCTGCTCGGAAATCTCGAAGCGCGCGTCGACCACGGCCTTGCGCGGCGGCCGCGGCGTGGCGACGTGGCGCACGTCCAGCCGAGGGTCGTCGGCCAGCACGGTGCCCATGCCGGTCAGTACCACGCAGCTGCGCGCGCGCCAGTGGTGGCCGTCGGCGCGCGCGGCCTCGCCGGTAATCCATTGCGAAACGCCGTTGTGCAGCGCCCCGCGGCCGTCCAGCGAGGCCGCGAGCTTGAGCCAGACCCAGGGCGTACCGCGGCTCATGCGGGCGGCAAAGCCGGCGTTGAGCTCCAGGGCTTCTTGCAGGCAGACGCCGCGCACGACCTCGATGCCGGCGCGCTCCAGTGCAAGGAAGCCGTTGCCGCCCACCAGGGGATTGGGGTCGCCCATGGCCGCGACCAGCCGCGCCGGCCGGGCCGCGACCAGCGCGTCGGCGCAGGGCGGCGTGCGGCCGTGGTGGCTGCACGGCTCCAGCGTGACGTAGACGGTGGCGCCGGCGATGTCGTGGCCGCGCCGGCCGGCGTCGCGCAGGGCGACGATCTCGGCGTGCGGGCCGCCCGGCGGCTGGGTCGCGCCTTCGCCCAGGACCTCGCCGGCCCGCACGACGACGCAGCCCACGCGCGGGTTGGGGGCGGTGCTGTAGCAGACGCCGCGCGCCAGTTCCAGCGCGCGGCGCATCCAGCGTTCGTCGTCGGACAAGGCGGTAGCGTTCACGCGGGCATTGTATGCGGGACGGGCGCGCCTATTCGCGCAGCTTGCGCGGCAGCATCGGGCCCTGCATCTCGCGGATGGCCTCGACGAACTCGCCGATGTCCTCGAAGCTTTTGTAGACGGAGGCGAAGCGAACGTAGGCCACCTTGTCGAGCTTGCGCAGCTCGGCCATGACCAGTTCCCCCAGATGCTGCGAGGAAATCTCGCGCTGGCCGCTGGTGAGCAGGGCTTCTTCGATGCCGGCCACGGCGGCATCGACCGCCTCGGTGCTGACCGAGCGCTTGCGCAGCGCCAGCGCCAGGCTGGCGCGCAATTTCGCGCCGTCGTATTCGCTGCGGCTGCCGTTGCGCTTGACCACCGTGGGCATTGCCAGTTCGATGCGCTCGTAGGTGGTGAAGCGCCGGCCACAGGAAGAACAGCGCCGCCGCCGGCGTATGGTGTCGCCTTCTTCGGAGGCCCGGGAATCGATCACCTGGGTATCCGCATGGCCGCAAAACGGACATTTCATGGTTTACCCCTCCCCCGCTCGCCGGCGGCCGGCCGCCGCCCGGCGCCGCAGCGCCGGGCAGGCGCCCGTCAGCCGTAGACGGGCAGGCGGCTGGTCAGTTCGTTGACGCGCGCGCGCACCGCGGCGATGTTGTCCGCATCGTCCGGCTTGTCCAGCACGTCGGCGATGAGATTGGCGGTGAGCTCGGCTTCGGCTTCCTTGAAGCCGCGGGTGGTCATGGCCGGCGTTCCCAGCCGCACGCCGCTGGTGACGAAGGGCTTTTCCGGGTCGTTGGGAATGGCGTTCTTGTTGACGGTGATGTGCGCCTGGCCCAGCGCGGCCTCGGCCTGCTTGCCGGTGAGGCCCTTGGGGCGCAGGTCGACCAGCATGACGTGGCTTTCGGTGCGCCCGGACACGATGCGCAGGCCGCGCCGCACCAGCGTGTCGGCCAGCACCTGGGCGTTGCGTACCACCTGCTGCGCGTAGCCCTTGAAGTCGGGCGACAGCGCTTCCTTGAAGGCGACCGCCTTGGCGGCGATCACATGCATGAGCGGGCCGCCCTGGATGCCGGGGAAGATGGCGGAGTTCACCGCCTTTTCGAACTCGGCCTTCATCATGATGACGCCGCCGCGCGGCCCGCGCAGGGACTTGTGCGTGGTGGACGTGACGAAGTCGGCATGCGGCACGGGGTTGGGATAGGCGCCGCCTGCGACCAGCCCCGCGTAGTGGGCGATGTCGACCATGAGCAGCGCGCCGTTGTCGTGCGCGATGCGCGCCAGCCGCTCGAAGTCCATGTGCAGCGAGTAGGCCGAGGCGCCCGCCACGATCAGCTTGGGCTTGTGCTCGCGGGCCAGCTGTTCGACCTTGGCGTAGTCCAGCACTTCGTCGGCGTCCAGCCCGTAGGGCAGGAAGTTGTAGAGCTTGCCCGAAGCGTTGACCGAGGCGCCGTGGGTGAGGTGGCCGCCTTCGGCCAGGCTCATGCCCAGCACGGTGTCGCCCGGCTTGAGCACAGCCATGTAGACGCCTTGGTTGGCCTGCGAGCCGGAATTGGGCTGCACGTTGGCGGCCTCGGCCCCGAACAGCTGCTTGAGGCGGTCGATGGCCAGCTGCTCGACGACGTCCACGTATTCGCAGCCGCCGTAGTAGCGCTTGCCGGGGTAGCCTTCCGCGTACTTGTTGGTCAGCTGCGTGCCCTGCGCCTGCATGACGGCGGGGCTGGCGTAGTTCTCCGAGGCGATCAGCTCGATGTGCTGTTCCTGGCGGACGTTTTCCTTCTGGATGGCGGCCCAGACGTCGGGGTCCACGTCGGAAATGCTGCGGTTGCGGTCGAACATGACGGATCCTGAAGCGGTGCGGGTGGGGAAAGCGCGTTAGTTTACCCGCTCCGCCCCGTCCGGACGGCCGGCGGGGCCCGCCGCGCGGGCGGAATCGGCGCGAAAACGACAGCCCCGGCGGCGGCCGCGAAATCCGCTCATCCTATCTTGAGGGTTCTTCATGCTGGAGGCCGCCGGGAGTACCGGGGCCGCCGCGGCGCAGCCGGACGGCTGGCCGAACCTCCGCGAGCCCGGGAGCCGCGCCGGCCGCAGCGCGTACGGACGCGGCCGGGCAGCGGACGATCCGCGCGGCCGGGCGGGGTCAGGACGAGGTCGAGCCGATCTGGGTGGGCGCCAGCCGCGGATTCAGCGTGTAGGTGCCGGTCAGCGAGGCCTGCGCCAGCACGTGGCCCTCCATGGCCCGCCGCGCGTCGGCGCCGGTGAAGCGGCCCTCCAGCCCCAGCGTGGGGACGTCCAGGGCGTACAGCGTGAATACGTAGCGATGCACCAGGCTGTCGTTCCACGGCGGGCAGGGGCCGTCGTAGCCGTAATAGTCGCCGTTCATGTCGCGGTCGGCGGCGAACCAGCCGGTGTAGTCGTTGATGCCCTGCCGGGCGTCCATGGGCGCCAGCGGCCCGCCCTTGCCGCGCGGGGTAATGCCGTTGGAAAAGGCGCCCTCTTCGATCTCGCGCACCCCGTGCGGCAGGTCGACCAGCACCCAATGGAAGAATTCGACGCGCGGCAGGCTCTGCGGGATTTCGCGCCCTTCCTGGTTGACGTCGTCGGGCCGGCTCGGCACGTCCGGATCGTGGCAGAGCAGCGCGAAGGCGCGCACGCCCTCCGGCACGTCGTCCCAGGCGAAATGGGGGTTGCAGTTGTCCGCCAGCGCCACGTGCGACTGCGCGTCGATCTTGCCGAAGGCGTAGCGCTCGGGGATCGCCTCGTTGTCGGAAAAGGACAAGCTCGAGAGTTTCATGTCGTGCTCCTCGTCTATACGCAAATTGCCGGCATGCGCGCGGATGCGCCTATCCTGTCAAGGTAACACGGGCAAACTTCCGTTTGCCTACCTGCAGAACGTAGGTCCCGGCTGACAATTGCAACGATTTGTCCTCGACCCGCGCACCGTCCACGCGCACCCCGCCCTGTTCGACATTGCGCTGCGCTTCGGCGCCCGAGGCCGCCAGCCCCGCCTCACGCAGCACCTTGAGGATGCCCAGGGGCGCGGGGCCCAGGCCCACTTCCGGCATGTCTTCCGGGATGGCGCCGTCGCGAAAGCGCGCCTCGAAGCCGGCCAGCGCATCGCGCGCGGCGGCCTCGCCGTGGAAGCGGGCGACAATTTCCTGGGCCAGCATGACCTTGGCGTCGCGCGGATTGCGCCCGCCCTCGATCTCGCCGCGCAGCGCGGCGATCTCCTCCAGGGAGCGGAAGGACAGCAGCTCGAAGTACCGCCACATCAGCGTGTCGGAAATCGACATCAGCTTGCCGAACATGGACCCCGGCGCCTCGGAAATGCCGATGTAGTTGCCCTTGGACTTCGACATCTTCTCGACGCCGTCGGTGCCCTCGAGCAGCGGCATGGTCAGGATGCATTGCGGCGCCTGGCCGTATTCCTTCTGCAGCTCGCGCCCGACCAGCAGGTTGAACTTCTGGTCGGTGCCGCCGAGCTCCAGGTCGGACTTCAGGGCGACCGAATCGTAGCCCTGCATGAGGGGGTACAGGAACTCGTGCACCGAGATGGGAATGCCGCCGCGGAAGCGCTTGGTGAAATCCTCGCGCTCCATCATGCGGGCCACGGTGTAGCGCGAGGCCAGCTGGATCATGCCGCGCGCGCCCAGGGGGTCGGACCATTCGGAGTTGTAGCGGATCTCGGTGCGCGCCGGGTCCAGCACCATGCTGGCCTGGGCGTAGTAGGTGCGGGCGTTGGTCTCGATCTGCTCGCGGGTCAGCGGCGGCCGGGTGGCGTTGCGCCCGCTGGGGTCGCCGATCATGGAGGTGAAGTCGCCGATCAGGAAGATGACCGTGTGACCGAGGTCCTGGAGCTGGCGCATCTTGTTGAGCACCACCGTATGGCCCAGGTGGATGTCCGGCGCCGTCGGATCCAGCCCCAGCTTGATGCGCAGCGGCACGCCTGTGGCCTGGCTGGCGGCCAGTTTCTGGGCGAACTCGGATTCGACCAGCAGTTCGTCGCAGCCGCGCTTGACGGTACGCAGGGCGGCTTCGACTTCGGGGGTGATGGGTGCGGGAGACGGCGGCATAGAAAAAAAGAGGAAAAAATTGGCCTTAATGGGTTAGAGAATGTTAAAAATGTCGAAAATTCTAGTGCAGCGGGGTAGCATCCCGGGCTAAATCCGGCGCCTGTCTCGTCCCGGGCCGCCGCGCCGCCACTGTCCCACAATCAGTCATCTCGTGCCACTTCGTGGCAGAATCTGCCTTTCGGCGCGCGCCAGCATGGCGCCCAGCGCCCGCAGCGCGTCCTGCGGCTATCCAGGCAAGCAAGAGGTTTTCGGTACGATGAATCGCGGCACCCACGAACAGTCCACCATGGTCCAGGCTACCGGGCTCGTCGGTTCCAAGATTCCGTCCCACCACGCTTCCCGCGGCACCCGCATCATACGCCGTGCGCTGATCGCCGCCGCGGTCGGGCTGTTCGGCGCCGCCGCCGCGCTGGGCATGGTCCAGCCTTCCGATCATACCGCCCTGCCGCCGGCCCGCCACGTCAGCGACGTGCTGCCGCTGCCGTCGGCGGCGGTCCAGGTGGGCGACAGCGGCGAACAGCCCTATATCAACGAAACCCGCATCCGGCCCGGCGACACGCTGGCGGCCATCCTGGCGCGGCTGGAAGTCGACGCCCCGGGCCTGCAGCAGTTCCTCACCGTCGATCCCTCGGCGCGCAGCATCTACAAGCTGTTCCCTGGCCGTTCGGTCCAGGCCGCCAGCGACGCCGACGGCAAGCTGCTGTGGCTGCGCTACATCCACACCCCCGGCAACAGCGGCGACGACGGCGAGGTGGTCACCCGGATGCTGCAGGTCGAGCCTGCGGCCGGCGGCGGCTATGCGGCCCGCGAGGTCGTCCAGGGCACGGAAAGTCAGGTGCGCGTGGCCGTGGGCACCATACGCAGCTCGCTGTTCGCCGCCACCGACGCGGCCGACGTCCCGGATGCGGTCACGCTGCAGATGGCCGACATCCTGGGCAGCAAGGTCGACTTCCTGCGCGACCTGCGCCAGGGCGACCAGTTCCGCGTCGTCTACGAGGTCCGCACCCACGACGGCCGCTACGTCGGCGCCGGCCGCGTGCTGGCGGTGGAATTCACCAACCGCGGCAAAACATACGACGCCGTCTGGTTCGACAGCGGCAACGGCGCGGGCAGCTACTACGATTTCGACGGGGGCAGCCTGCGCGGCGCCTTCCTGCGCAACTCGATCAAGTTCACCCGCATTTCCTCCACCTTCGGCATGCGCATGCACCCCATCCACAAGAAATGGGTGGGGCACAAGGGCGTGGACTACGCCGCCCCCAGCGGTACGCCCATCCACGCCACCGCGGACGGCACCGTAACCTTCGCCGGCGTGCAGAACGGCTACGGCAACGTGGTTATCCTCCAGCACTTCGGCAAGTACTCCACCCTCTATGCCCACCAGAGCCGCATCGCGCCGGGCATCAAGAAGGGCGTCAAGGTTTCCCAGGGCCAGCTCATCGGCTACGTTGGCGCCACCGGGTGGGCGACCGGCCCGCACCTGCACTACGAGTTCCGCATCGCCGGCACGCCGGTGGACCCGCTGTCCGTCGACCTGCCCATCGCCCAGCCGCTGGACAAGAAGTCCGCAGCCGCCTTCGCCCGCGCCGTCCAGCCCTACAAGGACCAGATCGCGCTGCTGGCCAAGTTCCAGCAAACCGTTCCCGCCGCGCAGACGCGGGTGGCGAACCGGTAGCCTGCGGCCCGCTCCCAGGCGCGCACCGTGCCATCCCGCGCCATCCCGCCCGCTGGCGACGCCCCGTCGCCCCAGGCGCAGTCCGGGGCGGCGCGTCCCGTACGTCCGGCCGGCACCCTGTATGCCGGCATCATGTCCGGCACCAGCATGGACGGCGTGGACGCCGTGCTGGCCGACATCCGCCCCGGCCGGCCGCCGCAGCTGCTGGCCGAGGCCAGCGTGGCCCTGCCCGCTGCGCTGCGCGCCGAGCTGCTGGCGCTGAACACCGCCGGCGACAACGAGCTCGACCGGGCCGCGCGCGCCGCGCACGAACTGGCCGGCCTGTATGCCCAGGCGGTCGCCGGGCTGCTCTACCGCAGCGAGGCCGAGACGCACGCCATCGCGGCCATCGGCGCGCACGGCCAGACGGTGCGCCACCGGCCGGAGCTGGGCTACTCCTGGCAACTGAACGCTCCCGCCCTGCTGGCCGAGCTGACCGGCATACCCGTGGTGGCGGACTTCCGCAGCCGCGACGTAGCCGCAGGCGGCCAGGGCGCGCCGCTGGTGCCCGCCTTCCACGACGCGGTGTTCGCCGCCGGCCGCCCCAGGGCGGTACTGAACCTGGGCGGCATGGCCAACGTCACCCTGCTGCGGCCGGAGCGCGAACCCGAAGGCTTCGACACCGGCCCGGCCAACGTCCTGCTCGACCTATGGTGCGAACGCCATACGGGCCGCCCCTACGACGAGGACGGCCGCTGGGCGGGCGAAGGCCGGCTCGTGCCCGGGCTGCTGGAATACCTGATCCGCAGCGAGCCCTGGTTCGCGCTGCCGCCGCCCAAGTCGACCGGCCGCGACCGCTTCCATGCCGCCTGGCTGCAGCAGCGGCTGGACGACTATCCCGGCCCGGCCCCCGGCCCGGCCGACGTGCAGGCTACCCTGCAGATGCTGACGGCGCGCACCGTGGCGCAGGCGGTGGCTGCCCGCGCGCCCGACGCCGAAGAGATGCTGGTCTGCGGCGGAGGCGCGCGCAACGGCGGGCTCATGCGGGATCTGGCGCATTGCCTGCAGCGGCCCGTACAGGCCACCGACCGCCACGGCGTACCGGCGCAGCACGTGGAGGCGCTGGCCTTCGCCTGGCTGGCCTGGGCGCATGTGAACGGCGTGCCGGCGGGCCTGCCGGCGGTGACCGGCGCGCGGGGCAAGCGGGTGCTGGGCGCCTACTATCCCGCCTAGCGCACCGGCCCTGATCGATACGAAAAAAGCGGCATGCCGGAACATGCCGCTTTTTGCCAGCCCGCCCGGGCGAACCCGGCGGGAGTAGCCGTTCAGACCGAGAACGAGGACCCGCAGCCGCAGGTGGTGGTCGCGTTGGGGTTGCGGATGACGAACTGGGCGCCTTCGAGGTCTTCCTTGTAGTCGATCTCGGCGCCGACCAGGTACTGGAAGCTCATGGGGTCGACGAGCAGCTCCACGCCGCCTTTTTCGAGGCGGGTGTCGTCATCGGCAACGTCTTCGTCGAAGGTGAAGCCGTACTGGAAGCCGGAACAGCCCCCGCCCTGCACGAACACGCGCAGCTTGAGATTGGGGTTGCCTTCTTCTTCGAGCAGTTGCTTGACCTTGGCCGCCGCGGAATCGGTAAAGACCAGCGGGGTGGGCGGCGCCTGCAGGTCGACGGTTTCGGTGATGGCGTTCATGGCAGGGGCTCCTGGCGGTTGCGGCAACCGCCGAAAAACGGGCAGCGCAGCGCTGCGTATGAAGACACTATAACGCAGCGGGGGCACCCTTCAAAATGGCGAAACGGCCTGCCGCAGCGGGCTTGGGGACGCTCCGCGGCGGTAGCGGGAAATGCCCTAGAGGTCTTCCAGCCGCACCGTCCGGGCGGCCCGCACGGTACTGCCTTCGAGCACGCGTACGGTGACCGATTCCGGCACGAAGCCGGAGGGCACGGCCAGCACCCCCTGGCTGCGCTGGTACTGGTCGAAATGCAGGGACAGCAACTCGCCGGCGGCGCCGGCGGCGGAGACGGGCGAACCGTCGTCGCGCACCTGCAGGGGCGACAGTTCCAGCGTAGCGGTACGTCCGCGCTGGACGCCGGTGGCCACGAACTGCAGGCGGCCGTCGAAGGCGGCCTCGTTGCGCGCATTGCGCATCAGCAGGACGCGGTAGCGCAGGCCGGGGCCCTGGCGCTCGACCTCCAGCGCCCGGATGTCCAGGGAGCCTTGCGGTCCCGGCGGCAGCAACTGCTCGTAGAACGCCAGCTGGTCGCGCATGCGCCCGAGCTCGGATTGCGCGCCGCGCAGCTGCTGCTCCAGTTCGGCCCGCGCCGAGCGCTCGATTTCGAGTTCGCTGTCGGCGATGTCGAGCTGGGCGCGCAGGAAGCGCCTTTCCGCATCCACCTGGCCGAGGCGGGCGGCCTGCTGCCGGGCCAGGCCGGCGTCCACGCCCGGCCCGCCCGCCGGCGGCGCCTGCCGCCCGTAGAAATACCCGGCCGCCGCCCCCAGGACCAGCCAGAGGCTCGCCGCCAGGGCCGGCAGCCAACGCCGCCCGCCGCCGCCCCGCGCGGGGCCAGGGCTGGCGCCCGGCCCCGTCCCGGAACCGGGAATCCGGCCGGGCTCGGGGGTATCCCCGGGAGAATCGCCGGCTGGCTGCGCCATGGGCTCAGCGCGGGGCGACCGGAGGAAACATGCGCGCGGCCGCCGTCAGGGCAGGATCGCGACCTGGTCGAGACCGGCGGTTTCCGGCAGGCCGAACATGAGGTTCATGTTCTGGACCGCCTGCCCGGACGCCCCCTTGACCAGGTTGTCCTGGATGACCAGCACGATCAGCTGGTCGCCGCCGCCGGGCCGGTGCACCGCGATGCGCAGCGCGTTGGAGGCCCGCACCGAGCGGGTCTCCGGCAGGCTGCCGGCGGGCATGACGTCGACGAAGGGGTCGTTGGCGTAGCGCCGCTCGAACAGCGCCTGGAAATCGGTGTCGCGGGCCTGGGGCAGGATGCGCGCGTACAGGGTCGAGAACATGCCGCGCACCATGGGCACCAGGTGCGGCACGAAGGTCAGGCCCACGGGGGCGCCGGCCACGCGCTCGAGCTGGGCCAGGATCTCGGGATGGTGGCGGTGGCCGGCCACGCCGTAGGCCTTGAAGTTGTCGCTGGCCTCGGAGAACAGGGTGGAAACCTCAGCCTTGCGGCCGGCGCCGCTTACGCCCGACTTGCAGTCGGCGATGATCTGCGAGATGTCCACGCGCGGCTGGCCGCCTTCGATCAGCGGGGCCAGCCCCAGCAGGACGGTGGTGGGATAGCAGCCGGGGTTGCCGATGACCCGGGCCTTGGCGATGCCGGGGCGATCGAGCTCGACCAGGCCGTAGACCGATTCCTGCAGGATGTCCGGGCAGGAATGCGGAATCTTGTACCAGCGCTCGAAGGTGGGCACGTCCTTGAGCCGGAAATCGGCCGCCAGGTCGATGATGCGCACGCCCGCAGCCAGCAGCTCGCGCGCCTGGCTCATGGCCACGCCGTGCGGCGTGGCGAAGAACACGACGTCGCAGTCGGCCAGCGGCGCCTTGTCCGGGCTGGAGAAGGCCAGCTTCACGCGCCCGCGCAGGTTGGGAAACATGTCGGCGACCGGCATGCCGTCCTCGCTGCGCGAGGTGATGGCAGCCAATTCCACCTGGGGATGCTGCGACAGCAGCCGGAGCAGTTCCACCCCGGTGTAGCCGGTGCCGCCGACGATGCCGGCCTTGATGCGGGAGTTCGGTGCCTGGGCCATGGTGCTTCCCTGAGAAGATGGAGAGATTGTATCGCCGGCGCGTCGCGCGCGACGCCCGGCGGGATGCGCGGGACACGGGGCGCTTGCGGGCGCCAGAAAACGAAAAGGCCGCTTGCGCGGCCTTTTCGGTGGGGCGGTAT
>Ga0180222_1000561_pt1 | contig 51878 bp, 51 predicted proteins | sample eDN5th37CKraftOP_FD_151336 | JGI IMG/M metagenome (GOLD analysis project Ga0180222, IMG submission 151336) | Enriched Organic Plus compost microbial communities from Emeryville, California, USA - eDNA 5th pass 37_C Kraft OP (version 2) (version 2) ...
CACCCCGGTCGTCATCGTCGCGGGCGAGCGTTACGGCATGGGCTCGTCGCGCGACTGGGCGGCCAAGGGGGCGGCGCTTCTGGGCACGCGGGCGGTGCTGGCGACAAGCTTCGAGCGCATCCACCGCGCGAACCTGATCGGCATGGGCATCCTGCCGCTGCGCCTGCCGGCCGGAACATCGCCGCAATCGCTGGCGCTGACGGTCGCCGACCGGATCGAGATCGCGCTCGATCCGGCGCGGCTGCAACCGCGCGCGCCTGTCGCGGTGGCGATCCATCGCACCGCGGGCACGGTCGAGGAATTCGACGCCACCGCCGCCATCGAAACCAGCCTTGAGATCGAGACGCTGGCGCAAGGCGGCCTCCTGCCCCTGATCCTCGACCGCGCGGCTCGGGCCAAGGCGGCGAACTGACCCGACGAGGGGAACCGGCGGCGCGGAAAGCCACGCCGCCGGCGATGCGTCAAGCCAGTGCCGCCATCAGGATCAGCGCCAGCGCCACGGTGATGCCGCCGCCGATGCGGGTGGCGATCTGCGCGAAGGGCATCAGCATCATCCGGTTCGAAGCCGACAGGATGGCGATATCCCCTGCCCCGCCCATGCCGCTATGCGTGCTGGTCACGATGGCGGATTCGATCGGATAAAGATTGACCAGCCGCGCGGTCAGAAAGCCCGAGGCCGTCATCGTCAGCACGGTCGCGACGATGGTGATCAGATTGGCGGGCGCGAAGCCCTCGATCAGCTTTTCCCAGGGCGTCAGCACGATGCCGAAGGCGAAAAGCATGGGATAGGCGATTGCGGTCAGGCAGAACTTGTAGACCGTATAGGAGCCGGCCTGCAGGCGGGGCGTGATGCCGTGGAACAGCTTCAGCGCCACGGCCAGCGCCAGCATCACCACCGGCGCCGGAAAGCCCCAAAGCTGCTGGGACAGGGCGCCCGCCAGATAAAGCGTGACCGCGATCATGCCGGCCGCAGCGATGTTCTGGACGTTTCCGTCGGGTTTCACCGGCTCGGCGCCGGCCAGAAGATCATCGTCGCCATGCGGTTGCAGCTGTCCATTGCCGGTAAGTGCCGGCTTGCGACGGCCCAGCCAGCTGAGTGCGCCGGCGCAGATGATGGCGGTCAGGTTGCCGACCAGGATGGCCGGCATCACCCGGGCCAGCACCTCGCCCTGGTCCATGCCGGTGATGCCATGATAGCCGACCGAGAGCGGGATGGCCCCCTCGCCCACGCCGCCGGCCATGATCGGCGCGACGATGAAGAAGAACGTGTCCCAGGTGCCCAGCCCCAGCAAGGTGCCGACCAGGGTGCCCACCGTCGCCGCGCAGACCGAGCCGACCGCCAGCGGCACGAAGATCTTCATGAAACCCTTGATCAGCGTCGAGCGGTCCATGCTGAGGATCGAGCCGACGATCACCGCCGCGATGAACACGTAAAGCACGCCGGTGGACTTGAAGAAGGTCTCGACCACCGAGGTCATCTGCTCGGGAATCCAGCCCTTATAGGCCAGATAGGACGGCACGAAAGTGACGACGACCGCCGCGCCGCCGATATTGCGCACGACGGGCAGGCGCTTGCCGATCTCGCCCAGGGTGAAGGCGAAGGCGGCCATGATGCCGATGACGGTGGCAATGTCGCCCTTGACCTTGCCCAGATGAACAAAGCTCGCCAGCACGACGACCAGCAGCACATAGGCGGGCAGCGGGATGATGCCGAGGTCGTGGTCCATCAGGCGGGCCCATGCGTTTCTGCGGCGTTCCGGCTCGGCGGATGGAATGGCGTGGGTTGGGGTAGAAGCGGTCATGACATCCTCCCGGAATGCGATCAGGCGAAAGACGGAAAATCGAAGAGCGTGGCCGGATTGGCGTTCAGGATCGCGGCCAACCGCGCATCGTCGGCCACCCATGCGCGCAACCGGCCAAGATCGGCGTTGCTGTCGATCTGGCGGAACGGCTCGATCTGGTCGGGGCTGCGGGCGGCCCGGTCGGCGCCGCCGCCGGTATGCGGCCAGTCCGACGCCCAGACCATGCGCTGCGGCGCCGCCTCGATCATCGCCTCGGCCGCCGGGCGCAGTTCCGAATGGTCGGGGCTGCGGCAGCCGCAGCGATAGGGGGCCGACAGCTTGACCCAGACCCTCCCGCTTTCCAGGGCCCGCAGGATGGCGGTGAAATCGCGGCCGGATACCTCCGTTCCCGCCTTGAAGCCGGCATAATGGTCAAGGATCAGCGGCACCTCGCGGACCGCCTGCACCGCGGCGGCCGCAGTCGCGGTATCCACGTAAAGCTGCACGGCCATGCCGGTGCCGGCGAGTCGCCGCGCCGTGGCCTGAATCGTGGCCAGCTTGTCGACCGCCTTGCCGCCACCGGCCTCGAAATTCACCCGCAGGGCGCGGATGCCGGCGGCGTGCAGGGCCTCTAGTTCGGCATCGCTGACGGTTTGCGGATCGATCACCGCCACCCCGCGCGAGACCTGCGGGCCAAGCGCCTGCAGGGCCGAAAGCAGGCAGCGGTTGTCGGTGCCGTAAACGCTGGGCTGCACCAGGACGCACCGACCCAGGCCAAGGCGCGCCATATGCTGTTGCAATGCCTCGCAACCGGCGGGACCGGGCGTATAGGCCCGGTCCGGGACATAGGGGAAATGGTCCGGGTCGAAGACGTGGACATGGCTGTCGCAGGCGCCAGAAGGAAGGGAGATCATGGCAGTAGCTTTCTTTGTGGCCGTCAGTCCAGATCGACCGCAGCCGAATGGGTGACACTGGGTGGTCCAGCAAAGAAGGGGGAGGCCAGTTCACGCCACTTCTGGAACCCCTCGGACGCGCGGAAAGTCACAGTGTGGTCCTCCACGCTGCGCCACTTGACCAGCAGGCGATAGGTGTCGGGCGCCTCGACCAGACGGTGCAGCGACAAGCCAAGGCAACCCTCCGCCGCCAGGAAGTGCGGGCGGGCTGCCGTTACGGCAGCCTCAAACCCAATGGGATCGGTTACGCGGATCTCCGCGACTTCCAGATAGATGCTTGTCGGATTCACTTGTGCCGGCGTCATTCTGCCCTGCCTGGAACAAGTTCGGCGACTTCGGCCTCAAGCTTGGTCGTGCGATCTATCGCTTCCACGATGGCGTCCGCCGTACGCGCCGCACCGTCCTTGCCGACAAAGAAGAAGTGATTGCCTGGAACCGATATAGACAGCCTATCGCTCAGCTGGTGAACCAGATTGTTCAATTTTTCCCAATCCTCTGCCGGAAGCGCACCGGGTTTTTCCTTGAGGCTGGATTGAAGGCGGCTCATGACCGTGTTTGCATTGTAAAGCGTCCAATAGCTCCGATCGAGCAGGCTATGGCGCGCATCTAGCTGCGAATTGCCTTCCAGCACGACCACAAATGGATAGTCGCTAAAGGAAAACGCGCCATAGTCCAGAGCTTGCGACAGGTGATCCAGCTCGAACTTGCCATTACGATAGACCTGACCATAACCTTGCAGGCCGACAGGAATATCACCGACGTAATCAGCCAAATAAGCGTCCTGGGGGATCACCTCGCCGCCATCACCAGAGACACCCATTTCAGCCAACTGCTTCAGCCAGCCGTCATAAGCCTCGGGTCGGGTCGCATAACCAGTCGGGGCCATCTTGTATTCAGTGGTATAGGCAATCAGGCCAGGCAAACCCGGCGTCGCCGCCAAAGATACGACAGCGGCTACGTCCAGCCCCTCACGGCCGAAGGCTTCATAGGCGGGCTGAACGGCCTTGCCGCCCATGCTCCATGCCAGCATAACGACCTCATCCGTCAGGCCGTTTTCGGCAATGGTATCCTGGCTGATCGACGCGATCTGTTCAGCCCAGGCGGTTGCCGTAAAGTCGGGATAGGCACCTTCGATCATGCCCCCTTTGGTTGCGATCGGATAAGACAACGAGAGGATGCTGTAGCCCTTGGCAACCAGATGTGAAGCCAAAAAGTTCTCGGGGTCTGCCCCTGCATGACCGCCATAAGCAATGCGCGCATTGTGATAGCCCCCGGGAACGAAAACGACCAGCGGCTTGTTCGGCTCTCTCCTCCCGCTTGAAAATTGTCCGCCTTATGCCTTGGCGTGGCCGTGTTCGGCATCGATGCTGCGCGTCTCGCCGGTGGCGATCATGGTGCGGGTCGCGTCCACCGTGGCATAGGTCCAGAAGATCTTCATCGGCCGGTCGGTTTCGTTCAGGAAGCGGTGCGGCACGTTCGCGGGCACCCAGGTGGTGTCGAAGGTGCCCAGGTGGTGGCGGGTGCCGTCGATCTCGACCACCGCCTCGCCCTCGATCACCATCACGCTTTCCTCGCAATTATGCATGTGCAGCCCGATGGCGGCGCCGGGGTCGAAATGGGTGATGCCGTTGATCATGCTGGTCGAGCCGCAGCGGCGCGTGACCAGCGGCGTCGTCCGCGCGCCGCCGCCGCGGTCATTGGTCTTCAGTTCGGACGGACGAAGGATGGCGGGTTCAGCCATGGTTTCACCTCACTTTGCGGGACCGATCCAGACGGTCTTGATGTTGACGAATTCGCGGATGCCGTAGACGCCAAGCTCGCGGCCGTAGCCCGAACGCTTGATGCCGCCGAACGGATAGCGCGGGTCCGAGGCGGTCATGCCGTTGACGAAGACCGCCCCGGCGTCGATGCGTCGCGCCAGATCGCGGGCGCGGGCGGCGTCGCCAGACCACAACGCACAGCCAAGGCCGTATTCGCTGTCATTGGCCATGGCGATGGCGTGGTCGGCATCCCTGGCGCGCACGATGGCGGCGACCGGGCCGAAGGTTTCCTCGACGAAGGCGACCATGCCGGGTTTCACATGATCCAGAACGGTCGGCGGATAATAGAAGCCGTCACCTTCGACCGGCGCACCGCCCAGCTTCAGCACGGCGCCTTCGGCGACCGAACGCTGCACCTGGTCGTGCAAGGTGGCCAGCAGGTTGCCGCGCGCCATGGGACCGATTTTCGTATCCCGCTCCATCGGATCGCCGATTTTCAGGTCAGCCGCCTTCTGCACGAACAGCTCGACGAAGCGGTCGGCGACGCTTTCCTCGACGATGAACCGCTTGGCGTTGACGCAGCTTTGCCCGACATTGATATAGCGCGCCTTCACGGCCGTTTCGGCAGCGGCTTCCAGATCGGCATCGGCCAGCACGATGAACGGGTCCGAGCCGCCCAGTTCCAGCACCTGCTTCTTCAGCGCGCGGCCTGCCTGTGCGGCAACGATGGCCCCGACCTCGGTCGAGCCGGTCAGGGTCACGGCGGCGATGCGGTCGTCCGCGATGATGCCGGCCACCTGCGAATTGTCGATGAGCAGCGTCGCGGTCAGGCCCTTGGGCGCGCCGGCCTTCTCCATCACCTCCTGCACCGCCAGCGCGCATTCCGGCACGTTGTTGGCATGCTTCAGGATGGCGCCGTTGCCGGCGGCCAGCGCCGGGGCGGCAAAGCGGAAATACTGCCAGAACGGATAGTTCCAGGGCATGATCGCCAGCACCACGCCCAGCGGGTCGAATTCGACCACGCTTTCGGTGGCATTCGAGGGCACAGGCTCATCCGCCAGGTATTGCGGCGCGTGCTCGGCGTAGAAATCGCAGTTATAGGCGCATTTCTCGATCTCGGCCTCGGATTCCGCGATGGGCTTGCCCATTTCGCGGGTGATCATCTCGGCATAGCGCGTCTTGCCGGCGCGCAGCACCTCGGCCATGCGGGTCAGCAGCCCGACCCGCTCGGCCACGGGAACAAGGCGCCAGGCGCGCTGCGCCCGCGCGGCGGCCTCCAGCGCGGCCTCGACGGCGGCGGCGTCCTGCAAATCGTAGCTCTGGATCGGCTGGCCGGTCGTTGGGTTGACAGAGGTGATCGTGCTCATTCGGTGACTCCTGTTGAAAGGCTGGAAGCGCCGGGGAGGAGGCGCTTCCAGCGGGACAGAAAGCGCGCGCTTTCCGCCATGGGGATGCTGGGGATGTATTCAAAGCCGATGGCGCCGCCGTAGCCGGCGCCGGCCAGCGCCGAAAGCAGAGCCGAAAAGTCGATGCGCCCCGTGCCGGGCTCGTGCCGCCCGGGATGATCGGCGATATGGACATGGCCGATGCGGTCGGCATTGGCCGCGACCCATGCCGCCGGATCCTCGCCCAGGACGGCGGCGTGATAGCTGTCGAAGAGCAGGTCGAAGCGGCGGGCAAAGGCATCCTGCAATTCCGCCGCCGCCCGCAGCGTGCCCATGTAATAGCCGGGGATGGTGATCGCCTCGACCAGCAGGCGCACGCCGGTGCCTTCGCAGTGCTCCAGCGCCCAGCCGAGATTGGTGCGATAGACCTCGCCCGCGTCCAGCCAGCCCCCTGTGACAACGCCTGCCATCGGGTGGAGATAGGGGCAGCCGATGGCCTGCGCGTAATCCAGCGCCCGGTCGAAACCGGCGCGGAACTCGGCCTCTCGCCCCTTCAGGCAGGCAAGACCCTTTTCGCCCTCGCGCCCCATCCCCGAGGTGATCTGCGAGAAGCCCAGGCCCAGATCGTCGAGCCGCCTGCGCATTTCGGCCGCCGGAATCTCGTAAGGCCCCGGATGCTCGACGGCGGTGAAGCCGTCGCGGGCGGCCGCCGCCAGCCGATCGGCCAGCGGCACATCGGCGTAGAGATAGCCGATATGGGCCGAAAGCCGGGTCATGCCGCCAGCGCCGAAGGGAAGACGACGCCCAGCCGCGCGCCTTCGGCGGTCAGATCGGCGATCACGTTGTCGGTGACGGGGATGCCGTCGCGGCGGCGCTGATCCTCGCGCCGCTGCTCGGGCTCGCCGGGCAGCATGATCTCATCGACGCCAGCAGCGCGGGGCAGCGCCTTGATGCGTTCATAGAACGTATCCATCCGCGCCTGGAAATCGGTCAGGGCCATGAACAGGTCGGGCCGGATGGCGAAGAACAGGTGGCCGACGTTCTGCGGTTCCGAGTGGTCGAAATAGAGCGACTTCACGTCACCGCCGAAATTCGCCCCGGTGAACAGCCCCGCCAGCAGGTCCATCAGCGTGCCCAGGACCGAGCCCTTGACGCCGCCGAAGGGCAGGCAGACGCCCTCGAACGCCTTGGCCGCATCGGTGGTCGGGTTGCCGTCCACGTCCAGCGCCAGCCCGGGCGGGATCGGGTCGCCCTTCATCGCCGCCAGCCGGATCTTGCCGCGCGCGATGACGGTCATCGCCATGTCCATGACATAGGGCGGATGCTTGCCGCCCGGGATGCCCGCCGCGATGGGACTGGCGCCCAGGAAGGTGGTCCGCCCGCCCCACATCGGGATCGCGGGCGAGGAATTGGTGAAGATCAGCGAGATATAGCCCCGTTCGATCGCCCGCAGCGCATAGCAGGCCCCCATGCCGAAATGGGTCGAGCGATGCACGCCGGCGAGGCCGATTCCCATCTCGCCCGCCAGATCGCAGGCCGCATTCATCGCCACGTCCGAGGCGATGAAGCCCATGCCGTTGTCGCCATCGACATGGGCGACCGCGCCCGCGACTTGGGCGACCCGGACTTCGGGGCGCGGATTGACGAGTCCGCGCCGCAGCCGCTCCAGATACATCGGGATGCGGCTGACGCCATGGCTGTCCACCCCGCGCAGGTTGGCCTTGACCAGATCGCCCGCGACCAGGGCGGCATCGGCCTCGCGCAGCCCGGCGGCGAGGAACATGGCCCGGGCATAATCGGTCAGCGCCTCGGCGGTGAAAAGCTGCGTCATGGCTTGCTCCTTTGGCGCAGGATCATGGGAAGGACGACAAGAGCCGCAGCGATCATCAGCAGGGACAGCGACAGGGGCTGCGTGAAGAAGACCGTGGCGTCGCCCTGGCTGATGGTCAGCGCGCGGCGGAACTGCTGCTCGGCCAGCGGGCCAAGGATCAGGCCGACGATGCAGGGCGCGATGGGGATGTCATAGCAACGCATCCCGAAGCCGATGATACCGATGATCCAGAGCAGCACCACATCGGTGATGTTGTTGTTCAGCGTATAGGCGCCCATGGTGGCAAACAGCAGGATGCCGGCATAGAGCCAGGGCCGCGGCACGGCCAGAACCTTCACCCAGACCCCGGCCAGCGGCAGGTTCAGCACCAGAAGCATCAGGTTGCCGATATAAAGGCTCGCGATCAGGCCCCAGACCAGTTCTGGCTGCTTGTCGAACAGCGTCGGGCCGGGCTGGATGCCGTATTGTTGGAAAGCCGCCAGCATGATCGCCGCCGTGGCCGAGGTCGGCAGGCCAAGCGCCAGCAGCGGCGCCAGGACACCTGCGGCCGAGGCGTTGTTGGCGGCCTCGGGACCGGCGACGGCCTCGATGGCGCCCTTGCCGAATTCCTCGGGGTTTTTCGACAGCCGCTTTTCGGTCAGGTAGGACAGGAAGGTCGGGATTTCCGAGCCGCCGGCCGGCAGCGCGCCGATGGGGAAGCCCAGCGCGGTGCCGCGCAGCCAGGGCCTCCAGGATCGCCGCCAGTCCTCGCGATCCATCCATTTCGAGCCCTTGAGGGCGTAGATTTCCTCGTTCTCGTAGCGGTGGCGGGCCAGCGTGTAGAGCGTCTCGCCCACGGCGAAGAGGCCCACCGCGACCACGACCACGTCGATGCCGTCCAGCAGCTCGGGGATGCCCAGCGTGAAGCGCGCCTGCCCGGTCTGCAGGTCGATGCCGACAAGGCCCAGCGCCAGGCCGAACAGCAGGCTGGCGAGCCCGCGCGAGAGCGAGTCGCCCAGCACGGCCGTCACCGTGGTCAGCGCCAGCACCATCAGCGCAAAATAGTCCGCCGGGCCGAACAGCAGCGCCAGCTTGACCATCAGCGGCGCGACGAAGGTCAGCGCGGCTGTGGCGATGGTGCCCGCGACGAAGGACCCGATGGCCGCCGTCGCCAGGGCCTGCGCGCCCCGCCCCTGCCGGGCCATGGCGTGCCCGTCCAGCGCGGTAACGATGGAGGCGCTTTCGCCCGGCGTGTTCAGCAGGATCGAGGTGGTCGATCCGCCATACATCGCCCCGTAATAGATGCCGGCGAACATGATGAAGGCCGAGGCGGGTTCCATCCCGTAGGTCACCGGCAGCAGCAGCGCCACGGTCAGCGCCGGGCCGATCCCGGGCAGCACGCCGATGGCGGTGCCCAGCACCACGCCCAGAAGGCACCAGCCCAGGTTGCCTATGGTGGTCGCAACCGAAAAGCCGTGCATCAATGCGGAAAACGTGTCCATCCCTGCCCCTCAGATCTCGTAGCCGAAATGGGTCAGCACCTGCTCGACCACGGTGCCGACCGGCAGCGCCAGATCCAGCACGCGGTCGAAGAGCCCCCAGGTCACGACGGTCAGCGCCAGCCCCAGCGCCAGCGAGCGGCCGATGCGGCGCTCGCCGAAGGCATGGGCGACGGTCGCATACATCAGCGACCCGGCGATGACCCAGCCCAGCCATTCCAGCGTCAGGATCATCACCAGAAAGGCGATGGCGCCCTGGAAGGCCGCGCGCAGGTCCAGTTCGCGGAAAGGTTCGAGCTGGCCCCGGCGGCGCCATGCCTCGTGGCAAAGCTTGGCGCCGACCGCCGCCAGCCCGGCGCCGATGATGGCCGGAAACAGCCCCGGCCCGACGGCAGCCTTGGTGGCGATGCCGGGCTTCGACCAGACATCCAGCAGCATGTAGGCGCCCAGGCCAAGGCAGAAGACCCCCGGCACCAGCTCGGCATTGTGAGGACGCAGCAAGCGTTTCATGACGAAGCCCTCCGCGCCCCGATCACAGGACGCCCGCGTCCTTCAGGGCCTGGCCGATGCGGTCGGTTTCGGATTGCAGGAAGGCATCGAATTCCTCGGCCGGCTGATAGCTGTCGATCCAGCCGCGGGTTTTCAGCGCCTCGGCCCATTCCGGGGATTTCACCATGTCGTCGATGGCGGCTTTCAGCGCCTCGCGGTCGGCATCCTTCGCCTTGGGATTGGCGACGATCCCGCGCCAGTTCTGCACCGCCAGATCGACCCCGGCCTCCTTGAAGGTCGGCACGTCCACGCCGTCGATGCGTTCCTCGCCCGAGACCGCCAGAGCGCGCAGATCGCCATTCTCGACCTGGGCGCGGAACTCCTCATACCCCGAAATCCCGACCGTGGCATGGCCGCCGAGGACCGAGGCCAGAACCTCGCCGCCGCCGGCATGGACGACGTAATTGATCGCGGTCGGATCGACGCCCACGGTCTTGGCAAACAGCCCCGCCGTGATGTGATCGACCCCGCCGATGGACCCGCCCGCCCAGGACACCGCGCCCGGATCGGATTTCAGCTTCGCGATCAGGTCGTCCAGCGTCTTGATATCGGACTTGGCCGGCACGACGATGGCATCGACGTCGCCCATCAGCCGGGCGATGGGCGTCACGTCCTCCAGCGTCACCGCCGACTTGGTCGAAAGCACGCCGCCGACCAGCGCAAAGCCCACGATCAGGGCCGAGGGCTTCCTGGGCCGCGAGGTCACGAACTGCGCCAGCCCCACGGTGCCGCCGCCGCCGGCGACATTCGTCACCTCGACCGCCGGCACGGTGCCGCGGGCCTGCAAGACGCCCTGCACGGCGCGGGCCAGCTGGTCATAGCCCGAGCCGGGGCTGGATGGGGCCAGCAGCTCCAGCGAGGGCAGCAGTGCGTCGGCCTGCGCCGGGGCAAGGCTTGCGACGCTCAGCGCGCCGGCCATCAGCACGGCAAAGGCGCGACGGGTGATCCTGGTCATGGCTCTTCCTCCCTTTCGGTCCCTCCCGGACCGTTCGTTGAAAAATCAGGCCAGCGCGGCGACGACCGCGTCGGTGAAGGCCGCAGTGCCCAGCGGCCCGCCCAGATCGGCGGTACGGCTCTCGGGCCGGTCCAGCGTGGCTTCGACGGCGGCCTCGATGGCGCGGGCGGCCTGGTTCAGCACCGGCTTGCCGTGCTTGCTGCCCAGGTGATCCAGAAGCATCGCCGCCGACAGGATCAGCGAAGTCGGATTCGCCTTGCCCTGGCCCTGAATGTCGGGCGCCGAGCCGTGCTGCGCCTGCGCCACGCAGACATCGGCGCCCTGATTGATCGAGCCGCCCAGGCCCAGGCTGCCGCACAGTTCGGACGCCTCGTCCGACAGGATGTCGCCGAACATGTTGGTGGTGACGATCACGTCGAAGGCATCGGGCTTGCGGATCAGCAGCGCGGCCGTCGCGTCGACGATCAGCTCCTCAAGTGCGACGTCCGGATAATCCGCAGCGACCTTGCGCACCTCGCGCAGGAACAGGCCGTCCGACAGCTTCACCACATTGGCCTTGTGCACCGCCGTCACCTTCTTGCGGCGGCCGCGCGCCAGTTCGAAGGCGGCTTTCGCGACATTGCGCGAGGCACGCGCGGTGATCTTGCGGACCGACAGCGCCATGTCCGGGTCGGGCATGAACTCGCCGGTTCCGGCGAACATGTTGCGGTCGGAATAGAAGCCCTCGGTGTTCTCGCGCACGATGATCAGGTCCATCGGCTTACGCAGCACCGTCAGGTCGGGCCGCGACTTGCAGGGGCGGACATTGGCGAAAAGCTCGAACTTGACCCGCAACTCGCCCGAGGGGTTGATGCCGCCCTTGTCGCGTGTCGGATAGTCGTAATGCGAAACCGGGCCCAGGATGACGCCGTCCATCTGCGGGATGCGCTCCATCACCGCATCGGACAGCGTGGTGCCCTGCTCGGCCAGCGATTTCAGGCCGATATCGGCCTGTTCGATCTGCAACCCCAGGCCGAAACGGCGGTCGGCCGCATCCAGCACGCGCAGGGTGGCTTGGGTGATTTCAGGGCCGATCCCGTCTCCGGGCAGAACCAGAAGGCGCACGTCGTTCATCCTTGTTGTTTGCTGGAGAGCTGTCGGGGCGCGAGCCGGTATCCCGTCCGCGTTTCCGGCGCGACCTCCTCCAGTGGTCTTTTGATGTATGTAAATGCCAGATACGTAATGATTCGGAATTTTGCAACACAAAAATACCAATTGTCTTGGCAGATGCCCTGCCGCATGCCATTTTCATGGAAACTCCCTCGGAAAGGCTCGCATGACCAACCTCGCCAACACCCTCGTCAGCCAGATCGCCGCGCATATCAGTGCGGACGGGTTGCAACCCGGCGACCGGCTGACCGAGCGCAAGCTGGCCGAGCAGTTCCGCGTCTCGCGCTCGCCGGTGCGGGCGGCGCTGAAGCAGCTGGAAGAGGCCGGGGTGCTGGTCTCAGGCGACCGCAGCGGCTATCGGCTGGTCGATGCCGCAGCCGCCGAGCAGTTCAACGCCCCTGTCGCGGAAGTCGATGAAGATGAAAGGATCTATCTGCAGATCGCCGACGACCGCGTGACCGGAAAACTGCCGGAGCGGATCACGGAAAGCGAGTTTCAGCGCCGATACGACCTGACCAAGGGCCGGCTGGCCAAGCTGTTGCGGCGCATGGCGCAGGAGGGGTGGATCGAGCGCCTTCCGGGTCATGGCTGGGAATTCCTGCCGGTGCTGACCTCGCTGGAATCCTATCGCGACAGCTATCGCTTCCGCCAGCTGATCGAGCCGGCGGCGCTGCTGGAACCGCGCTTCCAGCTGAACCGCCCGGTGCTGGAAAGCCGGCTGGCCGAACAACGCTGGCTGGTCGAGGGCGGGATCTGGACCGTGCCGGATGCGAAACTGTTCGAGCTGAACAGCGGCATGCACGAATCGGTCATCGAATGCAGCCAGAACATCTTCTTCATCGACGCGCTGAAGCGGGTGGACCGGCTGCGGCGCCTGATCGACTATCGCCAGATGCTGGATCGCGACGTGGCGCGCGAACGCTGCCTTGAGCATATCGAGCTGCTGCACCTGGTGTTGATGGGCCGCAACGAAGAAGCCTCGGAATTCATGCGCCAGCATCTGGCAGCGCTGGGGCCCCTGAAAAGCCGGGCAAGAGCGACTGGGTGAGGCCCATGGGAAAAAGGCCCCCTTGCGGATCCGAGGCATGGCGCGGCGCACAGCAGACAGGAAAACATTGCTCACAGTCCGGAGAAGGTCCCAGCGGTCCGCGACCTGCACACCGCACCCGGACGCGCCTGTGAAACGGCGCGCCCATGTTGCAGGCGCGCCGATATGGTGTGCGGTGCCGACCGGCATTCCTGTAACACCACCCTCTGCATCCCCGAGGACATAGGGTAAATCAGGATACGGGACGCTCACCAGATCAAGCGGAACTCGTGTTGTTCCGGTACCGATAGAGCCGCGCAACCTCGAACAGCACCGGGACCAGGATCGCGAGGAAGGCGATCGCAAGGAGCGTTGCGGCAATGGGACGCGTGACGAACACGGTCATGTCGCCCTGGCTGATGGTCATCGCGCGGCGGAACTGCTGTTCGGCAAAGGGGCCGAGGATCATGCCGATGATCACCGGACTGGTGGGGAAGTCATAGCGCCGCATGAAGAAGCCCATCACGCCGATGCCGTAAAGCAGAGCCAGGTCGAAGACCGAACGGCTGATCCCGTAGGTGCCGATGGTGGCGAAGACCAGGATGCCGGCATAAAGATAGGGCGCCGGGATCTTCAGGATCTGCACCCACAGCCCGACCAGCGGCAGGTTGAGGACCAGCAGCATGATGTTGCCGATATAGAGGCTGGCGATCAGGCCCCAGACCAGGTCCGGCTGGGTCGAGAGAAGCTGCGGCCCGGGATTGATGCCGTAGCTCTGGAACGCCGACAGCATGATCGCGGCGGTGGCCGAGGTCGGCAGCCCAAGCGTCAGCAGCGGCACGAACACGCCTGCGGCGGAGGCGTTGTTTGCCGCCTCGGGACCGGCCACGCCTTCGATGGCGCCCTTGCCGAACTCCTCAGGATGTTTCGAGAGCCGTTTTTCCATGAAGTAGGACAGGAAGGTCGGAATCTCGGCGCCGCCTGCGGGCATGGCGCCGATGGGAAAGCCGATCAGCGCGCCGCGAAGCCAGGCTTTCCAGGACCGGGCCCAGTCACGCGCATTCATCCACAGCGAGCCCTTGATCGGCACGATCTCGTCCTGGCCCCGGCGATAGCGCGAGGCGAGGTGCAGCGTCTCGCCCACGGCGAACAGGCCGACGCAGACGATCACCACGTCGATCCCGTCCAGCAGCGCCATCTGCCCGAAGGTGAACCGCGCCTGGCCGGTCTGCAGGTCCACGCCGATCAGCCCGATGAAGAGGCCGATCGCCAGCGCCGACAACCCCCGCAGGATCGATGTGCCCAGCACCGCCGAGACGGTGACGAAGGCCAGCACCATCAAGGCGAAGTAATCGGCGGGCGAGAAGAGCAGCGCCAGCTTGACGATGATCGGCGCCAGGACCGTGATGCCGACGACTCCGATGGTGCCTGCCACGAAGGAGCCGATGGCGGCGGTGGCCAGCGCGGGGCCGCCGCGGCCGGACCGGGCCATCTTGTGCCCCTCAAGGGCCGTGACGATGGTCGCGCTTTCGCCGGGCGTGTTGATGAGGATCGAGGTCGTCGAGCCGCCGAACATCGCACCGAAATAGATGCCGGCGAACAGGATGAAGGCTGCGGCCGGTTCGACCTGGAAGGTGATCGGCAGCAGCAGGGCAATGGTCAGTGCGGGCCCAAGGCCGGGCAAGACGCCGATCGCGGTGCCCAGCGTGACACCGACGACCGACCAGAGCAGGTTCATCGGCGTCAACGCGACCGAGAAGCCGTGCAGGAGTGAGGTGAAGCCTTCCATCAGAGGAGATCCTCGATAAGTCCGCCGCCCATGCGAAGCCCGAGAAGCTGCGCGAATCCGTAATAAGCGACGAGTGCCAGGACGAAGCCGATCAGCGCCGCCAGCCAGATGCGCCGGGCGCCGAACCCCTTGGCGACCATCAGATACATCAGGCTGGAGGACAGGATGAAGCCGAGGGGCGCGATCAGGAGCAGGTTCAGGACCAGGCCCCCGCCGACCCAGGCCATGGGGATCAGGTCGGGGCGCGGCTCATCGGGGTCGGTGGCCTCGCACCGCCAGGTTCCGGTCCGGGCAGTGACCAGCAGAAGCGTGCCCAGCACGACAAGCGCCGTGCCGACGATGCGGGGAAAGAAGGTCGGGCCGATGCGCGCATAGGCTGGCGAGACGGTGACCAGCGTGGTCGCCCAGACCACGCCGATGCCCGTCGCCAGAACCGCCAGCGCGACGATGGTGGGCCCAAGTCGCGAACGCCGTTCCATGGCCCTACCCGGCCGCCAGGCCAAGGCCCTGGAGCACGGAGCGGATCCGATCCGTGTCCTCGGCCAGATAGGCGGCGAACGCGTCGCCGGCCAGGAACAGGCGGTCCCAGGAGCGGCTTGCCAATTCGGCCTGCCAGGCCTCGGAGGCGTCCATCCGGGTCAGCATGTCGATCAGCCGGGCGCGGTCCTCGTCGCTGATCGCCGGAGGCGCGAAGACGCCGCGCCAGTTCAGCAGTTCGACATCAAGCCCTTGCTCGCGGATGGTCGGCGCGTCGATACCCTCGACCCGCTCGGGCGCCGAGATGCCGATGACGCGCAGGTTGCCCGCCCCCACCTGTTCCGAGAATTCGCCCCAGCCGGACACGCCGCAGGTGACCTGGTTGCCCAGAAGCGCCGCCATGGCCTCGCCGCCGCCGGCAAAGGCGACATAGCTCAGCGCCAGCGGATCGACGCCCGCGGCCTGGGCGACAAGGCCCGCCAGCATGTGGTCGCTGCCACCCGCGCTGCCGCCCGCCCAGGAGACAGAGCCGGGATCAGCCTTCAGCTTGGCCACCAGGTCCTCCATGGTCTGGATGTCGGACGCGGCGGGCACGACGATGGTCAGGTATTCGCCCGTCAGCCGCGCGATGGGCGTCACCATCGTCAGGTCCACCGGCGCGTTGTTGGTGATGATCGCGCCGATCATCACCATGCCGCCGGTCATCAGCGCATTGCCTTCGCCGGAATACTGGTTGATGAATTGCGGCAGGCCGATGGTGCCGCCGGCGCCGCCGACATTGGTGATCCGGGCCGAGCCGATCAGCCCTTCGCCGCGCAGGATCTGGTCCATCACGCGCGCGGTCTGGTCCCAGCCGCCGCCCGGCGCCGCCGGCACGAAGATCTCGAGCGAGCCGATCTCTTGCGCCAGCGTCAAGGTCGGCATGGCCGCCATCAGGCCAATGGCGCCGGTCGTCATCATGAAGTTTCTGCGGTTCATGGTCTCTTCTCCTCCCTGAAGGTGCGGTCCCGCGCGACTAGTCCCCGTCGCCCGGAAGCTTGCGGTTCTCGGGACCCTCATAGGTCCAGAGCCATTGCCGGGGAATCGGCCCCTTGTTGCGCTGCGACCCCAGGCTTTGTTCATAGGCATGCGCCAGGATCCCGACCGAGCGGGACAGGATGAACAGCCCCCGGCAGAGCGGCGGCGCAAAGCCCAGCTCGGCATAGATCGCGGCCGTGGCCCCGTCGATGTTCATGGGCACCGGGCGCGACTTCGTCCGGCGCAGATGCGCGTCGATGGCGCGGGCGATGGCGGCAAAGCGCCCCTCGACCGTTCCCGCCGCCACGGCATCGTCGATCAGCGACAAAAGCCGGGGCGCGCGCGGATCGACCGGATGGAAGCGATGGCCGAATCCCGGCAGGTATTTCATGCCCGCCGCCGCCTGTCGCGCCAGGACATCCGGCACCGCCTCGGGGCCGCCTGCCGCGTCGATCTCGTGATAAAGCTCCACCGCCTGCTCGCCCGCGCCGCCATGGACATCGTCGAGCACGTTGATCGCCGAGGCCATCGCGCCGTTGATCCCGACGCCCCCCGTCACCGCGATGCGCGAGATCGCGATCGACGGCGCCTGCGGGCCGTGGTCGACGCCCGCCACCATCGCCGCCTCAAGCAGCCGGGCCTGCGCCTCGGTCGGCAGTTCGCCGCGGGTCATCAGCCAGACCATCTGCGGATAGGTGACGCGCCCGATCAGGTCCTCGACGGCATAGCCGCGCATCCGGATCTCGCCGGGGCGCATCTTGATGATGGATGTCGCCCACCAGTCCTCGGCCAGTTTCCGGTCGTCGCCCATCAGATCACCCCTTCTGATTTCAGCCGCGCGATGTCCTTGGGGGACATCCCCAGCGCGGCATAGATGTCGTCATTATCGGCCCCGAGCCGCGGCGGAGGGCTGTCCACCACCGGCGCCGCACCGTTCAGCTTGACCCCGGTCCGCACCACGGTGATGTCGCGCCCGACCCCTTCCGGTGCGGGATAGGTGGCCAGCAATCCCCGGTCCGCGATCTGCGGGGCGGACAGGACTTGCGGCACGGTCAGGATCGCCCCGGCCGGAACGCCGATGCGGTTCAGGTCCGCGGCCCATTCCTCGGCGCCGCGGGTCGCCAGCGTCTTTTCCAGCTCGCCGCGCAGGCGGATGCGATTGGCCTTGCGCAGCTCTCGCGTCGCGAAATCCGGATCGGCCAGCAGGTCGTCGCGGCCCAGATAGCTGGCCAGGCTCTGCCACTGCTCGTCCTTGTTGGCGGCGATGTTGATCGGGCCGTCCGCCGTCTCGAAGGCGCCCGAGGGGGCAGAGGTGACGTTCTCGTTGCCGTTCGCCTGCGGCTCGACACCGGCGACAAGATAGTTCGACACTACCCATCCCATCGTCGCCACCACCGCCTCGAGCATCGAGACGTCGATGAAGCCGCCGCGCTCCGGCGCGTTCAGCGCCGCCGCGATGGCCATGGCCGCCGTCAGCCCGCCGACCGTGTCCGCCAGCGGATAACCGACGCGCAGGGGCGCGCTGTCCTTGTCGCCGGTGATCGACATGACGCCGGACGCCCCCTGGATGATCTGGTCATAGGCCGGGCGGTCCCGCCACGGCCCGTCCTGGCCGAAGCCCGAGATGGCGCAATAGATCAGCCGGGGATTCTCGGCCTTCAGCATCTCGTAGCCGACGCCCAGCCGGTCCATCACGCCGGGGCGGAAATTCTCGACCAGCACATCGGCCGTCCGGACCAGGCGCCTCAGCAGCGCCTTGCCTTCGGGGTGCTTCAGATTGACGGTGACCGATTTCTTGCCGGCGTTCTGCGCCAGAAAGGACACGCCCATCCCGGCCTTGTTCAGCGCGGCATCGGCGCCGAGGTTGCGGGCCAGATCCCCGCGACCGGCAGCTTCGACCTTGATGACCTCGGCCCCGAAATGGACAAGCTGGTGGCAGCAGAAGGGACCGGCCAGGACGTTCGTCAGATCCAGCACACGGATGCCGTTCAGCGGTTTCATGGTGGTTTTTTCCAAGGTGATGTCCGTTTGCGCGTTCATGCGATTGCTCCGGCAAGAGGGATGATGCCGAAGGCCAGGGCGCCGGCCAGCATCGCCAGAACCAGTCCTGCAACCCACAGGATCGAGGCACGCTGGTTGTCGCCGTATTCGACACCGACAAGGTTCACGAGCAGGTAGGTGGAGGCGACCAGCGGGCTGAGCAGATGGATCGGCTGCCCGATGAGCGAGGCGCGCGCCATCTCGACCCCGCTGATGCCGTAGACCTCGGCGGTCGAGGCGAGGATCGGCAGCATTCCAAAATAAAAGGCGTCGTTCGTCACCGCATAGGTCGCGGCGGCGCTGAACAGCGCCGTGGCCGGCGCCATGTAGGGGCCGAGGCTGTCGGGCATGATCGCCAGCAGGCTTTGCGACATGGCATCGTCCATCCCGGTTCCCGACAGCACGCCGGTAAAGATGGCGGCGGCGAAGATCAGGCCGACGACGGAGACGATGTTGTAGGAATGCGCCTGGATCCGCTCGCGCTGCTCCGCGAGGGTCGGGTAGTTGATGGCCAGGGCGAGCGCGGTCGCGAGGATGAACAGGATCGGCAGCGGCAGGATGCCGGTGATCAGTCCGGCAAGCAGGCCACCCGTCAGCGCCAGATTGACAGGCATCAGCTTCGGACGGCGATAGGCGGGCGCTTCTTCCATGTCATGTTCCAGCGCGGCTTCCCGATCGGGGGAAAGGACACCGACGCGCCGTCTCTCCCGCAAGCCGAACAGGGTGGCGACGATCAGCAGGTAGCCGAAGCCCACCGCCATCGCCGGGATCAGCGGCACGAAGACATCCGCCACGTCCACATGCATCGCCGAGGCCGCGCGTGCCGTGGGGCCGCCCCATGGCAGGATGTTCATGATCCCGATCGACATCAGCAGCAGCGTCGCCATGTATTGCGGACGCAAACCGATCGCCCGGTAGATCGGCAGCAGCGCGGTGACGCAGATGACATAGGTGGTCGCCCCGTCGCCGTCCAAGGCGACCGAGGTGCCGATCACAGCCGTGCCGACGAGGATCTTCAGAGGATCGCCCCTGGCCACTCGCAGCACCCGGGAAATCAGCGGATCGAACAGGCCCGCATCCGTCATGATGCTGAAGAACAGGATGCCGAACATCAGCATGGCGCCGGTGGGCGCAAGCTTGACCAAACCCTCGCGCATCATCTCGCCCAGGCCGGCGGGATCGATGACCAGGCCGAACAGCACCGGGATCAGCGCCAGCGCGACAAGTGCGGAAAGTCTTCTCGTCATGATCAGCCCCAGAAACAGCGCGATCATGGCGAAGCCGGCAAATGACAGCATTCCAGTCTCCTCCATGGTGGGAACATGACAGAGAAGACAGGATCAGAAAATTCAGTTATATTCAGGAAAAGAAAACTTCTGAGACGCTATCATGGATGTGCGGGATCTGGCCTATCTGCACGCGATCATTCGCGAAGGCAGCGTAGCCTCGGCGGCGGACGCCGTCGGGCGCACTCCGCCCGCGCTGACCAAGGCGGTGCGAAGGCTGGAGGATCAATTGGGCGCTGCCCTCTTCACGCGCGTCGGCCGGGGCGTCGAGCCGACCGAGGCCGCGATCTTTCTTGCCGAACGGACCATGGGGGTCGTGGAGCAGCTGAAAATCATCCGCAGGCAGGTCAGGGATGTAAGCGAAGGGCGGCACGGACACGTCCGGCTGGGCGTGGCGGCGACAATGGCCGCCATTTACCTGCCTTCGTTCCTTCGCCGCCTGACCTCCGCGCACCCGGATCTTCGCGTTTCGATCGTCAACGGCATGAACGATGTCCTGCACCGGGCCCTCCGCGTCGGCGAGATCGACATGGTGCTGGGGGTGATCGACCGGAGCGATCCTGCCGCCGCCGAATGCCATGTCCTGGCGGAGGACCGCGTTCGGATCGTCGCCGCGACGCACCATCCCCTGCAGGGACGAAAGGTCGGCCTGGAGGAGGTGCTGCCGCAGAAATGGGTGCTGCCCTCGCAACGGGTCGCGATGCGCCAGTGGTTCGACGCGGCTTTCCTTGCCCGGGGCTATGCGCCGCCGGAGCCGCATGTCGAGACGTCCTCCATCGCCATCCTGGAGGAACTGATCGCAGGGACGGACTATCTGAGCTTCATCTCGGGGCTGAAGATGGAGCTGCCTGCGCTCAGGGATCGGATCGCGCCCCTGGCCATCGAGGATTTCACCATGACGCGCGAAATCGGCGCGACATGGATGCGTTCCGCCACTGTCTCGCCCGCGCTCGAACTGGCCTTGTCGGTATTGAAGTGTCAGCGTTAGCCGCGGGTTTCGGGCCTGAAGGGACCAATGCGATGCGGCTTCGTGCATTAACATCGCCGCGGATTATTTTCGTCCCGCAGATCAAGGCTTTCGCCAAAGGCCAAAGTTTCATCCGAGACGATCCCGGGTAAGCCAAGTCTTCTAAAAGGACAGAAGCCGCGTGGCCGGTGCCCTCGCCTGTGGTTCCGGACCGCTCGGCCCTGGGGCGTCAGCCCCGGTACAATTTCGGTCCGATCCGAGCGGCAGATGATGCAGCAACCGCATTGCCCATCCCTCACATGCGCAGGATCGGCGCACGAACCTTCACCAAGGCCGCAGGATGTGTCGCGGATTAGAACAGGAAGGCTTTAGGCGGTTTTTTTGACCCCATACTCGCCGCTGACCTGGGCCAGTTGCTCGTGCAATTCGGCGATCAGCCCGGCACGAGGCCCTTTCGGGCGTTGCAGCAGCCCGATCTGGCGAAAGACGGGCGGATCGCCGAAGGGCAGCATGACCAGATCCACACCGCGCTCGATCGCGGCGATCCGCGGCACGATCGACACCCCGAGCCCGTTTTCGACACAGGCGGTCACCGCTGAAATCGTGTCCATCTCGGCGATGTCGTTCAGCGGCAGGTTCATCCGGCCCAGCTCGGTTTCGATCAGCCGCGCCAGGGGCACGTTGCTGCGGAACCGCACGTAGGGAAGCGCCGACAACGCCTGCCGGACATCAACGACCGGGGCTCCCGGTGGCGCGATCAGGAACAGCGGCTCGCGGATAAAGGGCGACCAGTCGAGATCGCGCGAGGACAGGCTGTTCTCGGCGATGATCGCGGCGTCCAGCCTGCCGGCATAGACATCCTGGACCAGGTTTTCCGAGTTCCCGACCAGAAGCCGGATCTTGAGGCCGGGATGATTCGCCACGACGCGCGATACCGCTTGCGGCAGCAGCCCTATCGCGCTGGTGCGAACCGAGCCGATGACGAATTTTCCCACGATCCGGCGGCCTGAAATCGCATCGATGGCGTTTTCCGCCGCCCTGACCAGCTCTGCCGCCGCCTCGACCATCTGCTGTCCCGCCGCGGTCAGCGTCGGCGGGCGGTTCTCGCGGTTGAAAAGCGAAGCTCCGACTTCGTTTTCAAGGGCCTGGATCTGCTGGCTGACTGCCGAGGGCGTCAGCGCAACGCGGTTCGCGGCACGGGCGAAGCTGCCGGTTTCCACAATGGCGAGAAGTGTCTTTAGCTGGCGTGTATCCATTTGATACAGTTTTTCTGAATATATCAAACAGTTTTATCCGCTTTCATTCAGATATTCAAATGATAAATTCCAAGCTGAGGAGCTGCCACGGGGTGTGGCACACGGAGGATCATGTCACAGAATATCCTGATCACGGGGCCAAACTTGGCACCCGCCGCCGCAGATGTGCTGACGCGAGCGGGTTATGTTCCGGTCTACGTTCCGCCCTATACCAACGGCGAGGGTCTGATCGAGGTCGTGCGCATGGCCGATCCGGTCGGCATCCTGGCGCGCATGGGTCGGATCGATGAAACCGTGTTCGCGGCGGCGCCCCGGCTTCGCGTGATTTCGAAGCACGGTGCGGGCGTGGACAATATCGACGTCGAGGCCGCCACGGCCCGGGGCATCCCGGTGCTGAACGCGGCGGGCGCAAATGCGGTCTCGGTGGCGGAGCAGGCCATGGCGCTGCTCTTCGCCGTGGCAAAGCGGATCATCCCGCTTGATCGCGGTCTCCGCGAGGGCCGCTGGGAGAAGCCGGGCTTCCAGGGCCGCGAACTGGCGGGCTCGGTCATGGGGCTGGTCGCCTTCGGCGCCATCTCTCGCCAGACCGCGCGCTTTGCCAAGGGGCTCGGCATCAGCGTTCGCGCCCACGATCCGTTCTCGCCCACGGAGGCCTTTGCGGCCGAGGGGGTCGAGCGGGTCGAGGACCTGGACGAGCTGTTCGCCAGTTGCGACATCATCAGCCTGCATTGCCCGCTGACGCCCATGACAAGGAACATGGTCAACGCACAGCGCCTGTCGCGGATGAAACCGGGCGCCATCATCATCAACACCGCGCGGGGCGGGCTGATCGACGAGCCCGCGCTGGCCGAAGCACTGGCAAGCGGCCGGATCTCCGGCGCCGGGCTCGATACCTTCGCACAAGAGCCACCCCCCGCCGAACATCCGTTCTGGACAGAGCCGCGCCTTGTCCTCAGCCCGCATATCGGTGGCGTCACCGAAGCCGCGAACATCCGCGTCGGGGTCGAGGCCGCGCAGGGCATCGTGGACATGCTGGAGGGCCGTCCCGTGCCCGAAGCGCGCATTGTCAACCGCGCAGAACTGAAGATCAGCGTCTAAGGAGACATTTTCATGGCAACCGGATTTCGTGTCCTGAAACGCGAACGCGCCGTTTCCGCCGACGTGGTGCGGCGTTTTCTGAAACTGCCCGTCGCCAATGTCAGCGACAGCATGCACCGCATGACCGCCGCCGGGCCGCGTCTGGCCAAGATGCACCGCGACGGCCAGCTTGCCGGCCCGGCCATCACCGTCAAGGCCCGCCCGGGAGACAACCTGATGCTGCACAAGGCCATCGACATGGCCCGGCCCGGCGACGTCATCGTCGTCGATGCGGGCGGCGACCTGACCAATTCGCTGATGGGCGAGCTGATGCTGGCCTATGCGGTCAAGCGCGGCGTGGCGGGCTTCGTGCTGAACGGCGCGATCCGCGATGCGGACGCGTTCCTTTCCACCAACCTGCCGGTCTTTGCCGCAGGCGTGACCCATCGCGGTCCCTACAAGGACGGCCCGGGCGAGATCAACGTGCCCATCGCCATCGACGGCATGGTGATCGAGCCGGGTGACCTGGTCCTGGGCGACAGCGACGGCGTGCTGGCGGTCCCCTTCGACATCGTGGAAGAGGTCTATGCCAGGACCAGCGCCAAGCAGGACGCCGAAACCAAGCAGATGGCGGCGATCGAGGCCGGGACGAACGACCGTTCCTGGGTTGATGCCGCACTGAAGAAACTGGGCTGCGAGATCCCTGAAGGGATCTAAGTCCAACAGCCAGGACCAAAGGGAGGAAACCTATGTCCGCTAAAACGAGTCTGCCGCTTGCTGCGGCGCTGTTCGCATCGGCCGCGACCATGGCGCATGCCGACTGGCCGACCGATCGACCAATCGAGATGATCGTCGCATTCGCTCCCGGCGGCGGCACCGACATCATGCTGCGCACCCTTGCTCCCTATCTTGAGGCGGAACTGGGCACGCAGTTTCCGGTGCTGAACCGTCCCGGGGCGGCAGGCGAGATCACCTATACCGCGCTGGCGCAGGCGCGGCCGGATGGCTACACCGTCTCGTCGCTGAATACGCCCGGCTTCCTGACCATGCAGATCGACCGCAAGCCGCGCTTCGACCCCGAGGAGATCTGCCCGATTGCGCGCATCGTCGAGGACCCCGGCACCTTCATCGTTCCCGCGGGCTCGGACTTCCAGACGCTGGAGGATCTCGTCGCCCATGCCAAGGAAAACCCGGGTGCCGTGTCCATCGGCACCACCGGCGTCGGCACCGACGAGCATCTGGCGATGCTGCAACTGGAGCGTTCGGCGGGCGTGGACCTGACGGCAGTTCCCTTTGCCGGCGCCAACGAGGCCAAGACCGCGCTTCTGGGCGGCCACATCACCGCCATCGGACTGAATGTCGGCGAATACGCCACCGCCGACAAGGGCGCGATGCGCGCGCTGGCGCAGTTCGCCGAGGAACGCTCGGTCCTGGCCGAGGATCTGCCGACCGCCAAGGAACAGGGCTTCGACGTCATCATGTCCTCCGAGCGTGGCCTTGCCGCGCGCTGCGAAGTGCCCGAGGAAATCCGCGCCCGCCTGGCCGAGGCCGTCGACGCGGCCCTGGCCAACCCCGAATTCCAGGCGCAGGCCAAGCAACAGTCCCTGCCCCTGGCGTTCCAGTCGGGTGCCGAGTGGAGGGAAGCCATGCCTGCACGGCTGGACCGCTACCGCGATATCTTCGCGCTGATCAAAGAGGGGCAGTGATGGCCGGGCCGGGCGCGACGAAAAGGGGGGACATGCCCGATCTTCTGACGGCGGCGCTATTCATCGGATTCGGCGTGCTCGGCCTGTGGCTTTCGCGGCCGCTGGATCAGGGAACGCTGGCGCAGATGGGGCCGGGCTTTCTGCCCCGCGTTGTCTGCGGGGGACTGATCGTCCTGGGCGCCGTCATCGGTTTTTCGGCCCTGCATCGCCAGGGCGAGCCCTTGGAGGCGATGAAGCTGCGGCCGCTGGCGGTGATCGTGCTGTCGATCGTCGGCTTTGCCTATCTTGCCGAACATGCCGGTTTCGTCGTCGCGTCGCTGTGGCTGATCATCGCCGGATCGCTGGCCGATCCCGGCGGGCGGTGGCGCACGACATTGCTGCTGGCAGGCGGCCTGACCCTGTTTGGCGCATTGGTCTTCATCTACGGCCTTGGCGTCCAGATGACGATCTGGCCGTTCTGAGCCGAGGAAAACATCATGGAAATCTTTGATCTTCTGTTGCTGGGGTTTTCCGAGGCGATGAGCCCCGCAAACCTCGGGTTCTGCCTGATCGGTGCGCTTCTTGGCACGCTGATCGGGGTGCTGCCGGGGATCGGCCCGACCGCGACCATCGCGGTCCTGTTGCCGATCACCTTCTTCCTGCCGCCCCTTGCCGGGATCATCATGCTGGCGGGCATCTATTACGGCGCGCAATACGGCGGCTCGACCACGGCCATCCTGGTGAACCTGCCGGGAGAGGCCTCGGCCGTGGTCACGACGCTGGACGGCTACCAGATGGCGCGACAGGGCCGGGCGGGTTCGGCGCTGGCCGTCGCGGCGCTGGGATCGTTCTTTGCCGGCACGGTCGCGACCTTCGGCATCGCCATCGCCGGTCCAATGCTGGCGGGCTTTGCGCTGAATTTCGGGCCGGCCGAATATGTCTCGCTGATGATCTTCGGCCTGCTGGCCGCGACGATCCTGGCCAGCGGCCCGGTGCTGAAGGCCATCGGCATGATCCTGATCGGCCTGCTGTTCGGCATGGTCGGCACCGATCAGGCTACCGGGGCCGAGCGCCTGACCTTCGGATCGCTGGAACTGTTCGACGGAATCGAGTTCACCGTCATCGCCATCGGCCTGTTCGGCTTTTCCGAGATCATCGCGAACCTGGAACGCAGCGGCTCGGCCGGCGTGACGGTTGCCCGCCTGACCCGGCTGTGGCCGACGCGCGAGGATTTCCGCCGCGCCTGGCCCGCGGTGCTGCGCGGCACCGGCATCGGCACCTTCCTCGGCATCCTGCCGGGGGGTGGCGCCACGCTGGCGTCCTTCAGCGCCTATTCGCTGGAAAAGAAGGTCTCGAGAACGCCGGAAAAGTTCGGCACCGGCGTGGTCCAGGGCGTCGCCTCGCCCGAGGCCGCCAACAACGCCGCCGCGCAATCGTCCTTCATCCCGCTGCTGACGCTGGGCATCCCGTCCAACAACATGATGGCGATGATGCTCTCGGCCTTCATGATCCACGGCATCACGCCGGGACCCAGCGTGCTGACCAGCCAGCCCGAGATCTTCTGGGGCCTGGTCGCCAGCATGTGGATCGGCAACGCCCTGCTGGTCATCATCAACATGCCGCTGATCGGACTGTGGGTAAAGCTGCTGACCGTGCCTTACCGCCTGCTTTATCCGGCAATCCTGCTGTTCTGCTGCGTCGGCGTCTATTCGATGAACAACCGCATCTTCGACGTGCTGCTGGCGGCCGGTTTCGGGTTGCTGGGCTATGCCTTCCGCAAGGCGAAATGCGAGCCGGGTCCGCTGCTGCTGGGCTTCGTCCTTGGTCCATTGCTGGAATCGAACCTGCGCCGCACCATGCTGATCACCCAGGGCGACGCCAGCATCTTCGTCGAGCGTCCGATCAGCCTGGTGATGCTGATCGCGACCGTGATCCTGCTGGCGCTGATGATCCTGCCCAGCTTCCGCAAGAAGCGCGAGGAGGCCTTCCAGGAGGAAGAGGCGTGAAAATCGCAACGGCCGCAGACGCCTCCGGCCGTTTTCATTCCAATCGCTCGGAAGGAGCTTGCATGACCATGAATGCAATAAGCCGTCGGGCGATGCTTCAGGCCGCCGGCGCGGCAGCGGCCTTCTTTTGCACTGGGTAACAAAGTAAGACCGCATGTCTTCTTCACCGGCCCGGCGCTAACGGATCCGCCTGTATTCTGACCGCCCGGCGGCGGGGGCCTTCTTCGAGGGCTTCATTCATGCCGTCCGGCAGCCGAATGGGTGGAAGCCTGCGGATCATCGTCTTGTTCTGGACGGGATTTTCTGGAGCGAGGCGTGAGCCGCCACCGGTCCGAGGCCACGCCGAACACAAACCGGCGCGCCTTGGCGCGACCTGCCCCAGGAGTTCGGCAAGTGGTCGTCGGTCTACCGTCAGTTCCGCCGCTGGACCTTGGCGGAGCTGTGGGAGGATATCCTGGATGCGGCTCGAACCACGCGGGGACTGCGCCGGACAAGCTGCAGATGGTCGACAGCACAGTAATCCGGGCGCATCATCATGCGGCGGGCGCAAAAGGGGGACTCCGAAAGAGGCTCTTGGCCGTTCGAGAGGTGGGATCTCGACGAAGATCCATCTCCGCGTCAACGGTACTGGCCTCCCGATGAGGACCGGAATCACGCCGGGGCAGGATTCAGACGACACCGGCTACGGTCTGGTGATGGCCGACACCCTGCCGCAAACGGCCCAAGAGATCAAAACCATCGAGAAGCGCCGATTGCTGCATCGTCAGGACGCGGCATGGACTGAAACCCGCACAAGCCCGCCCCTCCGTTCCAAATCATCCGACGACGAACAATAGTGACATCTCAGCCTGCTGAAGCTGAATTCTGGACAGCGGCAGGTTTCTCATAACGCGGCAGCACACGGAACACCGCCGCAGCCATCGTCAACAACACGACGTTCAGGAACAGCCCCATTTGATAGCTGCCCAGCGAATCGAAGATCCGCGCCATGATCAGCGGGCTGATCCCGACGGCCCCGATGAACGCCGCATATTGCCAGCCATAGACCTTGCTGTAGTCGGACCTGCGGAAATATCGGGACACTAGGTAGCCCATCAGATCCGCCTCGACGCCCAGTGAAAAGCCGATGGCGATCGTGGCGGGGATGGCCACGCTGGCGCCGACCATGGCCAGCGCAAGACAGCCCAGGGCCGCCGACAGCGACACCCCGACCAGGATGTAGGCCGCGAAGATGCGGTCGGCCAGCCAGCCGCCGATCAGGCGCCCCGCCATCCCCGAGATGCCCAGGAACCCGACGATCCTTGCCGCCGTGACCGGCTCGAGCCCCGCGTCGATCAGCATCGGCGACAGGTGCACGATCAGGCTCCCGATGCCGAGCGAAAACAGCGCCAGCCCGGTGATCAGCAGACGGAAGATGTTCCGGCGTTCGGCCTCGGTAAAGGCGCCGTTGTCGTCCTCGGGGGCGGCCTGCGCAGCCTGGACGCCATCGCCCTGCCCGCGCAGAAGCAGCAGGAAGGGCAGCACGATCGCCATCATGACCGCCAGCGCGATGTAGCCCGCGCGCCAGTTGGTGTCGTCGATCGAGGTCGCCACGATGGCCGGCGCAACCGTCGCCACAAGGCTGGGGCCCATCAGGGTGATGCCCATGGCCAGCCCCTTCATCCGCGAGAAATGGCCCGCAATCACCTTGGTATAGGCCACCGGCGCCGCCGCCGCACCCAGCAGCGCGATCAGGACATGGACGGCATAGAAGCCCGCAAGGCTGTTCACGAAACGGGCAAGAACCAGATACAGCACCACGGCAGAAATGATCGAGGCCGCCGCGCAACGCACCGGGCCGAAGCGGTCGATCGCGCGCCCGACAAGGGGCGAGGCCACGCCGATCGACAGCGTGAACAGCAGCACCGCGAAGGAAAGCTGCGAGCGGCTCCAGCCATATTCGGCGGTGAGCGCGGGGAAGAAGACACCGGCCGTATAGATCGGCAGCGAGGAAACCCCCAAGCCGCAGCCGACCATGGCGGCGACGAGGTATTTCCAGCCGGTCTTCAGTTCGTCCAGAGACGAGGTAGCCACAGTCTGCATGAGAAATACTCCTGCAAGGGATGAGGTGATCCGCGCAGGCGGGATCGGCATCCTCGGGTCTTGCGCCGGGATGGGATCGACCGCCCGGCGGCCTGGATGTCGAGTGTCGCGGGACCAAGGCCCGACCCTGCGGAAGGGTCAGCCGATCGCGGCCGACAGGCCCTCATCGGCCAGAAGGATGCTGCCATACATCGGCCGCGCCTCGTCCGAGATCAGGAACAGCGCGGCCGAAGCGATCTCGTCGGGCTTCGAGAAAGTCTGGTTGCTGGGGGTCATGGCGTTCATCGCCTCCAGCACCTCCGACTGCGCCGGATCGTTGCGCATCGCGTCATTCATCGGCGTCTCGGTATTGCCGGGCGCGATGGCGTTGACGTTGATGTTGAAGGGCGCAAGCTCGGCCCCCAGGACCCTGGTCAGCATCGCCGTCGCCGCCTTGCTGGCGCAATAGAGCGCAAAGCCCTTGATCGGGGTCAGCCCGGCCACCGACGAGAAGTTGAGGATCTTCCCGCCACCCGCCGCCTTCATGTGCGGGACGACAGCCTGAATGGCGTTCCAGCTTCCCTTCAGGTTGGTGTCGATCATGCCGTTCAGCACCTCCGGCGAGGTCTCGCCCGCGGGCGAGGGAAGAAAGATGCCCGCCGCGTTGACCCAGATGTCGATCCGGCCGTCCGCCTTGACGACATTGTCCGCCAGCGCCCGCATCATCCATTCGATTTGCACATCCGCAACATGCGGCACCGCCTGGCCGCCCGCCGCGACGATCCGGTCGGCGACGGCTCGGGCCTTGTCGATGCTGCTGCTGGCGACCACATGGACCCGCGCGCCCTCGGCGGCCAGCCGCATGGCGATGGTCGCGCCGATCCCCGAACTGCCGCCGGTGACGACGGCGATCTTGTCCTTGAACCGGCTCATGCCACGCACCCTCCCAGAATGCGGGCGGCCCAGTCATAGACATAATGACCCTGCATCTCCATCACGTCGACGCCGCAATGCTCGGTCGAGCCCTCGGCCACCGAAAACACCCGCAGCCTCGCATCGGCGCTGTTCACCGCCCCGGCCACGGTCTTTTCGGCATGGGCCAGCGCAACCTGACGGTCGTTCTCGCCATGCACCACCAGCAGCGGGCATTTTACCTGCCCGATCACCGGCTCCAGGGTGCGGGCCTTCAGCACCTCGATGGCCTCGTCGATGGTCGGCTTGCCGGTCACATGCATGGCGTGGATGCCGCTTTCCGGCAGCCCGTCGGACAGCCCAGAGGCCGAATCGCCGCGCAACAGCGCCTCCCACCCGGCATCAAGTTCGAAGAAAGCGCCAAGGCTCGCCACGCATTTGAAGCGATGATCCTGGGACGCCGCGCGCGGAGCGCAGTAGCCGCCCATCGACAGGCCGACGATGCCGATGCGGTCAGCGTCGATTGCCGGATGCGCGGCAAGGAAGTCGTAGAATTTCCCTGCCGATACCTCGGTTTCCGGGCGTTTCGGGATCTTGTGGAAGCGCACGGCCTCGCCTGTGCCCTCCTGATCCACGAACAGCGTGGCGATGCCGCGTCGGGCCGACATGTCGGCATAGATCAGGTAATGCATCTCCTTGATCGAATCGAAGCCGTTGTAGAAGACCAGCGCCGGTTGCCTTGCATCGGTATCGGCCAGGCGCAGCCAGCCCGACAAAACACCGTCTTCGAACGGGATATCGACGCGCTCCCACCGGTCGCCCGAAAGCTCCAGCCCCTTGCGGAAGGCCGCGAGCCCCAGGTTGTAGACATGCATCCGGCGCGGATCGGACCATGAGGCGATCCGCTCGGCGAACAGGTAGTAGTTCGCCGAGCGCATGTATTTGGCAGAGGCGGTAAACCCGTTGCCCGCTGCCTCATCGGCCTTTGCAAGATCGTTCAGCTTGTGGCCTAGGCGGGTCCAGTTCTGATACCAGGCTTCATTCGCAGCCGCGGTATGGCCGGCTTCGACCAGCGGCACCAAGGGCGCAAGCGCCCCGTCCAGTTCTGATATTTGCGCGCCCATCGCGATGGAACAGGAGACGGCAAGACTCCAAGAGTAGTTGGTGGGAAAATATTGGTACATGGCTCACCCTGTTGATTGGCTTGTCCCGCTTGAAGGATCGCCGCTCGAAGGCGTTCGACGCTGGTTTGCGGGCTTCCGCGTTATTGCGTATTCGCAATGATAGATCATTGCGAATACGCAATCCAGAAGAAAATTTCCCGCAGGGATTTGCGCGGATTTCCAGGGTGAAACCCTTTTATTTCTGAAACCTGATCTGAAGCACGTCTTCTTCCGACGAGGATGCGATCAACAGCTTCGCCTGCGAATCACCTGTCGAGACATAGGCGTGCGGAATGCTGCTGGTGAACATGACGCTGTCGCCGGGGGCCAGGGTGACCAGTGGATGCCCCTCAAGATGGACTTGCAGCTTGCCGCTCAGCAGATAGACGAATTCCTGCCCGGAATGCGCGGTCAGCCCGCCATATTCCTCGACCGAGCGTGCGAACAGGGTGATCAGGATGGCACGGAAATTGAAGCGCTCCATATCGGGGTGCAGGTGCTTGTAGAACAGGTTCGGCAGCTCGATCAGCGCCGGGTCGCTGGCGCGCGAGACGCTGATTTCCTGCTTTTCCTGCTGGTCGGAGCGACCAGAGAAGACGTCATTGGGATGCATGTCGAAGGTGCGGACGATCTTCAGCAGCAGATCCAGCGTCGGCGACATCTTGCGGTTCTCGATCCGCGACAGGGTGCTGGGCGGCACGCCCACCTCTTCTGCAGCCCGGTTGAGCGACCAACCCTTGCGTTCCCGCAACGCCCGCAACCGCTCTGGCAGGCCGGATCGAATCTGATTCCCCTCGATTTTCCTGGCCATGCTGCACCCCTCACCTCCATTGCGGATGCGCAAAAGAGTAGTGGCATAACCGATCGCGGGCAAGATGGCTTAGACGGCGGCCCAAGGCAGCAGGCCCAGCGTCTGCGCGCGGGCGGCGATCCCGGGTTCGACATCAATGGCGCGGCGGGCGTCGAGGTCGAAGCGGACGGTGGTCGAGATCACGCGTGCGCAGACCGTGCCGCAGCCTTGCCGCCGGATCTCGGTCTGATGGCGGATCGACTTGCGCCCGATCGCCAGAAGGCTGCTGCGCAGAACCACAAGATCGCCCGCCCGGAGTTCCGCCAGATAGTCGATCTCGTGGCGGACATCGGCCCAGCCCAGCCGTTCGGGTTGCGGCGCGGGTGCCAGTTCCGCCATGAAATGCAGGAAGGCATCGTCGAGGAACGCCATGTAGTGCTGCGTCGCCAGATGCCCCATGACATCGCAAAGCCACGGATACACCACGCGCCTGCCGGTCTCGATCTGGCGCAGCCTATTGTCATCCATCAGGCTTCGCCCCCTGCTTCGACGATCTTACCCTGACCTTCCGGTCTGGTGACTGCACTCATATGGAGGCCCTGCATGGTTGCGCGGGTGATTCCCGGCAGGATCGGGCCGGCGGCCGGGTTTGCACCCGGTCATCCTTGCGCACGAAGAAGATGTTCATGCCACCCGGTGCGTCGCGGCTGATCTCATCTTCTGCTGCCAGCCGCCGTCGCGGGTCCAGATCGCGACCGCCACGTGATCGGTGAAAACTCTGCCAGAGAAGGGTGTCTCGATCAGCTTTTCCCGCTCTGCATCCGCTATCCAGGCCGGATTCAACGTCACATTAAATGCCGTCTGACAATCTGCACCCTCTAATCCGCTCAGTTTTCCCATTCGATATTACCATCGACCGAGATTAGCTGCCCCGTTACGAAGCGCGCATGGTCAGAGGCAAGGAACACCGCCATGCGGGCGATATCCTCGGGCTGCACCTTGGTCCGCATCGAGATGTAATCCAGAAACCTCTGCTCCAGCGCCTCCACCGTGGTGTCCTCGGCCTTCGCCTTCTGCCCAAGGATGCCGCGCATTCTTGCGCTGTCCACGAAGCCGGGGCGGATCGCATTGACGCGGATGCCCAGCGGGCCAAGCTCTTTCGCTGCCGCCCGCGTCAGTCCCTCCAGCGCCCATTTCGAGGCAACATAGTCCGCCCGACCCCCCGGAAGCGTGAAGACCGAGCCGGTCGAGATATTGATGATAGCGCCGGTTCTGCGCGCGATCATGTCGGGCAGGGCGGCGCGCAGCATGAAAAAGGCACCATGGACATTCACATCGAAGGAGCGGATCCAGTCCGCCGCAGATATGTCGGCGAGCGGCGCGCAGGCCCCCGCAATGCCGGCATTGTTGACCAGCACATCGATACTGCCATGCAGGCGGACGACTTCGGCCACGCTGGCAACGGCCTGATCTTCGCAGGCGATATCGGCCTGCAGGGTCTGGATGTCCGGGTGTTCCGCCTTGACCTGCGCCAAGGCCTCGGCGTTCAGATCGCAAATGGCGACCCGCGCGCCTGCTTCCAGGAAGCTGCGGGCAATGGCCAGGCCGATGCCCGATGCGCCCGCCGTCACGATGACACTTTGCCCGCTCATGCCGCCATCTCCGCGCGTCGCGTTTCGGTCGCGGGCAGATCGACCTGGCCCTGCCCGTCCAGCACCACGCCATAGACCGCCCGGGCCCGATCCGTGCTGACATAGCCTTCGCGCACGTCGCGGGCGACGGCTGCCGCGTCGCGGTCGGCAGGCGGGCCATAGCCGCCGCCGCCGGTCGAAATGGCGATGATCATCTCACCCTCGCGCAGCTCGACCTGTGCAACCGGGGGCAGCGGCTCGACCGTGCCGTCCTTGCGGCGGATGAACTGGTCGCTGCCGCCCCCGGGACCGCCGCCGCGCACCCCTTGCGGAGGATTGACCTGGCCGTCCGAGCCATAGGCGATGGTGATCGCCCCCCGCACCGGGCCGAAGACCACCTCGGTCGAGGGCGCGCCAGTGAACCGGCCGGCGCCTTCGGTATCGGTGACGAAGCGGCGGCTTTCGACCAGAAGCGGCTGGTAAATCTCGTCAAGCTCGACCCCGTCCAGCCCGCACATGCCGCCATTGCCGACATCGATCATCGTCCACCAGGCATCGGAAATCGGACTCGCCGCCCCCGCCGAGAAGGCAAGGAAGATCTGGTTCACAAAGGCATTGCCGCTGCGCGCATCGACACCCGAGACGACGCCAGCCGAGGGCGCGATGACCGCGCCCACCTCGGCCATGCCGAAGCCGTCGCCGAATTCGGCCATGGCAAGCTGCACCGCATTTCCGACCCGGTCCGAGATGTTCGTGGTCGCCGCCGAGCAGCTATAGGGATGCTCGGGAATCCCCGCGATGCAGTTGCGGCGCAGGATCACCTTGATCCGCCGGAACGCGCCGGCATTCTTCGGCACGCGATGGTCCAGACTGTTGAACACCCCGATCATCGCCGCCGTGCGGGAACAGGCTTCCGACAGGTTCAGGCCCGAGGGCTGGCAGTCGATATTGTCGCTCAGGTCGACGGTGATGCGACCCTCGTCCGGGCGGGCATGGACATGGGCGGTGACGATGACGCCCTCGGGGGGCAGGCCCGGAAACGGGTCATGCGTGGACCGGCCCGTGACGCGCCCGGCAGGCAATTCGCGGATCGCCGCGTCCATCATGTTCTCGCTATAGTCGAACCATTGCGCGGCGAACTGATCCAGCCGATCCCAGCCGATCTCTTCGCCAAGCGCCAGCAGTTCCCGCTCACCGATCCTGACGGCGCCGATGGTCGCCAGATAGTCGCCGCGCCACTGCTCGGGCACGCGGATGCGCAATTCGCACATGCGGATGATGTCGGCGATGTCCCGATAGTCGCGCTGCACCTGCACGGCCGGAAACAGCAGCGCCCCTTCATTATAGATGTCGCGGGCCGTCGCCATGTAGGTCGTCGGTTCGCTGTTGCCGATATCGGCCTGATGCGCCTTGGCGAAGATGGTGAAGCGGTGGCGGCCATCGGCATCGATCACCGGCACAAGGATGCTGAGATCCGCCGCATGCGAGCAGCCGTGATAGGGCGAGTTGTGGAAGAAAGCGTCGCCGCGCCGCAGGTTCGGGTGAAACTCGGCTATGGTGCGCGCCATGATGTCCGGGCCGGACAGCACATGGATCGGCAGGCTTTCCGCCGCCGCCAGCAGATGGCAATCGGCGGTGATGATGCAGCAGGAGAAGTCCTTGGCGCGGTTCAGGACGCCCGACCGGCCCGTGCGCAGCAGGGTATTGGCCATCTTACGGACGATCCCTTCGACCCGGTTGTTCAGGATCGCCAGTTCCGCGCCGTTCAAAGCGGTGGTGGTCATGGTGGTCCCTTTCACGGATGAATGACGATGCTGCCGGTTCCCGAGCGGTGAAAGCGCGCATCGGGATCAACGACGATGGTGGTGAAGGCGGATTCGATGATCGCCGGGCCTTGGCCGGGCCGTCCCGGCGCAATCGCCTCGAGCCGCAGGACCGGCGTGTGCAGCCGCCCATAGCCGTGGAAATAGATCTCGCGCGGCCGGTGATCACCGGAAAGGGCGCCCGGCGAATGCAGGCGGAACTCGACACCCCGGCGGATATCGGCGCGCAAGGTGGCGCGGATGCCGATGATCTCGACCGCAGAGCCGGGATCGCGCACCGCGAAGATCTGTTCGTGCATATCGTCGAAATCGGCGCGGAAGGTTTCGCTGCCGTCAGGTCCAAGGATCGCCCGGGGGTCGAAGCCCACATCGATATCCCAGACCTGCCCCTCGTATCGCGCCTCGGCGACGAAGCTGATCCGGGGCGCGCCGTTGGCTGCAGGGCTTCGGCTGGCGAAGTCTTCGCATTTCGCACGGAGCCTTTCGATTGCGGCGGCAAGTGCCTCGCGATCGAAATGGTCCGACGAGACGAAGATGCTGGTCGCATATTCGCTGATCAGCGGTGACATCATCGCACCCGCTGCGGACAGCGCCGCGCCGGTTTCCGGGATCACCAGCGACTTGCAGCCCAAGCGGCGCGCAATGAAGGTCGAGTTTAGGCCCGCCGCACCACCGCCGCCGATCAGCACCGCATTGGCCGGGTCGATCCCCTGAGCGACGGTAATATCGGCGATGGCCTGCACCATGCCCTCGGTCGCCAACGCGATGATCTGCCAACTCGCCTCATCGACCGACATGCCCAGCGGCTCGGCCACCTGCTTCCGGATCGCCTCGATGGCGGCGGGACGGTCCAGCTTGATACGCCCGCCAAGGAAGAAGTCCGGGTCGATATGGCCAAGCGCGACCGAGGCATCGGTTACGGTGGGCTTCGTACCGCCCTGCCGGTAGCAGACCGGCCCGGGCTTCGCGCCCGCGCTTTGCGGCCCGACGCGCAGCAGGCCGCCCTGATCGACATGAGCGATGGAACCACCGCCCGCGCCGACGCTTTTCACCTCGACCGAAGGGTAGCCGACCAGATGACCCAGCAGCGGCCGACCGATCCACAATTCCCGCGTGATCGGCACCACGCCCTTCCTCACCAGACTGATGTCATAGGTGGTCCCGCCGGTATCGGCGACGATCACGTCATCCGCCTGCGCCTCGGCCCGCGCATAATAATGCCCCGAGATCGGCGCCATCGACGGCCCGCTGTTGATCACCTTGATCGGCGAGCGCGCAACCTCGGCCGCATCGACCATGCCACCGCTGCTGGTCAGCAACATGATGTCGCCGGTGAAACCCTCGCCCCGGATCCGGTCGGTCAGCCCGCTGAGGTAATGCCCCATCAGCGGTTTCAGCGAGGCGTCGATAGCCGCCGAGGACGCCCGGCGAAACTCGCGCAGCGTCGGGTTGACGTCATGGGCCAGCGTATAGGGGACGCCCGGCAGGTGTTCGGCGATCAATTCGCCTACGCGCAGCTCATGCGCCGGATTGATCGTTGCCCAGAGCAGGCAGACTGCCACCGCCTCGACCTGCTGTTCCTTCAGCGACTGCAGCACCCCGATCACCGCCGCTTCGTCCAGATCGCGATGGATCGCGCCGGTCGACAGGATTCGCTCGGGGATCTCATAGGTCAGATCACGCGGGATATAGGGACGCGGAAACGGGATGGAGTGGTTGAAGGGCTCGACCCGCCCGCCCTCGCGGAACACCAGGATGTCGCGATGGCCTTTGGTGACCAGCAGCGCGGTGCGGGCGACATTGCCGGTGATGATCGCGTTGATCGCATGGGTGGTGCCGTGGATGAATGTATCGGCGCGCGCCATCAGTTCCTGCAGCGACAGGCCCCGATCTTCGGCGGCCAGTTCCAGCGCGCCCAGCACGCCCAACACCGGATCGTCGGGCACGGTCGGCGACTTGTACATGGTGATCCGGCCGTCGTCCTCCTCGACGACCAGATCGGTAAAGGTGCCGCCGGTATCGCTTGCCAATCGCATTGCTTGCCCTCCTCCCTTAGAAATCGACGCGGTCGCCGCCCTTCAGCGACAGCCGCGCGCGTGCCTCGTCGGGCGAAGCGACCTCCAGTCCCAGCTCCTCGACGATCCGGCGGATCTTCTGCACCTGCTGCGCGTTCGACGTAGCCAGTTCGCCCCGGGCGATGTAAACGCTGTCCTCCAACCCGACCCGGACCGAGCCCCCCAAGATCGCCGAGACGGTCAGGAAATGCATCTGCCTGCGCCCGACGGCAAAGGCGGAAAACTCCATGTCGCTGCCGAACAGGCGTTGCGCGACACTATGGAAATGAATCAGGTTCTCGATCGTCGCGGCCATGCCGCCCATCACGCCGAAGATGCCCTGGATCAGGAAGGGGGGCTTGATCAGCCCCTTGTCGGCGAAATAGCGCACTGCCTCCAGATGACTGAGATCGAAGCACTCGAATTCAAACCGCGTGCCATGCGCCTGGCCGACCTCGATCATGATGGTTTCCAGCATGGCATAGGTATTGGCGTAGATCAGGTCGCGCGTGCTTTCCAGATGGGGCTTTTCCCAATCGTGCTTCCAGCTGTCGTATTTTCCCGCCAGTTCGAAGGCGCAGAAGTTCATCGTGCCCATGTTGAGGCTGCAGACCTCGGGCTTGGCGCGATGTGCGGGACGCAGCCGCTCTTCCAGCGTCATGCCAAGGCCGCCGCCGGTGGTGATGTTCAGCACCGCGCCGGTGGCCTGCTTGATCCGCGGCAGGAATTGCAGGAACAGGTCGGGGTCCTGTTTCGGGCGGCCGCTTTCGGGATCGCGCGCATGCAGATGGATGATCGCCGCCCCTGCCTTGGCCGCACCGATGGCGGCTTCCGCGATCTCGTCCGGCGTGATCGGCAGATAGGGCGACATGGTCGGCGTATGCAGCCCCCCGGTGACGGCGCAGGTGATGATGACCTTCTTCGGCATGAAAAACCCCGTTGGATGGACGCGGATCGCACTTGGCCGCATCTCGGTTTTCGATGGCGAGCAGGGTCAAGCCCTGCCACCCTTCTATTCTGAAATGTCAGTATTGCTGCAGACCGCCAGTCTGTCAATCTGATATGTCAAAATAAAGGACGGATCTTTTATTAAGTAATATCAATGATTTGAGCCGATGCCTGCTTGCAGGGATGCAAAAGCCACGAATCGTCAACCGCGGCTCGGGTCTTCAGAGATCGACGTTTTCGAGGATATAGGGCTGCCGATTGCCTGTTGTCTCAGACGCCTGCAGGCGCAGGATCTTGCGGGCGGCAGCAATCAGGTCATCGCGCAGGGCAGCTTCGGCGGCATCGGCATCCCGCTCGCGCAGCGCATCGATCATGTCCTCGTGATAGCGCGGGGAATCCCCGTCCATGCCGCCCGCGTCAATGTAGAAATGCAGGGTCGGGCCGATCCGCAGCCACATCGTCTCGATCGTCCGCAGCAGGAGCGGCGAACCGCAAAGCGCGTAGATGGCAAAATGAAACTGGTGATTGCGTTGCAGGATCAATGGGCCGTTGTCCCCCGCGGCGCGCAGCGCGGCTGCATAATGATCGTTCAGCCGCGTGATCCTGTCCAGATCCTCCGGTCCGGCCGCCAAGGCAGCCCGGCGGACCGCCAACCCCTCCAGCGCAAGACGCATGTCCAGCACCTGCCGCATCTCATCGCCACCCAGTTCACGGGCATAGAATGCGCTCTTGTTGCGGGCCTCCAGCACGCCATCGGCTTCCAGCAGCTTGAGCGCCTCGCGAACGGGGGTCGCGCTGACTCCCATGACCTGCGACAGTGATCGCACGGTCAAAGGCATTCCCGGCTCGATGCTGCCCGCCATCAACCCTGCCCGCAAGGCATCATAGACCTTTTGCGCCAGCGTCTCCTCATCGCCGCTTGCCAGAACCGGCAGGCTCGGCGCCGCCACCTGCTTGCGTCCGCCGCCCGGACGGCGCTTGCGCGGTGTGGGTGAAAGATTTTGCTGCATCGCGGCTGATGTCCATGAGCTGGCTGCTTTCTAGCCCGTCGAACCAGCGATGCCAAGGCATTTCTGATATGGCTGAATAATGCAGATGAGCCGCTTGCGTCATGTCTTGGCTCGTCTTCGATAAGGAGCCAGAAGCATAAGGATCGCCGCCATCAGGATCACCAATGCGGCGGCAGGTGTGATACTTTCTCCGATTCCCGCATAGACTTGGCGCGGAACGGTCCTTTGCCCCGGCGACGCGAGAAACAACGCCAGAACGACCTCATCGAAAGATGTCGAGAAGGCAAGCAGCGCGCCCGTGAACAATCCCGGCGCGATCACGGGGATCGTGATGCCCAGGAACACCCGTAACGGCGAACCTCCCAGGCTTGCCGCGGCGGAGCCGAGATTGGGATTATAGGATTGCAGCGCTGCACCAGCCGACAGAATGACGAAGGGCAGCGCCAGCAGAGTGTGGCCGATGATTATCCCGCTGTAAGTATTCACGAAACCGAACCCTGCTGAAGGCTGCGAACAGAGCGACGGCGGTGATGACGATCAGAACCATCGAGGGTGCCAGAAGAGTGGCGTAGATTGCGCCATTGAACGGCGATCTCAGCTTCCACAGTCCCAACGCCGCCCTTGTGCCAAGCATCGTCGCCAACAAGAGCGGTCGCAGGTGCGATCAGCATCGAATTGACGAAAGATCTGCGCCATTCCGCGCTGGCCATCACTTCGGCATATCATTTCAGTGTCCAGCCGGAGGGTGGATGAGACGAAATAGCTGACCATCTGGTCCTTGGGTCCGCCCAGAAACTCGGATGCGACATAGAAGCCAAGCGTAAGCACACCGACGATCAGGACGCCGGCGCCGACTCCAGAAAGGGTCGCAGGCAGATCGTCAACACCTACCTTGACACAACGATAATGCCGGGACGTCCAATCGATCACCAACAATCAAAATGGACGCACCAAAGGGAGGGGGGAGAGGGAAAGATTCTTTATCGCTCCGCAGGGACTGGCGAGATACTCGGCTGCGGGCGGGAAACATGATGCATACTACTCGCCTGTATCCGGCTTGGGAACGGCCGCTTCAGCCAACAGGACCTCATGCGCCGCCTTGAAGGCATCAAGGCCGGCCGGGATGCCGCAATAAGCCGTGGCATGCAGCAATGTAGCGCGAATCTCGTCCACGGTGACGCCGTTGTTCAGTGCACCCCGCACATGCAGCTTGATCTCGGGGGTGCGGCCTAGCGCGGTCAGCATGGCAAGGTTCAGCAGGCTGCGCGTCTTGCGGTCCAGGGTCGGATCGCCCCAGGCCCAGCCCCAGGCCCAAGCCGTGGTCGCCCGCTGAAACGACATCATGAAGTCGTCCGCCCGCTGCATCGAACTATCGACATAGTCCGCGCCCAACACCTCGCGCCGGATCGGCAGGCCCTTGTCGAACAGTTCCTGATCTTCGGCCATCGCGCTATCCCTTCTCACTTGGTCATTCACCGGCTTCCAAGCCAACCCGCATCAGGACGACGGGTCCGAAGCGCCTTCCACGATCACGACATGCGCTTCGCATGCGCCATCGCGGCAAGCACGTGCTTCCTGATATTCCCGAGAATAAAAGCAGTCGCGGGCACGGGCCAGATCGGGAAACCGGATCACGACATGGCGCTGGAGGACGGGACCTTCTAAGGTCTCGGATGCGCCGCCGCGAGCCAGGAACTCTGCACCGAACTTCGCGAAGGCCTTGGGAGCCAGCGCCTGATACCCGGCATAGGCCGCCGGGTCGTGAACAGTCACGTGGGCGATCCAATATGCACTCATTGCCCCGTCCTTCGAGCGCCCTCATTGGCCACATGCAGCAGTTTGCTCGCGATTTCCGCGGCTTCGGTCAGATGCTCGCGCACGGCTTCGCTTGCCCGGTCCGGATCTTGCGCGAAAATCGCCTCGGCAATGCGCTGCATCCGGGCCTGCCCCGATACATGCCGGTCGGTCGAGGCCAGTGTCAGCGCCCGAAGTCGCGAAATGCGCCCGTTGAGGCGCTGGACGATCTCCCAGGCGATGTGATGCCCGGCGGTGACGAAGATGGCCTCGTAAAACCGCGTCGTCGCATCATAGAGCACCTGAGGATCGTCGGATAGAAAGGCTTCCTTGAGGTGCTGAAGCGCGGCCTGCAGATCGGCGCGGGCAGACGCGTCCAAAAGCCTGGCGCAATCCGCCGCCGCCGCCGCCTCCAGCCGCAGGCGGATATCATAGATCTGCCGGGCCTTGTCCCAGTCGAGGGTCGCGACGATCGGCCCTTGCCGGGGCTGGATCTCGACCAGGCCCTCGGCCTCCAGATAGCGGATCGCCTCGCGGATGACGGATCGCGAGACGCCCAGCTGATCGACCAGCGTCCGTTCAACGAGCCGGTAACCGGACGGAAAGCGCCCAGACATGATCGCGGCGCGCAAGCGCTCCACCGCAAGCTCGCGAAGCGTCTGGGGCACATGCTCGATGCGCAGGCTGGCGGGTTGTTCATTTGTCATGGTGCGAGACTAGCGCAGCTGGAATGCCAATACAATCTCATATTGACATATGGCATGTTGGTATACCATCTTCCGATCATCGAATCGCTCTGGGGGCTGCCATGACAGCGGAAATCCGCAAGACCTTGCTGAATATCGAGACCACGCTGATCGAAGGCGGCCGCGCCGCGCCGCAGCCTTTGAAGCTGATCACTGCCGCCGCCGTGCTGAAGAACCCTTGGGCGGGGCGCGGTTATGTCGACGACCTCAAGCCGGAAATCCACGCCGTCGCCCCGATCCTGGGCGAGCTGCTGACGGATATGATCATCGAGGCTGCCGGCGGCGGCGACAAGGTCGAAGCCTATGGCAAGGCCGCCGTGGTCGGCCTCGATGGCGAGGTCGAGCATGCCAGCGCGCTGATCCACACGCTGCGCTTCGGCAACCATTACCGCAGCGCCGTGGGGGCGAAATCCTATCTGGCCTTCACCAATACCCGCGGTCCGGCGAATGCCCCGATCATGATCCCGCTGATGGACAAGAACGACGAGGGCCGCCGTTCACATTATCTGACGATCCAGTTCGCGATCCCGGATGCCCCGGCCGCCGACGAGATCGTCGTCGCGCTTGGTGCCTCGATCGGCGGGCGCCCGCATCACCGCATCGGAGACCGCTATCAGGATCTGAAGGATCTGGGCCATGATGTCTCGAACCCTGCCGCTGTCTGACGGCGCCACCGTCCGGCTGATCGAGGCCGGGCGCGGTGAGCCCTTGCTGCTGATCCATGGCGTCGGCATGCGGGCCGAGGCCTGGGAGCCGCAGATAGATGCTCTGTCCGCCCATCACCATGTCATCGCGGTGGACATGCCGGGACATGGTGCCTCGTCCCCGCTGCCGGCAAACGCGCACCTGCCAGATTTCGTCGCCTGGGCGGCGCGTCTGGTCGAGGCGCTGGGACTTGGGCCGGTCAATTTGGCCGGCCATTCCATGGGGGCGCTGGTCGCGGCTGGCCTGGCGGTCGAGCGTCCCGACCTGATCCGGCGCCTGGCACTGCTCAACGCGGTCCATCGCCGCTCGCCCGAGGCTCGCGCCGCCGTCCTGGCCCGCGCCGACGAGATCGCCCGCGGCGAAGGTGACAACGAAGCACCGCTGATCCGCTGGTTCGGCCCCAATCAGGTCGCCATCCGCAACAAGGTGGCGCACTGGCTGGACGGTATCGACCCGCAGGGTTACGCCACTGCTTACCGCGCCTTTGCCGAGGGCGATGCGATCTATGCCGACCGACTGGCTGAAATCGCCTGCCCGACGCTGGTGCTGACCGGTGACGGCGACCGCAACTCCAGCGCGCAGATGAGCCACGAGATGGCCGATGCGATCCCCTTGGGCCGTGCGCTGATCGTCGCCGGGCACCGCCATATGGTGAACATGACGGCACCCTACATCGTGAACGATGCCCTGACAAACTGGCTCAGATGGGATGAAACCAATATGACGCCGTTCGATCCCCGCGCGCTGCGCGACGCCTTCGGCTGCTTCATGACGGGTGTGACGGTCGTGACCACCACGTCGGAAGACATACCGCTGGGTTTCACCGCCAACTCCTTTTCCTCGGTTTCGCTGGACCCCCCGCTCCTGCTGGTTTCGATCGCCAAGACCTCGCGCAACTTCGGGCATTTCGTGAATGCGGGCCATTTCGCGATCAACGTGCTGGCGGAAAGCCAGAAGGATGTCTCGGGCACTTTCGCCCGCCCGGTCGAGGATCGCTTTGCTACGGTGGAGTGGTCGCCCGGCCCGGCAGGGTCGCCGGTGCTCTCGGGCGTCTCGGCCTGGTTCGACTGCCGGCTTTCGCAACTGGTCGAAGCGGGCGATCACGCCATCCTGATCGGCGAGATCAAAGGCTTCGCCGCCTCGCAAGAGCCCGGCCTGGGATATTACCGCGGCGCCTATATCACGCCTGCGCAGACCGCAGCGCAACTGCCGACCGGCCCTGATGTGATGATAGCCGCCATCGTCGAGGCCTGGGGTGAAGTCCTGCTGGTCGAGGACGGACAGGGCGGGCTGGCGCTGCCCGAAGCTCGGGTCGAGCGCGAGGGCGTGCAAGCCGCCTTGACGCAGCTTTTGCGCGATATCGCCCCCGACGCCGCGCCGGGCGAGATCTATGCCATCTACGACGGCGCGGCGCCCGGCCGCCAGCACATCGCCTTCCGCTGCCCGGCGACCTCGACCGATGCGCGGCAGGGACGCTTTGTCCCGCTGGAATCGGATCATCTGAAATCCGTCAGCGATCCAGCCACCCGGTCGATGCTGGATCGGCTGGCGGCGGAATCACGGCTTGGCAATTACGGCGTCTATTTCGGATCGCATATCGAAGGTCAGGTCACGCATAAACAGGGAGCAGGGGCATGAAATTCTCACTCTTCATCCATATGGAGCGCGTCTCGCCGGACGAGGACCAGAAGAAGCTCTATCAGGAGATGCTGGAGCTTTGCCGTATCGCCGACGAAGGCGGAATGCATGCCATCTGGACGGGCGAACATCACGGGATGAACTTCACCATCTCTCCGAACCCGTTCCTGAACCTGGTCGACATCGCCCGGCAGACCAAGAACGTCCGTCTTGGAACCGGGACGGTGATCGCGCCCTTCTGGCATCCGATCCGGCTGGCGGGCGAGGCAGCGATGACCGATCTCATCACCGGAGGGCGGCTGGACCTGGGCATCGCCCGCGGCGCCTACAGCTTCGAATATGAGCGGATGCTGCCGGGGCTTGATGCCTGGGGCGCGGGTCAGCGGATGCGCGAGTTGATCCCCGCGATCCAGAAGCTCTGGCAGGGCGATTACGAACATCAGGGCGAATTCTGGCAATTTCCCAGGACCACCTCCTCGCCCCTGCCGGTGCAGCAGCCGCATCCGCCGATCTGGGTCGCGGCACGCGATCCGAACAGCCATGAGTTTGCCGTCGAGCACGGCTGCAACGTCCAGGTCACGCCGCTGCATCAGGGCGACGAGGAAGTCGTCAGCCTGATGGAGCGTTTCAACGCCGCCTGCGAGAAGCATTCCGACCGGCCGCGGCCAAAGATCATGGTCCTGCGCCATACCTATGTCGCCGACAGCGAGGAGGACGCGCAACGCGGCGCCGAAGAGCTGAACATGTTCTACAACTATTTCGGCGCCTGGTTCAAAAACGAGAAGCCGATCTCGATGGGCCTGATCGAGACGATCACCCCCGCCGAGGCCGCGAAGCACCCCTTCTATTCGCCCGAGGCAATGCGCAAGAACCAGATCGTCGGCGAGGCGCCGGAGGTCATCGAGCGTATCAAATCCTATGAGGCGCTTGGCTATGACGAGTTCAGCTTCTGGATCGACAGCGGCATGAGCTTCGAGCGCAAGCGCGCTTCGCTGGAACGCTTCCTTGGCGACGTCATGCCGGCCTTCGCGTGATGGAACGGTTCCAGCATTATATCGACGGCGCTTTCGAGGACGGCGCGGGCAGCTTCGACAGCATCGACCCCGCCACCGGCACGCCCTGGGCCAGAATGCCAGATGCCAGCGCGGCGGATGTGGACCGCGCCGTGCGTGCGGCGCATCGCGCCTTTCACGTGCCGGACTGGGCGGGGCTGACCGCCAGCGCGCGCGGCAAGCTGCTGCTGCGGCTGGCCGATCTGGTGGCCGAGGCGGCTCCGCGCCTTGCCGATCTGGAAACCCGGGACACCGGGAAGATCATCCGCGAGACCAGTGCGCAGATCGCGTATGTGGCCGAGTATTATCGTTATTATGCCGGTCTGGCGGACAAGATCGAGGGCGCCCACCTGCCCATCGACAAGCCCGACATGGAGGTCTGGCTCCGGCGTGAACCCGTCGGCGTCGTCGCCGCCATCGTGCCCTGGAACAGTCAGCTGTTCCTGTCGGCGGTCAAGCTGGGGCCGGCGCTGGCCGCCGGCTGCACGGCGGTGCTGAAGGCCAGTGAGGACGGGCCCGCGCCGCTGCTGGAATTCGCGCGGCTGGTCCAGCAGGCAGGCTTTCCGCCGGGGGTCGTCAATATCCTGACCGGCGGGCCCGAGGCCGGCAAGGCGCTGACCACCCATCCGCTGGTCGCCCATATCGCCTTTACCGGCGGGCCGGAAACCGCGCGCCATATCGTGCGCGCTTCGGCCGAGAACCTGTCGCGCACCTCGCTGGAGCTGGGCGGCAAATCCCCCTTCATCGTTTTCGAGGACGCCGATCTGGACAGCGCCGCCAATGCCCAGGTCGCCGGCATCTTCGCCGCGACGGGCCAAAGCTGCGTCGCCGGCTCGCGCCTGCTGGTGCAGAACGGCATCAAGGACGAGATGCTGGCGCAGCTCAAGGCCAAGGCCGAGGCGGTGCGCATCGGCGCCCCGGGCGACATATCCACCGAGGTCGGGCCGCTTTGCACCCTGCGCCAGCGCGCCCGGATCGAGGATATCGTCGCCGCATCGGTCGCCGTCGGGGCCAGGCTGATCACCGGCGGGCAGTCGCCAGAGGGCGAGGGCTTCTATTACCCGCCCACGATCCTTGATTGCAGCGCCGTGCCCGATGCGCCCTGCGTAACCCAAGAGCTGTTCGGCCCGGTGCTTTCCGTCGTCGGCTTCGACACCGAGGAAGACGCGCTGCGCATCGCCAACGGCACGCCCTATGGCCTGGCTTCGGGCGTCTTTACCCGCGACCTGACGCGGGCGCACCGGATGATCCGCGGCATCCGCGCCGGCGTGGTCTGGGTCAACACCTATCGCGCAGTCTCGCCCATCGCGCCCTTTGGGGGGCATGGGCTGTCGGGGCATGGACGCGAGGGCGGGCTGGCGGCAGCGCTGGACTATACGACCGTCAAGACGGTGTGGCTGCGAACCTCGGACGATCCGATCCCCGACCCTTTCGTGATGCGCTGAACGAACCCGGACAAGCCGGGCAACAATCGCAACCAACCAACAGTGGAGACTGACAATGCAAATGAAATCGCTTCTCGCAGTCGCATTCGTCGCCATGGCGGCCAGTGCAGCCAACGCCCAGCAGATGGTCTTCACCTCCTGGGGCGGCACAACGCAGGATGCGCAGACGGAGTTCTGGGCCGCACCTTTTACCGAAAAATTCGGCACCGCCGTTCTTCAGGACGGGCCGACCGATTACGGCAAGATTAAGGCCATGGTCGAGGCCGGCTCCGTCGCCTGGGACGTCGTCGACACCGAATTCGACTGGGCGCTTCAGGCCGGAAAGGCCGGGCTGCTCGAACCGCTCGACTTCAACGTCATCGACAAGGCCAAGCTGGACCCGCGCTTCGTGTCGGATTACGCGGTGGGATCGTTCTATTATTCCTTCGTGATCGGCTGGAACCCGGCGAACTTCTCGGGCGACGCCCAGCCCGCAACCATGGCCGACTTGTTCGATACCGAGAAATTCCCCGGGAAGCGCACCTTCTACAAATGGTCCGCCCCGGGCGTGATCGAGGCGGCGCTGCTGGCCGACGGCGTGCCGGCCGAGCAGCTGTATCCGCTGGACCTCGACCGCGCCTTCAAGAAGCTGGACACGATCAAGTCCAGCATCATCTGGTGGGAAGGCGGCGCGCAAAGCCAGCAGTTGCTGGCCTCGGGTGAGGCGCCGATCGGGCTGTTCTGGAACGGCCGCCTGGCCGCGCTGCAAGCGGATGGAATGCCGGTCGGCATCAGCTGGCAGGACAACATCACCGCCGCCGATGCCCTGGTCGTGCCCAAGGGCGCCAGGAACAAGGAGGCCGCGATGGCCTTCATCGCCGAGGCTACCAGCGCCAAGGCACAGGCGGATTTCGCGACCAAGACCGGCTATGCCCCGATCAACCTCGACTCGCCGGCGCTGATGGAGGCCGAACTGCGCGCCACCCTGCCGGACGCGCAGACCGCCAACCAGATCAACGCCGACATGGCCTATTGGGCCGAGCATCGCGATGAGATCGGCAACCGCTGGTATGCCTGGCAAGCGGAATGACCCGTCGCCCTGTCGCAGTCCGCTGTCGCGGGCTGCGCCATCCCGTCTCTTTCTGCTGAGGTGACCGATGCTGTCCTTCCTGACACCCGCCCGGCGAGGATCGGGTCTTGGCATGGCCATGCCCGCCCTGCTGCTGCTTCTGGCGTTCTTCGTGATCCCGGTGGCCGGGTTGCTCAGCCGCTCGGTCACCGAACCGGTGCCGGGCCTGCAGAATTACGAGACCCTGCTCGGCTCGGCCACCTATCTGAGGATCTTCTTCAACACCTTCCTGGTTTCGGGCCTCGTCACCCTGATCACCGCGCTCATTGCCTTTCCGGTGGCCTGGGCGCTCGCGATCATGCCGTCCCGCGTCGCGGCCGTGGTCTTCGCCATCATCCTGCTATCGATGTGGACCAACCTGCTGGCACGGACCTATGCCTGGATGGTGCTTCTGCAACAGACCGGGCTGGTCAACCGGATGCTGATGGCCACCGGCATCATCGACCAACCGCTGCAGCTGACCAACAACCTGGTCGGCGTCACCATCGGCATGGTCTATATCATGCTGCCCTTCATGATCCTGCCGCTTTACGGCGTGATCAAGAAGATTGACCCGGCGATCCTGCAGGCCGCCGCGCTTTGCGGCGCGACCAAGGGGCAGGCGCTGCGCCGGGTGCTGTTGCCGCTGGCCACGCCCGGCATCGCCTCGGGGGCGCTGATGGTCTTCGTCATGTCGCTGGGCTATTTCGTCACCCCCTCGCTCTTGGGCGGGACCGCCAACATGATGCTGGCCGAGTTGATCGTGCAGCAGGTGCAGAGCCTCCTGAACTGGGGCATGGGGGGCGCCGCCGCCTTCATCCTGCTGGTCGTCACCCTGGCGCTTTATGCCCTGCAACTGCGCCTGTTCGAAGGAAAGGCCCGCTGATGCTGATGAATTTCGACAAGCTGGGCGCCTGGCGCTGGATCCTGTCCGGTATCTGCGCGCTGATGGCGCTGTTCCTGCTGCTGCCGATCCTGTTCATCGTCGCGCTGTCCTTCGGCAATTCGCGCTGGCTGATTTTTCCGCCACCGGGATGGACGCTGAAATGGTATGGCGAGCTTTTCGCCGATCCGCGCTGGCTGCAGGCCGCCTTCACCTCGGCCAAGATCGCCGCCATCGTCATGGTGCTGTCCGTCGCCATCGGCCTGCTGGCCTCGCTGGCGCTGGTGCGCGGCCGGTTCCGCGGGCGCGAGGTGCTGCGCGGCTTCTTCCTGACCCCGATGGTCCTGCCGGTGGTCATCATCGCCGTGGCGCTTTACGCCGCCTTCCTGCGGCTGGGCCTGAACGGCACGCTGCCGGGCTTCGTCATCGCCCATCTGATCGTCGCCCTGCCCTTCTCGATCATCACCATCTCGGGCGCGCTGGAAACCTTCGACCCCTCCATCGAGGACGCCGCGATCCTCTGCGGCGCCAGCCCCTGGGAGGCGCGCTTCCGTGTCACCCTGCCGGCCATCAGCCACGGGTTGTTCTCGGCCGCCATCTTCTCCTTCCTGATCTCCTGGGACGAGGTGGTGCTGGCGATCTTCATGGCCTCGCCTACGCTGCAGACCCTGCCGGTCAAGGTCTGGACCACGCTGCGCCAGGACCTGACGCCGGTGATCGCCGCCGCCTCCACCCTTCTCGTCCTTCTGACCGTGGTCCTGATGATCGCGGCCGCCCTGATCCGCAAAGGCAAATCCCGATGACCAGCCCCTATCTGCACATCAACGGAATTCGCAAGACCTTCGGAGACGTCGTTGCCACCGACCATGTCGAGCTGGAAATCGGCGAAGGCGAGTTCATGACCTTCCTCGGCCCCTCGGGCTCGGGCAAGTCGACGACGCTCTACATCCTGGCCGGTTTCCAGGACCCGACGGCCGGCGACATCCGGCTGCGCGGCAAGTCCATTCTGCAAACGCCGTCCCACAAGCGCAACATCGGCATGGTCTTCCAGCGCTACACTCTGTTCCCGCATCTTTCGGTGGGCGAGAACGTGGCCTTTCCCCTGCGCGTGCGCCGCGCGCCGCAAGCCGAGATCGCCGCCAAGGTCAAGCGCGCCCTGTCGCTGGTGCGCCTCGACGGGTTCGAGGACCGGATGCCCGGCAACATGTCCGGCGGCCAGCAGCAGCGTGTCGCCCTGGCCCGTGCCCTGGTCTACGATCCGCCGGTCCTGTTGATGGACGAGCCCTTGTCCGCGCTGGACAAGAAGCTGCGCGAGGAAATCCAGTATGAGATCCGCCGCATCCACCAGCAGACCGGCGTAACAATCCTTTACGTCACCCACGACCAGGAAGAGGCGCTGCGCCTGTCCGACCGGATCGCCGTCTTCAACCGCGGTCGCATCGAGCAGGTCGGCACCGGGCCCGAGCTCTATGCCAGCCCTGCCACGCATTTCGTGGCCGATTTCATCGGCGACAGCGCCTTCTTGACCGGAGAGCTGGCCGAGGTGAAGGACGGCCGGGCCACGCTGCGTTTCACGGACGGCACCCATCTGGCCGACGTGCCGATGCACGGCCCGGGGGCGCGGGGCGGCAAGGCCGAACTGATGCTGCGCCCCGAACGGATCGATCTGTCTGATACGGTGGGCCCGCCGGGCGCCTCGCTGCCCGTCACTGTCGAGGATGTGACTTTTCTCGGTAACAACAGTGCCGTGACCGCCCGTACCGGCTGGGGTGATCCGCTTTATATCCGGCTGAACTTCGGCCATCCGATGATGGGCAGCGTCAGCCGTGGGGACAAGCTGCATGTGCGCTGGCAGCCTCAGGATGCGCATGTGTTTACCAACGAATGAACGCATCACATCGCCGGATCTCACCTCGGACCGGCCAACAGCGGAAACCGCAATGATTGACCTGAACGATCCTTCGCTGCTGACCGGCAGCGCCTTCATCAACGGCTCATACGTCTCGGCCGACAAGGTTTTCAGCGTGACGAACCCAGCCACCGGCGAGGAACTGGCACAGGTAGCCGATCTGGGCATTGCCGAGCTTCGCCAAGCCATCGACGCCGCCCATGCCGCGCAGAAGCCCTGGGCGGCGCGCACCGGCAAGGACCGCGCCGCCCACCTGCGGCGCTGGCACGACCTGATCCTCGCCAACCAGGAGGATCTGGCCCGCATCCTGACCGCCGAGATGGGCAAGCCGCTGGCCGAGGCGCGGGGCGAGATCGCCTATGGTGCGTCCTACGTCGAATGGTTCGCCGAGGAGGCCAAGCGCGTCTATGGCGACACCATTCCCGGCCACATGCCCGACAAGCGCATCATCGTGCTGAAGCAGCCGGCGGGCGTCGTCGGCGCCATCACGCCCTGGAACTTCCCGAACGCTATGCTGGCGCGCAAGATCGCCCCGGCCCTGGCCGCGGGCTGCACCATGGTCGCCCGGCCCTCGGAACTGACGCCGCTCTCGGCCCTGGCGCTTGGCGTGCTGGCCGAGCGCGCGGGCATCCCGGCAGGGGTGCTGAACATCGTGCCCGGCCTGGATGCCGCCGGCATGGGGGCCGAGCTTTGCGCCAATCCCAGGGTCGCGAAGATCAGCTTCACCGGCTCGACCCGGGTGGGCAAGATCCTGATGCGGCAGGGCGCGGAGACGATCAAGAAGCTGTCGCTGGAACTGGGCGGCAACGCGCCCTTCATCGTCTTCGACGACGCCGACCTGGACGCGGCGGTCGAGGGCGCCATGGCCGCGAAGTTCCGCAATGCCGGCCAGACCTGCGTCTGCGCCAACCGCATCTATGCGCAGGCGGGCGTGCATGACGCCTTCGTCGAAAAGCTCGCGGCCCGTGTCGCGGCGCTGGCGGTCGGCGACGGCCAGGCCGACGGTGTCGCGATCGGCCCGCTGGTCAACGACGCGGCCCTGGCCAAGGTCGAGGATCACATCGCCGACGCCCGCGCCCACGGCGCGACCATCGCCACCGGCGGCGCGCGCCATGCGCTTGGCGGCAGCTTCTTCCAGCCCACCGTGCTGTCCGGCATGACGCCCTCGATGAAGATCGCGCGCGAGGAGACCTTCGGCCCCGTCGCCCCAGTCTGGCGCTTCGAGACCGAGGCCGAGGCGGTAGCCCTGGCCAATGCCAGCGAATTCGGGCTGGCGGGCTATTTCTACGCCCGCGACCTGTCCCGCGTCTGGCGCGTGGCCGAGGCGCTGGAGGTCGGCATGGTCGGCGTGAACACCGGCCTGATCTCGACCGAGGTGGCGCCCTTCGGCGGCGTCAAGCAATCTGGCCTCGGCCGCGAGGGCAGCCGTTACGGCATCGAGGACTATCTCGAGATCAAATACATCTGCCTGTCGGTCTGAAAGGCTAAAGGGCTTCGGCAGAGCGTCATTTTCTCTACTGAGAATAAAAAATCGATAGATCGAACTGAGGACTGAGCCAGGCTCTTCCGAACGTGACACCCTCAATCGGAACCGAGGCCACTTCCGAAATATCTGCGCTGGAGTCTAGCAGGTGACCTGCCACGGGATTTTTTCTCCAGATGCGATTAGAGTCCGGCCCAACTTGAGGACGGACAATGAAGCGAACGCGATTTACGGACGAGCAGATCATCAGCATCCTGGCCGAGCATGAGGCCGGTG
>Ga0180222_1000562_pt1 | contig 51854 bp, 46 predicted proteins | sample eDN5th37CKraftOP_FD_151336 | JGI IMG/M metagenome (GOLD analysis project Ga0180222, IMG submission 151336) | Enriched Organic Plus compost microbial communities from Emeryville, California, USA - eDNA 5th pass 37_C Kraft OP (version 2) (version 2) ...
CAAAGGATCACTTCGGCCGTGAACTGCCGACCCTTGAACAACCCCTTACCCGCCATGCCTCAGTCCCGCCCGTAGAGCGATCGTCCTAGCCGCGGGCAAGCGCGGGCGCCAACCTTGCAACAGAACCGCCAATCCTGGCCTCGGAAGAGATCAAGAACGCCACCCAGGCGTTTCGCTCCGTCTACGAAAGCAAGCCCTCGGCCTCGCACGCCACCTATCAGCGCTGCCGCGACAATCTCGACGCGGTCTTCAGCGAGGTCGTCCAGCAGGTGCGCCAGCAATGGCCGTCAAAAGGCATAGCGCGGCGTCCCGAACCCGTCACGAGCGCCGCGGCATGAGCCGGCGATCGCTCATCGGCGAAGCGCTCGCCGCCGCGCCTGCCGAGCAGGCGTCCCCCGCCGGGGACGCCCCGCGTTCCGAGCCGCGCACCACATTCACCGCCAAGCGCCTCGACGCCTTCGGCGAAGCCTCCCGGATGGTCAAACGGCCGACGATCCGCCTGAAGCCCTCCGAATGCTCGATCTGGCCCGGCAACGCGCGCGACTATGCGCAGCTGACCCAGGACCGCCTGCGTACCCTGATCGACTCGATCCAGGCCGAAAACGGCAACCGCATCCCCGTCGTCGTCCGCCGGACGCCCAAGGCCCCGCTGCAATATGAGCTCGTCATCGGCACCCGTCGCCACTGGGCGGTCTCCTGGCTCAACGCGAACCATTATCCCGACATAGAGCTCGTCGCGATCATCGAGGACATCGACGACGAGGCGGCATTCCGCCTCGCGGATATCGAGAATCGCGAGCGAGAGGACATTTCCGACCTCGAGCGCGGGATAAATTACAAGGCTGCGGTCGACGCCTATTATGACGGCATCCAGTCTCGCATGGCCGACCGGGTCAAGCTGTCGAAATCCACCCTCGCCCGCTATATCGGGCTGACCGAAATCCCGCAGTCGATCGTGAGCGCATTCGCGTCGCCGATGGATCTGCAGGTCCGTCATGGCGACAAGCTGCTTCCCTTGCTCCGCAACCCCGCGATGCGGAGCAAGATGGAAGCCACCGCCCGGGAGATCGCCGCCGAGCAGAGCTTCCGCCAGTCGGGCGATGAAGAACCGATCAGCGGGTCGGAGGTGGTGGCCCGGCTGACCAAGCCGGGCTCGGCGCGCGCCGGCCGCACGCAGAAGACGACGATCGAAGTGAAAGGCGCGGCGATCGGCCAGGTCGATAAGGATCGCAGCCGCGGCCTGACCATCACGTTGAACCCAACGTCGCACTCGGCGGACGAGATACTGGAGGCGCTTCGCCCCCTCATCGAAAACGCCAAGATCCTGCGGAAAGCGGGACGGTGACCGCGCTCCGCCCCCCCTGCCCTGCCCGCGCCTCCGCCACTCTGCCAAGTTGCACTTTTTACTTTATCTACAGTAACTTAGGACGACTGTCCCACGCGTGGGACATCGCCGTTCAAGGTCGGCGCGCGGCATGACTTCGGAGCCGTCCCAGACGGTGATCGGTGGCCGCCGCGTCCAGTTCGAGATGTTCTTCACGCTGCCCGATTTCAGCGACATCTCGCTTCGCGACTATCAGGAGACAATGCAGCGCCCGTTCTTCAGCCTCTCCAAGAAGAAGCGCATCAAACCGATCGAATATGTGAGCCCCGACAAATCCGTGACGGTGCACGTGTCGGCGAATCCGGAATATGGCATGGCGACCATCTGGGACGCCGACATCATGATCTACCTGGCGTCGCACCTGAACGAGCTGCGGGAGCGCGGCGACAACGACCTTTCCCCCACCATCCGGTTGCAGCCCGGCGATCTTCTCAAACGCATCTGCTGGGGCATCAGCGGCCGTGCCTATGAGCGGCTCGTCGGTGCTCTCGACCGCCTCCAGGCGACCACGATCAAGACGAACATCCGGGCCAACTCGAAGACGCGCGAGACCACCTTTTCCTGGATCGACAGCTACACGCACCTCGTGGATGAGCGGACCCAACGCTCCCTCGGCATGGAGATCACCCTCTCCAAATGGTTTTTCGACGGGGTCATGGACAAGCGCAACGTACTGGCGATTTCACCGCTCTATTTTGAAATCACGAGCGGCCTCGGCAAATGGCTATACCGCGCGAGCCGCAAACACGCCGGCGGGAACGGCGCGGAAGGCTTCACGATCGGCTTCGAGACGCTCCACCAGAAGAGCGGCAGCGAAAGCTCGCTTCCCTCGTTCAAGAACAAGATCCTCGAACTCGCGCGCGCCAACAGCCTTCCCGAGATCAGCCTGGAAGTGATCGGCGCGGAAACACCGCGACCGAAGCTCAAGATGGTGATGCGGCGCTATTTGGAGAATGCGGATCCCCCGCCCCCGAACCCGCCTCGTCGTGCCGCCGCCGGGCGGAACACCAGCGCGCGGCGCAGGCATGCGGCTGAACCGGAGGAGGCCGAGCTTCTGGCCGACCCGCGCGCGGTCCGCAGCCTCCGTGCGAAGGCGGCTGCGAGCCTCAGGACGGTCGATCCGTTAAGCGCCGACGCGCAGGACCCCGGCTATGCCGGAGCACCACTGCGGCGGGGGCGGGGAGGGCGTGCGCAGGACGTGCTCGATCCGGCAACCTATCGCGCGATCTGCGAGGAATGCCCCGGCTGGGACCTCGACATGCTCATGCGGCAGTTCGATGCCTTCCTGAATGCGAACCCCAACGAGATGCCACGCAACTACGCGAAACGCTTCTACGGTTTCATGAAAAAGCATCACGAGCGCAACAAGCACAGTCTGCCGGGATTCTGACCGGCTACCGCCCACCGGCCGCATGATGCGATGCCTGCGTCGCCGGCACGACGACGTGTTATCGAAAATTGGAATGCTCGCGCTGCGCGGACGAAGATCGCGCGGATATCCGCCGCTGCCCAGATCGGCAGGGCGATCAAAACGGGTGTTCGCAGGATTCTAAAAACACGTCCGCCGAACAGCGTCGCACGACGATAACAGCGCCGGACGTCAGTTGAACATCGCGGCACCGAACCACTTGCTGGAGCTGGCGGATATTCGGCAGACCCCGAGAGACCGCTCGCCCAGGGCGATGTACCGTGGGGCCGTGGAGCTGCGGTGGGATGCGCAGAGATTCCTAAAAACACGACAGTCGAGCAGGCCGACATTCCCGATAACACGACCCATGATACCCAGCATGAGGGCGAGTGGGCGAGGGTTTGGAGATCGCGGCATGTTTGCGAATCGGATTGCCAACTCGACCGAGGAGGCGATGCCTATCACCCATCGTAGCGCGACTTATCCACAGGGCGCGGGGGCAGCGACGTGTTATCGGATCGGCTGCAACGTGTTATTGGAATCGGAGCGTCGTGCTATCAGGTGGGAAGCGGCGTGTTATCGGATTCCATCCACAGCGTGCGAATCAGCGGATTTCCGCGCTTTTTTGAGCAATCGCGCTGCGCTAACCTTTTAACTTCAAGAGCTAACACCTCTAACGGTGCGCCTGCGGCGGATGTGAATTTTTGATATTGAAGGGGAAAGGGGAGGGGGCACCGGATCCACTCTGCCATGCCGTGAACCAGGATGTCCGCACAAAGCACATCACGGATGTGAAGGCACGACAGGCCCCGAGCTATGGTGGTTGCGCTGGGTTGCTTTCCTCCGCTTGCCCGATCGGCAGCAAAGGAGGGCAATGATACGATATATCTTCCAGATCGTGCTGACAGGGCAGGCGGAGGCGCTGGCATCCGCACTACCGGCCTACGCCACGAGCACGAGCTAGTGAATCCCGCCGCCCAGCGCCCGGTAAAGGTCCACAAGGTTGAGTTCCGCCGCCTCGCGGCTGCCAATCAAGCTGAGCTCGGCGGCGTAGAGCGTCCGCTGCGCATCGAGCGTGGTAAGAAAGGGCTCCACGCCTTCACGAAAGCGGGCCTCCGAGAGGCGGTGCGCGGTTGCGGCGGCCCTCCGCAGCGCCATCTGCGCTTCGAGCTGGCTATCGATGGTCGCGCGCCTCGCAAGCGCGTCGGCAACCTCGCGGAAGGCCGTCTGGATGGCGCGTTCATACTCCGCCACCGCCACGTCGCGGCTTGCCTCGGCATAGCGCAGGTTGCCGCGGTTGCGGCCGAAATCGAAGATCGGCAAGGTGGCGCTTGGTGCCACGCTCCAGCTGCTGCTACCCCCCTGGAAGAGCCCGGATAAGCTCCCGCTCAAGGTACCCGCCACCGCCGTCAGCGAGATCGTCGGGAAGAAGGCGGCGCGCGCGGCGCCGATGTCGGCATAGGCGGCGCGAAGCTGGTGCTCTGCCTCGACGATATCGGGACGACGGAGCAATATGGCCGAGGACAGGTTGGCCGGAAGCCGGGCCAGCGTCGACCCCTCCGGCCTGAGCCCCGGCGGCAGGAGCGCAGGACTAACGCCCGTTCCGACGAGCAACTCGATCCGGTTGCGCGCTTGCGCTATTCGCGTCGTGAGATCGGCGACGTCCGACCGTGCTTGCTGGTAACCCGTCTCCGCTTGTCGCACCTCGAGCTCCGAGCCGATACCGCCGCGGAAGCGCTGCATGTTGAGTTCGAGCGTCTGCTGGAAGGTGCGGGCGGTTTCGCGCGCGATCCTGAGGCGATCCTGATCAGCCGCCATCGCCAGATAGGCTGAGGCGGTTTCGGCGATCAGCGCTATGCGAACGGCGGCTTGCGCCTCTCGGCTTGCGAAATACCGCTCTTGCGCGCTGCGGCTCAGGTTGCGGATCCGACCGAACAGGTCGATTTCCCAAGCCGAGATTCCGCCCTGCACCGAGTAGCTGTCGCGCGTTCCCGACCCGCCGTCTCCCGCTGAGTCGAGAGGCGTTCGAGCGCCCTCGGCGGCGGATCTTATGCCGATCGTCGGACCGAGATCGGATCGGCTCACGCCATATTGCGCGCGCGCCTGTGCGACGCGCCCCACGGCGATCCGCAAATCCCGATTGTTGTCCAGGGCGGCTGCCAGGAGGCTGCGGAGGCGATTGTCGGTGAAGAAGGCCTGCCAGCTGATGTCCGCCGCTTCGATCGTGGAGACGGCTGCTGTGGCAGCCGTGGGGCCGGGAAGGGCAGGGGGCACCGGCATTGCCGGACGGACGTAGCGCGGCGCCATGTCGCACCCGGTGAGCAGCAGCGCGACAAACAGCGCAGGACGTCGATTGATCGCCATCTTAACCTTCCACGGCGGCGGGCGTCGCCGCCGGCGAATGTTGCCCGGTTACCTTCTCTTCCTGGTGGAACAGCTTCTTCACGACGACGAAGAAAAGCGGAACGAAGAAGATCGCCAGGACCGTCGCCGAAATCATGCCTCCGGCGACGCTGCGCCCGATCGCATTCTGACCGCCCGAGCCGGCCCCGGTGGCGATTGCGAGCGGGAGGACGCCGAACACGAAGGCGAGCGAGGTCATCAGGATCGGGCGCAGGCGCAGGCGCGCGGCGCGGATGGCGGCCTCGCGGAGCGGGCGGCCAGCGCGCATCTCCGCCGCCGCGAACTCGACGATCAGGATGGCATTCTTGGTCGACACGCCGACCGTTGTCACCAGCCCGACCTGGAAGAAGACGTCGTTGGCCAGGCCGGTCATGGTCGCCGCAAGAAGCGCGCCGATCGCACCGAGCGGAACCACGAGCAGCACCGCGACCGGGATGATCAGGCTTTCGTAAAGTGCGGCGAGGCAGAGGAACACGATCAGCACCGACAATGCGTAGAGCGCCGGCGCCTGGCCCGCCGAGGCCGCTTCCTCATAGGAGAGGCCGGTCCAGCTATGCCCCACACCCGGCGGAAGCGTCGAGGCGGCAAGTTCTTCGACTGCCCTCAGCGCATCACCGGAACTGTAGCCCGGCGCCGCCTGTCCATCGATCTGGAAAGACGGCGTGCCGTTGAAGCGTTCGAGCAGCGCCGGCCCCGATTTCCAGCGCGTGGTCGCGACTTCGCCGAGCGGCGCCATCGCGCCCGATACGCCGCGAACGTGCAGGAGCTGGAGGTCTTCCGGGCGGCTGCGAAAGGGTGCGTCGGCCTGGACATAGACGTGCTTGAGGCGCCCGCGATCGATGAAATCGTTGACGTATGTCCCGCCCCATGCCGTGCTGATGGTGTCGTTGATCTCGGCCTGGGTCAGTCCATAGGCGCCGGCCTTGGCGAAATCGACGTCGATCTGCAGCTGGCTGACGTCCTTCTGACCGAAGATCCGCACCCCCATCAGGCGCGGGTCCTTGGCAGCGGCAGCGATGAACTGATCGCGTGCCGCGACCATCCTCTCGTGGCCGAGATTGTTCTCGTCCGTGAGGACGACGCTGAAGCCGGTGGCGTTGCCGAGCTCGAGCGCGGCGGGCGGTACGAAGGCGAACGCCATTCCTTCGGAAAACTTCTGGAAGGCGGCGTTGGCGCGGCCGGCGATCGCCTGGGCGCTGTTCTCCTCGCCCGGACGCTCGGCCCACGGCTTGAGGCTGATGAACGCCTGCCCGATATTCTGGCCGCCGCCCGCGGAGCTGAAGCCGGTGACGCTGAACACCGCCTCGACGTTCGCGGCCTCGTCATTGAGATAATGCGCCTGCACCTGCTTCATCACCGCGGCGGTGCGATCGAGGGTGGTGCCGGGCGGCATGCGGACCTGCGCAAACATGAAGCCCTGATCCTCGTTCGGGAGGAATCCGCCGGGCAGGCGGGCGAACAGAACCGCCAGAAGCACGCAGATCACCGCAAAGCCGAGCAAGGCGCGGCCGGGAACGCCGAGAAGGCGGGCAACCTGTTGCTCGTACCGCTGAGACGCGCGATTGAACCTGCGATTGAACCACCCGAAAAAGCCGCTGCGATGATCCGCCGGCGTGCCGTGCGGACGCAGCAGCGTCGCGCACAGCGCGGGTGTCAGCACGAGCGCGACGAGCACCGACAGCCCCATCGCCGAGACCACCGTGATCGAGAACTGGCGATAGACGACCCCGCTCGAGCCGCCGAAGAACGCCATCGGCACGAACACCGCGGCGAGCACCATGGCGATGGCGATCAACGCCCCCGAAATCTCCCCCATCGACTTGATCGTCGCTTCGCGCGGAGAGAGGCCTTCCTCCTCCATGATCCGCTCGACATTCTCGACCACGACAATCGCATCGTCGACGAGCAGGCCGATCGCGAGCACCATCCCGAACAGCGTGAGCGTGTTGATCGAATAGCCTGCGGACAAAAGAATGGCGAGCGTACCGAGCAGCACGACCGGGATCGCGATCGTCGGGATCAGCGTCGCGCGGAAGCTTTGCAGGAACAGGAACATGACGAGGAAGACGAGCACGGTCGACTCGACGATGGTTTCGACCACCTGCTTGACCGAAAGACGCACGAACGGTGTCGAGTCGAGGGGGTAGGCGACGCGCAAGTCGGGCGGGAACTGCCGCTGCAGCTTTGCGACTTCGGCCTTGACCCTGTCGACGGTGTCGAGCGCGTTGGCGCCCGGCGCCAGCTTCATGAGGATTCCCGCGCCGGGTTTGCCGTTCAGCTGAAGGTCGAAGTTGTAATCCTCGTTGCCGATTTCTACCCTCGCGACGTCGCTGATCGTGACGGTCGATCCATCGGGGTTGGTGCGCAGGATGATCGCCTCGAACTGGTCGACCGTCTTGAGGCGCGACTGTGCGGACACGGTCGCGGCGAGCGGCTGCCCGGGAGCGGCAGGTTGGCTCCCGATCTGCCCCGCGGCCACCTGCGCATTCTGCGCCTGGATGGCATTCTTCACGTCCCCGAAGGTGAGGCCGTAGCTGCGTAGCTTGAAGGGATCGGCCCAGATCCGCATGGCATATTGCCCGCCCACCAACCGGATCTCTCCGACGCCGGTAACGCGGCTGACGGGATCCTGGACGCGGGACGCGACGAAGTCTGCCACGTCGGAACTGCTATGGCTTCCGTCGGACGAGTATATCGCGAGGACCAGGAGGATGCTGTTCGTCGCCTTGGCGACCGTCAGGCCGGTCTGCTGCACCTCCCGCGGAAGCCGCGCCGTCGCCAGCTGAAGCTTGTTCTGGACCTGAACCTGAGCCGTATCGACGTTCGTGCCCTGCTCGAACGTCAGCGTCACGGTCGTCCGCCCGAGCGTGTCTGCGGTCGACGCCATGTAGCGCAGCCCGTCGATGCCCTTCATCTGCTGTTCGATGATCTGCGTCGTCGTGTTCGCAAGCGTCTCCGGATCGGCGCCCCGATAAAGCGCGGTGACCGAGATCGACGGCGGGGCAAGATCGGGGAATTGCGCGATGGGAAGGCTGCGGAGCGCGAGCAGGCCGGCCAGCATGACCAGCGCGGCCAGCACCCAGGCGAGGATCGGCCGGTCGATGAAGAAGCGCGACACCGGTCAGGCGCCAGGCGCAGCGGGGGCGGAAGGCGCGGCGGGTGGTGCCTTTGCTCGGACCGTCCGAACCTTGACCACCGTTCCCGGCGGCGCTTTCTCGCCGCCTTCGACGACGATCCTCTCCCCCGGCGAAAGGCCGTTGGTGACCAGCCAGCGCCCCTCGACAAGGCGCGACGTTTCGATCCTCCTCAGCGCGATCTTGTTCTGCCGATCGACGACGAGCACCGTCGGACGGCCTGCCTCGTCGCGCGACACACCCTTCGCGGGCACCATCACCGCATTAGGCACGATGCGCTCGAGCAGCCGGGCGCGCACGAACATGCCGGGAAGCAGCAGGCCTTCGGGATTGGGGAAGGTCGCGCGGACAGTCACCGCGCCCGTGCTCGCATCGACGCCAACCTCGGCGAACTGCAACCTGCCCTCGACGGGGTAGGGCGCGCCGTTCGGAAGGAGCAGCGAGACGCGCGCGCCGCGAGTTCCACCGTTCGTCATGCTGCCGCCTGCCATTGCCGTCCGCAGATCGAGAAGCGACGCCGCAGACTGCGCCATGTCCACATAGACGGGGTCGATTCGCTGAATCGTCGCAAGGGCATCCGGCTGGCCGGCCTGAACGAGCGTGCCCGTGGTGAAGACCGATCGGCCGATCCGGCCTGATATCGGTGCGCGCACCTGCGTATAGCCGAGCGAGACGTTGGCGGCCTGCACAGCCGCGCGCTGCACCGCAACTTCGGCCCGCGCCTGCTGTGCCGCGGCCCGGGCGTTGTCCGCATCCTGGCGGCTGACCGCATTTATGCGGGCAAGATCGGTGTACCGTTGCGCCTGCAAGGCAGTCGACTGAATGGACGCCTGCGCGCGCGCCAGCTGTCCGCGTGCCGTGTCGAGCGCCGCGCGATACGGTGCGTCGTCAATCTGGTAGAGGAGCTGCCCGCGCCTCACCATCATGCCTTCGGTGAAGTATCGGCGGCGTACGATGCCGTTGACCTGCGGACGGACTTCCGACGTCTCAAACGCCGTGACTCGCCCGGGAAGCTCGTGCGTGAGCGACACCGCCTCTGCCTTGAGCGTGATCACGCCCACCTCGGGCGGCGGCGGGGCCGGCGGCGGCGCATCGTTGCCGCAGGCAGCGGCTGCCAGCGCGGCGAAAACCGCGATGCCTTTGCGAGCTATCGAAAAACACATGTGCTATCCCGCGTGCGAGAGAGGTATCAGTGAAAAATGAATGTTCATTCCCGCCCGCTGACCGCATAGAGAAATGCGCGGCCAAAGCAAGCGCGGCTGGGAAAGAGAGAAGATGATGGCGAACCCGCCGTGCAAGGCGTCGAGCAGCCGCGAGCGGATCATGAGCGCTTCGCGACAGCTGTTTAATGCGCGGGGCTTCCACTCGACGTCGATGTCCGAACTCGCGACGTCGGCGCAGGTCAGCGTCGGCCAGATATACCGGCATTTCTCCGGCAAGGACGATATCATCGTCGCGATTGTCGAGCAGGATGCAAGTGACCACCTCGACAGGCTGGACAGGGTCTTCGCAGCGGTGGACGCCGGCGAAATCGGACCTGCGCGCGCGATCGAGCTTTTCGCCTTCAACGCGCTGTCGCGCGCCGACGAGGCATTGTCTTTTGAGATACTGGCAGAGTCTTTCCGCAATGTGCGTGTCGCCGAAACGGTCCGGCGACTCACCACCCGCTTTCGCGACATCGTCCGCCGCCTTGCGCTTCGCGTGCAGCCGGACCTCGACCCGCTCGACCTGGAAGCGTCGGTCGAGATCATGACGGCCTGCTTTTACGGGCTGCGGCTGCGCAAGCTGGCGGATCCCTCGCTCGATGCCGAGCAGCTCAGTCGTTCGACGGCATGTCTCATCATCCGCGGGCTCGCACATCGCGAGCACTGCACGGCCGGTTCGGAGGGCTCTTTCCAATGAGCCATCTGACAAGGCGCGGCCGCTCCGCGGGAGGCACCGCCCTCGTCGCCGCGTAGCCAAGGAGCCTGTACGCCTTTCCAAGGGAAGGAGGCGTTTCCGACCGTGGCGGATACTGCCCACAAACCGCATTCGCAGGAGGTTCGATGCTCACGCTGCACGCCTGGCCGACACCGAACGGACAGAAGATCTTTATCATGCTCGAGGAACTCGGCGAGCCTCATGAGATTCGTTTCGTCAACATCAGCAAGAATGAACAGTTCGATCCTGAATTTCTGAAGATCGCGCCCAACAACAAGATCCCCGCGCTGGTCGATGACGAGGCGGAAGGCGGGCCGCTGGCGCTGTTCGAGAGCGGCGCGATCCTGCACTATCTCGCCGACAAATACGGCCGCTTCCTTGCGCCCTCGGGCCACAGCCGGTGGCACGCGGTCCAGTGGCTGCATTGGCAAATGGGCGGGCTGGGGCCGATGCTCGGCCAACTCGGTTATTTCGGCTTACGCGCCGAAGAGAAAGTACCGCAAGCGATCGCCCGCTTCACCGAAGAAGCCGCTCGGCTGATCGGCGTTCTCGACAAGCGCCTCGGGGAGGCCCGATATCTGGGCGGCGAAGATTTCAGCATTGCCGACATCGCGACCTTCCCGTGGGCGAGGGGCGCGGCGTCCTTCTTCACCACGCTGCTCGCCGAACCGATCGGCAAGGCGGCGAACCTTGCTCGATGGCTCGACGAGGTCGGTAATCGTCCCGCGGTGCAGCGGGCCATGGCGATCAAGCCGCCAGCCTGACCGCCAGATCCCCGCTACGATCACATCCAGGAGAGGAATGACATGCTCGCATACGCCACGCTCGGATCGAACCGCTTGGAGGAAGCCAAGGCCTTCTACGATGCGCTGATGCCGGTGATCGGCTTCGCGCCGATGATGGAGCATGGATCGGGCGGGCGCATCTACACCGGCAAGAACACGATGTTCGCGGTCGTCGGCCCGTTCGACGGCAAGCCCGCGACGGCCGGCAACGGCACGATGGTCGGCTTCCTGCTCGAAAGCCGCGAGCAGGTCGACCGCTTCCACGCCAAGGCGCTCGAACTGGGCGGCACCGACGAGGGCGCGCCCGGTCCGCGCGGTCCGGAGGAGGCGCGGACATACATGGCCTATGCCCGCGACCTGGACGGCAACAAGATTTGTGGCTTCTTCTTCGGCTAAACGACCCCACGTACCGCTTCGGGAGGCACGTCATGCGCTACAATCTGCTCGGAAGAACCGGCCTCTATGTGTCCGAGCTGTGCCTCGGCACGATGACGTTCGGCGATAGTGACGGCATCTGGCAGCATATGGGCGGGCTCGGTCAGGAGGCCGCCGACAAGCTGGTCGCGACCGCCTTCGAGGCTGGGATCAACTTCATCGACACCGCCGACGTCTATGCCGAGGGCCGGTCGGAGCAGATCACGGGCCAAGCGCTGCGCAACCTCGGCATCCGCCGTGACGAGGTGGTCGTCGCCACCAAGGTGCACGGGCCGACCGGGCAGGGGCCGAACAGCAAGGGCGCGTCGCGCTACCACATCCTCGATGCGGTCCAGGCGAGCCTCAAGCGGTTGCAGCTCGACCATATCGATCTGTACCAGATTCACGGCTTCGATCCGCTTACTCCGATCGAGGAGACGCTGCGCGCGCTCGATGCGCTCGTCCAGCGCGGCGATGTGCGCTACATCGGGGTCTCGAACTGGGCGGCGTGGCAGATCATGAAGGCGCTCGGCATCTCCGAGCGGCGGGGGTTTGCGCGGTTCGAATCGCTGCAGGCCTATTACACGGTCGCGGGGCGCGACCTCGAACGCGAGCTGGGGCCGCTGCTGCAGTCCGAGGGGCTTGGCCTGATGGTGTGGAGCCCGCTCGCGGGCGGGCTGCTCTCCGGCAAATACCGCGCCGGCGGCGAGGGAGCCGCCGACGGCCGCCGCAAGGGATTCGATTTCCCGCCGGTCGACATGCCGCGCGCTGACGCCGTGCTCGACGCGATGGCGCCGATGGCGGCGTCGCGCGGCGTCTCGCTCGCGCAGGTCGCGATCGCCTGGCTGCTCCACCAGCCGGTGGTCAGCACCGTCATCATCGGCGCCAAGCGGCCCGACCAGCTCGCCGACAATCTTGCCGCTACAGAGATCGCCTTGTCCGAGGAGGAGCTGGCCACGCTCGACGCGGTCAGCCGGCTGCCCGGTGAATATCCGCAGTGGATGATCCAGTTCCAGGGTCAGTATCGCGCGGTCCCACGGCCGCCCCGCGGCGCCCCTCATCCCTGATCCCGCGCGCATGGCGGCGCATCGACCGCGCCGCTCACGCGTTACGGCTGGATCAGATGAGGAGAGTGATCATGGCCGAATATCATCGCGCGGTCGACGTTCCGGTGTCTGCGGACGAGGCCTTCGCCTTCGTCTCCGACTTGGGCAACCTGCCGCGCTTCGTGCCAACGACGCGGAGCGCCGAAGCAGAGGGCAGTCACGTCCATGTCGAGGGCGTCGCGGGCGGCCAGGAATATCATGACGACGGCCAGATCTATGTCGACGCCGAGCGCCGGCTAATGCGGTGGGGATCGGGCGCGACCGCCTATCGCGGCGAGCTTTCGGTGCGCGAGAGCGGGGCCGAGCAGGCGCAGGTCGAGATCAACCTGCACTTCCGCGACGGCGGCGATCATGCGCCGCAGCCGCAGCAGATCGAGCAGAGCCTCGACCAGTCGCTCGAACGGCTCAAGACCGAGCTGACCCGCCACTGAGCCTCTTGGCGGGCGCGGCCGCCCAGCGCCGCCGCGCACGATCGGGGTCCGACGGGCCGGTTCCGCGCGCCAGCCTATCGCCGGGCTGGTTTTTGATTGCGCGCTCCCTCCACAAGCAGGTTGATCGATCCGCGTCCGGGCTGCATTGCTCGGCCGGCAGGAGCGACGCGGGCGCATAACAGGGTGTCGAACCTGCCCGCGCGGGCGGCACTGGAGGGCGAGATGAAGCTAGGCATTTGCAGCTTGTGGGGTCCCGATCTGGACAGCTTCCGCACGGAAGTCCGGCTCGCGTCCGATCTTGGCTACGACCTCATCACCATCGGCGATTCCCCGGCGGGCTGGCATGAGCTCTACGTCTCTCTGACGCTGGCCGCGCTCGACGCGCCGACGGCGCAGCTGGCGCCGCTCGTCACCTCGCCGTTCATGCGCCACCCGATCACCACCGCCAGCGCCCTCTGCTCGATCGACGATCTTTCCGGCGGGCGCGTGGCGCTCGGGCTCGCGACGGGCGGCAGCACCGTGATGGCGATCGGGCGTCCGCCCGCGACGCAGGTGGAGATCCGCGCGGAGTTCACCGCGCTCAAGGCGCTGTTCGCGGGGCAGGAGGCCGAATGGAACGGCTCTCCGGTCAAGCCGCTGCGCTTCGCCCGCAAGATCCCGATCTATTATTCGGCGTTCGGGCCGAAGGCGCTCGCGCTCGCGGGCGAGGAAGCGGACGGCGTTATTCTGTTCGTCGGGGAGTCCAATCTCGACGGGCTGGCGCAGCGCATCGCTGCGGTCCGCGACAGCGCCACCCGCGCCGGGCGGAACGGCGATGCGATCGACGTCTGGGCCGTGTCGTTCGCCTCCGTCCGGCCGACGCGCAAGCAGGCGATCGAGGATCTCACGGCGTTCATCGTCACCAACGGCATGGCGATGCGCACCCCGGAGACGCTGGCACGGGTGCCGACGCAGTTCCGCGACAAGATATTGGAGCTGCAGGCACGCTACGACCCGACCGAGCATGTCGTCGTCGGCGGCAAGAATGTGAAGCTCATGGAGGAGCTCGGCCTGACCGAATATCTCGCCGAGTTCGACACGTTTGCGGGTCCGGTCGAGTCCGCCGCCGCTATGCTGCGCACGCTGGAGGGGCTGGGCGTCTCGACATTCATCGCCGCCTTACCGGGACATGCGGCGCCACTGGAAACGATCCGCGGCTTTGCCGATGCACGGAGTGCGATGTGATGACGACGCGCCTGGCCGAGAGCAATGACGCCGCGGCAATCCTGGCCGAGTTGGAGCGCGCGCCACTCGCCAAGCTCATGGAGCAGGCCGAGGCGCTGACGCTCGCCGGCCACGGCGTGCACGTCACCTATTCGCGCAAGGTGTTCATCCCGCTGACGAAGCTGTGCCGTGACGTCTGCCATTACTGCACCTTCGCGACGACGCCGGCGCGCGTCGGCACCGCCTATCTGTCGCGCGACGAGGTGCTGGCGATCGCGCGCGCGGGGGCGGCGATGGGGTGCCGCGAGGCGCTGTTCACGCTCGGCGACCGGCCGGAGGCGCGCTACGCGGCGGCGCGCGAGGCGCTGGCGGCGCTCGGGCATGAGACGACGCTGTCCTATCTGGGCGAGATGGCGCGCGCAGTGCTCGAAGAGACCGGGCTGCTGCCGCATCTCAATCCGGGGCTGATGGGGGCAGAGGATTATCGCGCGCTGCGTCCGTACAGCGCGTCGATGGGGATCATGCTCGAAAGCACGTCCGAGCGGCTGTGCGAGAAGGGCGGCGCGCATTACGGCTCGCCCGACAAGCTGCCCGCCGCGCGGCTTGCATCGATCGAAGAGGCGGGAAGGGCGGCAGTGCCCTTCACCACCGGGCTGCTGATCGGCATCGGCGAGACCCGTCTCGAGCGGATCGAGGCGCTGCTGGCGATCCGCGCGCTGCACGCGCGCTACGGCCACATCCAGGAAGTCATCATCCAGAACTTCCGCGCCAAGCCCGGCACGCGGATGGCGGACCGCGAGGAGCCGTCGCTCGACGAGCATCTGTGGACGATCGCCGCCGCGCGGCTGGTGCTCGGTGCGGAGATGACGATCCAGGCGCCGCCGAACCTGCACCGCCGCGAGGAACTGGCCGCGCTGGTTCGCGCCGGGGTGAACGACTGGGGTGGGGTGTCGCCGGTGACGCCGGACCATGTGAACCCGGAAGCGCCCTGGCCGCATCTCGAAATCCTCGAGGATGCGACGGCGGCCGCCGGCCGGATGCTGACGCAGCGGCTCGCAATCGGGCCGCGCCATGCGCAGCAGGCGGCGCGCTGGACCGATCCCGCGATCACGCCGCTTGTGCTCCGCGCGGTCGACGGCCGCGGGCTTCCCAAGACGGAGGACTGGTCGGCCGGCCATGGCGACGTGGTGCCCGAGCTGCGCGGCGGCCCGGCTTCGCCGCCGCTGGCGGGGACGATCGCCCGCGCGCGCGCCGGCGAACGCCTCGACGAGGCGGAGATCGCGGCGCTGTTCACCGCCGACGGCGCGGATTACGAGGCGCTCGTCGAGCATGCCGACGCGATGCGGCGCGACGCTGTCGGCGACACCGTCACCTATGCGGTCAACCGCAACATCAACTATACCAACATCTGCCTCTACAAATGCGGCTTCTGCGCCTTTTCGAAGGGCAGCACCAAGGCGATGCGCGGCCCGGCCTACCGGCTCGACATGGACGAGGTCGGCCGGCGTGCGGCGGAGGCGTGGGCGCGCGGCGCGACCGAGGTGTGTCTGCAGGGCGGCATCCACCCGGCCTATGACGGCAACACCTATCTGGAGGTGCTCGCTGCGGTGCGTGCGGCGGCGCCGGGGATCCATATCCACGCCTTCTCGCCGCTGGAGGTGACGCACGGCGCAAGCACGCTCGGGCTGCCGCTGGAGGATTATCTGGCGCGGCTGCGCGACGCGGGGCTGGCGACGCTGCCGGGCACTGCGGCGGAGATCCTGCACCCCGACGTGCGCGCGATCATCTGCCCGGACAAGGTGACCGCCGACGAGTGGATCGACGTGATGCGGGTGGCGCATGGCGTCGGCCTGCGTTCGACCGCGACGATCATGTTCGGCCATGTCGACGGCTACGCGCATTGGGCGCGTCACCTCGCGACCATTCGCGCGCTGCAGGAGGAGACCGGCGGCTTCACCGAGTTCGTGCCGCTGCCCTTCGTGCACATGGAATCGCCGATCTGGCGGAAGGGACGCGCGCGTTCGGGGCCGAGCTATCGCGAGGCCGTGCTGATGCACGCGATCGCGCGGATCGTGCTGGGGCCGGTGATCCGCAACATCCAGGTCAGCTGGGTGAAGATGGGTCCGGACGGCGCGGCCGCGATCCTGCGCGCCGGCGCCAACGACATGGGCGGCGTGCTGATGGACGAATCGATCACGCGCGCCGCCGGCGGCGTCAACGGCCAGGAGTTCGGCGTGCGCGAGATGCGCGCGCTCGCAGCCTCGATCGGGCGCCCCGCGCGCCAGCGCACCACCTTGTATGACCTTGTGCCGGACGCCGAGCCGGCGATGACGGAGTGAATGAATGACTGACGATCAGCGCCCGCTCGCGGGGAAGGTGGCGATCATCACCGGTGGCGGCAGCGGCATCGGGCGGGCAACCGCCAAGCTGTTCGCCAGGCGCGGCGCCAAGGTGGCGGTCGCCGGTCGCACCCAGAGCCGGCTCGACGGCGTCGTCGCGGAGATCGAGGCGCTGGGTGGCGAGGGTCTCGCCGTCGTGATGGACGTCACCCGCGAGGAGACGATCGTCGCGGGCATCGCGAAGGTGGTCGAGCGTTTCGGCCGCCTCGACATCATGCACAGCAATGCCGCGCAGACCGGGGCGATGCAGGAAGACGGCGACATCGCGGTGATGGACGTCGCGTTCTGGAATCGGGCGTTTGCCACCAACCTCACGGGATCGATGCTGTGCGCGAAGCACAGCATTCCGCACATGCTCAAGGCGGGCGGCGGATCGATCATCTTCACCGGCTCGGGCAAAGGGCTGGGCGGTGATCTCGACTATCCGGCCTATGGCACCACCAAGGCGGGGCTGCTCGGCCTCTCGCGCTACGTCGCGACCCAATATGGCAAGCAGGGCATCCGCGCCAACGTGATCGTCGTTGGCCTCGTCATGACCGAAGCGCTCGACGAGAACATGCCCGCGGAGGCGCAAAAGCTGATGCTCGAGCACAATCTGGTCCCGCATCTCGGCGCGCCCGATGACATCGCCGAGGTCGCGGCGTTCCTGGCCTCCGACCAGTCGCGCTACGTGACCGGCGCGTCGATCGTCGCCGATGGCGGCTTCACGGCGCATTCGGCGGTCTACGCCGACATGAACCGCTTCGCCGCGATGCAGGGCGGGCAAGCCTGATGCGCGCGGGGACCATCGCCGTCGTCGGCGGAACCGGAAATCTCGGCGCGGCGATCGCGTGGCGGCTGGCGCGTGCCGGCCGCGACGTGATCATCGGATCGCGCAAGGCCGAAGCGGCGCAGGAGAAGGCGGCGGAGCTCGGCCACGGCCTGCGCGGCATGGGCAATGCCGAAGCCGCCGCCGCGGCGGAGCTGATCATCGTCACCGTGCCGTTCGCGGCGCAGGAGAGCACGCTCGCCGACATCAAGCCGCATGTCGCGGGCAAGATCGTCGTCGATACGACGGTGCCGCTGGTGCCGCCCAAGGTGATGCGCGTCCAGCTGCCGCCCGAGGGCAGCGCGGCCGCGAAGGCCGAGGCGCTGCTGGGCGAGGGGGTCACGCTCGTCTCCGCCTTCCACAATGTCGCCGCGCACAAGCTCGCCCAGGACATCGACGTCGGCTGCGACGTGCTCGTTTTCGGCGACGACAAGGCGGCACGCGGCCAGGTGGTCGCGCTTGCGGATGCGATGGGGCTGCGCGGGCTGCATGGCGGCGCGCTCGTCAACTCGGCCGCGGCTGAAGCGCTCACGTCGATCCTGATCTTCATGAACAAGACTTACAAGGTTGACGGAGCCGGCATCCGCATCACAGGGGAGCTCATTCCGCCGCAGGATTGAGGATCGCATTGGCCATCGAGATCATCCCCGTCGAAGGCATCGGCGAAGTCGCACCCGGGGATGATCTCGCCGTGCTGCTCGGCGGCGCGCTCGCGCGGCAGCAGTTTGCGCCCGGCCGGGGCGACGTGCTCGTCGTCACGCAGAAGATCGTCTCCAAGGCCGAGGGCCGCTTCGTCGCGCTCGACGCGATCGAGCCTGGCGAGGAGGCGCGCCGCCTCGCCGCGATCACCCGCAAGGATCCACGGCTCGTCGAGCTGGTGCTTTCCGAATCGACCGCAGTGCTGCGCGCCGTTCCCAACGTGCTGATCGTGCGGCATCGGCTCGGGTTGGTCATGGCGAATGCGGGGATTGATCGGTCGAACATCGGCGCCGGGGACGGAGAGCGTGCACTGCTGCTGCCGGTCGATCCCGATGCGTCGGCGGCCTGCCTGGGCGCGGCGCTCGGCTGCGCGGTCGTAATCTCCGACAGCTTCGGACGGCCGTGGCGAATGGGCGTGACCGCCGTCGGCATCGGCGCCAGCGGCCTGCCGGCGCTCCATGACCGGCGCGGCGAGCGCGATCGCGACGGTCGTGCGCTCGAGGTGACGCAAGTGGCGGTTGCCGACCTCCTCGCCTGCGCCGCGGCGCTGGCGACCGGGGAGGGGGCGGAGAGCATTCCCGCGGTGCTCGTGCGCGGCTATCATTTCTCCGGCTGCGCAATGCCCGCCAGCCGGCTCAACCGGCCTCTGTCGGAAGATCTGTTCCAGTGAAGGCCGTCGTGCTGACGGGCGGCGTCGGCGGAGCCAAGCTCGTGCTCGGGCTGATGCGGATCATGCCGCCGGCAGACATCACCGCCATCGTCAATACCGGCGACGACTTCCGCCATCTCGGGCTGCACGTTTCGCCCGACATCGATACGCTGCTCTACACGCTTTCAGGCAAGGCCAACCGCACCCAAGGCTGGGGACGCGAGGGCGAAAGCTGGAACTTCATGGCCGCATTGCGCGAACTCGGCGGCGAGGACTGGTTTCTGCTCGGCGACCATGATCTCGCGCTGCACGTGTTGCGCACGGCGCGGCCGGCGGCCGGCGACACGCTTTCGGCCGTGACCGCGCAGATGGCGCACGCCTGGGGGATCGAGGCCGCCATCCTGCCGATGAGCGACGACCCTGTGGCGACCGAAGTCGAGACCGAGGAGGGTAGGCTGGAATTCCAGTGCTACTTCGTCGCGCGTCGTTGTGCGCCGATTGTGCGCAGCATAGCGTTCCGCGGCGCTGCCGCGAGCCGGATGGCTCCGGGCATTGCCGCAGCCATCGCCGCTGCCGATGTGATCCTGATCGCCCCTTCCAATCCCTATCTCAGCGTCGATCCGGTGCTGGCCGTGCCCGGCATGCGCGACGCAATCGCCACTGCGCGCGCGCCCGTCGTGGCGGTGTCTCCGATCATCGGGGGCGCGGCGGTGAAGGGGCCCACGGCCAAGCTGATGGCTGAGCTCGGTCTCGCAATATCGAACGAGACGATCGCCGCGCATTACCATGGGATCATTGATGGGCTGCTGATCGACAGCGGCGACGCCTGTGCCGCGGCAGGCGTCGCTATCGGCAGGTCGGATACGTTGATGCGGACCGACGAGGACAAGGCGCGTGTCGCTCGCGCGGCGCTGGCCCTGGCGGCGGAGATCGGTACCCGGTGCGCTGGATCGCGCTCGTCCCGCTGAAGTCTGGTGCGGAGCGCAAGTCGCGCCTCGCCCCGCGTTTCTCGCCCGCGGAGCGTGCGGCGCTCAGCGACCGCATGGCGCGGCATGTCGTCGACGTCCTCTCGCAGGTGGAGCGGATAAAGCGCACGCTGCTCCTGTCCGATCGACCTCTACCCGCCCTCGGCACCGGCTGGCAGCCGGATCCCGGCCAAGGGCTCAACCCCGCGCTCGAAACTGCGCGCGCAGCGCTCGGGCTGCCGTTGCTCGTGCTCCACGCCGACCTGCCATTGATCGAGGCGGAGGACATCGCGGCCCTGCTCGATGCCGCCGAGGCGAGCGGCGCCGCCATCGCACCAGACCGTCACGGCAGCGGCACCAATGCGGTGGCGCTGGCTCATGCGATACCGTTCCGCTTCGTCTTCGGAGCGGATAGCTTCCGGCGCCACCTCGCGCTGGCGGGTCCGGCAGGCACCGCGGTTGCGCGGTGGCGGCTTTCGCTCGACGTCGATACGCCCGACGATCTCGATGCTGCATGTGCGCGCGGCTTCTCGGCTGATGTGTGACAACCCCGCCGCGCCTTCCCTCTGGAAGGTGGAAGTTCCACGCTGTTGACATTCTCTCCCCCGATCCGGCCGCGAGACGCGGAGCCAGTGGAGGGAAACGATGAAGCTGAATGTGGGCGTGCCAAACAGCATGCATGTGGCCGCGATGGTGCAACCGTGGGAATATGCGCTTACCGGCAATGACATCGGCCGTGCGATGCAGCTGGCCGACGAACTAGGGTACAACAAGTGCATGCTCGGGGAGCATTTCGTCATCCCGAACGAGCATCTCGCGCTTTCGGGCGATCATTATTTCCATGTCGTGGTCGCGCTCGGCTATTTCGGCGGGCGTACCAAGAATCTCCGGCTGTCCTCGTCGGTGTCGATCCTGCCGCTGCAGAACCCGATCGTGCAGGCGAAGGCCTGGTCGACGCTCGACTTCCTGACCGAGGGGCGCGCCGAGGCGTTGTTCGGCGTCGGCTGGCTCAAGGAAGAATTCGACATGCTCGGTGTCGATTTCCACGCGCGCGGCCGCATGGCCGACGAGTATCTCGCGGTGATGCGGGAGCTGTGGACCTCGGACAAGCCGGAATTCGAAGGCGAGTTCGTCAAGTTTCGCGACGTCGGGTTCGCGCCGAAGCCCATCCAGAAGCGACTGCCGATCTGGCTGGGTGGCGACGCCGAGCCGGTGCTCAAGCGGGTCGCGCGCTTCGCCGACGGCTGGTCGCCGTTCCGCACCCCGCCCGAGACCTTCCCGCAGTGCATCGACCTGATCAAGTCGCAGCCCAGCTATGATGGCCGCCCGATCGAGGTTTTCTTCGCGCTCGAGATGCTCAACGTCGGTGCGCACCACGAGATTCTCGACGACCCGCGCGCGCCCGGAACCCGTGACGCGCAGAAGATCGTCGATCAGATTGGCTGGCTCAAGGATCTGGGCGTCACCGAGACGATCGTGCCGATGCCGCCGGGTGTGTCCGGCTTCTCCGAATATGAGGAGCGGCTGCGCTGGGTCGCCGAGGAGATCATGCCGAAGCTGTAACGTCCGGAGACGGCCGGCCATCCCGTTCAGGATGGCCGGCCGGCCCTGCCGATGCGGAACCACAGCGCGTAGAGCGCCGGCAGGAAGAACAAGGTGAGCGCGGTGCCGACGAGCACCCCTCCGATCAGCACGATCGCCAGCCCGCCCCAGAAGGTCGAGATGGTGAGCGGTGCGAAGGCCAGCACCGCGGCGAGCGCGGTGAGCAGGACCGGTCGCGCACGATGCACGGTCGCTTCGACGACGGCAGCCCTGTCGTCGAGGCCCGCAGCCTTGTTCTGCCGGATCTGATCCACCAGGATCAGCGTGTTGCGCATCAGGATCCCGGCAAGGCCGATCAGGCCCAATATCGCCGTGAAGCCGAACGGATGGTTGGTGATCAGCAGCGCCGGCACCGCGCCGACCAGTCCGAGCGGCGCCGTCGCGATGACCAGGAACATCGCGCTGAACGACCGTACCTGCACCATGATGACGCCAAGCATCAGCATCACCATGAGCGGCAGCATCGCCCCGATCGCGGCGTTGGCCTTGTCGCTTTCCTCGATCGCGCCGCCGACATCGATGCGGTAGCCCGGCGGAAGCCGCGCCTCCAGTGGCTTGAGAGCTTCTGACACGCGATGTGTCACGTCGGGCGCTTGGGCGCCGTCGATCACGTCGGACTGGACTGCGATATAGCTTTCGCGGTTGCGGCGGGTGAGCAACGGCTCCTCGCTCACCGGCTCGAGCACCGCAACCTGCGAAAGCGGCACGGACTGACCTGAAGCCGTCACGACCGTAGCGTCGCCGATCTCGCCCAGCGCCCTGCGCTCGGTCTCGGTTGCGCGGATGACCACGTCGATCGCGCGCAGTTCGCCGCGGACCTGCGTCACGGTCCGTCCCTGGAGGATCGTCTGGAGCTGCGCGCTCACCGCCTCGACCGTCAGCCCCAGCTGCCGCAGCCGTTCCTGATCGAACCGCAGCCGCAGCGCCGGCACGCGGGCGGCCGCCTCAACACGCGCGTCGCGAACGCGCGGTTCGGCCTGCATGACCTCGCGCAGCTGCACCGCCAGGCGCCGCAGCACCGCCATGTCCGGCCCGACGACGCGGAACGCAACCGGGTAGGGAACGGGAGGACCCATGGTCAGCCGAGCGACGCGGATGCGCGCAGCGGGGAAGGGGTTCGTCGCGATCAGCGCCCTGATCCGCTCCAGGACCGGCTCGCGCGCCTCGCTGTCCTTGGCGATCACGACGATCTTGGCGAAGGATGGATCGGGCAGCTCGGGGTTCAACGAAACGAAGAAGCGCGGCGAACCCGCGCCGACATAGCCGTTGACATGATCGACCCCGGGGATGCGCCGGATCCGCGCCTCGAGGGCACGGACAACCCGCTCGGTCGTGGCGATCGCGCTCTCCTGCGGCAGGTTGACGTCGATCAGCACTTCGGGCCGATCCGACTGTGGGAAGAACTGCTGCTCGATCAGCGACACAGCGGCCGCGCAGACGAAGAACGCCGCGACGACCGCGAGCACGATGCGCTTGCGCGCGGTGACGCACGCGTCGATCCACCGCCGCAGGCGGGCATAGCCGGGTGTCGCGTAGGCGTCCGCCGCGGTGTGCGGGCCCCCGGGCGTGATCGCAGGCAGCAGCTTCACCCCGAGATAGGGGATGATGATCACCGCGACGAACCAGGATGCGATCAGCGCATAGGCGACCACCCAGAACAGATCGCCTGAGAACTCGGAGACGCCCGACGGTGCCAGCCCGATCGGGATGAAGCCGATCACCGTGACGAGCGTGCCGGACAGCATCGGCGCCGCGGTTGCATGCCAGGCGTAGGCGGCGGCGGCGATCCGATCGAGGCCCTCGCTCATCTTCACGACCATCATCTCGATGGCGATGATCGCGTCGTCGACGAGCAGGCCCAGGCTGACGATCAGCGCGCCCAGCGACACGAGATCAATATTGTGGCCGTTGAGCAGCATCACGACGAAGGTGACACCGAGCGTCAGGGGAACCGCCGCAGCCACGACGAGGCCGACGCGGAAGCCCATCGCGAGGAAGGTCGCGCCGATCACCACCGCGAGCGCGACCACGAACTTGATCGCGAATTCGTTCACCGAGGCGGCGATGTTGCGCGCCTGATCGGCAACCTTGGTAAAGCGGATACCGAGCGGAAGCTCCGCGTGGATCGCTTCCTCCTTTGCGCCGAGCAGCTCGTCCAGTGCCATGCCGTTGAACTTGGGCTGCATGTTGACGCCCAGCGTGATCGCGGGCTCGCCATCCGCGAGCACCACGAAACGCGCCGGCTCCTCATAGCCCCGGCGCACTTCGGCGACGTCGCCGATCTTGAGCGTCTTCCCGCCGATCTCGATCGGCGATGCGCGTATCGTATCCAGCGTATCGAGCGCGCCTTCGGCACGGATGTGGACGCGCGGACCAGCGGTGTCGACGAAACCGGCGGAGACGAGATCGTTGCGGCTGGACAGCGCCTCCGCGAGCGCCTCGGGGCCGATGCCGAGCGCCGCAAGCCGGCGGTAGGAGAATTCGACGTAAATGCGCTGCGCCTGCTCGCCGATCAGGTCGACGCGTTTGACGCCGCGGACGCTGAGCAGTTGCTGGCGCACATCCTCGGCCGTCCGCACGAGCTCGCGATGCGGCAGCCCCGGCGCTGAGAGCGTATAAAGCGCGAAATAGACGTCCGCATAGTCGTCGTTGAAGAACGGACCCTGCACGCCCCGCGGCAGATTGCCCGCAGCATCGCCGAGCTTCTTGCGCACCTGATAAAATTCGTTCTGGAGCGCGCTGATCGGCATCGTGTCCCGGAGCACGATCGACATGGTGAGCTGGCCGGGCCGCGCCACCGTCTCCACCCGATCGAGATAGCGCAGTTCCTGGACGCGCTTCTCGAGCGGGTCGGCGACCTGGCTCTGCATTTCGGCGGCCGACGCGCCCGGCCAGCGCGCGGAGACGACCATCGCCTTCACCGTGATCTCCGGTGTTTCCGCCCGTCCAAGCCGGAGGAAGGCGACGGTTCCGGCGAGAACGATCGCGATCACCAGGAAGAGAGTGAGCGCTTGTTCCCGAACCGCGAAGGCGGAAAGGTTGAAGCCTCTCACCGCGACGGCCGGTCCGCGACGCTGCGGACAAGCTGGCCGGGCTCCAGAAGCTGGGCGCCGAGTGCCACGATCCGTTCGCCGGGGCGCAGACCGCCGGCAAGCGCGGCGCTTTCCTCGCCCAGTGCCGCCACCCGGACAGGGCGGAAGCGGACGCGGCTGTCGCGGCCGACGACCCAGACGCCGGGCCCTTCGCCACCATCGTGAAGCGCGCCCAGCGGCACCACCAGTCGCTGCGCGCCGGCCCGCGCGATGGCGACCGTCGCGGTTGCGCCGAGCGGGAGCGCGCCGCCGTTCGCGACAGTGTAGCGCGCCTCATAGGTTCGGGTGGCGGGATCGGCGGCGGCGGAGAGGCTGTGCAGCCGCGCAGGGAAGACGCGCCCGTCGCCGTAGAGCTGGATTTCAGCGGGCGCGGCCGCGATAGGACGCGCCGTCTCGGGCAGCGAGACCACCACGTCACGGGGGCCGACGCGCGCGAGCCGCACGATCGGGGTCGCCGGGGTGACGACCTGGCCGGCTTCGGCGGCGATCGACATGATCACCCCGTCGGCGTCCGCAAGGAGCGCCGCATAGCCGCTCTGGTTGCCGGCGCTGCGCGCCTCGGCCTCGCTGGCGCGCAGCCGCGCGGCCGCGGCTGCGGCGTCGGCACGCGCGACGTCCAGGTTGCGTGCCGACACGAAGCCGCGCGCCGCGAGCGGGGCCAGCCGGCGCAGCTCTGCCTGCGCGCGCACGAACTCGGCGCGCGCGGCTGCGGTCTCGCCGCGCGCGGCCGCGGCGGCGAGGGCCAGATCGGAGGGGTCGAGCGTCGCCAGCCGCTGGCCGCGACGCACGGGGGTACCCGCATCGACGAGCCGCGCCGTGACCTTGCCGGGAACGCGGAAGGACAGGTCGGTTTCGACCCGCGCGCGCACCGTGCCGGTGAAGCGCGCGACCTCCCCGGCGCCGGTGCCGACCACGGTCGTGCGGACCAGCGGCGGTGGAGCAGGAGGCGTTGCGTCCGAGCCGCAGCCGCACAGCGCCAACGCCAGTGCGACCGCCGTGCTCCTTTTATTCATCATCGTGGATTTTTGCATATGCCCCGGCGCTGTTCAGCCGTCGCTACCAGAAGAGCACGAGCAGTGCACCGCACACGAGCACGCCCCACACTTCGAACCCGATGCGCAAGGCAAGCGGTGCGTGGCGCAACTCCATGAACTCCAGCCCGACCATCCGTACCTTTATGAAGGCGATCACCAGGATCGCGGCGCGGGCGAGGCGGGCGTCGTCGCCGGCGATCGCCATCGATTCCCACGATAGCAGGCTCGCAGCCACCAGGACCGCCCAAATGAGCGTGATGCGGTTGGCAAGGAGGGAAGCCATAGTCTGTCAGCCCAGCAGATAGAGGAGCGCGAACAGCACGATCCATAGCAGATCGACCAGGTGCCAGAAGGCGCCGCCGCCCTCGATCAATGGCATGCCTGACGTGAACCGGCCCGACCTGTCGAAGCGCGAGAAGATCAACGCGAGCACGCCCAAACCGATCATGACGTGGATCAGGTGGATCGCGGTGAACATATAGTAATAGATGAAGAAGGCGTTGCTGTTCAGCGTGAGGCCCGCCGAGATCTTGGCGCTGTACTCGAACACCTTCACCAGGACGAAGCCGAGGCCGAGCAGGATCGCTCCGCCGATGAGCAGGCGCCCGCGCGGGTCCCCCCGCCGCGCGGCTGCGACCGCCTGCGCTACGCACCAGCTGCTGGTGAGGAGCAGGAGCGTGTTCAGCAACCCGAGCTGCCGATCGAGCAGCGCCTGCGAGCGGCTGAACAGCGCGAGGTTGCCCATTCGCTCGACGGCATAGGTGATGAAGAAGGCGGCAAAGACGAGGAGGTCGCCGAAAATGAAAACCCAGACACCCTCCTCGCCGGGAAGATGGCCCTTGCGTGCTGGCGCCGCGCCTGGCGGTGCGTCGACTGTTCCCTCTGCGACCGTCATTCGCCCGCCAGCACGTTGCGCTTGATCGCGTCGAGCATCGCCCAGATCATGACGTTGAACCAGATAGCGAACACGACCGCAGGCAGCCAGAAGGCGAGGATGCCATTCCATGCGAACGGGCCGACCTTGAAGAGACCGACGGCCAGGCCCGGCAGCAGCAGCACGCCGGTCCACAGGTTCATATAGCCGACCCAGCGGGGAAGGACCGGGCGGGCGCGCCGATCGCTGAGGATGACGATGCCGGTGACGACGTTCTGCACGAAGGCGGGAACGGCCGGCATGACGAACAGGAAGAAGGCGATGTCGCTCAGCGAATGGATCGTCGTATCCGGAAAGTCCGGCCGGTAGGCCGCGGCCGTGAAGAAGAGCCCCGCGAAGAACACTGTGACGAAGCCATAGGCGACGATCATGATGAACGCATAGGTCAGCGGCGATACGGGACCCTCGATCTTCTTCATGAAGGTGGCGATGGCGGCCAGGAAGGGGAAGAAGAGCACCGACGCGGTCATGATGAAGATACCGCCGACGAGAATGCCCGTCTGGTGCTCGCGATAGTAGTTCGCGACATCGGCGGAAGGCGTCGCGGGCGCAAGCGGCGGGAACATGTTGGCGAGCGGCCATATCCCCAGGAACAGCAACGTGCCCGCCACTGCACCCATATAGGTGCATATCTTCATCGTTACCGGCTTCATGCCGCTTTCCCCCTCTCGATCCGCCACTCCGGTGCGGTGATCGCACGGTGCAGGGGAAAACATACTTCTCACCCATCTTTGGGAAGGCTCACGGGGTCTCGCTCCCGCTACCCTGCCGACAAGGTCGAGTGGAGAGGCGATTATGAGCGGGACGAACGGCAGTAATCTGCCCCCGGCATGCGTGGATCTCGCCCCCTTCGTCGATTGGCGAAGATGATCGGGCAATCCATTCAGAACGGCATCCGAGAAGGTGCCGGAAAAATCGAACAGCAGGAGACGGTGGGATGAAACGGTTGCAGGGCAAGGTCGCGCTGATCACGGGCGCGGCGGGCGGGATCGGCGCGGCGACGGTACGGCGCTTCGTGCAGGAAGGCGCGAAGGTCGGCGTCGCCGATCTCAAGCGCGAGGCCGCCGAGGCACTGGTGGCGGAGCTGGGCCCTGACACGCTCGCGCTCGGCGTCGATATTGGGGACGAGGCGTCGTTCAAGGCGGCGATCGAGGAGACGGTCGCGCGCTTCGGCCGGCTCGACATCCTCTTCAACAATGCCGCTCTGACGGACATGGCGACGATGATGGGGGACACCAACGCCGTCGATATCGCGAACGAGACCTGGGAGCGCACGCTCCACGTCAACGTGACCGGCTATCTCTATGGCTGCCGCCATGCGATCCCGCACATCGCGGCGGCCGGCGGCGGCGCGATCATCAACATGGCGTCGGGATCGGGCATGCTCGGCGACGCCGCGCGCATCGCCTACGGTACCTCGAAGGCGGCGGTGATCTCGATGACCAAATATCTCGCCACCCAGCACGGGCGGCAGAAGATCCGCTGCAACGGCATCGCGCCCGGCCCGATCGTGACGCCGCATTCGCGCGCCGTCGGCGGCGCCGAGTTCGACATCATCGCGCGCCATATGCCGATGGGTGAACTCGGCGAGCCGGACGACATCGCCGCGCTTGCCGCCTTCCTCGCCTCCGACGAGTCCAAATATATCAACGGCCAGATCATCACGATCGACGGCGGCATGTCGGCGCATCACGCGCATGTGATGGACATGCAGGACCATGCCGATGCGCAGCAGCGGAAGAGTCAGAGCGTCCGCGAGCCGGCGCAGGCGGGAGCCTGATCGATGGTGGAAACGACGCCGCGTGGCTATCCGCATCGCCAGGAACGCCTTCCCGACAGCCTTGATGCGGTCGACGCTGAATGGCTCACCCGCATCCTGCGCAACCGCTACCCTGCGATCAGCGTCGACCGGCTCGACCGGCTTGAGCTGATCCCCGGCCATACGACCAAGCTGCGGATCGCCGTTGCGCTGTCGGGCGAGGGCGCGGAGGGCATTCCGGCGCAGCTGTGCCTCAAGTCGAACTGGTCGGGCAGCCCCTTGAGCGGCGGGGCCAATGTCAACGAGGCGCGCTTCTACAAGGATCTGGCGGAGGGGCTCGCGCTGCCGGCACCGCCCTGCTTCTATGCCGATTGGGATGACGACGCCGAAGGCCATCAGGGCCTGCTCGTGCTCGAGGACATGGAGCCCTGGGGCGGCCGCTTCGGCACTTCGGCCGAGCCGATCACGGTCGATCAGGCGCTGAAGGGCGTCGAGGCGCTCGCCCGGCTGCATGGCAGCACCTGGGGCGATCCCCGCCTGGATCGCGCAACCTGGCTGTTCACCGCGATGGCGCCCGACAATCCCGGCGACGATTACTGGGACATGATGGAGAGCCATTTCGACAAGGTGAACCGCCTGCCGGAGCGGGTGGCGATCTTCCCGTCCTGGTTCGCGCACGAGCCGCACAAGCTGCGCGAGGCGTGGTTCCAGCTCGGTCGCTACGATCTCGCGCAGCCGGGGCCGCGCTGCCTCGTCCATGGCGACGCGCACCTCGGCAATAGCTACGGCATGCCCGACGGAACGCGGCTGTTCCTCGACTGGCAGATCGTGCGCAAGGGGCGCCCCTGGCGCGATTACACCTACTTCGCCGGCGGCTCGATCCCGATCGAGGAACGTCGCCGCGCCGAGCGCGACATCCTCGCACATTATCTCGCGGAACTTGCCACCTTCGGTGTGACCATTCCGTTCGACGTGGCGTGGGACGAATATCGCCGGTGGATGGTCTGGGGCCTCGTCGCCTGGCAGTCGAACATCAACCCCAAGGAAGACACGATGGCGACGCTCGAGCGCTTCTGCGCCGCCGCGAAGGATCTTGAGATCGATAAACTCTACAATCTTTGAATGGGAACGGGCGCATGGCCGAGACACGCATCAGCATCTGCAAAATCTGTCCGGCCTGCTGCCCGCTCGAGGTGACGGTCGAGGACGGCCGTGCGGTCAAGGTGGCGGGGGACCGGCAGTCGCCGCTGTATGGCGGCTACACCTGCCCGAAGGGACGTGCGATGCCCGAGGCGCATTACAGCCCGCACCGCATCCTCCATCCGCAGAAGCGAATGCCCGACGGCAGCTATGTCAGCATCCCGATGGAGCAGGCGCTCGATGAGATCGCGGCACGGTTGAAGGCGATCGTCGAGGCGCACGGCCCCCGCGGTGTCGCGGTCTATCCGGGCAATGGCGGGGTCAGCAATCCGCTCAACCCCTATATGGGCGCGAACTTCATCATGGCGATGGGTGCCTATCCCGATCGCTTCTTCTCGGTGCAGACGATCGACCAGCCCGGCAAGGTGATCGCGCAGGCGCTGCACGGGCGCTGGATCGCCGGCCCCAACCGCTTCCACGACAGCGACACATGGATGCTCGTCGGCGCCAACCCGGTGATCTCCAAGATGGGGCTGCCGATCAATCCGGGGCAGGAGATCAAGCGCAGCGTCAAGAAGGGGATGAAGCTGATCGTGGTCGATCCGCGGGCGAGCGAGTCCGCGATCCACGCCTTCCTCCACATCCAGCCGCGGCCGGGGCAGGACCTGTGGCTGCTCGCCGGCATGCTCAACGTGATCCTGTTCGAGGGTCTCTACGATCATGAGTTCGTCGCCAACGAGACGCAGGGTATCGAGGCGCTGAAGGCGAGCGTCGCGCCGTTCACGCCCGCGCTGGTGGCCGAGATCGCCGACGTGCCGGTCGACCAGATCCTGCTCGCCGCGCGCACCTTCGCGGGCGCGCGGCGCGGCTGCGTCGTCACGGGCACCGCGCCCCATTTCGCGCTGCACGGCTCGCTGCTCGAATATATCGCCTTGTGCATCAACACGGTCTGCGGCCGCTGGCAGCGCGCGGGCGAGGAGAACGGCCATCCGCACGTGCTGCTCCCCGAGGTCGAGGTGCGCGCGCAACCGCTCGCGCCCTATACGCCCTGGGATGACAGCGTGCGCGGCCGCATCCATGGCCTGCCGCGCACGATTCTGGGCGGTGCGACCGGAACGCTCGCCGAGGAGATCCTCATCCCCGGCGAGGGGCAGGTCCGGGCGCTGATCTGTTCGGGAAGCAATCCTATGGTGTCGATGCCGGGGCAGGTGCGGATTGGCGAGGCGCTGAAGTCGCTCGATCTGCTCGTCTCGCTCGACGTCGAGATGTCGAACACCGCGCGGATGGCGGACTATATCATCCCCGACAAGCAGGGCCTGGAAACGCCGGCCTGCACGCAGTTCACCGAAAGCATGAAATATTACGGCATGTGGACGCAGGGGTTCGAATATCCCTACGCCATGTACGCGCCCGCGGTCGTCGACCCGCCTGCGGGATCGGACGTGCTGGAAATCTGGGAGTTCTACTATGAACTCGCCCGCCGCCTCGGCCTGCAGCTCACTTATTGGGCCAACCCGGCGGGTACGGGGCAGCATTGGGAGAAGCCGCCGGTCGGATTCGAACTCGACATGACGCGCCGGCCGACCACCGAAGAGATGTTCGAGAAGATGTGCGTCGGCGCGCGCGTGCCGCTCGAAGAGGTCAAGAAATATCCGCACGGCAAATATTTCGACGATCTCGACGACATCGTCCGCCCGCGCGACCCGGCCTGCACGGCGCGGCTCGAACTTGGCGACACGCACATGCTCGCCGAGCTGGCGACGGTGTTCGGCGAACGCGGCGGCAAGGTCGTCGCCGACGCGGACTATCCGCTGCTGATGACCGCGCGGCGCCGCAACGAGGTGCTCAATTCGATCGGCCGCATGAACCCGCGCCTGATCGGGCGGCAGCCCTACAATCCCGCCTATCTGAGTCCGGTCGACCTCGAGAAGTACGACATCCGCGCCGGCGACCTGATCCGCATCCGGTCGCGCCATGGCGAGATCGTTGGCGTCGCCGAGCCGGAATCATCGCTGCGGCCGGGGACGCTGTCGATGTCGCACTGCTTCGGCACCAACCCCGACGAGGCCGCCGATCCGCTGGGGCAGGGGGCGTGCTCGTCGCGGCTGATGGATGCCAACGCCGAGTTCGATCCCCTGTTCGGACAACCCCGCATGAGCGCCGTGCCCGTCGCGATCAGCCGGCTTGTTCCTGAAACGGTGGCCGTCGCCGCGGAATAGTGCGCGCCGTCAGGCGTCCCACAGCACGTGCACGGCATCCGCGCCGCGCATCTGCATGCCCCGGATCTGCGGGTGCGGATAGGCGGGATCTAAGCGAAGGTTGGGGAAGTCGAGCAGCAAGTCGAGCGCGATCTCCATCTCCTGCCGGGCGATATGCTGGCCCATGCAGATGTGGGGGCCGAAACCGAAGCTGAGCAACGGCCGCATCGGACGATCGAGCCAGAACTCGTCCGGCCGCTCATAGGCCTCCGGATCGCGGTTGGCCGCCCCGATCGAGACGGTGACGGCGGTGCCCGCGGGAATCTTGACGCCGCTGACCTCCATGTCGTTGGCCGCGATCCGCGCGGCGTTGGTAGCGACGGGATCGAGCCGCATCGATTCGGTGATCGCCTTCGGAATCAGTGTGCGATCGGCGCGCAGCCGGTCCATCACATCCGGCCGGTCGAGCAGCATGATCATCATGTTGGTGAAGCTGCGGCTGGTCGTCTCGGTCGCGGCGAGCAGCAGCATGCGGACGAAGCCGGTAATATCCTCGTCGGAAAAACGCTGCCCATCGAGCTCCGCCTTGAGCATGAATGAAAGCAGGTCGTCTCCCTCCGCACCCTCGGCGCGGCGCGCGCGGACGATGGGCAGGACATGCTCGAACAGCTGCTGCGCTGCCTCGAACGCGGCAGGGCCGGTGACCTTTGCCCGTTCGGGATCGAGTTGCGGGCCGCTCAGGATGCGCAGCGCCCAGGTCGCGAACTTCATCACCGCGCCGCGATCCTCGGGAAAGCCGAACAGCGCGTAGACGACGCGAACCGGGAAGGGCAGCGCATAGTCGCGCACCAGATCGGCTTGCCCACGCGGGCGCAGCGGATCGATATAGTCGTGTTTGATGATCGGTCGGATCATCGTCTCGCGCATCCGGGTGATCACCGGCATCGCGAAGGGCGGCGCGAGCAGCGTCCGGTACTTCTTGTGGACGTCGTCGTCCATCGCGGTCAGCAGGATATTGTCGACCGCGGCGCCGAACCCGTCGGCCATGATCGAGCTCTTCCAGTTCTTCGCGTCGCGCAGGATGGCGAGCACGTCGGCGTAGCGGAACACCGTCATCACCGGCCGGCCGCTGCGGGCGTAGTCGGCCTGGCTCGGCACGTTGTAGCGGGCGAGGATGTCGCCCTGCATCACCGGCTGCGTCTCGCGCAGCTCGGCGAGCATGGGGTAGGGATCGGCGGGCGCAGTGCCGGAGTAGGTGTCGCTCAGCAGGAGGAAGTCGCGTTCCATCTCCACCTGGATGGCCTTGGCTTCACTGTCCATCGTCCTGTCTCCTGCCGATGCGGCCTTGGTCCTGCGCCCGTCCCCGGGGAAGTTCAGGCGGCGCTGAGTTCGTCGGTGCCCGCGAAGTCCTGGCCCACGCCCATCTTCTTGGTCAGGTCGGCCATGTCGAGATATTCGCGCCATTTCTGGATGCGGCCATCCTCGTCGAGCTCGTAGACCGCCACCATCTGGTGCGGGCACCATTTGCCCATGATGTAGGCGGTGTCGGAGCGCTCCTGCATCACCATGCGGTCGCTCGACAGGATGTTGACCTCGTTGCACTTGTTGTGCGTCGCGATCTGGCTCTGATGCTCGATCTCCTTGCGCAGCGCCTCCTTGCCCTTGATCACGGGGCCGCCGGGCACCCAGAGCTGCCATTCGGCATCGTCCGACATCATCGAGAGGATCTTCTCGATGTCGGGCTTGGTCTCGGCGGTGCCGTCGCCCCAGGCGGCGTGGAATTCGCGGATATAGTCTTCCTGCTTCTGGCCCATCGATCTTCTCCTTCTTCGCTTATGCGCTCTTCTGCATCTTGCGCGTGACGCTGATGAACGGAACGGTGCAGTTCTGCCCGCCGTCCACCGAATAGAGCTGTCCGTTGACGTAGCGCGATTCATCAGAGGCGAGGAAGACGGCCATCGCGGCGATGTCCTCGGGCTCGCCGATGAAGGGGACGTTGAGCACCTCCATGAAGGCTTCGTCCATCTCGGGCGTCGACCATTTGATCTTGGAGGGCGTCTGCGTCGGGCCGGGGAGGATCGCGTTGCTGCGGATACCCTGCTTGCCGTAGGTCGCGGCGATCGACTGGACGAACCAGTTGAGCGCCGCCTTCGACGATCCGTAGCTGTAGGCGGTGATGTCGCCGCCCAGCGAGCTTCCCGACGAGGTCGAGATGATCGACCCGCGCCCCTGCGCCAGCATATGCGGGATGGCGAGCTTGCTCGCGAGCACCGCGCCGAGCACGTTGACGCGCAGATTGGCCTGGAAGATCTCGGGATCGAACTTCAGGAAATCGGTGTCGCGCATCGCCATCTCGACGTTCACGAACAGCGCGTTGTTGAACAGCACGTCGATCCGGCCGAACTGGCCGACCGTGGTGTCGACCATCGCCTTCAGCTGCGCCTCGTCGCCGACGTCGACGGTAACCGCGAGCGCGCGGCCGCCGGCCGCCTCAATGTCGTGCGCGACGGTCTCGGCGGTCTGGCCGATGATGTCCGCCACCACGACGGTCGATCCTTCGGCGGCGAACATCCGCGCGCTTGCGCGGCCGATGCCGCTGCCCGCGCCGGTGATGATCGCCACCTTGTCCTTGAGGCGGTCCATGGCTTCGTTCTTCCTCTCTGTTTCCCGATCGCTAGCCGCTCGTGACGCGGCGTGACCTATCGGCGGGCTGGTGCCTGCCCGCCGGCAGGCGGCGTACCCCTGCGTGGCATCAATCGTCCGCGCCGAAAGCGTGCGGTTAAGGGGAGAAGCAGGTGATTACGATCTACCACCTCGATCGGTCGCGGTCCGAGCGCGCGGTGTGGCTGATGGAGGAACTCGGCGAACCCTATGAGATCGAGCATTTCGACCGCGACGAAAAGACGCTCTCGGCCGAACCCGCCTACAAGAAGCTGCATCCGCTCGGTTCGTCGCCGGTGATCAAGGCGGAGGGGAAGATCCTCGCCGAAAGCGGCGCGGTGATCGAATATCTGGCGACGACGCTGGGCGGCGGTCGGCTTGCGGTCAAGCCCGGCGCCGCCAACTATATGGATTATCTGTACTGGTTCCACTTCGGGGAATCGACGCTGATGCCGCAGATCGTCAGCGAGATCATGTCGGAGGCGGGCGGCGTCCCGTACGACAATGCCGGCAGGCAATATGCGCGGGCGCGTGCAGCACAGCTCCTGTCTTTTGTCGACGAGCGCCTTTCGCAAGTGGAATATCTGGCGGGCGAGTTCACCGCCGCGGACATCATGGTGTCGTTCGTCTTCACAACGACGCGCCTGTTCGTGCCCCTTGACCTTGAACCCTATCCCAATATTCGCGCCTATGTGGAGCGGATAGGCGCGCGGCCGGCCTATCAGCGGATGCTGCCCATCGCCGGTCCCAACCGCGTTCGAGAGTAACGCGCCGGGCCTTCGGCCCCCGCCGAGGGGCAGGTCCGCTTGGCGCCCCGGCGGCCCATCCTGGCCGTTTCCGGCGCAGACCGGCCGACGGCGAGAGGAGGCGGGATGACGGCAGGTCCCGGCAGTACAGGCGGCTTCCCGGCGCGCGACGCGCTCCGGATCGGGCGGCGTATGATCCTGCTGGCGGCGCTGTCGCAGAGCGTCGCGACCGGGTTCATGTTCGGGTCGTTCGGCGCCTTCGTCGTGCCGATCGAGGAGCGGATGGGCGTGGACCGCAGCTTGAGCGCGGCGGGCGCGTCGCTCGTCATCCTTGCCATCGGGCTGATCGCGCCGTTCCTGGGCGCCGCGATGCGCCGCTTCGGTCTGCGCCCGCTGTTGCTGATCGGCGCGCTGCTCTGTGCGGCGGGCTATGCCGGTGCGGCGGTATCGACCACCATCCTGCCGCTGCTGCTTTGCTACGGGCTTCTCGTCGGCCCCGGGGTCGCGTTGCTGGGGCTGGCGGTGCCGACGGCGCTCGTCGCCAACTGGTTCGTCGCCGGCCGCGGCCGGGCGATCGGCATCGTCAACATGCCTGTTGCGGTGGCGATCGTGCCGACGATCATCGCACAACTCCTGCCACGGATCGGGCTCGACGGCACCTATCTGGTCCTGGCGGGCTGCACCTTGCTGCTTGTCCCTGCGCTGTTCCTCGTTGTCGATCATCCCGAACGCCGCGGCCTGAAGGCGCATGGCCACGACGATGCAGCCCCGGAGCAGGGGGGCGGGCTCCCGGTTCCCGCCGCCGCGCTCGTCCGCACTGGCGATTACTGGCGCGTTGCGCTCGCCGCGGCGATCATTGCCGGCGGGGGTGCCACGCTTGCGACGCATATCCTCCCCTTCGCGATCGGTGAGGGTGTCGATCCGGCGCTTGCCGCGGTGCTGCTCGCGCTCCTCGGCGGTGCCGGCGTGTTCGGGTCGCTGGCCTATGGCATGTTGTCCGACCGGCTTGGTGGACAGCGGGCGCTGGCCCTGAATGCGACGATCCAGTCGGTGCTCTGGTTCAGCTTCCTCATGCCGTTGCCGTTCGCGCTGCGCGCCCTGCTGGTGGTGCTGATCGGGCTCAACGCGGGCGGCATGATCGCGAGCGTCGGCACCGCGCTGTCGCAACGGTTCGGCGCGGTGGCGCTGGGCGGCGCACTCGGGCTGTGGAGCTTCATCAGCCTGCCCTTCACGGTCGGCATGCCGCCGCTGGCGGGACTGCTGTTCGAGCGGCTGGGCGGCTACGAGGCGGCGTTCATGGTGCAGATCGGCCTGTTCATCGTTGCCGCGCTGCTCGCTGGGCTTAGCCTGGGCCGGAAGCGCCGCCTGGCGACGTCGAAGGCGTAGCGCATTCGAGTCCGTCGAGCAGGCGATCCAGCGCCTCGCCGACCGCGTCGAGCATCGCCGCAGGGCGATCTGATGCGGCAGCCCAGCCGGCGGCGCTCGTTGTCGCGCCCGCGATCAGGCTCGCCAGCGCCGCCGGATCGGTGCGGCGGATCACGCCATCGTCCATCAGCGCGGCGAGGCTTTCGACCATCGCTGCGGTGCAGAGCTGCATCCGCGGGCGGCTCGCGAAGCCGGGGATCGCCGCAGGGGCGTCGCGGAGCATGATCTGCTGGAGCGCGGTGTCGCTCATCGCGCGGAGATAGGCGCGGCAGCCCGCGCGGAAACCGGCCCAGCCGCCGCCCGCCTGCGCGGTCGCCTGCTCGACCGCCACGTCCAGTTCGTCGTCGATGCTGTCGACCACCGCCGCGAACAGCCCGAGCTTGCTCTCGAAATGATGATAGAGCGCCCCGCGCGTCATCCCCGCGGCGGCGGTGAGATCGTCGAGCGCGACCGCCGCGAAGCCATGTTCCCCGAAGGCGGCGCGGGCGAGCGCGATCAGCTTGGATCGGGTCTCCAGCGTCATCTGCGGTCTCGTGCGCGTCGCCATCGGAGCCCTTTCGTTCGGCAGGTTGCCCGCTCGGCCTTTAACATACATACAGGTTGTATGTTTATTCAAGGAGAGGATAAGGCATGACGACGCACGATCCGCTACTCGATCCGCTGTTCAGGCCGATCACGATCAACCGGCTGACGATCAAGAACCGCCTCGCCATGGCGCCGATGACGCGCTCCTTCTCGCCCGACAACACGCCGGACGATGCCGTGGTGGCCTATTACCGCAAGCGCGCGGAAGGGGGCACGGGCCTGATCGTCACCGAGGGCGTCGGCATCGATCATCCTGCGGCGATCGGCGACGGCAGCGGCACCGCCAGCCATATTCCCGTTCTCTACGGCGATGCGCCGCTCGCCGGCTGGCGCCGCGTCACCGACGCGGTGCACGAAGCAGGCGGGCTGATCTTCCCGCAGCTTTGGCACCAGGGCGTGTTCCGCATCGAAGGCACCGGCCCGCACCCCGAGGCGCCGTCGATGCGCCCGTCGGGCGTGTGGGGGCCGAGGGGCGGCTTCTCGACCGTGACGCCCGACTATATCGACAAGGTGATCGAACCCACCCGGCCGATGACCGAGGAGGAGATCGCCGATGTCGTCCACGGCTTCGCGCGCAGCGCACGCAATGCGATCGACGTCGGGTTCGACGGCATCGCGATCCATGGTGCGAGCGGCTATCTGATCGACAGCTTCTTCTGGCCCAAGACCAACCTGCGCACCGACCGCTATGGCGGCGACATGGCGGCGCGGGCGACCTTCGGCGTCGAAGTGGTGCGCGCGATCCGCGAGGCGGTCGGCGCCGACACGCCGATCCTGTTCCGCTTCGGCCAGTGGAAGCAGCAGGACTTCATGGCGAAGATCGCCGAAACGCCCGACGAACTGGGCATCCTGCTGCGCGCATTGGGTGAGGCAGGGGTCGACATGTTCGATGCGAGCACGCTCTATTTCAGTGCGCCCGCCTTCGAAGGATCGGAGCTCGGCCTCGCCGCCTGGGCGAAGAAGCTCAGCGGCAAGCCGGCGATGGCGGTCGGCGGCGTCGGCCTGTCCGAGAGCCTGTTCAAGTCGTTCGAGACGGGCGGCGCCGAAGTGGAGAACAATTTCTACGACGCCGCCGCACGCGTCGAGCGCGGCGAGTTCGACATGGTCGCGCTCGGGCGCGCGCTGATCGCCGATCCGAACTGGCCGACCAAGGTTCAGCGCGGGGACAAGACGCTCGCCTATTCGCGCGACATGCTGATGAGCCTCGCCTGAGCAAGCCGCGCGGCGCCCGATGCCCGGGCGCCGCGCCGTCGCATATCGCCCGGCAGGTTTGTACGCGGGGCCGCCGCTTATTCCCGGCTCAACCGAGCGGAGGGAGAGGACTTTGTCGGCCGAACAACATATCTGGGCGCAGCTTCCGCCGATGCCGCGCGAACGGCTGGTCCAGGCGGTGGAGCTCTACGAGTCCGCCGGGCTCGAGGGCATCTGGGCATCGCAGACGTTCGGGGCGCCGTTTCTTCCGCTCTCGGCGGCGGCGGCGGTCAGCGAGCGCGTCAAGCTCGGCACCGGCATCGCGCTCGCCTTCGTGCGCAGCCCGCTCGAGACCGCGTGCAACATCATCGACCTCGACCTGATCAGCGGGGGCCGCGCGGTGCTCGGCCTGGGATCGAGCGCGCAGAGCCTGACCGAGGGCGCGTTCGGTTGCACCTACGGCAAGCCGCTGCGGCACATGCGCGAGGTGATCGGCATGGTCCGCGCGATCGTCGAGAAGGGGCATACTGGCGAGCTGGGCGTGCTCGAGGGCGAATATCACACGCTCGACCTGCGCCATTTCCGCAACCTCTACCCGCCGGTGCGCACCGCGATCCCGATCCATCTGCCGGCGGTGTTCCAGAACGCGTGCGAGATGGCGGGGGAGATCACCGACGGGCTGCTCGGCCATCCGCTGTGGAACGCGCAGTGGATCCGCGACGAGGCGATGCCCGCGCTCAAGCGCGGCCTCGCCAAGAGCGGGCGGCCGCGGAGCGCGGTGAACGTCAACCTGCAGATGTTCGTCGCGCTGAACGAGGACCGACGCGAGGCGATCGAGGATGCGCGCGCGAACATCGCCTTCTACAGCCAGTCGCCGCAATATCTGCGCTATTTCGACACGATCGGCATGGGTGCGCCCGCGCGCGCGCTGCAGGCGGCGTTCGCGGCCGGCGACCTGGCGGGCATGGCGGCCGCCTGCACCGACGAGATGGTCGAGAGCATCGCGATCGTCGGCGGCAAGGACGAGGTGCTGCGCCGCGTGCGCGAGCGGGCCGAGCATGCCGACGCGATCACGCCGGTGATCCCGCATTACGGGCTCGCCCAGGACAAGCTCGATTTCTACACGGCCGGCATCGCCGAGCTGTTTTACGGCAAGGGAGCGCAGTGACCATGGCGGATGTCGAAGCGAACAAGGCGGTTGCGCGCCGCTACATGCAGGCGGTGGTCGACGGCGACATCGCGACCATCGAGGGACTGCAGCACCCGGACGTGAAGTGGTGGATCCTTGGCCACGGCGACATGGATCGCGACACGTTCGTCGCTTCGGTGAAGGGCGGGCTGCTCGCCGCCGACACGCGCCGCGCCGAGATCACCGGGCTGACCGCCGAGGGTGACCGCGTGGCCGTGGAAGCGTGGAGCGAGTTCATTTTCCCCGGGAAAACCTATCGCAACCAGTACCACAACCTCCTCGTGATCCGCGACGGCCTGATCGTCGAGGGACGCGAATATATGGACACGCGTGCGGCGGCGGCCGCGTTCGGCTGAGGCCGCCCGAAAGGACCAGAATGACCGACCAGAGCAGCGCCCCCGCCGACTATGACGAGGCCGCGATCGCGCGGATGCGTGCCTTTGTCGAGGAGGTGACGGGAGGACGCATCGTCCGGATGGAACGCCAGGTGCGCTGGCGGCCAGCCTGGTTCGCCGATGTCGAGCGCGACGGTGGCGAGATCCTCAAGCTCCACCTACGCGGCGACCGCGCGGGCGATGTCGCGATCTTTCCCGATCTGAAGCGGGAGGCCGACATCATGTCGATCCTGCACGACCACGGCATCCCCGTGCCGCGCATCTACGGCTATTGCCAGGATCCGCCCTGCATCGTCATGGATGCGCTGCCGGGCACGCGCGACGTGTTCGCGGGCACCGACGAGGCGCAGCGCGCGTCGATAGGCCGCGAATATATGGCCGCCGTCGCCGCCATGCACAAACTGCCGCTCGAGCCGTTCGTCGAGCGCGCGGGGGTCCACTTGCCGCAGGGTGCCGAGGAGATCGCACTGGTGGGCCTGCGCGCCTATCTGCCGCACTACCGCCGGACGAAGCGCCGGCCCGAGCCGCTGCTGGAGTTCGTCATCCAGTGGCTCCAGCGCAACGTCCTCACGCACCGCACCCGCGCGAGCTACATCCAGTTCGATTCCGGCCAGTTCCTGGTCGAGAACGGCAAGATGACCGGGCTGTACGACTTCGAGTTCAGCATGATCGGCGACCCGATGACCGATCTCGCGACGATGGCGATGCGCAACAGCATCGAGCCGCTCGGCCGTCCCTTCCCCGAACTCTGCCGCTATTACGAGGAAGCCGCGGGCGAGCCGCTCGATCATGAGGCGGTCCGCTTCCACAACCTCGTCTTCGCAACTCTGGGGACGATGCAGTTCACCGGGACGGTGGCCGATCCCAATCCGGGCGATCCGCATTCCGTCTATCTCGAATGGGACCTGTCGCTGCGACGGACGATCCTGCTCGCGTTGGCCGAGCTGCTCGACACCACCCTGCCGGAGCCGAGCGTCGAGGCGGGCCGCGGCAACTTCCCGGCATTGATCAAGGCGCTCGAGGATACGATTTCGACGATCAGCGCGGCGGAGCCGATCGACGAGAGCCGCAAGACGCAGGCGCTCGAACTCGTGGAATGGCTCAGCCACGAGGATCGCATGGGCGGCTATGCGCGGGATCGCGACATCGCCGAGATCGCCGCCTATCTCGGCCGCGGCTTCGACAGCATCGACGCGGCGCAGGAAGCGCTCGAGGCGCATGTTCTCCAGGCCGGACCCGACGAGGAGGCGGCGCTGTTCCAGCTGCTCGCCACGCTCGAGCAGCGGCGGATGGCGGTGTTCGGTCCGACCAAGATCGGACACTCGGCGCGCAACGTCGCGCTCGTCCCGACGCGCTGAGGTGCGCGCCGGGCGGGTAGCGGCTCAGGCCGACGCGGGCGCCTTCTGGAAGAAGGCGTCGCGCCCGGCGACGGGCGGCGCGTCGGTGAGCAGCAGGATGCCTGGCTCCGCGGCGACGACATAGGGCACCGCATGGATCGCGTGCATCGCGGTCGCCATGCACGCGTCGTCGGTCGGCATGATGCTGTCCGAGCCGATTTCGATGCGCGCGTGGATGCTGGGCTCGCCCTCCATCTCGATGATCCAGCCGTGGCCCTGCGGCCATTCGGGGGCGAGATCGGGCGCCATGCGGGTGAAATGCTGGAGCACGATCCGCTCGCGCCCCTCGGAGATCACGCGCACGCCGAAGTTCATCGCGCCGACCGTGCCCGCCTTGATCGTGCCCGCCGCGACATGCAGGTCGCGCGGCGTGACGACGACGTTGCGGAAATTCTCGATGCGGTCAATCGGCAGGCCGAGCACGTCGGCGACGAGCATGCCCGAGTGGCGCCACGTCTCGCCGACCAGCTCGACGTTGGAGAAGGCAGGGGTGGGGTCGTCGGGCGCGTAGCCAAAGCCCATCAAGTCGAACATCTGGTAAGCGCTGGGATATTTGTCGTAGGCCAGCGTTTCCGACGCGGTCATCCGGTCGATCCGGCGCGACAGCCGCGCAAGGTAGAGCGGCACCGATTCAGCGAGGAAGCCCGGCATGATACCGAGGCCGTGAAAGGTCGTCCCGCCCTCGGCGCAGGCGCGGGCGATGGCCCCTTCAGCCTCGGCGCCGAGCGACTTGGGGTAGATGAAGTTGGCGGCGGTGGTGACGACGTTCTTGCCCGAGGCAAGCAGCGCGCAAATGTCGCGGATGCTGCCCGGAACGTCGTTCTCGGCGCCGGCGAGGAAGAGCACGCAGTCCGCCTGCGCCGCGAGGATGCGGTCGCGATCGTTGGTGGCGGCGACGCCGATCGGATCGATCCCTGCGATCTCGCCGAGATCGCGGTCGGCCTTATCGGGGCTGTAGGTGAAGGCGCCGACGATCGCATAGTCCGGCCGTTCCGCGGTCGCGCGGACGACCATCTTGCCGGTGTGGCCGGTGGCCCAGTTAATGACTTTATAAGGCACGTCGCTCTCCCGATCGTTGTTATCGCGACGTCCAGCCGCCATCGACGGGCATGACGTGGCCGGTGACCATCGCCGCCTCGTCGCTGCAGAGCCAGCCGATCGCGTCGGCCTGCTCGCTGGTGGCAATGGTGCGCCTGATCGGCTGGAACTCGAGGAGGTGGTCGATCACCATCTGCCCCATCTCCTTGCCCGCCTTGTTGTAGGCTTCGGTCGGTGTGACGCCGGGGGCGATGCAGTTCACGCGGATGCCGCGATCGGCATAGGAGACGGCGGCGAATTTGGTCAGCCGGATCACCCCCGCCTTGGCGGCCGCATAGGCCGCACCCGACGCCCCGACATAGAGCAGCGCCGCAAGCGAGGTGACGTTGGCAATCGCGCCGCCGCCATGCTCGATCATGTGCGCGATCTCGTACTTCATCGACAGGAACACGCTGCGCAGGCTGACCGCCTGGGTATGCTCCCACGATTCGAGGCTTTGCTGGTGGAACTCGGGGCCGGAGGCGTCGCGGTGTGCGTCACCGACGACGTTGGCACCGATGTGAAGCGCGCCGAAGGTCTCCACGGTCTTCGCGATGAGCGCCGCGACGTCATCCTCGTTGGTCGCGTCGCTGCGCAGGAACGCCACGTCATGACCTTGCGCGCGGAGCGTCTCGGCCATCGCGCCGCCGCTCTCGGCGTTGATGTCGGAGAGCATCACGCGTGCGCCGTGGCGCGCGAACATCGCCGCCGTTGCCGCGCCGATGCCTGCGCCCGCCGCAGTGACGAGCGCGACCTTGCCGTCATATTTTCCTGTCATGGCGTTACCGATCCCAGATGACGTGGATGGCGCGCGGGCCACGGAGCTGCGCGCCGACGATGGTGGGTGGCGGCGCATCCGGATCGAGCCGCAGGTTCGGCAGGTGGTCCAGGATCGCGTTGAGCATCGATTCCATCTCGCTCTTCGCCACCTGCATCCCCAGGCAGAGATGCGCGCCGGCGCCGAATCCGAGATTGATCCGCTGCTGCCGGTCGATGTCGAACTCGTCGGCGTTGGGGAAGACCTCCTCGTCGCGGTTTGCGGATCCCGAGGCGAGCGAAAGCGCCGCGCCCGCAGGGATCTTCACGCCACGGATCTCGACGTCGACCGTGGCCTGCCGCGCGAGGAACTGCGACGCGGTCTCCCAGCGCATTCCTTCGTCGATCACCTTGCGGACGAGGCTGCGGTCGTTGCGGACGCGTTCGAGCAGGGCAGGGCGTTCGAGCAGCGCTACCAGCATGCTGCCGAAGCTGCGTGTGGTCGTCTCCGCGGCGGCGGGGAGGAACTGGCGGATCAGCTCGGTCACCATCGCGTCGTCGAGCGCATTGCCCTCGCCGTCGCGCGCGCGCAGCAGATAGCCGATCAGGTCCTCGCCGCCCGAGCCCTGCGCGCGCCGCTCGCGCACCACGGCAAGCGTGTCGTCATAGAGTTCCTGCGCCGCCCGGAACGCCGATTCCATGCTCAACCGTGCCTTTTCGGGATCGCGCTGGGGGCCAACGAGGATGCGCATCGCGCGCGCCGCGAACTCCTGCGTGCGCTCTTCGTCCTTGGGGAAGCCCATGACCTCGTAGATCATCCGGACCGGCAGCGGCAGCAGCAGATCGGCGATCAGGTCGGCCCGCCCGCGCGGCGCGAGGGCCGCAACGGCGTCGTCGGCGATCGGCCTGAGCAGCGCCTTCCAGGCGGTGATCGCCTTTGGCGAGAAGGCGGGCGCGAGCAGACCGCGGATGATCTTGTGCTTGTCGTCCTCCATGCCGGTGAGGAGGAAGCCGCCGAGAAACTGGCCGAGACCTTCGTTGAGCAGCGTGCTGGTGTAGGTCTTGGGATCGCGCAGCACCATCATCACGTCCTCATATTTGAAGAGCGTGAAGACCTGGCGGCCGAGGTTGGAGTAATCCGCCTGCGAGGGCACGTTGAACCGGGCGAGGATGTCGCCTTCCATCACCGGCTGGGTCTTGCGGTATTCGGCGTACATCGGGTGCGGGTTCACCACGCCTTCGGCGCCGTACACGTCGCTGACGGCGGAGAAATCCTCGTGGATCGCGCCGGGTGCGCTGATCGTGTCCTGGGTCATGCTTGGTGTCTCACTCGGCTGCTTGGGAATGCGCCGGTCGGATCGGGCGCACATTGACGGGGATAGCGGTCATTCGGGGCATGGCGTTGATCGTCTGGATGTCGCTCTCGGTGCTGATCAGGAGATTGGGCGAGGCCCCCTGGTGCCTATTCTCCTGATCCCCCGGAATCCCGCCGAAGCCGTGGGACACCGAGACCACACCCGTCCTGAGCGCGTCGTCGGCCTCCGCCTGCAGCTCGATCGCGCCGTGCGCCGAGCGGACTTCGATCCAGTCGCCCGGTGCGATGCCGAGCGCGCGCAGGTCGTCGGGGTTCATGTGCGCGTCGTTGCGCGGCATCATCCGGACCAGATCTGGCAACGTCGCGCCCATCGAGTTCATGCGATGGCGCGCACGCCGGCAGGTGAGCCGGAAGGCGAACGCCTCGTCCGCGGCGCCGGCGAATGCGCGCGTGAGCGCGGCGAACTCCTCCTGGACGTCGTCGGGCATCAGCGTGAAGCGGCCCGCGGTCGCGGGGTCGGCCGGAAGCGCGAACAGCTCCTCGTCGTGAAAATAGCCCTGCGGGTGGCGCTTGACCTCGTCGAGGGTCACCGGCGCGGCGGAGAGCGTCAGCGCGATGAGATCGTCCTCGTCGGGCACGGCATGGGTCGGCAGCGGCGTTCCCATGAAGCTGATCGAGCGGCCGGCGCGCTGCGCGATCTCCCAGAAGACGCGCCATTCGTCGACCACCTCGGCGCCCGCAGGCGGGTCCGCGACGGGTGGGGTGTAGCGCGTATACGGCCGCGGGAAGATATAGGGCTCGAACAGGTAGATCGGCAGGTCGGGCCGCTCGAGCTGGAGCTTGGGCGGCAGGATATAGTGGGAGAGCCGCGCGGTCTGCGACATCACCGGCTCGATGCTGACGAGCAGGTCGAGTGCGCGCAGCGCCTCGGCCATCTTGCGCTGGTCGGGCACCGCGACGGCGGGGTTGCCGCCATGGTTGAAGAGCGCGCGAACGCGTCCTTCTCCGGGCGCGAGGATATCGTCGGCGAGCTTGCCCGTGACCATCTCGCCGCCAATCAGGCCGTAGTCGCCGACGCGGCTGCGCGGACCCTGTTCCCACGGTCGCGGCAGGTTGAACACCTGCGCGGGCTTGGGCCCGGGGTTCATCACCAGCCCCGGATTCTCGATCCGCTCGCCCGCGCGGATGAAGCGGCCGCAGATGATGTTGAGCGTCTCGACCAGATGTTCGGCGAGATTGGAGTGCGGCCCCATGTCGACGCCGGTGCCGGTGACGGCCGTCCCGCGGCGGCCGGGTGCGGCGAACAGGCGCGCGGCTTCGCGGAGCTGGTCCGCATCGATGCCGGCGCGCGCCGCCACGGCCTCGGCGGTGAACGGCGCGACCGCCTTGCGTAGCGCTTCAAGGCTGGCGACATGGTCGGCGCAGAAGGCGGCGTCGTGCAGCCCTTCCTCAAGGACGATCCTGATGAGCGCGGCGACCATCGCGGCGTCATGGCCCGGCAGCGGCTGGATGAAGAGATCGGCGAAGCGCGCCGTTTCGGTGCGGCGGGGATCGATGACGATGAGCTTGAGCCCACGCGCACGCGCGTCGTTCATGCGCTTGACGGGGTTGCGCGCGTCGAGCTGCGCCATCGAGACGAGCGGGTTGCCGCCGATCATCATCGCGACGTCCGACGTCTGGAAGGTCTGCTTGCCCGCCGGCCAGATGCCGAGCCGGAAGGCGGTGACCACCTTGGCCGACTGATCGATCGTCAGCGTCGTATAGAGCTTGTGCGACCCGAACGCGGCGAGGAAGCCCGACAATATGCCGAGCCCCGAGGTGGTGAAGAACCCCCCGGTGCCGCGATAGGCCGCGATCGCGTCGCCACCGCCCTCTGCCTCGATCTCGATCAGCTTGGCGCTGATCTCCTCCAGCGCCTGCTCGACGGAGATCTGGACGAATCTGCCGTCGGGCATGCGCTTGAGCGGATGGAGCAGGCGGCTTGCGTCGGTGTGCGCCTGCGGGAGCGTCGCGCCCTTGGAGCAGATATAGCCGATGCTGTGCGGATCGTCCTTGTCGCCGCGCGCCGAGAGCGGGCGGTTCTGATCGTCGAGTGTGACGATCAGGCCGCAATGGCCGGTGCAGATGCGGCAGAAGGTGCGAACCTCGCGCATCGGATCAAGCGGTTTCGAGCGCGGCGGCGGGTGCTGTGTGCTGCCCGGTCATGTGCATGACCGACAAATAGCCGTAGAGCATGCCGCGCGTGTTCGCGATGCCGCTGTTGTAGCCGCCGCCGATGTCGAGCCACGCCGCCGAGTTGCCGGCGGCGTACAGCCCCGGGATCGGGCGATCGGAGGGGTCGAGCACGCGCCCTTCGGTGTCGATCGGCAGTCCGGCGGTGGGCACACCCATCGCGACCCGCTCCAGCTTCACCGCGTAGAAGGGCGGCTTGACCAGCGGCGCCATGTTGGGGTTCTCGAGACGGGGATCGCCGGTCATGATCCGCCCCCAGGGCACCGAGCCGCGGGCGAAATCCTCGTCGATGCCGAGCTTGCAGAAGGCGTTGAAGCGATCGACCGTCGTCTCCAGGCCGGCGCTGTTGATGCCGATGCGCTGCGCCAGTTCGCGGAGCGTGTCGGCGGACGTGGCCATGCCCTCGGACAGCGGCTGGCCCGGCCAGGTCGGCATCATGCCATATTTGTCGACCATGTTCTGGTCGAACACGATCCATGCCGGCCAGTTCGGCTGGCCCTCCTCCTGGCCGTCGAAACGGGCGACCTTGGTGGCGACGTCGGGGTAGAAGCCGTCGTTGGCGAAGCGCCGGCCATAGCGGTTGACCGCGATCGAATGCGGCGTGCCGGGCAGCCACATGCGATAGGAGGTGCGGCCGTAGATGGTCTCGGCGGGCACCTTGTAGCCGATGAAGATAGGGCTTTGCGACGGCGCGCGCGCGGGAACCGGGATCGCACCGGCCTTCGCGGCCATGACGATATGGTCGCCGGACACGGTCGGCGGCGCCATGCTGCCCGCTTCCGGCAACGCATCGAACGCGCGGATGAAGCTCTGCTTCCAGTCGTAGCCGCCGGTCGCGAGCACGACGCCGAGCCGCGCGCGGATGCGCTTGGTGCCCGAAGCGTCGCGGGCGACGACCCCGGTGACTTCGCCATCTTCGACGACGAGTTCGATCACCTCGGTCGATGCGCGCATCTCGACGCCGCGCTCCTGCGCGGCGAGCACCTGCGCCGCTGCGAGCCCGGCGCCGGCGCAGCGCTCCCCGGCAGCGACGTGCCGCTGGAGGCAGGCGCCGACATGCTCGCCGCCCGTCTGCATCTGCACCCATTCGTTCGACGTGGTGTAGCTGTAGCCGTCGCCATAGGGCGAGGTGAGCACCTTGTCGGCGAGCGGTCCGAGCCGCTCCGCCTTGAACGGCTTGACCTCGACATAGCGGCCCTCGGGCTTCGAGCCCTTGACCGCCGGATAATAATAATCGGGAAGTCCGTTCACGACGGTCATTTCGATGCCGATCACGTCGGTGAAGTAACGCAGCGCCTCGCGCCCGCGCTCGATGAAGACCTTGCGCCGGTCGGGAGTGGCGAAGCCTTGCGAGAGGTGGCTGAGATAGGCATCAGCGTCGGCATCGTTGTCTTCGATCCCGTCCGGCTCCTGGAGATGATTGGGGCCGAGCCAGAGCTGCCCCGACGACAAGGCCGAGACCCCGCCCAGCAGCTCGAACTTCTCGAGCACGATCGCGCGCGCACCGCGCTCGGCAGCGGTCAGCGCCGCCGAGAGGCCGCCCAGCCCGGAACCGACGCAGACGACATCGAAGTCCTCATCCCACTGCATAATCTTCTCTCCTTGCAGTCTGCCCGGTCCCGGCCGGTTGGACGCATGTAGCTGTCGTCGGACGAACCGATCAGTGCGTCCGCATCGGCACGCTGACCGGCGCCAGTTCGCCCGTCAGCCCCTGGTAGACCGGGCGGAAGGCCGGATCGGCGAGGCGCACGCCAGGAAAGCGCTCGATCAGCCCGCCGATCGCGCTGCGTAGGACGAAGCGGGCGAGGCGCTGGCCGATGCAATGGTGGATGCCGGTGCCGAACACGAGCGTCTGGCGGTTGGGCCGCCGGATGTCGAAGCGGAACGGGTCCTCGACCGCGATCGGATCGAACCCCGCGGCTTGCGCGGAGACGTAGACGGGCATGTCCTTCGGCACGCGCGTGCCCCCTACGTCGGTGTCGCGGGTGGCGAAACGGACAAAGGCGACGATGCCGGGGCCGTGCCAGCGCAGGCACTCGCCGATCGCGGTGTCGATCAGATCGGGCTGGGCCTTGAGGAGTTCGAGCTGGTCGCGGTTGCGGCACAGCATCATCAGCCCGCCGGCAAGCGTGTTCGCGGTGGTGCCGAGGCCGGCGGTGGCGATCGAGTTGATCTGGCCGAACAGCTCGCCATCGCTGAGCTTGTCGCCGTCCTCATAGGCGGCGATCAGGCTGCTGATCAGGTCTGGCCCGGGATCGGCGCGGCGGATGCGGATGATATCCTCGATCACCTCGCGCACCGCCATTCCTGCCGCGATGAACGACTGCGGCAGCGGCTGCCCCGCGACATAGGACGGGAGCTTCCCCATCTCGCGCTGCATCGTCACGAACGCGGCGCAATGTTCGGGCGAGAGGCGGAACGATGCCTCAAGCATGACGCGCGAGACGAGGTCCTCCGCATAGTCGGTCATCGCGTCGAACTCGGGGCCGATCTCCTCGATGCGGTCGAGCTTCTCCTGGATGATGCGGAGCGAATCCGCCTTCAACAGCTCCATGCTCGCCTGGTTGAACGAGGGGTTCATCAACCGGCGGACGCGATTGTGGCGCGCGCCGTCCATCTGGAGCACGCTTTCGAGGCCGCCGAACATGTCGAACAGCTCATAGCCAGGACGCTTGGGCGGCTCGACGGTGAAGCGCTCGGGATCCATATAGACTTCGCGCACGTCGCGTTCGCGGCCGCACATGAGCGAAAGTATCCCGTTCTGGCGGAGGTAGAAGGGGCGGCGCATTCCCCAGCTGGCGACCAGACCGTCCAGCGCGTTCTGGCGCAGCGTGTCGCTCCCCAGCCAGAGCGGGAAATAGTTGCCGGGCTCGAGCGCCTCGAGCGGAGCGACCGACATGTCCGGCTCAGTAGCGGGGTGGAAGGCGGCGACCTGGCTGTTCATCGCTGTGCTGTGCGTCCGCCCCGATCAGTGCGGGGAGCGGTGGTAGTAGCGAATCTCGAGCCGCCCGTCCGCGACCCGATAGGTTTCGAGGCTTGGCAGGGTGACGATGCCGTTCTCGGTCTGAAGATGGTTTGCGACATAGGCCGCGCCCTCATCGCCGTTGACGATCACCTCGAGCGGCTCGGTCGAGCATTTGCCGCCATATTGCGCCCACATCTCTTCCATCGCGCGGCCGCCTTCCTGTGCCGGCGAGCCGACATATTGGATGGTGAAGCCGTCCGGGCCAAGTGTGCGGAACAGCCGGTCGAGCTCGTCGCGCTTGCCTTCGTTCCAGAGGCGGTAATTATCCCGGATCGCCTGCTCCAGGTCCAAGGCGGCGGTGATGCCCATCCGTCGGTCTCCTTCTCCTGGCATGCAGTGGCGCACGCGGCGGCGATGCGGACACCTACCCTCGGCTAGGGTGCGCGGCTTGGCCAAGCGCCTACTGTCGCAGGTGACAAGATAATCAGGAGACGATCATGGCCACCGCTTCGAATACGGAGCTTCCGGCGCATGTGCCGCCGGAACTCGCGGTAACGCTGCCGTTGTTCTCGCGCACCGTCAGCTACGAGAACCCTCAGGAAACGCTCATCCCCGCGATGCACGCGACGCTGCCGCCGCTCTGCTACGTGACCAACATCTTCCCGGGCGATCAGCCGGCTTGGCTGCTCAAGAACGCGGAAGACGTGCAGCTGATGCTGCGCGATGCCGACAACTTCACCAAGAACGGCATGGGCAAGTGGGCGCAGAACATCGGCGAGGACTGGCTGGTCATCCCGACCGAAGCCGATCCGCCGATCCACAGCGAATACCGCAAGGCGCTCAACAGCCACTTCTCGCCGCAAAAGATGTTTGCGATGAAGGAGCAGGTGCGCGAACGCGCCCGCGCGCTGATCGCCAAGTTCAAGGACAGAGGCGAGTGCGACTTCATCGTCGACTTCTCCGAGAAATACCCGATCTACATCGTGCTCGACCTGCTCGGCCTGCCGCAGGACCGGATGGCCGAATTCCTGAAATGGGAAAAGGAGATGCTGCACACCAATGACTGGGAGGTGCGCGGCAACGCGGTCCGCAAGGTGAAGAACTACCTGCTCGAAGAGATCGAGGCGCGGCGCAAGCAGCCGCGCGACGACTATATCAGCAAGGTGCTGACCTTCACGGTCGGCGATCGTCCCTGGAATGCGGACGAGGTGTTCGGGCACTGCTTCAATCTCTATCTTGGCGGGCTCGACACGGTCACGTCGCTGCTCGGCAACATCTTCAACTATCTGGCATCGCACCCCGAGGCGCAGAACAGCCTGCGCAACGATCCGTCGCAGATCGTGCTCGCGGTCGAGGAGTTCCTGCGGGCGTTCGCTCCGGTCACGGCGTTCCGCATCGCCTCCAAGGAGATACGGCTCCACGGCCAGACGATCTTGCCGGGCGAGTATGTCGCCTTCTCGTCGCCGGTGGTGGGTCGCGATCCGGCCTTTTACCCGGATCCGCAGGACGTCCGTTTCGATCGCAAGGCGCCGCACATGTCGCTCGGCAGCGGCATCCACAAATGCCTCGGCATGCACCTCGCGCGGCTGGAGCTGCAGATCGCGGTCGAGGAGTTCCTCGCCACGCTGCCCGAGTTCCGGATCAAGGACGGCTTCCGGGTGCCCTATTACCTCGGCAACATCCTGCACGTGCCGGACCTGCACCTGCAATGGAATTGAGCTGACACGATCAACCCGGCGGACGCGAGCGCCGTCGAAGCGGGGGACAGAATGATGGTGACGATTCCGAAGGTGAGCGATTCGCTGCGCCGGATCAACGCCGCGGCCGCGGCCGCGGCGGCGACGGACGAACGTCATCGGATCATGCTGGAAGTCTATCGCGACCATTGGCTGGCCGAGGTCCGTAACGACGTTCCCGCGGTGATGGCGACGCTGCCGCCCGACCGCGTGAGCTACCGCTTCGACGGCTATGCGCTCTTCTTCACCGGCTATGTCGAATTCCACACCGCCGCCGAAGCGGAGGCGCTGTATGCGGGTGCCGCCGCCAGCGGCCTGCCGATGGCGGGGCCATTCGAGCAAGAGCGCTGGGCGTTCGCCCATTGGGGCATGACGTTCGAAGGGATCAACACCGCGATCCTCCGCGGCAGCACCTTCAAGACGCAGCCGCGCCCGCTCGACCCGGACGGGCTGTACTTCGCGCGCTGGCGCTCGATGAGCAGCCATCCGATCGATGTCGAGCGCCGGCTGATGCTCGGCGAGCATGTGTTCGGCGGCGGCCTCGTCAGCCTCGACGAGGTGGATGAGGCCGCCGTCGCCGAGATGCTGGGCTGAGCCAGGTGTCCGTCGTCAGAACATTCGGCACAACTCGCGGCGTAGATTAGCGGAGTGCGGGCCTCGTCTTGGGGTTGATGTTAAGCGGCGAGCTTGCGGTGTTGCAAGCGCCGATGCTCGATG